>NPIG01001312.1_pt1 | contig 13576 bp, 8 predicted proteins | sample 8637441 | NCBI WGS metagenome assembly NPIG01 (sample SAMN07420675, study PRJNA396082) | bioreactor metagenome | isolation source: sample BR6 brine-fed electro-methanogenic bioreactor BR | place: Japan: Kochi | collected 2016-06-14 | reverse complement strand
ACCACGTACTGAATCTGCTGGTTCCGGGTGACCCCGGCCATCCCGGAGATGAGCATGTAGGCGCAGACGACGCCAGCGGCAAAGAACACCGAGGAGACGTAGTTCATGCCGAAGATCCAGCCGCAGATCAGGCCGATCCCTTTGAACTGGGCGGTGGAGTAAGTGATGGCGATGATGACGGTAACCGAAGCGGCAATTAGGCGGACCGAGTGGCAGTCATAGCGGTCGCCGAGGAATTCGGGAATCGTGTACTTGCCGAAGCGGCGGATCTGGGCGGCCAGCAGGCAGAGCAGCAGAACGTAGCCACCGGTCCAGCCGATGATGTAGCCGAGGCCGAACCACCCCTTGAGATAGAGTAGCCCGGCGACGCCCATGAAGGAGGCGGCCGACATCCAGTCCGAGGCGATGGCGGCACCGTTGCCGAACTTGCCGATGCCGCGGCCGGCAACCCAGTATCCTGAGGTTTCGGACACCTTGGAAAGGAACCCGACGCCGACATAGACGCACAGAAGGGCGATCATGATGATCGCAGGAATCAGTTTAAAACCCTGTTCAACCTGATAGATCTCCTCGCCGGCGGCAAACAGGGCGCCGGAGAACCCGAGAACGGCGGCCAATGTCAGGCCGATCGTCAACATTCTTCGATTCATGTCCCATTCCTCCTGATCTTGGCTGGATAAATTAGTGCCTGGTGGTGATCCGGGCATCCCAGAGGACGCAGTAGAGCTTGCACAGCAGAACGTAGCCGACGGTGCAGCCTTGGGCGATCAGCCAGTAGTGCAGCGGGAACCCTAGAAATCGCCTGTTGGTGAACCAGGATTCACCCAAGGGGCTGTTGTTCATGACCCCGGCCAGCCAGATCAGGATGGGGATGCCATAGCTCAAAGCAAACCACAGAATCAGGACAGTGACTGCAATGCCCACTTCGGTTTTCATGTTTTCGGTTGAGGGGCTGAAAAAGTTGACGTGCACCCTTTCTTTTGAAGCCATGTTTGAACCTCCCTATCGTTTCGTTTCTCCCTGTGGCTTAACTTCAATCAAACAACTGGAACCGAGTGACGCCTTCAGTGTCGTCCCCCACCTCCTTCCCCGAACGGCAGCGGTTTATCCGTGGTCAGATGTACTCACTTGCCCAGATGATGTCCGAGAAAACCGAGTTTTGAAGAAATGATCTCCCCCGCCTCCTTGAGAAGGGGACTCAATTCCGTGCGGATTTTGTCCGGAGGCATCCTGAAGTCCGGCCCGACCATACAAAGAGATCCGGGGACTTCCTCACCGGTTCCGATTAGGGGAACCGCTACGCTGGAAATCCCTTCTCCCAGGGTGCCCTGGTCGGCCCAAACCCCGGCCTGCCGGATGGCCAGCACGGTCTCGGCCGAAATGCCCTCAACCTCTGCCTTCTGGGCGGCGGCATTCTGGCCCGATTCTGTAGCGCTGGCCGGCGAGGTGGCCAGAATCACCTTGCCGGCTGCCGTTGCCGCCAGAGGGTAGCGTCGTCCGACCAGGGTAACGATCTTGACCTGTTGGGCGGTGTCGACGGCATCGAGAAAGAGGATGTCCTGGTCGCGCCGCACCGCCAGGTAAACGGTTTCGTTGCACTGCCTGACCAATCGCTCCATGACCGGCCGGGCTTTCCGCAGCAGGCCCATGCGGGAGAGAAACTTCTGGCCGATTTCGTAGGCGGAGAGTCCCAGGCGATATTTGCCGGTGCCCTTTTCCCGCTCCACGTAGCCGCGATTTTCGAAGGTCGCCAGAAGGCGAAAAACGCTCGTTTTATTCATGCCCAGTTTTTCACTCAGGTGGGAGATGCGAACATCGTCTCCCTCTTCGCAGAGCGCTTCCAAGACGTCAAGGGCGTTGTCGACCGACTGGATAGAGTATGATTCTTTCCCTCTGCTGGGCAATTGGTTGCTCCTTGGCGGTTCTCTTGATAGTGGGGATGTTCCGCCGCCTGGAACGGCCCTGGGCCGCTCAGACGGCTCAATCCCGAAATGGGTTGCCAAGCCTTCCTTGTGTGAATTTAAAAAATAATACACTGTTTTATTTAAGTCAATATCAATTTTAAGTTGAAAATCATTAGTCGGAAAATTGTCAAAAAACAAAAATTGAGTAACGATATAGGTTGCTTGCGATGAAAAATAACATCTTGGAGTGGAGAGTGTTTTACCTGTCCCGTGCCGATTTTTAGGCTCGCAATGACCGGATTTGAGATATGTGAAATATATCGTTTTATAATTCCGGCGATGTTTTTTTGTCATACCCGTGCTGGAGGAACCCATCTGTCTCCCTTTCGGGTTATACTGCTGACGTTTTTTTGGTTGAGAGGAACTGTGGCCCAATCTCCGCTGTCTTGGTTCGTTAGCGACGGACTGTGCCGCGCTTTCTAAGGTGATGTTTACCACAGTGAAGCTTCTTTGCAAGTTGGCATAACGGGTTTTTACTTAACGGTGGTCGACCGGGGGAGGGAGTTGGTCGGGAGGGGGAAGGACCTTAATTCCCGGTGGTTTAACGCGGCCTGCAGGCAAGGGGAAAGATGAGGCAATGGGAGATGTGGCGAACGGATTTGAATGCAGCTGAAAGGGCAAGGGGCAGGATGGCATGCGACACAGGTTCAGGACGGTTCCGGAAGGGGCTCCAGGAGTTTGCGGATGATCGGCCCGTCGGCCGGAAGGATGTCGTAGTTGGTCAGGTCCGTTGGCTTAACCCAGCGGTGTTCGGCCACCTCCAGGTTGTGAATCTGCTGGTGGAGAGGCCGGCATTGGTAGGCCAGGATCAATACCGGTCCCCAATCATAACGATGGTAGACCACCTCGAAGATGCTGTCCACGGCGATCGGCAGGCCGAGTTCTTCGAGGATTTCGCGCTTCAGCCCGGCTTCGGGGGACTCGCCGGGGTCGAGCTTTCCCCCTGGAAATTCCCACATCCCGGCGTGGCGACCGCCTTCCGGGCGGCGGGTGAGCAGGATCCCCTCGGGCGAGCAGATGATGGCAGCGGTAACGATCAGGGGGAGCATGACCTCTTCCTTGGTTGGTAGAGAGATGGGGCGATGAAGCTCTGGCAGTGGCCCGGACGGCGTGGGGATATTACCCCGCCGGCAGATGGGATGAAAAGGCTTTTTTTGCTGACAGCGCCGCCGCGGATATGTTACAAGGTGCCCCGCATAATCATCTGAAATTCCGCCGAAAACCTGGAGGAACGAAATGTTCAAGCTCTCTGAAAAGGGGCGCGGAATCCGTGAAATGTTCGATTCCATCGCACACCGCTACGATCTGCTCAACCGTCTGCTATCCCTGGGTATCGACCGCCGCTGGCGGAAGTTTGCGGTGGGACAGCTGCAGATTCCCGAAGGCGGCAGGGTGCTTGATGTGGCGACCGGTACCGGCGATGTCGCTCTCGAGATCGCCTCCCGGACTCCTTCATCGGTCCGGGTTGTTGGCGAGGACTTTACCCAGAGCATGCTGGTCCATGGCCGAGAAAAGATCGCCTCCTCCCCATTTCGGGACCGGATCGTTCTGGTAAACGCCCCCTGCGAGTCGATGCCGCACCCTTCGCGGGTCTTCGATGGGGTGACCATTGCTTTCGGCATCCGCAACGTAGTCGATCGCCTGGCCGGGCTCAAGGAGATGAACCGGGTTCTCAAGCCCGGGGGACGGGCGGTAATCCTCGAATTTTCCAACCCTCGCAGCCGGGTATTCAAGGCTCTCTATTATTTCTATTTCCGCCGGGTTCTGCCCGTTGTCGGCGGACTCCTGTCCAAACGCAGTGCCTACCAGTATCTGCCCGATTCGGTGCTCGAATTTCCCGACCAGGAAAGCTTCAAAGCGCTTATGGCCGAAGCGGGTTTTGCCGATCTGCGACATTTTGATCTGACCTTCGGCATTGCCACTGTCTACGTCGGTGTCCGTCCCGAATAACTTTGGCGAAAATTACATCGTTTTTCCCTGGCAGGCGGCTTTGGCCGCCTGTTTTATTTTTGGGGGGCGTCCTCGACCATCTCCCCGAGGTCCTGGATGACTTTACCGGGAAGGCCGAGCACCCGGCGAAAGATGCCAAGCACCTTGTCCGAAACCGAGTTGATCGGCAAGGGGGTGACCTCTGGGTTGGCGCTTTCCCCCCGAATTTGAAACTGGGCGGTGATCAGGGCTTTTTCCTCACCGGCCAGAAGCCATCCGGCGATCGGGATATGGGTAACGATCTTATCCACCGTCCGCAGCGGTTTCACCCCGACCAGCACATCGATCTGATTTTTGTCCAGATCGAGATCCCCCACCAGCGAGAGATTCATGGCGTTGCTGTCGATAAACAAATCTTCGGTGGACAGGACGCCCTGAGTAAGGCGAACATTGCCCGTGAGCAGGTTGAATGGCATGCCCTCCAGGGCCATGTCGGGGAGTTCAAGGGTCAGGATCTGCGATACGTTAAGCAGGGAAAATACCTTGGAGAGGCCTTTGAATTTCCGCAGAATGCCCTCCTTGATCTCGAGATGAAAGCCACCGCTCGAGGTTGGAATGAATTCCTTGCCGAGCAGCCCTTCCAGATAAAAATCGCCACGCAGAGTTCCGGTGACCAGGCCCTGCTGGTTGAGCAATTCGCGATAAATGGCGTCGGCCTCGAAGTTTTCGGCATGGCCGGCAACTTTGAGCAACGAGGGCGACCCCTTATCGGTCTGGACTGCGACATGGGCCACGCAATAACCGGGGCCCGCGCGGAAATGGATCGGATGAATGATCAGATAGCCGTTGTGCAGGGTGATCTCTCCCTTGGCGTCTTGAAACTCCAAGTTGCCCAGCCGTCCCCTGCGGGCACTGGCCGAGATGGACAGCCTGCCGGCCTTTCTCTCTTGAACCCGCGGTGTTTCAGGAGGGGCGGAGGATGGGCGTTTCCACAAGGCGATGACCTCGTCGATATTGCCGTATTCGGCTGTAATATCGAGGTCGGTTATGGGGGCATGGTAGTTTTTCACGGTGCCGCGAACCTGGGCGATGGTACCGCCGTCAAGCCTTACGGTGACCGGGTCGAAGCGGATCCCTTGCCGGTCGATGACCAGATGGCCGTCGACGTCGCGCAGGTAGGCCTGGTCGGAATGGAAGATCAGCGCATCGGCGCGGATGGCTTGGGCGGTGACTGCAAGCTCGATGCGGGGATCGGAAAAATTTTCCATTTGCCCGTCGATCTTCAGGGGCGAATTCCCGAGCCTGACCGATAGATGCTCTATTTTCGCCCGGTTCTCCTCCAATCGGATCTGGCCGTTGGCCGCCTTCAGGTCGGCAATGGTCCCTGTCAGGTGCAGGCCCAGGTCGCGCAGCTGAACGCTTCCATGACGGCCGGTGATCTTGCCCGCGGCTCCGGCGATTTCATAATGGATACCCACCCCGCCCCGCGGGTGAAGTTTCGCCAACAGGGGGAAGCAGGCAACGGCCCGGGCCATGTCCAGCTTATCAACATCGAGGGTCAGGGAGAAGTTTTGTCCGCCGTTCAATTCCAGGCTGCCCCGGGTCCGCACATCGAGTGGCGGCAGGCTGAGCCTGCCGTGGCTGAGTTCGAGCCGCCTGCCGGCGAGCTTGCCGGTCATGAAGAGCTCGCCGGGCAGCCCGGCGGGTTTGGTGAACAATTCTTGACGCTGCATCTTCAGAGCTTTGAGGTCGGCCTTGAAGTCAATCAGCAATTCGTCAAGCGTACCGTCCACCGACAGGGAAAGGGGGATCTCCCCGCGGGCCTCGGTCTTTTTGCTCAATTTGTCCGGGATCATTCCGGTCAGGGTGTCGAGGTCGAGAATGCTGTCAGCGGCCAGGTGGACCGCCGGCGAGGGCGCAAAAAGCCGATCCAGGGCGCCGGAAAACTTCACCGGGTTGTCCCGCAGTTTCGCCCTGCCATCGGTCAGCTCCAGCCGATCGCCTTTCATGATGGCCCGAAAGGCCAGTTGCTCCACATCCCCCAATTTGCCCAGGCTCAACGCTCCCTGATCCACCACCATTTCGGCTTCCTGCAGGGGGAAGCCTTCCGCAAAATGCCCCAGGTCGCGGATCGGCCCGGAAAAAACGGCGCGCTTAAGTTCCACCGCGCCGCCTTTGAGCCTGCGTCGAATCCAGGTCGTTGGCGATCCGGCCTGGTGGTCGGGCAGCAGCGGGGCAATTCTGGCCAGAGGGGTCGGGCCGCTGGCCAGGGTGCCATCCAGCCAGAGGGAATCTTTGAAGCGTTGCAGCAGCAGCTCACCGCTAAGGTCGAGGCCGTCGAGCTCGAGAAACAGGTTGCTGAAGCGTTGGCGGTTTGGCTCAACCGTCCAGGTTCCTGCGAGGCTCAGCTGTTTTATTGCCAGTGGTTCGCGGTACAGGGACGGCAGCTGAACGGCCAGGTTCTGACTGCGCAGGGCGCTCGCAAACCTCAATCCCGAAGCCGGCGTGCCATTTAACTGAATCTTCAGACCAACCCGCCCGGAGGCGGCAGTGGCTTCGGACGCCGGGGCCAAGTGGTTGACCAGGGGTCCCAGTGCCAGGTTCTTCAGGCGAATGCTCAGGTCTATGGAGGTCCTGGGCCAGCGGGAAGCCGCGGTCGGCAACCGGAGGTCCCCCCGCAGGCTGAACGTCGCAGCTTCCACCCCCAGGCCGAGAGTTCCCGAGAAATCCAACCGACAGGGACGGCCCAGGCTCAGATCCGACACCTGGCCGGTCAGGTTGTTCAGGGTGATCGTCAGGGGGCGGTCCGAATCCCGCTTGTCGATGATCTGAACCCTGCCCTTTTCCAAGGCCAGCGTGCGAACCAGGGTGGCTGTCAGCCGGTCCGAGAGGGCGGGAAGCAACCCGCTTGTCGTCTGGTCCGCTGAGTCGGCAGGGGGCGCGAGAATGACCCGGATCAAGGGTTGTTCAAGCACAATTTCTGAAAAGGTCAGTTTTCCCGTTAACAGGGGCCGCAACTCTGGCTTGAGCAGCAGGTGCGCCGCCTGCAGAACCTGGTCCCCTTCGTCGGCCAGGCCGATACGCACCTCGGAGAAATCCAGGGCCGGTCCGTGGCGCAGGGAAAAATGAGCTTCTCCCAGACTTACCGGTTGGTTCAAGGTCCGGGAAAGCGCCTCCTCCAACTGAAGGCGGTAGCGGTTCAGGTCAAAGGTGTAAACGAGAATGGCAGCGGCGAGGATGCCCAGCATCAGGAGCAGGGACAGGGTCAGGGCGATGGGGTGGCGACGGAACATCTTTGGCCTTCATAAAAATACCGCCCCCACAGGGGCGCAGGGTGGCTGTATGATTTCGTGGGTGGCAGATCGCAGGGCAAGGTTCTTTAGGTGTTCAGGTCGATGTCAAACATGAAAGTCTTTTCCGTGTCGTGGTTGCCCGGGCAGGCGCTACCGCTATCGGCAGTCAGGACATAAAAGCGACCGGCGGCGTAATGCCAATTCCCTTCAGCACCCTGGCCAAGTACTCTGGAAGCGGGGATTCGATATGCAGAGGCGGTCCGCCGAATGGGTCGGGCAGCGACAGCTGAGCACAGTGCAGGAAAAGAGCTCCCGGCTCCGGCAGCGCACCGCCCCCGTAGCGCCGGTCTCCCGCCAGGGGATGACCGAGCGCGGCGAGTTGCTGGCGGATCTGATGCTTGCGCCCGCTGAGCAGTCGTAGTTTGAGCAGGGTGTAGTGGTCCGTTGCGGTAAGCACCGTGCAGTCGGTGGCCGCAGCCTTCAGCTTGCCCTTGGCCCGAACCGGGGTCNNCGAGGACCCCGCCACGCTCCATCCGCCCCTCGACCAGAGCCAGGTAGGTTTTTTTTACCTGCGCGTTCATGAAGAGCTTGCCCAGCTCCGAGGCGGCTTTGCGCCCCTTGCCGAAAATCACCGGTCCGGAGGTCTGCACATCGAGACGGTGGACCGGCGCGGTGCGAAAGGGCGCGCCGCGGTCGATCAGCAATGCCTGCACCCGGTCGGTCAGGTTCTCCTCCTCATGACCCGGGGCGCGATGAATCGCCAGGCCGGCCGGCTTGAACACCACCAGGATTTCACGGCTTTCAAAAAGGACCTCCACGCCCGGTTCGGTTCGCTGAGCAAGCAGTTGCCGGAGACGGGCACTGTCCGGCAGCGACAGCTTTTGTCCGCTTCGAAGGAGGGTCGACTCGCTTAGTGGTTGATTTTCGCAGCGGATCTTGCCACCGCGCAGCAGCTGCCTGAGGTAGGCCGCAGGAGCCGAGGGGACACGGTTCTGCAGCCACTGCAGGGCCGTCAACCCGGTTTCCTTTTCGTTAGTCGTCCAGACGATCATAGCGTTAATCATATCCTCAGCGGGCGTTTCAGGCAAGCGGTCCGGCCGGTTGCACCGTGCCAGGAGAGAGGCTTTAAGAACTTTACATGGTTTTTAGACCTTGCTACCATACCCTGTTAAACCTTTTGCCGGAGTCGTCTTGCAGTTATTCAGATGAAGATCAAGCGGGTCGAAATCGTAGGTTTCAAATCATTTGTCGACAAGGTCTCTCTTGATTTTCAGGAAGGGGTAACCGCGATTCTGGGGCCGAACGGCTGCGGCAAGAGCAATATCGTCGATGCGATCCGCTGGGCCATGGGGGAGCAGAACGCCAAGAATCTGCGCGGCCGCTCGATGGAGGATGTCATCTTCGGCGGCAGCGAGTCCCATAAGCCCCTCGGAATGGCCGAGGTGTCGATGATATTTGCCAACGAGGACGGCCTGGCTCCGGCAGCCTTCCGGAATTACGCCGAGATCATGGTCACCCGACGGCTCTACCGCAACGGTGAAAGCGAGTATCTTCTCAATAAAACCCCCTGTCGCCTGCGGGATATCAGCGAACTGTTCATGGACACCGGGGGCGGAGCGCGGGCCTACTCGATCATCGAGCAGGGCAAAATCGGCATGATCCTCAACGCCAAGCCCGAGGATCGCCGGTTCCTGATCGAGGAGGCGGCCGGAGTCACCAAATTCAAGTCCCGGAAAAAGACCGCCCTGCGTAAAATAGAGGCCACGCGCCACAACCTGCAGCGCCTGGGAGATATCATCAGCGAGGTGCGGCGCCAGCTCGGCAGCCTCAAGCGCCAGGCCCAGAAGGCCCAAAAATACCGGGATTATCGTGAAGAGCTCAAGCAGATCGAAACCGCCTTCGCCAGACAGCGGCATGCCGAACTGCTCGGTGAGTGCGAGGCCCTAACCCGGCTGGAGAAAGAGCAGAGCCGGGTTCTGGAGGGACTGAGCGCCGATATCGCCCGGGCTGAGCTTGCCCTGGAAGAGCTCAGGCTGGTGCAGGCGGGCGTAGAAAAGGATGTCAACCGGGGCCAGGCGCGGGCGTTTCACCTTGTCGGGGAAATTCAGAAGATTGAAGGGCGTATCGGCTTTGGCGCCAAGGAGCTGGCGAGCCTGGAACGACAGAAGCAGGGGATCGCCACCGAGTCCGAGGAGGTCGCCCGCCAACTGGGTGATAGCGAGCGGGAGGAAGAAACCCTCCAGGAAGACCGTGAGACGCTCGGTCAGGATCTTGAGCAGGAAAGGCGCCGCCTGGCCGAAGGTGAAAGACAGCTCGATGAACTGGTCGCCCTGGAGCAGGAGCTCAGCGCCGCCCTGGAAGCCGAGCGAAGTGCGCTGTACCAGCAGTTGGCCGAGCATTCCCGGTTGAGCTCGACCTGGGAGGAGGCGCGGCGCAGGCTCGAGTCCCAGGTGGAACGCACTGCCCGCAATCGCGCCGAAGCGGTTAGTTTGCGGGAACAGAGTGAAGAGACCCTGGAACGGATTGCCGCTCTGCAGGGGACGTTGACCGAGTTCCGGAAGAGGCGCGGCGAACTCGAACAAGAGCGCGAACAGCTTCAGGAAACCGGGCGGACCCTGAGGCGACAGGTGGAAGAGAACGAAAACGCCCTGCTGATCGAGCGTGAAGAACTGAACCGTCATCGCTCCCGGCTCGAGTCTCTGCGGCAACTTGAGCAAGGCCTGGGGGGGGACGGTGGCGGGGTGAAGGCCGTGCTCGGTGATGCCGGCTTGCGGGGCCGGTTGAATGGGATGGCGGCCGATGCCCTCGAAGTTCCCCCCCGTTATGAAGTGGCGGTGGAGGCCGTGCTGGGGGATCGTCTCCAGTCCCTGCTGGCGACCACCAGCCAAGGCGTCCTCGACGCCCTGGCGTGGTTGCGGCAGAAAGAGGGCCGGTGCACCTTTCTAGTGCCGGGATTCGCGGCGGATTCTCCCGCCCTGACCGAAGGCGCGCCGCTGGAAGCTCTGGTTGGTTTTCGCCCTGGCACGGAACAACCGCTGCGGGCGCTTCTGGCCGGAGCTTTCCTGGTGGAGAGCCTGGAGCCTTTTTTGACCCGCAGGCTTCCGGTGGGCGTGATTCTGGTGACCGAAAGTGGCGAAAGCCTGACTTTCCGTGGGGAATGCACCGGTGGGGGGAGGCAGTCCCTGGATCAGGGGCTGCTTCACAAAAAGCGGGAAATCAACGAGTTGGCCGAGCGGGTGGAGAGACTGAACCACGAGGTCGAGTTGCTGCACGCTTCGCGAATCCGGATTCGCGAGGCCCTGGGGGAGGCCGAGGAGGGCTCCCGCGAGGTTGAGGCGGCGATCCACCGTAAGGAGCTGAAGCTCGTTGACAGCGAGAAGGATCTGGCCAGAATCCGAGGCGTGGCCGATCGTCTGGAAGAATGCCTCGAAGTGCTCAGCTTGGAAGAGGACCGGCTCCTCGAAGAGCGCCAGGATTTGGAGGTTAAGCTCGCCGAAGCGGCGCGGGGGCGGCAGGCCAACGAAGAACAGAAGGCCGACCTGGAGCAGTCGGTGGTCCGCCTCACGGAAGAGTTGCAGGTGGTTCGCGGCCAGGTCGCAACCGTTCGGGAACAGGTGAGCGCCCGTAAGGTGGTCGTGGCCAGCACCCGGGAACGGGAAGAGGCGAGTCGCAGCAGTCTCGCCCGCCTGTCCCGGGTGCGAGGGGAGTTGCTGGGGCGGCGGGTGGCCCTTCAGCAACGGGCAACGGAAGCCGAGACCGAGCAGGTGCGTCTGCGGGCCGAAGCCGAGCGGCTCGCCAGGGAGATCGACGTGTTGTTTCGCCGCCGCGAGGAAGAGGCGGCCCGGCTCAATGCCGCCCGGGAACGTTTCGCTGGGGGGGCCGGAAGGCTCGAGATCCAGCAGGAGTCACTGAACGTTCTGCGCTCCCGTTTCGGACAGGTCCGGGAGACCCTCGGCGAGTGCCAACTGCGAGGTCGGGAGCTGCGCCTTGAGCTGGAGCATCTGCAGCAGAATATGTTGGAGCGTTATCGTTTTGATCTGGCCGCGGGCTCAGCGGTCTTCGATTCGGCGCCTTTTGATGCCACCGCGGCCGAAGTCCGCCGCAAAGAGTTGCGGCAGCACATCGATGCGATGGGCGAGGTCAACCTCATGGCCATCGAGGAATACCAGGAGTTGGAGGAGCGGAGCAACTTTCTCGTCGCCCAGCAGGAGGACCTGCGGGAGTCACTCGAGGGGCTCCAATCCGCCATCACCAAGATCAACCTGACTACCCGAAGGCGCTTCCGGGAAACCTTCGACCTGGTCAACGCCAAGTTCCAGGAGGTCTTCCCCCGGCTTTTCCGGGGCGGTAAAGCCGAACTGAAGCTGACCGACGAGCAGGATCTCCTGGAGACCGGCATTGAAATCATTGCCCAGCCACCGGGAAAAAAGCTGCAGAGCGTCAATCTGCTTTCGGGCGGGGAAAAGGCTCTGGCGGCGGCAGCCCTGGTTTTCTCAATATTTTTGATCAAACCCTCGCCCTTTTGCATGTTGGACGAGGTCGATGCGCCACTGGATGAGGCCAATATCGGCCGCTTTAACGATATCGTTCGGGAAATGGCCAAGATTTCGCAGTTTATCATCATTACCCACAATAAGCGGACCATGGAAATCGCCGACCTCCTTTACGGGGTGACCATGGAAGAGCCTGGGATCAGCAAGCTGGTTTCGGTGCGGATGACCGATTTCTAGCCGGACGAACTGAATCAATTGGGGGGAGGGGCGGTCAACGCCGGTATCGGGCGCTGCCTTCCGGCCCGAGGTGAGCTTTTGGAGAGTTTGCATGGCATTCAAGCGCCCGTTGAAAGAGCTTGTTGACAACGTTCCCGGGGCCATGGGGGCCATTCTTGCCGACTGGGAAGGGGAGGCCGTGGATCAGGTCGCCCGGATGGACGACTACCAACTCAAGGTAATCGGCGCTCACAAGGGAGTGATTCTTAACAACCTGCGGGAGGTTTTGAGCCGCCTGGAAGGAGATGAAATTCGGGAGATCGTTGTGACCGCCGAAAAGGCCCAGACCCTGATCCTGCCAGTAACTCACGAGTATTTCCTGGTGCTCACCCTGGAGCGGAACGATGCCCTGGGAAGAGCCCTGTTCGAAGCCCGCCGGTGCGTCGCCAAGCTGAAAATCGAAATTGCATGAACTGTCGCAGCTTTTTTTAAATAGGGACGGGTAACCACAACCATCTGATTTGTTGTTGATTGAGGAGCGCTATCTTGATTGAAAATCTGACCGAAAAATGGACAAGATTCCTGACTGAAAACCTGCCGCGCTGGATTGAATTTATTTCCGAGCTATTGGCCCAGGCCGGAGTGCCTGAACAATACCGGGCCATTGGCGCCCTGGGAATCCTGTATGCCCTCGCCACCATCGTTGTTCTGGTGCTGGTGCTTATTCTGTTGCGCCTGGTACGGCGAAAGAAAAAACCTGCCCCTGCCGAAGAAGAGGGGGGGGCCGGGGAAGCGGAAATCGCCGAAAGGGAGGAGAGGCACGAGGAAGAAGTTGCCGCCGAGGCCGGGGAAGGGCCGACCGAGCCGCTTGCGGCAGAGATTCCCGAGCCGGAGTTGGAGCCGGAACGGGTCCGTCCCGAAAGGGCAGAGGCGCTGGTCGAAGAGAAGGTTGAGCTTGAAAAGCCTGCACCTCCCCTCAGTCTCTTTGATCGGATGCGGGCCGGGCTGGCCAAGACCCATTCGTCGCTGATCGGCCGGATCGACTCGCTTCTGGGCGGTGGCCGCAAGGTCGATGCCGCTCTTCTCGAAGATCTTGAGGAGATCCTGGTCACCGCTGATTTTGGCATTAAAACCACTCAGGAGGTGATCGGGGCGCTGGAAAAAAGCCTTGCCCGGGAAAGCGATTGCGGACCGGAAGTCTTGCGTAATACTCTCAAGGAGGAGATCCGCAAACGCCTTCGTCTGGAAGCCGACCCGCTGGACCTGGACAAGGCTTCGCCCTTCGCGATCATGGTTGTCGGAGTCAACGGGGTCGGCAAAACCACGACCATCGGCAAACTGGCCAGGCAGTATGCCAGCCAGGGGAAAAAGGTTCTGCTCGGGGCCGGCGACACCTTTCGAGCCGCGGCGGCCGAACAGCTGACCGTCTGGGGTGAGCGTGCCGGGGTGGAGGTCATCCGCCATGCCGAAGGCGCCGACCCGGCGGCAGTGGCTTTCGATGCCGCCAAGGCGGCGATCGCCCGCAAGGCAGATGTCCTCATCCTTGATACCGCAGGGCGCCTGCATACCAAGGTAAATCTCATGGAGGAGCTCAAGAAGGTTCATCGTGTGCTCTCTCGTGAGATTCCCGCTGCTCCCCATGAAACCCTGTTGGTCCTTGACGCCACCACCGGGCAGAACG
>NPIG01001275.1_pt1 | contig 13584 bp, 11 predicted proteins | sample 8637441 | NCBI WGS metagenome assembly NPIG01 (sample SAMN07420675, study PRJNA396082) | bioreactor metagenome | isolation source: sample BR6 brine-fed electro-methanogenic bioreactor BR | place: Japan: Kochi | collected 2016-06-14 | reverse complement strand
GTTGCGCGCCCCGCGCGGCGGCGTTTTCCGGCACGTTGAGCCGCTTCGTCTCGGCCAGGCAGGCCAGCGCGGCGGCGGCCCCCACCGGGTGCCCGGAATAGGTATAGCCGTGGCCGATGGCGGCGCGGCCGGTCTCGTCGCCCTCGAACACCTCGGCCACATGTTCGGCGATCATCACCGCGCCGAAGGGGAAGTATCCATTGGTGATCGCCTTGGCGGTGCACATCAGGTCGGGCTGCACGCCCCAGTGGCGGCTGCCGGTCCAGCTGCCGGTGCGGCCGAAGGCGGTGATCACCTCGTCGGCGATCAGCAGGATGCCGTTTTTCGAACAGATCTCGCGCACGCCGGGCATGAAGCTTTCATGCGGCGGGATCACGCCGCCGGCGCCCAGGATCGGCTCCATGATCATCGCGGCGATGGTGCCGGCGCCCTGAAACGCGATCTCGTCCTCCAGCGCGGAGAGGCAAAGCTGTGCCAGACGCTCCGGGTCGGTCTCGTTGAACGGGTTGCGATAGGTATAGGGCGCCGGGATGTGGTGGCAGCCGGGCAACAGCGGCTCGTACTGGGTGCGGAAGTTGGCGTTGCCGTTGACCGATGCGCCGCCTGTGTGGGTGCCGTGATAGCCCTTCTTCAGGCTCAGGAATTTCACCCGCCCCGCCTCGCCGCGGATCTTGTGATATTGCCGCGCCAGCCGCAGCGCGGTTTCCACCGAATCCGACCCGCCCGAGGTATAAAAGGCGCGGCTCAGCCCGTCGGGCGCGAAGAAATCGCGCAGCTCTTCGGCCAGCTGGATCACCGCGTCGTTGGTGGTGCCGCGGAAGATCGAGTAATAGGGCAGCTGGTCGAGCTGCGCCGCGATCGCCTCCTTGATTGGCTGGCAGGAAAACCCGAGGTTCACGTTCCACAGCCCGCCGACGCCGTCGACCACCTCATGCCCGTCCACATCGGTGATGCGCACGCCCTGCGCGCCGGTCACGATGGTGGGCGGGTTGGCTTGGCTGTCGGCCGGATGCGCCATCGGGTGCCACAGCGATTTGGCGTTATGTTCCTTGAGGAAATTGGAGTCTTTCATCGGGACAGCTCCTTGCTGAGGCCCAGCAGGTCGAGGGCCTGGGAATAACTCGCCGCCGGCTGGGCGACATCGAAATGAACAACAGGCAGGCCGACGGCGCGGGCGCCTTCGACATTGCGGGCCTGGTCGTCGACGAAGACGCAGTCATCGGCGGCCAGTCCCAGCGCCTCCAGACAGGCGCGATAGGCGCGCGGATCGGGCTTCAGGACGCCGGTATAGGTGGCGTCGACGATGACGTCGAAATCGGCCAGAAACGGCAGCTTGTCGCGGAAATCGGCGCCATAGAACAGGTCCAGCTCGTTCGACAGGATCGCCAGCTTCATGCCCGCCGCCTTGACCCGTGCGATCGCCGCGCGGAACTCGGGCCGGATCACCGCCTCGGGCTCGGCGCCGCGCGCGGCGCGGACGAACTGGCGCATCTCGGTCCAGTCCTGGCCCACAAGCGCGCCCACCTCGGCGGTGCGCCGGGTCCAATAGCCGCGCTCGGTGATCTCGCCGGCCTGCATCCCCCGCCACAGATCGTCCGAGGCGGGGTCGAACGGCCCCCGCCAGGTCAGCGTGCCGGGCGCCAGCCCCAGCGCCCGCTCGGTCAGCGCGTGGGTTTCGAACAGGGTGCGGGTGATCACCCCGCCGAAGTCCAGGATCAGCGCGCGGGTCATGCGGCCTCCTTTCGCGGGTAGGCGGGCGGGCAGATGCCGCCGATATCCCGCGTCAGCTCCAGCGCCGCGCGGCGCAGCTCGCTGCGGATCTGGCTGCGCAGCTCGGGGGTCATGCGGCTGACCGGGGCGGCCACGGCGAGCGCGCCCAGCGGTTTGCCGTCGGGGCCGAAAATCGGCGCGGCGTGGGAATGAACATCGGCCTCGAACCCGCCGATCGACTCGGCGATCCCCTCGGCGCGCACGGTTTCCAGAACCGCACGGATCGCCGCGGGGTCTGTCAGCGTGTCGTCGGTATGGGGCGGCAGCGGTTCGGCCAGCACCGCCTCGGTCACCGCCGCATCGGCAAAGGCCAGCACGGCGAGCCCCGAGGCGGTGCCGTGGAACGAGATCACCTCGGCATCGTCCATCATCACACAGGTGGCGTGGCGTCCGCGATAGGCATGCGCGATGGTGTTGAGCCTGTCCTCCCGCACCAGCGAGACATGGGTGGTCTCGCCCGTCGCCGCGCTGAGCCGGTCGAGCACGCCGCGCGACACGGTCAGGATCGGCACCGAGGCCTCGCGCAGCGCCGCCAGCCTCAAAACCTCCGGCCCGAGGCGATAGGCGCGGTCGGTTCCGGCCTGTTCGACGAATCCCCCCTCCTGCAATTCGGACAGCAAACGGTACACCGTGGCCTTGTTCATGCCGGAGAGGCGGGTGAGATCGCTTAGCCCGATCTCAGGCCGAGTTTGGCTGAAAAACGTCAGCAATGACAACGCTTTGGTGACGGTTCCCATGGGTTTCTCGGCCTCCCGCTCTGCCTGGCTTACAGGCTTTTTCATGTTTTTCCGCCAGGCGGTCTGCAATTGTGTTGACAGATCGACGGGTGGCCTGTCAATCTAAAACAAACCAATGGTTCAAATAATGAACCGACAACAAGGAGGTCTGCAATGAAACTCATTCACGCGCTCACCGGGGCCGCGGCCGCGGCGGTGATGACCGCCGGGGCGGCGCTGGCCGAATATCCCGAGAAGCCGGTCAACTTCATCGTGCCCTGGCCGCCGGGCGACCTGGAGGACGTGCTGACCCGCATGATCGCCGAGGATTTCCAGAAGGAATACGGCGTCGCGGCGGCGGTGGTGAACAAGCCCGGCGGCGGCGGCGGCCCGTTCCCCGGCGCCATCGAGGTCGCCAACGCGCCCGCCGACGGCTATACCGTGGGCTCCTTCGTGATCGGCGTGCCGGTTCTGGGCCACCAGATCGACATTCCGCCGCTGACCCCGGCCAAGTTCGACCCGCTGGGCATCTTCCTGACCTATCCCTTCGTGATCGCCACCTCGGGCGACGCGCCCTATTCCTCGATGGCCGAGCTGGCCGATTACGCCAAGGCGAACGACGTGGCGCTGGGCCATTTCGGCGACGTGCTGACACCGACCCAGGTGACCAAGGCCTATGCCGCCACCGCGGGGTTCGAGTTCGCCTCCGACGCGGCCTTCGACGCGCTGGACTGCAACACCCTGGCCTCGGGCGACGCGGATGTGATCAACACCACGCTGCAGCTGATCCTGCCCTGTCTGGACAGCGTCAAGGTCCTGGTCTCGATCACCGACCAGCGCATTCCGCTGATCCCAGACACGCCCACCATCGGCGAGCTTGAGGCAAGCCTCGACATCGCGCTGTGGAACGGGCTCTTTGTGACCAAGGACACCCCGCAGGACGTGCGCGACAAGATCATCGCAGTGGCCAGCAAGACGGTGATGAGCGAGCGCGCCCAGAACGTGGCCAAGGAAACCGGCGCGCTGGTCTATTGGCAGAACGCCTCGGACAGCGCGGGGCGGATCGCCAAGGATATCGATACCGTGGCGCGCATCGGCGAGCTTTTGCAATGAACGGCGCGGGCCGGGGCGCGGCCCCGGCCCCCTGCTTTTCGGAGTGACCCACAATGGCAACTGAACGCGAACGCCGCTTTTCCGGGCCGAGGCGGGGGCAGCTGGTCTTTGCGCTGGGCTTCGTGGCGCTGTCGGCGCTGCTGCTGGCGCAGATCGGCGACCAGACGGTCTGGGCGCAAAAGACCCAGGTCTTTGCCCAGCCCCGGTTCTGGCCCGCCGTCGGCCTGATCGCGATGGTCCTGATGGGCGGGCTGCACCTGTATCGTCTGCCGTGGCGGCGGTTCACGGTGGCCGACCGGGCCGAGCTGCGCCGCTGGGCCGCGGTGCTGGAATATTCCGGCTGGTTCATGGGCTATGTTCTGCTGGTGCCGGTGCTAGGCTATTTGCCGGTGACGATGGTCTTTGTGCCGCTGCTGGCCCGGCGCATGGGCTACCGCAGCCGCCTCATGCTGATCATCAGCGTAATCTTCGCGGTGGCGGTGGTGGTGCTGTTCAAATCCTTCCTTTCGGTCAAGATCCCCGGCGGGGCGGTCTATGACTATCTTCCCGGCGCGCTGCGCAGCTTCTTTATCCTGAACCTCTGATGGACCTGTTTCTCTCCGCACTCGACATCCTGATGCGCTGGGACGTGGCGCTGGCGCTGCTGGTGGGTTCGGTCGGCGGCGTGCTGATCGGCGCGATCCCGGGCGTTGGCCCGGCGGTGGCGATCGCCATTCTGTTGCCGGCCACCTTCTCGATGGATCCGATCGTCGGGCTGACCGTGCTTCTGGGCATCTACGGCAGCTCGATGTACGGCGGTTCGATCCCCGCGATCCTGATCAACACGCCGGGCACCGCGGTCAACGCGCTGACCACATACGACGGCTATCCGATGACGGCGCGGGGCGAGCCGCGCCGCGCGCTGAGCCTGGCCTATTCCTCTTCCTTCTTCGGCGGAATCTTCTCGGTCATCTGCCTGATCCTCTTTGCGCCGGTGCTGGCCAGGATCGCGCCGATGTTCGGCTCGCGCGAGATCTTCCTTGCCGCGCTCCTGGGCATCATTCTGGTGATCGTCGCCCATCGCGGCCAGGCCCTGATGGCCGGCGCGCTGGCGGGCTTCGGCATCTTCTTGCAGACCATCGGCATGGAGCCGGTGAAATATTCCCAGCGCTACACCTTCGATCAGCCCTTCCTGCAAGGCGGGATCAACCTGATCGTGGTGGTCCTCGGCCTCTTCGCGCTCAGCCAGGCCTTCGTGCTGCTGACCACCGAGGACGAGAAGATCCGCACCACCCGCCTGGCCGGCGGCAGCCTGTTCCAGGGCCTGCGCGAGCTGTCGCGCCACCCCCGCGTCGCCAGTGTCTCGGCCGGGTTCGGGGTGATCATGGGCATGATCCCCGGGGTCGGCGAATTCACTGCCCAGTTCATGTCCTACACCTATGCGCAGCGCACCTCGAAACGGCCCGAGGATTTCGGGCGCGGCTCCTCCGAGGGGCTGATCGCGGCCGAGACCGCCAACAACGCGGTGCCCGCCGCCGCCATGGTGCCGCTGCTGGCGCTGGGCATCCCGGGCGAGGCGCTGACCGCGATGATGCTGTCGGTGTTCTACGTCCACAACGTGGTGCCGGGGCCGGGGCTGTTCCAGAACGACATGGATTTCGTCGTCGCCCTCTATATCGCGCTGTTGATCCTCAACGTGCTGGTGCTGGCCTTCCTGCTGGTGGCGACCAAATCGCTGATCCAGGTGGTCAAGATCCCCAACCGGTTCTTGGGCGTCTGCATCCTCACGCTCAGCTTCGTCGGCGTCTACTCCCTGCGCAATTCGGCCACCGACTGCGTGCTGGCGGCGGTGTTCGGCGTGCTGGGCTATATCCTGAAACGGCTGTCGCTTCCGGCGGTGCCGATCATCCTCGGGATGGTGCTGGGCGGTATCATGGAGGTCAAGCTGCGCGCCGGCATGGCGCGGGTGAAGACGCCGCTCGACATGATCGACCGGCCGGTTTCGTTCATCCTGTTTCTACTCATCGTCATGGTCCTGGTGATCCATGTCCGCCGCGTCTGGCTGGATCGCCGTGACCTGAAGGAGGCCGAATGGCAGAGCAAACACAGATCGACAAGCTTCGGCAGGATGCTGTTGCGCCGCAAAAGCTCTTTCTTGATGGAACGTGGCAAGCTGCACAGGGCACGCCGCTTGAAGTGGTATCGCCGATTGATGGATCTGTTCTGACGACCATCTCCTCCGCCACTGCGGCGGATGTGGAGCGCGCGGTGGCCTCGGCCCGCGCCGCCTTCGAGGACGGGCGCTGGTCCCGCGTGACCCCGGCCGCGCGCAAGAAGGTGCTGCACGCCATCGCCGACCGGATCGAGGCCGAGGCGCTGGAACTCGCCGTGCTCGGCATCCGCGACAACGGGACCGAGTTCAACATGGCCTTCAAGGCCGAGCCGGGCAGCGCGGCGGGCACCTTCCGCTATTACGCCGAGGCGCTTGACAAGGTCGCCGGAGAGGTCGCGCCGACCGCCCCCGACGTGCTGGGCCTGGTACACCGCGAACCGGTGGGCGTGGTAGGCGCCATCGTGCCGTGGAACTTCCCGCTGATGATCGGGGCGTGGAAACTGGCGCCCGCGCTGGCGATGGGCAATTCGGTGGTGCTGAAACCGGCCGAGACCGCCTCGCTGACGCTCTTGCGGCTGGCCGAGATCTGTTCCGAATGCGGGTTGCCCGACGGGGTGCTGAACGTGGTCACCGGCCCGGGGGCCGAAACCGGCGCGGCGCTGGCGCAGTCGATGGGGGTCGACGTGCTGGCCTTCACCGGCTCCGGCGCGACCGGGCGGCGGCTGTTGCAGGCCTCGGCGGCCTCGAACCTCAAGCGGGTCTATCTGGAGCTGGGCGGCAAATCCCCCAACATCGTCTTTGCCGACGCCCCCGACCTCGCCCGCGCGGCGCAGGTCTCGGCGATGGGGATCTTCCGCAACTCCGGCCAGGTCTGCGTCGCGGGCTCCCGCCTGCTGGTCGAACGCTCGGTGCATGACGACTTCGTTGCCCTGCTGAAGGAGCAGGCCGAGGCGCTCAAGGTGGGCGACCCGCTGGACCTGCAAACCCAGATCGGCGCGGTGAACTCCGAGGACCAGATGCGCCGCAACCTCTCTTTCATGGAAACGGCGGCGGCCGAGGGCGGCACCGTGATCACCGGCGGCACCCGCATCCTGACCGAAACCGGCGGCACCTATATGGCGCCCACCGTGGTCACCGATGTCACCCCCGAGGCAACCCTGTTCCGCAACGAGGTGTTCGGCCCGGTCCTTGCCGTCACCCCGTTCGACAGCGAGGAAGAGGCGTTGAAGCTGGCCAACGCCACCGACTTCGGCCTTGCCGCCGCGGTCTGGACCGGCAACCTCAGCCGGGCGCATCGCATGGTGGCGGGTGTCCGGGCTGGCGTTGTGCACGTCAACACCTATGGCGGGTCGGACAACACCGTGCCGCTGGGCGGGGTCAAGCAATCGGGCAACGGCCATGACAAATCGCTGCATGCGCTCGACAAATACGTCGATCTGAAAACCGCCTGGATCCAGCTGTAACGCAAGGCAGAGAGGGAGGGACGCCATGACCGACAAGACAATCCTCGTCGCGGGCACCTATGACACCAAGGATGACGAACTGACCTATCTCTGTGAGCGCATCACCGGGCAGGGCGGCGGCGTGCTGACGATGGATGTCAGCGTGCTGGGCGATCCCTCGCAGCCCACCGACGTCTCCAAGCATCAGGTGGCCGAGGCCGGCGGCAGCTCGATCCGGGAAGCCATCGACAGCGGCGACGAGAATGTCGCCATGCAGATCATGGCACGCGGCGCGGTGCTGGGCGCCGCGCGCGCGGTCGAGCCGCCGAAACGCGACCGGCCGCTGATCGGCATGACGTCCTTCGGCAAGACGGTGCTGCGCTACATGGTGACGCTGAAGCCGGAGCTGGAGAAGCGCGGCTACGAGGTGGCGGTGTTCCACGCCACCGGCATGGGCGGGCGGGCCTTCGAATCTCTGGCCGCCGAGGGGGCCTTCGCCGCGGTGATGGATTTCGCCCCGCAGGAGGTGTCGAACCACATGTTCGGCGGGCTCAGCGCGGGCGAGGACCGGATGACCAACGCGGGCCGCATGGGCATTCCGCAGCTTGTTGCGCCGGGCTGCTATGACCTGATCGACTATGTCGGCTGGCAACCGGCGCCGCCGCAGCTTTCCGACCGGCCAAGCCATGCCCATAACCGGCTTTTGACCTCGGCCGTTCTGACCGCCGAGGAACGCCGCCGGGTCGCGCGCGAGATCTGCGGCAAGCTGGCCGATGCGATGGGGCCCGTTGCCCTGCTGCTGCCGCGCGGCGGCTGCAACGAATGGGACCGCCCCGACGCCGATTTGCACGATGCCGAAGGGCTGGCCGCCTTCTGCGACGAGGTAGTGGCCTGTTGTCCGGCCAATGTGCGGCTGGAAGATATGGCGGCGCACATCAATGACGCGGAATTTACCGACGCCGCGCTGGCCGTGTTCGACGGCTGGGTCGAGGCGGGGGTGATTCCCCGGCCCTAAGGGGCCCTCCGTTTGCCCGGATGCGCGCAACCTGTGGCCCCCCGCCGTGGGGCCGCACCCTGCAACCGGCTGAAAACCCGTCTTCTCCGACCCGTGCCGCAATATTCTTGCGCGCGGAGGCTTTGGTCTTGATCTTCCTTGCCGCTTGCGCCTAGGGTGCGCCAGCCGCGCGGAATTGCATTCCGCATTGCGAAATTGACGTGAGGGGGGATTTCTGGCCGCGCACCGAAGGGGCCGAAACTGACGCAATGTCCCGCATTTGCAGGTTTGCGCGCGACCCGCCTTCACCGCTAGAAATCCGATAGACTGGGACCACAACCGGCACAAGGCCCGTTTCCGGGCCGGCCGGTCACAAGGAGGGAAAGGCCGGATGTCCGAGGCCATTGTTTACGAGAAAGTCGGCGATATCGCGGTTCTGGCGGCGAACAACCCGCCGGTCAACGCACTGGGTCAGGCGGTGCGTCGGGGCTTGGTCGAGGGGATCGAGCGCGCCGAGAAAGAGGGCGCCAAGGCGGTCCTGATCTATGGCGAGGGGCGCACCTTCTTCGCCGGCGCCGACATCCGCGAGTTTGGCAAGCCGCCGACCGAACCCTTCCTTCCCGACGTCTGCACCCGTATCGAGGCCTCGCCGCTGATCGTGGTCTCGGCGCTGCACGGCACAGCACTTGGCGGCGGGCTGGAAATCGCGCTCGGCTCGCATTACCGCATCGCCGTGCCCAAGGCGCGCATGGGCCTGCCCGAGGTCCTGATTGGCGTCATGCCCGGCGCCGGCGGCACCCAACGCCTGCCGCGCCTGATTGGCATCGACAAATCGCTCGACGTGATCACCTCCGGCCGCCAGGTCGGCGCCAAGGAGGCGCTGGAACTGGGCATCCTCGACAAGGTCGCGGACGGCGAGCCGCGCGAGATCGGGCTGGCCTATGCGCAGGAACTGATCGACGCGAACGCCCCCCGCCGCGCCATTTCCGAGATGACCGCGCCCGCGCCGGTGGATTTCGACGCGCTCTATGACAGTGTGCTGAAAAAGGCCCGCGGCCAGCTCGCGCCCGCCGTCGCCGTGCGCGGCATCCAGGCCTGCTGCGAGCTGCCCTTCGCTGAGGGCATGAAGCGCGAGCGCGAGCTGTTCACCCAGCTGATGAACACCGACCAGCGTCAGGGCCTGATCCACGCCTTCTTCGCCGAGCGCGCAGTCGGCAAGCTGCCCGAGCTGGACGGGGTCGAGCCCCGTGAGCTGAACGCCATCGGCGTCATCGGCGGCGGCACCATGGGCGCGGGCATCGCCACCTCGGCGCTGCTGTCGGGCCTCAAGGTCACCCTGATCGAGATGAACGCCGAGGCGGCAGAGGCCGCCAAGGGCCGCATCTCGGGCAACCTGCAGGGTGCGCTGAAACGCGGCAAGATCTCCCCCGAGACATTCGAGGATCTGACCGAAAAGGCGCTGACGCTGGCCACCGACTACGACGCCCTCAAGGACGCCGATCTGGTGATCGAGGCGGTGTTCGAGGATATGGGCGTGAAAAAGGACGTCTTCACCAAGCTCGACGCGGTGTGCAAACCCGGCGCGGTGCTGGCCTCCAACACCTCTTATCTGGACGTGAACGAGATCGCCGCCTGCACCTCGCGCCCCGAGGACGTGATCGGGCTGCACTTCTTCTCGCCCGCCCATGTGATGAAGCTCTTGGAGATCGTGGTCGCCGACAAGACCGCCAAGGACGTGGTCGCCACCGGCTTCGCCCTGGGCAAGAAGATGGGCAAGGTCTCGGTCCGCGCCGGCGTCTGCGACGGCTTCATCGGCAACCGCATTCTGTCGAAATACCGTACCTGCGCCGATTACATGATCCTCGACGGGGCAACCCCGTACCAGATCGACGAGGCGCTGGAGAAATTCGGCTTCGCCATGGGGCCTTACGCGGTTGGCGATCTGGCCGGGCTCGACATCGGCTGGGCCGTGCGCAAGCGCAAGCGCGCCGAGGGGATGGACCCGCGCGCGCGCGATTTCACCTATGCCGACAAGCTCTGCGAGGGCGGCAACTTCGGCCAGAAGACCGGCAAGGGCTATTACGATTACGCCGCCGGGCCGAAATCGCGCGTCCCCAACCCCGAGGTTCTGCCGCTGATCGAGGCCGACCGCGCCGCCCAGGGCATCACCCCGCGCGACTTCACCGAGGAGGAACTGGTGCGCCGCTACATGGCCGCGATGGTCAACGAGGCCGCCAAGGTGGTCGGCGAAGGGATCGCCAAACGGCCCTTGGACGTCGATGTCACCCTGCTCTACGGCTACGGCTTCCCGCGCTATCGCGGCGGCCCGATGAAATGGGCCGACATGCAGGGCCTTGACGGGCTCCTGGCGGACATCAAGTCCTGGGCCAAGGACGATCCCTATTTCTGGGAGCCTGCACCGCTGCTGGAGAAACTGGTCGCCGAAGGGCGCAATTTTGACGATCTGAACAAGGACGCATCGTAATGAAACAAGCTGTTATCGTATCCGCCGCCCGCACCGGGCTGGCCAAATCCTTCCGCGGGTCGTTCAACATCACTCACGGCGCCACCATGGGCGGCCACGCCGTCCAGGCCGCGGTTGCACGCGCCGGCCTTGAGGGCGGCGAGATCGAGGATTGCATCATGGGCTGCGGCGCCCCCGAGGGCGAAACCGGCTCCAACATCGCCCGCCAGATCGCCCTGCGCGCCGGGCTTCCGGTGACCGCCTCGGGCATGACCGTGAACCGCTTCTGCTCGTCGGGTCTGCAGACCGTGGCGCTGGCCGCCAATGCCATCACCACCGAGGGCGCCGGCCCGATGGTCGCCGGCGGGGTCGAAAGCATCTCGATGGTGCAGCCCAAGCTGCGCCACGCGCCGGAACAATGGCTGCTGGAGCACAAGCCGGCGGTTTACATGACCATGATCGAAACCGCCGACATCGTCGCCCAACGCTACGGCATCTCCCGCGAAGCGCAGGATGAATACGGTCTGCGCAGCCAGCAGCGCATCGCCGCCGCGCAGGACGCCGGGCTCTTCGCCGATGAGATCGTGCCGATGACCGCCACCATGGCGGTCAAGGACAAGGAAACCGGCGAGGTCTCGATGAAAGAGGTCGTGGTCGACCGCGACGAATGCAACCGCCCGACCACCACGCTGGACGGGTTGGCCAAGCTCGAGCCGGTGCGCGGCGCGGGCAACTTCATCACCGCCGGCAATGCCAGCCAGCTTTCCGACGGCGCCGCCGCAGTGGTGGTGATGGACAGCAAGGAGGCCGAGAAGCGCGGTCTGGAGGCGATGGGCGCCTTCAAGGGCTTTGCGGTTGCCGGCTGTGAACCCGACGAAATGGGCATCGGCCCGGTCTTCGCCGTCCCGCGCCTGCTGGAACGTCACGGGCTCAAGGTCGACGACATCGACATCTGGGAGCTGAACGAGGCCTTCGCCAGCCAGGCGCTTTACTGCCGCGACCGGCTGGGCATCGACGACGAGAAGTGCAACGTCAACGGCGGCTCCATCGCCATCGGCCACCCCTTCGGCATGACTGGCGGCCGCATGGTCGGACACATCCTGCGCGAGGGTAAACGTCGTGGCGCCAAGCTGGGCGTGGTGACCATGTGCATCGGCGGCGGCATGGGCGCGGCGGGCCTGTTCGAGATTTACTGACCCGACGTGCGGGTCAATGGGCGGTGTGGGCGAAGCGCGGCGGATGTCCCGTTCCCGGGATGTTCGCTCCGGATCACGCCCGACCCGTCCCGTCACGCCTGGGGCGTGCCAACAATCAGGGTGGCGGGCGCGATCGCGCCCACCCTCGGGCCGGGCGCGACCCTCGTCGCTTTGACCCGGCGTCTGTTGAGGAGACCAGATCATGGACCTGAATTACTCACCCGAGGAACTTGCCTTCCGCGAGGAAGTGCGCGCCTTTCTCCGCGACGATCTGCCCAAGGAGCTGTCCGACAAGGTCCGCTCCGGCATCGAGCTGGGCAAGGCTGATATCGAACGCTGGCATGCGATCCTGAACGCGCGCGGCTGGCTGGCCCAGAACTGGCCCAAGGAATTCGGCGGCGCCCAGTGGAACGCGGTGCAGCGGCATATCTTCGAGGAAGAGGCCGCGATGGCCAACGCCCCGCGCATCGTGCCCTTCGGCCTGTCGATGCTGGCGCCGGTGCTGCAGAAATTCGGCTCCAAGGAACAGCAGGAATATTACCTGCCGCGAATCCTGTCGGGCGAGGACTGGTGGTGCCAGGGCTACTCCGAACCCGGCGCCGGCTCGGACCTGGCCAGCCTCAAGACCCGCGCCGTGCGCGAGGGCGATCACTACATCGTCAACGGGCAAAAGACCTGGACTACGCTGGGCCAGCACGCCAACAAGATCTTCTGCCTGGTGCGCACCGATCCCAACGTGAAGCAGCAGGAGGGTATCTCCTTCCTGCTGATCGACATGGACACGCCGGGCATCGAGGTACGCCCGATCGTGCTGCTCGACGGCACCCCCGAGGTGAACGAGGTGTTCTTCAACGACGTCAAGGTGCCGGTCGAGAACCTTGTCGGCGAGGAGAACAAGGGCTGGACCTATGCCAAGTACCTGCTGACGCATGAGCGCACCAACATCGCCGGCGTCGGCTTCTCCCAGGCCGGGCTGGACGCGGTCAAGCGCGTCGCGCGGGCCGAGATGTCGGGCGGCCGCCCGCTGATCGAGAACCCGCATTTCGCGGCCCGCATGGCAAAGGTCGAGATTGACCTGATGGCGATGGCCACCACCAACCTGCGGATCATCTCCCAGGCCGCCGCCGGTCAGGCGCCGGGCGTGGAAAGCTCCATGCTCAAGGTCAAGGGCACCATCATCCGGCAGGAGATCAACGATCTCGCCCGCCGCGCGGTGGGCCCCTATGCGATGCCGTTCGCCTCAGAGGCGGTCGAGGGCGACAACGCGCCGATCGGCCCGGACTATGCCGGCCCGGTGGCGGCGCAGTATTTCAACAACCGTAAATTGTCGATCTTCGGCGGCTCGAACGAGATCCAGCGCGGGATCATCGCCAAGGTCAAGATGGGGGGCTAAGGGACATGGATTTCACCCTGACCGAAGAACGGCAGATGCTGCAGGACACCCTGCGGCGCTACCTGTCGGACAAGTACACCACCAAGGTGCGCAACGAGATCCTCGACAGCGACGAAGGTCTGAGTACCGCGATCTGGGCCGAACTGGCGGACCTGGGCGTCATCGGCGCGCTGTTCAGCGAGGATGAGGGCGGTTTCGGCGGTGCCGGTTTCGACATCACCACCGTGTTCGAGGAACTGGGCCGCGCCGGCGTGGTCGAACCCTTCCTCGATACCGCCGTTCTCGGCGGCCGGCTGATCGCCGCGCTGGGCGACGCGGGGCAGCAGGCGCTGCTCGAGGAGGTAATCGGCGGCGGGCTGCATCTGGCCTTTGCCCATGGCGAGCCGACCAGCCGCTATGACCTC
>NPIG01000144.1_pt4 | contig 13627 bp, 17 predicted proteins | sample 8637441 | NCBI WGS metagenome assembly NPIG01 (sample SAMN07420675, study PRJNA396082) | bioreactor metagenome | isolation source: sample BR6 brine-fed electro-methanogenic bioreactor BR | place: Japan: Kochi | collected 2016-06-14 | reverse complement strand
CAACGTGCGCGAACTGCGCAACATCATCGAATGGCTGCTGATCATGGCGCCCGGCACGGTTGGCGAGCCGATCAGCGCCGATCACCTGCCACCCGGATTCAATGCCGGGGGGCTGGGGCCGGCGGTCGGCGAGATGAGTGCCGAAATCATGGGCTTGCCCCTGCGCGAGGCACGAGAGATATTCGAACGCGAATACCTGCTGGGTCAGGTCGAGCGTTTCAGCGGCAACATCTCCAAGACCGCCGAGTTCGTGGGAATGGAACGCTCGGCGCTGCACCGCAAACTGAAAACCTTGGGTGTCCAGCCCGACGAGGGCACCCGGCGGTCGGGCCGCTAGGCGGAACGTCCGCAATGCATCTTGAGAAACTGAACATGACGAGGGGCGACGTTCGATGAAGGTCATCGTATGCGGGGCCGGGCAGGTCGGGTTCAATATCGCCCGCTATCTTGCCGGCGAGAACAACGATGTGACGGTCGTCGACCGCTCGGCCGATCTGGTCCGGCGGATCAGCGACAGCCTGGACGTCAAGGGCATCGTCGGTCATGCGGCGCACCCGGATTCCCTGCAGCAGGCCGATGCCGAGGGCGCCGACATCCTGATCGCGGTGACCCAGGCCGATGAGGTCAACATGATGGCCTGCCAGGTCGCGCACTCGCTGTTCAACGTGCCGACCAAGATCGCCCGCGTTCGTCATCAGAGCTACCTCAACCCGGCCTACCGCACGTTGTTTTCGCGCGAGCACATGCCGATCGACGTCATCATCTCGCCGGAGATCGAGGTGGCCCGCGCGGTGACGCGGCGACTCGAGGTGCCCGGCGCCTTCGAGATGATCCCGCTGGCCGAGGACCGGGTGAAGCTGGTCGGCGTGCGCTGCGAGGATGGCTGTCCGCTGATCAACACGCCGCTGCGCCAGCTGACTCAGATCTTCCCCGACCTGAATACGGTGATCGTCGGGCTGACGCGCGAGGGCCGGGCCATCATCCCGACCGCCGACGACGAGATGCTGGCCGGCGACGAGGCCTATTTCGTGGTCGATTCCGAGCAGTTGCCACGGGCCATGGCCGCCTTCGGCCACGAGGAGCCGGAGGCGCGGCGGCTGCTGATCTTCGGCGGCGGCAACATCGGCCTGTTCCTGGCCAAGCAGGTCGAGTCCGACTACCCCTGGGTCAACACCAAGATGATCGAGGCGACGCCCGAGCGGGCCGAGGCGGTGGCTGCCGAGCTCAAGAAGACGGTGGTGCTTCACGGGGATGTCCTGGAGCCGGAAATCCTCGAGGAGGCCAATGTCGGCACCGCCGATACCGTGGTCGCGGTCACCAACGACGACGAGACCAATATCCTCTCGGCCCTGCTGGCCAAGCGCTACGGCTGCGGCCGGACGATCGCGCTGATCAACAAATCGACCTACGAGCCGCTGATCACCACGCTCGGCATCGACGTCGTGGTCAGCCCGCGCAACATCACAGTGTCGACCATTCTCCAGCACGTGCGGCGCGGCCGGATCCACTCGGTGCACACCCTGCGCGAGGGCTTCGGCGAACTGATCGAGGCCGAGGCCATGGAAACCTCGCCGCTGGTCGGTGCGCCGCTGCGCGAGGCCGACCTGCCGCCGGGGGTGCTGATCGGGGCCATCGTCCGCGAAGGGCAGGTGATCAGCCCGCGCGGCGACACCGTCATCGAACCCAACGACCGGGTCGTGCTGTTCGCGGCCTCCGACGCCGTGCGCAAAGTCGAAAAGATGTTTTCCGTACGCTTGGAATTCTTTTAAGGAAGGAACGAATCCGTGGGTCGAATCGCATACGTCAACGGTCTCTATGTCCCCCACTCGGAGGCGGCCGTTCACATCGAGGACCGTGGCTACCAGTTCGGGGACGGCGTCTACGAGGTGCTTGCCGTCTATCGTGGTCAGCTTATCGACGAACAGGGGCATATCGACCGCCTCAACCGCTCGCTCACCGAGCTGGAGATGGACTGGCCGGTCAAACCGCGCGTGTTCAGCGTGTTGATGCGCGAGGTCGTGCGCCGCAACCGCCTGGATGAAGGCATCATCTACATCCAGGTGACGCGGGGCGTCGCGCCGCGCGAACATACCTTCCCCGAGGGCGTCGCGCCGGCCCTGGTCATGACGACGACGGCCAAGAAGATCGGACAACTGATCGGCGGCAAGCCGACCCAGGTCATCACGATGCCCGACGAGCGCTGGGCGCGGCCCGACATCAAGACGGTCTGCCTGCTGCCCAACTGCATCGCTCGCCAACGCGCCAAGGAAAAGGGCTGCTACGAGGCTTGGCAGGTCGACCGCAACGGATTCATCACCGAGGGCGGCATGTCCAACGCCTGGATCGTCAACGCCGACGGCGAACTGGTGACCCGCGACATCAACGAGAACGCGATCCTCAACGGGATCACCCGTATTGCGGTGATCGAACTGGCCCGCGAGGCCGGCATAAAGCTGGTCGAGCGCGCCTTCTCGGTCGAGGAGGCCAAATCGGCCCGCGAGGCCTTCGTGACCAGCACCACCTCGTTCGTCAAGCCGGTGGTGAAGATCGACGACACGGCGATCGGCGACGGCAAGCCGGGGCCGCTTTCGCAGAAGCTCGGCATCCTGATTTCGGAGCGGCTCGAGGCCGCGGTCTCGGGCGGCAAGTAGGCCGGCGGGGCAGGGGAGGAAGGGATGGCGGACGCACGTCCGGTACTCGGTATTCTCGGCGGCATGGGGCCCTTGGCCACCGTCGATTTCATGAACAAGGTTATCGAGCTGACACCGGCCAAAAACGATCAGGACCACTTCCCGATGGTGGTCGTCTCGGTGCCGCAGGTGCCCGACCGCACGGCCGCCATCCTGCGTGGCGGTGAATCGCCGCTGCCGGTGATGCTGGGCGGGCTGCGCATCCTGAACCAGGCCGGTGTCGCCTGCGTCACCGTTCCCTGCAATTCGGCCCATCACTGGTACGACGACATGGCCCGCGAATCGCAGGCGCCGATTCTGCATATCGCCGATGCCGCCTGCGACGCCCTGGCGGCCCGCGGCATTGCCAGCCGTACGGTCGGCTTCCTCGGGACGAGCGGGGTGCTGGCCGCCGGCATCTACCAGAAGCGGCTGGCCGACCGCGGGTTCGACTGCCTGGTGCCCGACGAGGCCGAGCAGGAGACTCTGGTCATGGGCGGCATCTACAACGTCAAGGCCGGCGATCTGGAAACCGCTCGCGGCCTGCTGGCCAGGGCGGCCGACGGCCTGCGGGCACGGGGTGCCGGTGCGGTGATTCTGGGCTGCACCGAGATTCCGCTCGTCGTCGAGGACGGTGACGACGTCGTCGATGCGACCCGGGCGCTGGCCCAGGCCAGCGTCACCTTCCTTACGGCGGCGGCATGACCCACGCGCCTTTGGCCCTGACCGTCAGCGGACAGCCGGGCCGGATGGTCCGGCCGCGCGCCGTCATCTTCGACTGGGACAACACCCTGGTCGAAACCTGGCCGGCCATCCACGAAGCGCTGGCCCGGACCTTCACGCAATACGGGATGACGCCGTGGACCCTGGACGAGGTCAAACAGCGGGTGCGCCAGTCCATGCGCGAGAGCTTTCCGCCCCTGTTCGGCGACCGCTGGGAGGAGGCCGGCGCCTTCTTCAAGCAGAGCTTCGCCGACATCCACCTCGAAAGGCTGCAGCCGATCGACGGCGCCGCCGAGATGCTCGCCACCCTTTCCGGTGACGGCATCTACCTCGGCGTGGTCAGCAACAAGAACGGCGATCTCCTGCGCGAGGAGGCGGCCTTCCTCGGCTGGAGCGGCTATTTCGGCCGGATTGTCGGCGCCTTCGACGCCGAGCGCGACAAACCGGCCCCCGATCCGGTGCTCATGGCGCTCGCCGGAAGCGGTCTCGAATGCGGACCCGACGTCTGGTTCGCCGGGGATACGGACATCGATCTCGAATGCGCGGCCAATTCGGGTTGCACCCCCGTGCTCATGCGATCGCAACCTCCCTGCAACGGGGAGTTTGACGAATTTGAAATGGCTCTATATCTTAAGGGCTGCCTAGCGCTTTCCAACCTGATCCGAAGGTTGTAAGGTTAACAGTCTGACCTTTTTGGGGACGGGCCGGTATGACGTCGCCGGTCCAAGGGGAGTCTGGCAAACTTTTGTCAGTATCTTGCATGTCGATGGATCGAATAGCGGTCTATCGGTCAAAAATATGGGAGGTGGTCTAAATGTCCTCCGAACGCTCACAGAACGTTCAGGATGTATTCCTGAACCACATCCGAAAGAACAAGACTCCGGTGACCGTATTCTTGGTCAATGGTGTCAAACTTCAGGGGATCATTACTTGGTTCGACAATTTCTCGGTGCTGTTGCGCCGGGACGGGCACACTCAGTTGGTGTACAAGCACGCGATTTCGACGGTCATGCCGTCGGTGCAGATCCAGCTGTTTGAGCCTGATAAAGAAGAGGCTGCCGAAGCGTAAAGGATTTGGAAGCAACTTCAGGATTTACCGTTTCACCGCCGAAAAGCGTTGTATCCGCTGAGCGGTGTCTCGTTATCCATCCGAATCTCAAAGGCGAGCGGGCGTGCGGACGTACGCCCGCCGCTCTTTTGGATGAGGCCGTCGGCCTGGCCCACGGGATCGAATTGACCGTGGCCCATGCCGAGTCGGTCAATGTTACCCGTGTGCGTCCGGCCACCCTGCTGGGTTCCGGCACCGTCAACCGTCTGGCCGAGGTGATCGAGGGCAAGCTGCCGCGCAACGGCGACGACGGCGGCGGCGAGCCGATCGACGTCGCCATCATCGACGCGACGCTCAGCCCGGTCCAGCAGCGCAATCTCGAACGCGCGCTCAAATGCAAGGTGATCGACCGCACCGGGCTGATCCTGGAAATTTTCGGCGCCCGGGCGCGGACCAAGGAAGGCCGCCTGCAGGTCGAACTGGCGGCGCTCACTTATCAGCGTAGCCGTCTGGTGCGGTCCTGGACCCACCTCGAGCGGCAGCGCGGCGGCCATGGTTTCATGGGCGGCCCCGGCGAAGCGCAGATCGAAATCGACCGGCGCATCCTTTCCGAGCGCATCGCGCGCCTCAACAAGGACCTCAAGGAGGTCAAGCGGACCCGCACCATCCAGCGCCGCGCGCGGCAGCGGGTTCCCTATCCGGTGATCGCCCTGGTCGGCTATACCAATGCCGGCAAGTCGACCCTTTTCAACCGCCTCACCCGGGCCGAGGTCACCGCCAAGGACCAGCTTTTCGCCACCCTCGATCCGACCATGCGCGGGCTCGACCTGCCGTCGGGGCGGCTGGCCATCCTGTCCGACACGGTGGGATTCATTTCGGATCTGCCGCACGAGCTGGTGGCCGCCTTCCACGCGACGCTGGAGGAGGTCTGCGAGGCCGACGTCGTCGTCCATGTCCGCGACGTCTCCCATCCCGACACCGAGGCCCAGAAGGCCGACGTGCACGGGGTGCTGCGTGAACTGGGACTGGCCGAGGTGGTGGATTCCGGCATGATCGAGGCGCTGAACAAGATCGACCTGCTGACTCCCGACGAACGCGACAGCGTCGTCAACCAGGCGTCGCGCAGCACCTCTCCGGCCCTCGCCCTCTCGGCGGTGACGGGCGAGGGGTGCAAAACCTTGCTGACGGCCCTGGATAGAAGGCTTTCGGAAGCCCGGGAACTGGTGCTGGCCGATGTCGCCCTATCCGACGGCAAGACCCTGGCCTGGCTCTACGCCCACGGCGAGGTCGTCGAGCGCGACGACAACGAGACCCACGCCCATTTGAAGGTCCGGCTCGACCCGGCCGACGCCGCCCGCTTCGCCCGCCGCGTCAACGGCGGGTGAGGGCAGGCGGCGGAATTCTCGATCCGCAAGCAGCGGGAATTTCTATGAGGCCGCGGCCATTCCGCCGTGTCCATGACCGCTCTTGCCGGCGCCACGAAGGTCGTGCATGCGGCTGAGGGCGCACACGATGACGGCGGCACCGGCGATGATGCTGTTCCACATGGCCGAATGAACGGCTGTAAAGCCGAAGGCCCAGGGGGCAGCGATCAAGAGACCGCCGATTGTGACGAGAACCCATTGTTTCCACATGTGGGCATGGACCAGGGCGGCACCGGCGAATCCGGCCAGGACGAGGCCGAGAATCACCGCAACCCAAGTCTCGCCGTGCGACGACTGGAAATGAAGCACGCCGGGGGAGAAGAACAGCCAGAACCCGAGAACCAGGCTCACCGTGTCTTGCCACGAGCCGTGGGAATCTTTCCGTTCTTCCGTCATGTTTTCCATCTGATTTGGTCCTTCAACTCCGACCATAGGTGCGGAGGGTCGTATGGGTATCCCGCCGGGCCGGCCGGCAGGACGACAGCCGGACCGGCGGGATTGCGGCCCCTTTCGGGGTCGCAATTGCTTTGAAATCGGAGTGATGGCGGTCAGGCCGCCCGCTTGCGGGCTCCCCGGCCCATACCGGTCGCGCCGGCAGTCGACGGAGTCGGACGGGGCGCAGGCATGGACAGTATGTCGGCCGACTGCTGCCGCCGGGCCGCATGATCCAGGCGGCCAAGCCAGGTCCAGGTCAGGACGGCCGTGCCGGCGATCGCGAGCCAGACCACAACGTCCAGCCAAGAGCTCGTCTTCCACAGGCCCGACAGCACGGAGTTGGCGGTAACCATCAGGCCCGCCATCATGACGGTGATGATCAGAAGGGTCGCGGTCGCCTCGCTGAGGAAATCACGGAACCATCCGGGTACCGCGGGCGACACGGCGAAGATCATAGCGCCGCGAACCATGAGAATTGCGATGGCCATCAGGGCCAGTCCAAGGGCGATAATCATGTTTTCGACTTTCGGATATGAGATTGCAGCGGAGCGCCGTTGCCGGGAGATCTTCGATCGCTCCCGGCGGGGGCAGCCTAGGCCGCTCTTTTCCGGGCGGTCTTGCCGGTTGTCCTGGTCACGGGCCGTACAGGGCGGGGAGTGACCTCCTGCTCTGCGCTGGCCTGATCGAACACCATCGGGATCACATTTTCCCCGGCGGTATCGAGTTCACGGCCGATTCTGCGGATCTTCCGCCACAGCCAGAAGCCAACGCTCACCGAAGCCACGATCACGGCAATCTCACCCAGGTTCAGGGTGAAGCTTTCGCTGTGGGCCAGGAACTGGGCGGCCAGCACGATGGCGAACATGATTCCCGTCGAGAACAGGGTCGAGAGCGTCGTCTGCAACGATGGACGGCTTCGCAGCCAGTCCGGGGCGCTGGGGTGGCGGTAGTAGACTATCGATCCCTCTACGAGAAGGATGGTCGCACAGCCAATCACGACTGCAAGGGCGGCAAGCATTGCGAAGCCTCGGAATGAAACCGGAAATCGGCAGGCCCCTACTTCGATTTCCGGCGCTCGGGCGTTCGGGCCTGCTCCCGGAACGGGACTTTATGCCGATTCATCAGTTTTGAATAATGAATTTAATTTAATGATTACTTCAATATTTTCGAAGAATGAAAAGCCTGCAAACCCGAGACGTCCTATTCCTCCGACTCCAGATTCGCGATATGGCGCAGCCCCTGGACCGCGGTGCGGAACCGCTCGTTCTCCTCGCTTGCCAGGAAGACGGCAAACACCGGACGGGTGAATTCCGGCGCGTTTTCCAGGGCGTGAAGTTCGCCGGATTCCAGGTATCGCCGGACCATGCGGATTGGCAGATAGGCCGACCCGCCGTTGACGATGATGTGGCGCAGGGCAAGGGGACCGTAGGTCACCGAGATGACCGGTGGCTGCCATTGCGGGAAGGCCAGGGCGTGGTCGGCACGGAAGTCGGGCCCCCAGTCGACATAGATGTAGTCCTCTCCGGATACGCCGTCGGACTTCGGGTCCTTGGCGACCAGGATCAGCCGTTCCTCCATGAGCTGTTCGACGACCAGGCCCGAGCGGTACTGGGGCGTATAGGTGACGGCCAGTTGGATGAGGCCGTCGACAAGCTGCTGCATGAGATGGGCCGACGAACTGACGCCGACCCGGATGGCGACGTCCGGCAGGGCGCTTCGGATCCACGGGATCCATCTGATCAGCAGGCGTTCCCACAGGGTGAATTCGACGCCGACGGCGACCAGCCTACGGAACTCCTTGGGCAGGCCGACTTCGAGGCGGGCGTGTTCCCAGGTCTGCAGCAGCTTCTCGGCGAAGGGTTGGAACTGGACGCCGGCGGCGGTCAGGGTGGCGCCGCTTTTCGAGCGCACGAACAGTTTCTGGCCAAGGGTTTCCTCGAGTCCCTTGATGCGGGTGCTGACCGTCGATTGGGTCAGGTTGAGCCGCTCCGCGGCCTTGGCGAAGTTGCCGAGGTCGACGACAGCAAGGAAGGTGCGGGCGAGGGCGAGGTCCATGATCAAGGATTCCGCTTCGATGATTGCGGGGCATCGAGTATGACCCCCTGGTTCGCTTATTATGCGAAAAAATCGATATAACGTCCTGATGAATTTGAAAATTCGTATTTTTGAATGTGTGGCCACCATTGGCTAGGCTGTGCCGGCCCTGTTATACCGGGGCGAACGGTGACAACAAGGGGGCGGCATGAGCGGCACGCGCATCGGTATCCTCATCTTCGACGGGGTCGAGGAGATGGATTTCGTCGGTCCCTGGGAAGTCCTCAACGCCGCCGCGGAGAACGATCCCGCCAGCGAGGTGTTCACGGTCGCGCCGTCCCTGGCGCCGGTGACCTGCGAGAAGGGGATGGTGGTCCTGCCCGACCAGTCGTTCGAGGAGGTTTCCGGGCTCGACGTCCTGCTCATTCCCGGCGGCAGCGGCGCCCGGCGCGAGATGGACAACCCCAAGACCGTTTCGTGGATCCGATCCGTGGCGCCCGGGTGCACCTGGGTGACCAGCGTCTGCACCGGCGCGTTCCTGCTGGTCGGGGCCGGGCCGGGCGAGGGCCGGCGGGTCACCACCCACCACGGTTTCATCGACATGCTCGCAAACCTCGATCTTGCCGAGGTGGTGTCCGGCGAGCGGTTCGTGCAAGACGGCAACGTGGTCTCGGCGGCCGGCGTCATGTCCGGCATCGAGATGTGTCTGTGGCTGTCGGAACAGGTCTTCGGCGCCGAAGCGGCGGCCTATGCCCGCGACTACATCGCCTACGACACGCCACCACGGGACAGCGCATCCTGCGGATGACCGTCAGGAAGCGGGCTTGGGCTTCCGCCGGCTAAGCGTTCTTCTTTTTTTCGGCTATCATGGTGCCGGGCGACTGAGGCACCGTATCGAACCGCATCAAAGGGACCGGTGGCCATGAGATGGCGCTATCTCGGCATTGCGGCGAGTCTTCTGATCCTCGCCATGGCCCTTGTTGCATTGCACAAGCTGCTCGCCGAGGTTCACCTGCACGACGTGCTTGCCCAATTCCGCCGGACTCCGCTGTCGTCGGTCCTTTCCTCCCTGACTTGCACGGCCTTGAGCTATTTCGCCCTGACCGGCTACGACGTCATGGCGTTGAACCATCTCGGCAAACGCATGCCGTACGGCCGGACGGCGCTGGCCTCGTTCACCAGCTATACCTTCAGCCACAACATCGGGCTTTCCCTTGTCACCGGGGGGTCGATCCGCTACCGCATCTATTCGGTCGCCGGGTTGTCGGCGACCGAGATTGCCGCTCTGACCTTGATCTGCGCCTCGACGTTCGGGCTCGGCGTCAGCCTGCTGCTCGGCGTTTCGCTGATCGCCGAGCCGTCGGTTCTGAGCGTGACCGACACCCTGCCTCCGGGATTCAACCGCCTGCTCGGCCTGACGATCCTGTTGGTGATCGCCGGCTATCTGGCATGGACCACGCTTCGCCGCAGGCCTCTGAGCGTGAGGGGCTGGTCGTTTTCCCCACCCGGTCCGCGGATGACCCTGGTCCAGTTCGCCCTCGGATCGGTGGACATCGGATTGGCGGCGGGAGCGTTGTACATGGTTCTCCCCGACGGCATCCCGTTGAGCTTCGCGGGCTTCGTCGGGGTCTATGTGGTGGCGATGACGATCGGTGTCGTCAGCCATTCGCCCGGGGGATTGGGGGTTTTCGAGGCGGTGATGCTGCTGGCGCTGCCCGACGCCGACCAGGGCGCCGTCCTCGGTTCCCTGCTGGTCTACCGCTGTATCTACTATCTGCTGCCCCTGGCCGTCGCCGCCGTCCTGCTGTCCTGGCACGAATTCCGCCTGCGCCGGGATACCCTGGGTCCGGCGGTGCGCGCCGTCCGGCGCCTGGCTCACAACGTGGCACCCTCGGTTCTCGGGGCCGCCGTCTTCGCGGGCGGCGCGATCCTGCTGTTTTCGGCGGCGACGCCGGCCCTGGAGGGGCGTATTACCGAGTTGCGGGATTTCCTGCCGGAGCCGTTCATCGAGGCGTCGCACCTTCTCAGCAGCGTCGTCGGACTGTTCCTGATGATTATGGCACGCTGGCTGTTCCGGCGACTCGACGGTGCGTTCCACCTGACGGTCGCCACCCTGTGCGGCGGAATCGTGTTCTCGCTGCTGAAGGGATTTGACTACGAGGAAGCCCTGATTCTCGCCGGTGTATTGGCGCTGCTGCTGGCCAGCCGCCCGGCTTTCTACCGCAAGGCGTCGCTGCTTGGTCATTCCCTTTCGGCCGCCTGGTTCGCGACCATCGCGGCGATCATCGCCGGATCGGTCTGGCTGGGGCTGTTCGCCTACAAACACGTCGAATACTCCAGCGCCCTGTGGTGGGAGTTCGCCTACCACGGAGACGCGTCGCGCTTCCTGCGGGCAAGCCTGACGGTGGTGGTCCTGGCCGTCGGCTTCCTGCTCTATACGCTGCTGCGTCCGGCACGGCTCGGGGAGAGCAGGGATCAGCCGGAGCCGGCGACCCTGCGCGGCATCATAGCGAAATCGGAGCGTGCCGACGCCAACCTGGCCTTGAACGGCGATAAGCGTTTCCTGGTTTCCGAGGCCGGGGATGCCTTCATCATGTTCCAGGTCCAGGGACGAAGCTGGATAACGCTCGGCGATCCCGTCGGCGATGTCTCGGCCTGGGAGCCGCTGCTGTGGCGGTTCCGCGAGCTTTGCGACCGTCACGACGGTTGGCCCGTTTTCTACCAGGTTTCTGCCGAAAACCTTCCCCTCTACCTCGATCTCGGCCTGTCCCTGTTCAAGTTCGGCGAGCAGGCACGGGTCGCTCTCGAATCCTTTTCCCTGGAGGGCCCCGCCCGCAAGGATTTGCGCTATGCCGAGCGGCGTGCATTGAAGGAAGGGGCGGAATTCGAGGTCGTGCCGGCCGGGCGTGTGCCGGAAATCTTTTCGGAACTGCGGGCCGTGTCCGACGAGTGGCTGCGGACCAAGGCGACCCAGGAAAAGGGATTTTCCGTCGGCTCGTTCAGCGAGGGGTATCTGCGCAATTTCGGTTGCGCCGTGGTGCGCCGCAACAGCGCGATCGTGGCCTTTGCCAATGTCTGGCGGGCCTCCGACGGGAGCGAGGTTTCGATCGATCTGATGCGCCACACCAAGGACGCGCCCTACGGCGTCATGGACTTCCTGTTCTTGCGGCTGATGCAATGGGCGGCGGCGGAAGGCTACAGCTGGTTCGACCTGGGGATGGCACCGTTGTCGGGGCTGGAAACCCACCCATTGGGTCCGGTGTGGCACCGGGTCGGGGCGATGGTGTTCCGCCACGGCGAGCACTTCTACAATTTCGAGGGGTTGCGCGCCTACAAGGAGAAGTTCCTGCCGGTTTGGAGTCCCAAGTATGTCGCGGCGCCGGGCGGACTGGTTCTACCTCGGGTCCTGCTCGACGTCGCAACGCTCATTTCCGGAGGGACGCGGGGAATCGTCACCCGGAAGGGGCGGCGCACGCCCCCGGCTCAAGCGTCAGGGAACCAGCAGGTGGCCGGCTAGGCCGGGTGCGTTCATTCGGCCTCGCGCAGCAGTTCGTCCTCCTGACCGGCGAGATCGACGCGGACCAGGGCGGCGAGCAGGCGCGGCAGTTCGTGGCGCTGTCCGGCCAGGCGGGCCAGCGCGGCGGCATCGTCCTCGAGGCCGAGTTTGCGGGCGGCGGCCAGCGCTCTCTGATCGGCGAAGGGATAGAGGTCCTCCCAGGCGTTCTGCACCTCGCGGAAGAAGATGTCGGCGCCGACGTCGCCGATTCCCTTGAACTGCTTTACCAGATCGCGCAGGCGCCGGGTATCGCCGGCCGCCGCGTCGTGCAACCGGCGCAGATCGCCGCCGTAGCGGTCGAGCAGGAGGGCGGTGGTCGCGCCGATATAGCGCGACGTGCTCTCGTCGTAGCGGGCATAGCCGGCGCGGTTGAGCACGGTGACCCGCTCCTCCCAGGCGGTTTCCGCCATTCTCGCGGGCGTGCGCCAGCCTTGGTCGAGTAACGCGCGCATTGTCTTCTGGGCGATCCCGGCGCTGATCCGGGCGCTGAACAGCAGCGATGCGATCAGCCATTGATACAGCGGCGCCGGCGTGTTGCGGCCGACGTCGATGCGCAGCTCGTCGGCGGGACTGCGGGGGTAGCGTGCGAGCACGGCACGGGCGATACGAAGGCTCTCGGCCTGCGGCATCTCCGCCTCCCTTCCCGGCAAGCCGGGAAATAAGGGAGTCTAGCAGATTCTGCGGCGATTCTGGAAACCGGCGGGTGCCCCGGCAGGCCGGATAAGCATCCGGCGGACGCGTCAAAGGACTGGTCGATCGATTTTTCCATCTGAAATGGAAAATCCGACGAGAAGATTCTAGTCAAACTAGGTATTTCTCATAAAAGGGTGAAAAATCAAGAATAAAAAAACATTTTATGTCCAGATTTTTCAGTTCTAAGTCCTTTCATATTTTGTATCATCCTGTAATCCAAAAGATTAAGAGAAATAATAACAAGAATTACTCTAAACTGTCTTTTTGGCCAGACTTTTACGGCATCTACGTTTGACAATCCGCCCGCAACTATTAGTCGGTTGTAAGTATTGGTGCACGCCATGGGTGTTGCCGAACTGATCGTTGTCGCTACGCTGGTTCTCAGTCCGCTGTGGCTGATTGCCGTCCTCGATATCGCCTACGCGCGTTTCGCCGACGGAGCGACAAGGCTGGTGTGGGTCATGATCGTCATTTTTGTTCCCTTTGGCTGCATTCTATATCTCGTGTCCGGTCGTCAAAGGGTGGTCTCAGGGGGGCTTGGGTTTTTGCATCGGGGTTGAGGGGCTCCGGTGCGTAAAGCGGGGGGGCGCAGTGTGCCCCGGGAGCTCTTGATGAAACGGATTGTGTTGGCCGTTGCGGCCATCTTGTTCTGTTCGATCGCGCAGGATGCGTACGCTGATTGTGCCGGCAACTGCGTCAACAGTTGCAGTCACCATGGCAGCGGCAAGGCCTATGCCGATTGCCTGCAGAGTTGCATCTCCGGGTGTCCGGCACCCGACGTTCCGATGCCCGGACCGCCACAGCCGGTCAAGTCTGGCGGCAAGGGATGATCCGCGGCATTCGCGGCGGAACTGCTGAAATGCGAAAAATCATTTGGCGGATTCTGGCGGCCGTCGCGCTGACGGCCGCTCTTCACCCTGTTGCCGAGGCGGACGAGCTTCCCGACCGGTGCCGTCTCGAACCGGTCAACGGCGACTGCAAGGCGCTGATCGAAAGGTTCTACTTCGACGTTGACGGCCGGAAATGCCAGCCCTACTTCTACGAC
>NPIG01001304.1_pt1 | contig 13646 bp, 11 predicted proteins | sample 8637441 | NCBI WGS metagenome assembly NPIG01 (sample SAMN07420675, study PRJNA396082) | bioreactor metagenome | isolation source: sample BR6 brine-fed electro-methanogenic bioreactor BR | place: Japan: Kochi | collected 2016-06-14 | reverse complement strand
TGGGAAATGGCAGGCAACGGCGCGGCCGTTTTCCGAACGCAAAGGGGGTTCCTGATTTCGGCAAATTCCTTTCGCACAGGGACAACGAGTATGGAACCTGCAGCCGGAGGGGACGTCCACCGGACTTGGAATATCGCCTTTGAGCAGCATTTTTTTCCTGTCGCGTTGGTGCGGGTCGGGTACCGGCACGGCCGAGAGTAAAAATCGCGTATAGGGGTGAAGAGGGTTTTCGAAGATTTGGGTAACGGTACCTGTTTCGACGCATTTTCCGAGGAACATGACACCGACTCTGTCGGCCAGGTGACGCACCACACCAAGGTCGTGGGTTATAAAAAGCAGGGTCAGGCTGAACCTTTCCTGCAAGTCACAAAGCAGGTTAAGTATCTGGGCCTGGATCGAGACGTCCAGGGCGGAAACCGCCTCGTCGCAGACTACGAAACGCGGCCTCAATGCCAGGGCACGGGCGATCCCGATCCTCTGGCGTTGTCCGCCGCTGAACTGGTGAGGATATTTAGAGGCCGCATCGCTTCCCAGTCCGACTATTTCCAGGAGTTTCGCGACCTCTTCTTCCCTTTTCCTTTTCGTTTGTCCTTTAATGTGCGTCTTCAAGGGTTCGGCGACTATGTCGCCCACGCGCATCCTGGGGTCAAGGGAGGCGTAAGGATCCTGGAAGATGATCTGCATATCCCGCCGGAGCTCCCGCATCCTCCGGCAGTCGAGGTCCAGGAGATTCACCCCGTCGAAAAACACCTGACCCCCGGTCGGTTCGAGAAGGTGCAGCACCAGGCGACCCAGCGTCGTTTTCCCGCATCCCGATTCCCCGACAAGGGCAAAAGTCTCCCGCTCCCGTATGGCGATATCCACACCATCCACTGCACGCACCATGCCTTTTGTGGTTCCAAAGGCTCCTGCCTTTAACGGGAAATATTTTTTAAGGCCTTTCGTTTCCACGAGGTTTCTAGTCATGATCGAAACCTCCTTCGCTTGCGCGCAGGCACCTTGCGAAATGAGACCCGCCGAGAGGTACCATTTCAGGCTCCCTCTCGTGACAGTACGGTAGGGCTTTTGAGCACCTTGGGGCGAAACGGCAGCCCGCCGGAGGATTCAAAGGGGACGGCACGGTGCCGTCGATGCTGTAAAGCTTTCTCCCGGGGCTGCTTACACCGATTCCGGGGATGGACCGCAGGAGGCCCCTGGTGTAAGGGTGCGCCGGAGTATCGAAGATGTCGAAGACTGTGCCCGTTTCCACCACTTTCCCGGCATACATTACATATACGTCATCGCAGACCTCGGCCACCACGCCCAGGTTATGGGTTATCAGGATAATGGAGGTATCGAGCCTTTTCATGAGATCCTTCATGAGCTCCAGAATCTGGGCCTGAATTGTAACGTCCAGGGCCGTCGTCGGTTCGTCGGCAATCAAAAGCTTTGGTTCGCAGATCATCGCCATGGCGATCATCACTCTCTGCCGGAGGCCGCCCGAAAGCTGATGCGGGAAGGAGCCAAGCCTCGAGGCGGGTTCAGGGATGCCGACAAGGTCGAGCATCTCCACGACTTTATTTTTGATCTCCTCTCGTCCCAATTTCGTGTGAAGCCTCAGGGGTTCACCTACCTGGCGGCCTACAGTAAGAACCGGGTTAAGTGAGGTCATGGGCTCCTGAAAGATCATGGCGATGTCCCTGCCACGAAGCTGTGCCATTTCCGAAGGGCTTTTTCGCGTGAGGTCCTCGCCCTCGAGGAGGATCCTGCCCTCCACGATGCGTCCTGCCGGAGAGGGGACAAGCCCCATGACCGACAGTGCGGTCACGCTTTTCCCGCATCCGGACTCCCCAACAAGTCCTGTTACGGCCCTCTTTTTAACGACCAGATCCACACCGTCGACGGCTTTGACGATGCCCTTTTTGGTATAAAAATGGGTTTTGAGGTTTTCTGTCATTAAAAGAGCGTCTTGCATCATGGCCGGATCCTCAATCTTTCATGTAAGGGTCGATGGCGTCACGGAAGCCGTCGCCCATGAAATTGAAGGCCAAAACGGTCACGAAGATCGCAACGCCCGGCAGGATTGCCACCCAGGGCGCCGAAAAGAGGAACTCCTTCCCCCTGGAGACCAAAAGACCCCAGCTCGGCGTTGGAGGCTGCGCGCCCACTCCAAGGAAACTGAGGCTGGCTTCAAACATTATTGCCTCGGGGATGCGCAGGGTAAAAAGGACGATCAGAGCAGGAAGGCAATTCGGCAAAATGTGCCGCGCCATGATCACCACGTCGCGCACTCCGATGGCCCTGGCTGCCTCTACGAACTCCATTTCCTTCAGGGACAGGACCTGGGACCTGACAACCCTCGCGGCCCCCGCCCAGCCTACGAGGCTCAAGGCGATGAAGATGTTAAAAAGCGTAGCCCCGAGAGTGTACATGACCACCAGGGCCAAAAGCAGCGATGGGAATGCCATGACCACGTCGGCCAGTCGCATTATCCAGAAATCAGTACGTCCCCCGACATAACCGCTGAAAACTCCAAGAATTCCTCCCAGGGAAACGGCGATGAAGCTCGGTACGAGGCCGACCAGAAGGGAAATCCGCGTGCCGTACACCACCCGGGTGAAAAGATCCCTGCCGAAGCGGTCCGTCCCGAACCAGTGTCCCGCCGAGGGACGCAAAAACTGCTGGTCCAGGTCCATTTCGTAAGGGTCGTAGGGACATATCAGTGGAGCGAAAACCGCCAGAAATACCAGCAAGACCACCACGCAAAGACCGATCGAAGCCGTCTTGTTCTGTCGGAAGGAGTAAAGGATATCCCCTAGAAGGGATTCGCCGCCCGCTTCTTGCGAGGTCCCCGCGACCAAAGCGGCCGTTTCCACTGCTTCCGAGGCTTTCTTGCGTGAAAAGATCTTCTTATACCACATCGTCACCCTACTTTTTCTCGAACCGGATTCGCGGATCCAGGAAAGAATAAAGAATGTCGGCCACAAGGTTGCCGAGAATCACCAGCACCGTGGCGAAAAGGACGGCTCCCTGGAGCAGGGGCATGTCCCTGTTTTTTATGGCGTCCACTGCTACGCGCCCCAGACCGGGAATGCCGAAGACGCTCTCGGTAATCACAGCGCCCGAAAGAAGGCTCGCCACCTGTATGGCCATTACTGTCACCACCGGGAGCAGGGCGTTTTTCAAGGCATGGCCCGTAATGACTGGAAGCTCCCTCACACCCTTGGCCCTTGCCGTCCTGATATAGTCTTTTTTCATCACGTCCAGCAGGCTGGACCGGGTAAGCCTTGCTATGAGTCCGGCCGAACTCCAGCCCAAAACCACGGCGGGCAGGATTACATATTTCCAGCCGTAAAAACCCGCCACCGGGAGCCAGCCGAGCTTGAGGGCGAAAACATACTGAAACAGAAGGGCCGACCAGAAAATAGGCATTGAAACCCCCGTCAGGGAAAACCCCATGAAAAAGTAGTCTGGCAGGGAGTACTGCCTGACCGCCGAAAGGATCCCCGCCGGTATGCCCACGATCCATGAAAAGATCGCCGCGGAAAGGGCCAGCACCAACGTCTTTGGAAAGGCCTGCAGGATAAGATCCGTCACCGGACGCTGCAGCTTGTAGGAAACGCCGAAATCGCCGTGCAGGACGCCCCAGAGGAAACGCAGATACCTGACAAGCCACGGGTCATCGAGGTGCATCTGAGCCCTGACCCTGGCGATGACCTCGGCGCTGGCTTTTTCTTTCATGAGGATCGCCACGGGGTCCCCGGGCACCACGTTGAGCAAGAAAAAGACCACGAAAGTGATACCCAGTAGAACTGGAATGGAAATCAGTATTCTTTTTACGATATATTTTTTCATCGCACCTGTCTCACCTTGGCGGGCCCGGTTTTTTTAAAGGCGGGGCCTTCAGGAAACAAGGGCCCCGCCACGTGATTTTTCCAGGAAACCTTATTTCACGTCCATCTCGTAATAGGACATGTCGCTCCAGCCGTTCCAGGGAACCACGAAGGACTTCACCCTGTCGCTGATCACGTAAATGTGATCCAGTGTGAAAAGGGGCACCCACGCCGCCTGTTCGTGGACTATCTTCTTTTCCAGCTCCCGGTAAAGCGCTATCCGTTCGTCCGGGTCGGATATGCTGCGGGCTTTCTCGATGGCCTCGAACACCTCTTCACTGTGGTTGTTGAAGGACCTGACCACCGTGCCCGAGCGGCTGAAGAAAGTATAGAAGAAGTTGTCCGGATCGTTGAAATCAGCGGACCAGACCTGGATATAAGGGTTCACGTCCCCGGTCTTTCGGGTGGCGTAATAGGTCGATTCGTCCACCTGCTTGATGTTAACCCTGAAGCCTGCTTCCTTGACCATGTTCTGGATTATCTCGCTCATGGTAACCCACTTCTGGCCCCATGTGCTGACTTGTACAAGCGTTACGTCCACTCCGTCCGGGTAGCCCGCCTCCGCTAGAAGCTGGGCAGCCTTTTGGGGGTTGTATTCCAGGGGCTCCAGGTCGGGATTGTATCCTGCCAGGCCCTTGGGCATGACCCCGTTGGCCAAAATTCCCCGCCCGTAAAACATCTTGTCGAGAATTGTCTTCCTGTCGATGGCCATCTGGAAGGCCTTTCGTACCTTGACGTCGTCCCAGGGCTCGAGTTTCTGGTTAAGGGCGATGTAGTAGATGCCTACCCTGGGTCCGCTTACCATGCGGTCCTTCCACTTTGGATGCTTCTCGAAATAGGGGACTTGCGAAAAGGCGTAGTCGCAGTCGAAGACGTCGATCTCGCCGGCTTCGAAGAGCATGCGCATCGTCTCGGCGTCCTCCACCACCTTGATCTCGAGCCTGTCGATGGACGGACGGCCTCTGAAATATTTGTCGTTGGCCACCAGGATCTGCCGATCGTTCAACGTGTATTCCTCAAGAATAAAGGGCCCCGTCCCGCAGGTGGTCTCGGCAGTCAGGCCGAAGCTGTCTCCGGCTGCCTCGGTGAATTTACGGTTGAAGATGCTCGACTGGGGGCTTGCCAGAACGGCCAAAAAAGGCGCGTAACTTTCGCGCAGCCGAATGCGGACGGTGTACCTGTCCACTGCTTCGAGGCCTTTCGTCGTTTCGGCTTCGCCGTCCAGCCGCTCTTGGGCGCCTTCGACGAAATCGAGGATATCGGTGTTGAGCGCCTTCGTCCCGGGATCGAGCATGCGGTCGAAGGTATAGACCACGTCATCGGCGGTCAGTTCCTCACCGTTGTGAAAAAACACGCCCTGGCGAAGGTGGAAGGTATAGGTCTTGCCGTCTTCGGAGATCTCCCAGCTTTCGGCGAGACCCGGTACGATCTTCGATTCGCCCGACTCCAGCGTCACGCACTCAAGCAGACGGTCGAAACAGTTAAGTGGAAGAGTATAGCAATCCGTTGTCTTTTGGCAGTCCGCGGTTTTCGGATCGTAAGGGTAGGCTATCTTGAGGACCTTCTCTCCGGCAAGAGCGCCGCCGGTTGTTACAAGAACACCCAAAAGGACCGCAACAACGCAAAGAAACCTGAAAATCCTTCTCGCTCTGGTTTTCATAGATCTCCCTCCTCTTGCACCGGCAAGCCCCGCTTTATAGGCAATGGACCTGCCTCAAAGAACCCTTTTGAAGAAATTCCAGAAATTCCCGCCCAGAATCTTGCCCGTCTCTTTGGCATCATACCCCCTTTTGAAGAGGCCTTTAACCCACAGGTCCATATCCTCGTGGCCCTTCAGGACTTCGTATTCCCCCTCGTCCCGTCCGAAAGACATGAAATCCTCGAAGTCGGAACAAAAATCGAACCCTATCCCCACGTGGTCCACGCCCACAAGGTCTACCACGTGGTCCAGGTGGTTCAAAAGGTCCTCCACGCCTGCGCGACGCTTTTTGTAATCCCCGGCGACGAAGGCCGCATAGGCGTTCATTCCTATGACACCGCCTTTTCGGGCAATGGCCTTTATCTGGTCATCGGTGAGGTTGCGCGGCGAATCCACGAGGGCGCGGCAATTCGAGTGCGAGGCGATGAGGGGCCCTCCCCAAAACTCCATGACATCCCAAAAGCCCTCGTCGTTGAGGTGGCTCACGTCCAGAAACATCCCTAGTCTTTCTGCTTCTTCGAGGATCTGGACGCCGAAGTCGGTGAGCCCTCCCTTTTTGCCTTCTTTTTTCTTCGTGAAAAAACACCCGTCGGCGGCGTAGTTTCTCCGGCTCCAGACCAGTCCCACCCCTCGGACGCCGAGGTCCCTGAAAACCCGCAGCAGGTCCAGGTCGTTTCCTATGGGGTCGATCCCTTCAAAAGAAAGAAGGATCCCCACAATGTTTTTCTCGAGTATCTCGTCCAGGTTGCCGCGCTCCGTTACGAGAAGGACCTCTCCGGGCAGCTTCTCCGCTTCCTTTTTGAGGATGCTGATCTGCGTCAGGGCCTTTCGAAGGGCCATTTCTGGAAGGTACCAGTCGTGCAGAAATATGGACGATACGACCAGGTTCACTCTGCCCTGGCGAAACCGCCTGATATAGTCGCTCTCCAGGACGTCTCTGCGTCCCCTGTCCCATTTGTCCTGCAGGTCCATGGCCAGGTCGAAATGGGCGTCCACAACGATATTGTCTTCGAGAAACTTCTCTATCCCGTCGGAATCCATGCCGCCAGCTCCCCTTTTTTGCGTTTTTGGTACAGGACTATTTTAGACCAGGGAACTGTCGTTGTACTCGGCCTTTTTGCCTGTCATCAATGATGAGCGAAACAGAAACAGCGTACCTCCGGGGATTGTGGTTTGTCAACCTCTATCGTCGACCCGCAGGATTTCTTTACCGTTCTTTCCCCAAGTCTTTCGGCCTGCGGGTCGATGGATAAGAGTTCAAGTTGACAGGTAAAACAAACCGAGTATAGTGGAGGAAAAGTATGTATCATGTATAATCTATTGCATACTAAATAAAGGAGTTTGGCATGCGTGTCCTGACCTTGACGGAGGCTATTAAAAAGAGACTTGAAGAAATGATCCGAAAAGGAGAACTTGCGGCAGGCGAAAAAATAGTGGTGGATGACCTTGCGGCGAGGTTTGCCGTCAGTCAGACACCTGTGAGGGAAGCTTTGAGCAGACTCGAACAGGAGAAGCTCGTTGTTTATCAGCCGAGAAACGGGTGGAAAGTTGTTTCTTTTACAAGACAAGACTACCTCAAGTACTACGAGGTACAGGAGATGCTTGAGCGCTATCTCACGGAAAAGATGGTTGATTATGCGGATCGGGTGGATCTTGATGAGCTGGAACTCAGGAACGAGAATTGCCTTCACTTTATCGAGAAAAGGAAGCCCGACAGGGCCTCCGAAGAAAACGACAGGTTTCATGCGGAGATCTACATGCATTACCCGAACGAAATTCTTTTCGATATGCTGCGGGATGTCATCAACATTCTCAGTTGCCAGCGGAAAATGATGTTCGCAGACAAGGATATAGGAAAACAGCTGTATCAGGAACACAGGGATATCATCCAGGCTTTTCGCAAAAAGGATGTGAAAATGGCGGCTGCGGCAATGTACCGGCATTTTAGGACGGGGTTTGAAGGGCTTGAGGGAACTTTTGCCGCGGAGGATGCCGGCTTGTCAGACACGAAAAAACCTCGCACAAAAAGAACAGCAGCGAGGGGTGGAACACGAGGCAAGAGGTACGAGGATTTTGAATAGGTATTGTTTTGCATAGTCTATTGGTGAAAAAGAGAACTATAACTTTTCTACTGTTCGGGATCATTTTTTTGATCCCTGGCATAGCCATAGATGAAAGAGAAGACGGAATTCAAAGCGAAAGGGAGTGGCAATGATGGAAATCAGTTTTGCCTTTTGGGTCGTCGTCGGATATTTCATCGTGATGGTCGCCGTAGGATTCTATTTTGTCAAGAAAACGAAGACGCAGGACGATTTCTCCGTAGCAAACCGCAGCTTGCCTGGAATCGTCGTGGCGGGGACGTTGATGGCAACATGGATGGGTTCAGGAACGGTCGTGGGTGGAGGCAATTCGTTGGCCTACCAGTACGGACCGTGGGTGGCGATCATTTTTGGGATGGCATCTCCCCTCGGTGTCATCGTGATGTATTTTCTTTCTGGGAAGATCCGTCGGATGGGCCTCACTTCAGCGGCCGACATAATAGAATCTAGATACGGTTCAAGTGCTCGGCTCGTTGCTTCGATTCTCATGCTGGTGGCCTATTTGGGTGTTCTCTCCTACCAGTTTACAGGCGTTGGGTTCGTGCTCAATGTAACGCTGGGAATATCCACCGAGATGGGGACGCTCATTGCTTTGATTGTTATCATCGTCATCGCGGGATCCGGAGGGCTATTTTCGGTGGCCTATACGGACTTTTTAAGCGCTATTTTAATGCTCTTCGGTCTGTTAGTGGGCGTGCCGCTTGCCATCAAGGCTTCGGGAGGATGGAGCCAGATCGCTTCGATGCTTCCTCCGGAGAACCTTACCTTGGGCGGGTTGACCATACCGCAGACCATCGGATATTTCCTCCCCCTGTTGCTTCTCATTATGGGAGACCAAAACATGTATCAGCGGTTCTTCGCTGCGAAAGACGAAAAACAGGCCCGCTACGGCGCAATCGGATGGTTTTTCGGTGTGCTGGTGATTTTCCCGGTCGTGGCTTTCGGCGCAGCCACCGCCAGAGCCCTGTATCCGGATATTCCCGCGGGGCAGGCGCTGATGATGCTTTCGGCGAACGCAATGCCCACGGTTCTTGGCGGGCTAGCCATTGCCGCTATAACTGGCTTCGTGGTGACAACCGGAACATCCTATATTCTCATGTGTTCCGTCAATCTCATTCACGATATCTACAATCGCTACATCAACCGTGACATCGGTCAGGAACGTTTGCTGCGACTCTCCAGGATAAGCGTCATCTTTATCGGTCTTTTTGCTTACGTGCTCATCAAATTCTTCCCCACTGTCCTGTCGGTTCAAATGTACTCCTACACGATGTACGGAGCGACGATTACGCCTGTACTCCTCGCGGCCATCGTTTGGAAAAAGGCCACTCGTGTGGCAGGTGTCTCCACTATGATCGTAGGTGCTGTCATGACAATCGTCTGGGAAGCTCTCGGACAGCCATTCGGTTTGCAGAGCGTCCTGATTTCGGCTCCGCTGGCTGTTATTACGTTAATCGTCGTGGGGAACATGACCTACAAGCCGAAAGAAGCTTAAGGAAAACGAAAGCACCATCCTGGTCCAGGTGAGGGTGTGAGGTAGGAGCCCGTTTCCGGGGCTTATTCCCCTTCATTATCGGAAAAAGATGGTTGTGTACAGAAAGGTGGTTTACGAAGATGTCGGTCTATGTTTTTAAAGACGCAACACTGCTGGATTGCACGGGAAACGACCCTATCTATCCCGCCTATGTCATCACCGAAGATGATTACATCAAGGAGGTGGGCAGCGGAACCCCGAAGGCCATACCGCCTGATGCAGATGTGGTGGATTGCAAGGGAATGACGCTGATGCCCGGACTGATCGACGCCCACATTCACTTGGGGCTTTTCGACAGAGATCTTGGAGAACAGCCGAGGCGCTACTATCCGAGCATGCAGGTCGTCAAGGCACTGGGAGTCCTTGAAGATACGCTGATGCAGGGTTTTACCACCTGCAGGGAAGCGGGAGGAGTCGATGCTGGATTTCGCGAAGCCGTCGCCCAGGGATTGGTCAAAGGCCCCCGCCTGACTATCAGCGGCATGTCGCTGACCCAGACGGGCGGCCATGCCGATCCGAGATTGTCCACGGAGATACGGGATCCCTTCGATGCGATACTAGGTGTCGGAATGGTGTGTGATGGTGTTGCCGAGGTCAGAAGAGGCGCCAGGGAACAGTTGAGAAGAGGTGTCGACCATATCAAGGTCATGGCCGGTGGCGGCTGTGCCAGTCCTGCGGATGAACCGGATACGTCGCAATATAGTCTCGAAGAGCTGTCAGCGATAGTGTTTGAGGCGGCGTCGGCAGGGAAGTACGCCTTCGCCCATTGCTATTCCAACAGGAGCATGCAGCTTTGTGCAAAAGCCGGCATGAAAAGCATCGAGCACGGCAATTTTCTTGACGAGGAAACGGCAAAGATTTTGAAGGAATCGGGATGCTGGTATGTCCCGACCCTTGCGACCTATGACATCATGGTAAAGCGGGGCGAAGAATTCGGAATTCCGCCATATTTCCTGCGAAAAATGAAACAGGTCCAGGAACACTCGCTGCAAGCGGTAGAGAACGCCAAAAAAGCCGGCGTGCCGATGGGCTCCGGAGCCGACGTGGTCGGTCCGGGAACCCCCTACAAAGGGCTCGAGCTGGAACTCAAGGCTAGGGTGCTCGGCCCCATGGAAGCCATCCTTTCAGCCACAAAGATGAATTCGAAGCTCATGGAAATGGAAAACCAGGTCGGAACTGTGGAAGAAGGCAAGTATGCCGATCTTCTTCTTGTGGACGGGGATCCGCTGGAAGATATTAAGGTCTTTCAGGACAGGGACAAGCTTGTCATGATCATGCAACAGGGGAAATTTGTGAAAAGAACGTGAGAATCTGATCGTGCGGCTTGCTTGCATGCCCATGGCTTTTTCGAGTCATGGGCATATTTTTTTGGCTTATGTATGAAGGGAAGCTCCGTAAGGGAGGCAAGTAAAAAAATTATGGACCTGTTGATAAAAAATGCAAGGGTTTTTGATGGTTTCAGTTTGAGGCAGGGGACCTGGAATGTAGCCATCTCTGATGAGAAAATCGTGGATGTCTTTACAGGTGATGGCGAAGACCGGCGAGCAATCAGGGAAATTGACGCGGCGGGGAAACTTCTGCTTCCCGGCCTTATAGACCTTCACGTTCATCTGACTTGGGACGGAGGGCTCGACCCGGCGACAACCATCGAGCAGTCCTCGCCGGAGAAAATCTTTACAGATACCGTTTCCAGCACCCTCAAATATCTTGAAAAGGGAATTACCTCTGTGCGGGATCTGGGATCTACCAACGACGCGGCGATCCATATTGGAAAAGCGGTGGATAGTGGAAAGTTGCCAGGTCCCCGGATTTTTTCTTCAGGTCGGTCCATAATAATGACCGGCGGACATGATCCTTTTCATGGCATCATGATTGACGGCCCCTGGGAAGCCCTCAAAGCAGTGAGGCTTCAGGCCTTTGTAGGCGCCAGGGTAATAAAAATATCAGCCACAGGAGGTGTTTACGGCAGGGCTACAGGTGAAGGAGTTGAGGATATAGAGCTGCGCCCTGAAGAAATCCAGATGATCGTGAATGAGGCTCACAGGAGACATCTTCCTGTGACAGCACACGCCATTGGGGAAGCGGGTATTTCGAATTGTGTGGAGGCGGGGATAGACTGCATAGAACACGGCCATTACATAACTCCTTCTCTGGCACAGGAAATGTCCAAAAAGGATATTTCCTATGTTCCCACGTTGGCGGTTTACAAACACTTGGCGGAAGACCCTGAAATTCCAGAATATGCGCGGGAGAAATCAAAAAAGATAATTGAAAGACAGATGCAGGCTTTTCAATGGGCTCAAAAAGCGGGCGTCCGTATTGGGGCAGGCTCCGATACCGGTTCGGCCAAGATGCCCCATCCTTCGTTGCTGCGTGAACTGATTGCACTGAACAAAGCAGGTTTGGGCATTGAGGAAGTCATAAAGACGGCGACGTCCGAAGCCGCGAAAATCCTGAAAATGGAAGGCAGGCTGGGTGTGATCAGGCCGGGCGCACTGGCCGATTGTGTACTTGTGGGAGGAACACCCTGGGTTAAACTCGATGATATGGATAAAATTTTCTGCGTGATCAAAGGCGGCAGTTTGTTTTACAAGCGAGAAGATTGATCAAGCCCCTAAAGTGCTGTAAAAAGGTCGTCTGAAAAAGACGGCAGTCGGTGGGAAGACAAAAAAGCCACCGGGACTTCGGTTACAGTGTAGTCAGTGAGAAAACACAAACCGAAGGGATGATCCCGGTGGCGAAAACGACGGTAAACCTCGTCTATTATGGAGATACCCCAAAGCTTGAACCGGCAAGCAGATACGGTTTAAAAAACCTTTGGGGTATCAGGGGGACAGAGAGGCCGAGGTAAATCTTGAGCCAAGAGCTCGTTGTCAAGACAGGCTGCTTCTCCCTCACAGACGACGGACGGTATGCCCGAGCCCAGAGCTCGAAGATCACGAGGCTGTCGCCGAGGGGAGTCTCTGCCCCGATTCCATTATAGCGAAGGAGTGGGTTGCCGTGGCAAATGTCTTCGTCGGCGTCGATGTCTCGAAGGCCGAACTCGTCTGCCGGATTCTGGACGAAAAGGGGCAGGAACTGGGTCAAGAGACCTTTCGCAACGGTAAGGTTCATCTTCCATTCCAACGATCGCTTCGTTCCCGGAGTTTTCAATCCAGCTTCAGTGAAGGCCTTTGCTCAGAGTCGCCTTTCCAGGACGAAGACGGACGGACAGGATGCTCTTATCATCGCCAGGTACGCTCTGGAGCTCTCCCGGGACGATGCCTTCCGCCCTTGGAAACCCGAAAGGGCCGAGGTAGCTCAGCTGCATCAACTCGTGGCCCGGCGGGAGCAGCTCGTGGAGACGAGAACCGCCGCGCAGAACCGCCTCCAAACCCTCAAAGAGGACGGAGATTCCCTGGATTTCGTCATCGAGTCCGTGGAGAAGGAGTTTGCTCATCTCGACGAGCAGGTCAGGGAGATCGACAGAAAGATCTCTGTTCACATGGACAGGCATGAAGGGCTCAAGAAGGACAAGGAACTGCTTACGTCCATCCCGGGCATCGGCACCACCACCGCCGCAAGCTGGCTGGCTCATCTCGGAGATCTTTCCCAGTTCGACAAGCCCTCCCAGATCGTGGCCCACATCGGCATCGCTCCGAGAGAACGGCAGTCGGGCAGCTCCGTTCGGGGCAGGCCTCAGATCTGCCGTACCGGCATTAAGGAGCTGCGCAAGGCCCTCTACCTTCCCGTAGTCGTCACCACCCGCTGCAATCCGGCCATAAAGGCCTTCTACCAGCGTCTGCTGGCCCGTGGGAAGCAGAAGAAAGTCGCCCTTATCGCCTGCATGAACAAGCTGATCCACATCATTTGGGCCATCCTGAAGAGCCGGGAGCTCTTCGCCCCCGGCCGCGTACCTCCTGTTCCGGAAACTCAGCCAGCCTGAAAGTTTCTCTTTCCGGGGCTTGACGGAATACGGTATCTTGACAACGAAATTGTCCAGTCCCTGCTGCAGGGCGACCTGACCTGCCTTCAATCGGTGGTCAGGAACCTCATCGAGCATGTGCTGGAGACGAAGGCGGAAGAGATCCTGCAAGCGAAACGGTACGAGCGGACGCCGGAGCGAAAAGGCTACCGGAACGGGTACCGCAGCAGGTGGATGACGACCAGGCTCGGGAGCATTTCGATCCGGGTCCCCCAGATGCGTGGCGGAGGCCTGGACACCCAAAAGCTGAAGCTCCTGCCCCGATTCGAACAGGCCTTCCTTCTGACACTGCTGGAGATGGTCATAAACGTTGTCAGCACCAGGAAGGTTAGGCGGTTTGTAAAAGAGTTCTGTGGCCTGGATGTGCCCAAGAGTACCGTTAGCCGATTATGCGGAGTTTTGCATGAACGTGTTGCGGAGTGGAATGAGCATTCACTGGAAAGTGCCACCTATCCCTTTCTCCAGGCTGACGCCCTGG
>NPIG01001268.1_pt1 | contig 13657 bp, 12 predicted proteins | sample 8637441 | NCBI WGS metagenome assembly NPIG01 (sample SAMN07420675, study PRJNA396082) | bioreactor metagenome | isolation source: sample BR6 brine-fed electro-methanogenic bioreactor BR | place: Japan: Kochi | collected 2016-06-14 | reverse complement strand
CGGCTGGGCGCGGATGGAGCGACGGGCGGATTTTTCCGCGACAAGAAGGAGCTGGGCTGGTGATACCGGTACGGGGATACGAGGGCGCCAAGGTCGCCGTTCTGGGGCTGGGGCGGTCCGGGCTGTCGGCGGCGCGGGCGCTGCGCGCCGGCGGGGCAGAGCCGGTGTGCTGGGACGACAACCCCGAGGCAAGGGCGCGGGCCGAGGACGAGGGGTTCGCCTGTGCCGAGCTGACCCGGGCGGGGGCCTTTGACGGGATCGCGGCGCTGATCGTGTCGCCGGGGATCCCGCATCTTTACCCCGCGCCGAACCCGGCGGTGGCGGCGGCGCTGGCGGCCGGGGTGCCGGTGGACAACGACATCGGGCTGTTCTTCCGCTCGCTGGCGACGCGGGACTGGGACCGCATGGACATGCTGCCGCGCGTGGTCGCGGTGACCGGTTCGAACGGCAAATCGACCACCGCGGCGCTGATCCATCATATCCTGACCGAGGCCGGGCGGTCGGTGCAGCTGGCCGGGAATATCGGGCGCGGGGTGCTGGACCTGGAGCCGCCGGGCGAGGGGGCGGTGGTGGTGCTGGAGCTGTCGAGTTACCAGACGGAACTGGCCCGCGCGCTGACGCCGGACGTGGCGGTGTTCACCAATCTCAGCCCCGATCATCTGGACCGGCACGCCGGGCTGGGCGGTTATTTCGCGGCCAAGCGGCGGCTGTTCGCCGAGGGCGGCCCCGACCGCGCGGTGATTGGCGTCGACGAGGTCGAGGGGCGGTTTCTGGCCGGGCAAATGTCCGAGGGGCCGGGCGACGACCGGGTGATCCGGGTGTCGGCGGCGCAAAAGCTGACCGGGCCGGGCTGGCAGGTCTTCGCGCGCAAGGGGTTTCTGGCCGAGACCCGCAAGGGCAAGCAGGTGGCCTCCATCGACCTGCGCGGCATCGCCGGTCTGCCCGGCGCGCATAACCACCAGAACGCCTGTGCCGCCTATGCCGCCTGTCGGGCGCTGGGGCTGGCGCCGCGCGTGATCGAGGATGCGCTGCACTCCTATCCCGGGCTGCCGCATCGCAGCCAGGTGGTGGCCGAACGGGACGGCGTGACCTTCGTCAACGATAGCAAGGCCACCAATGTGGACAGCGCGGCCAAGGCGCTGGGCGCGTTCACGCGCATCCGCTGGATCTGCGGCGGGCTGGAGAAGGACGGCGGGCTGGACGCGTTGAAGGGTGCGACCGGGGCGGTGGCCAAGGCCTATGTCATCGGGCGCGAGGCGGCGGGGTTCGCCATGCAACTGGATGTCGAGGCCGAGGTCTGCACCACCATGGCCCGCGCGGTGGAGCGGGCGATGGCGGAAGCCGAGCAGGGCGATACCGTGCTGCTGGCACCGGCGGCGGCGAGTTTCGACCAATACGACAACTTCGAGAAGCGCGGCGAGGATTTTACCGCCGAGGTGGAAAAGCGTCTCAACAAGTAGGGCGACTGCTTTAATGCGCAACGGAGGGCGGGCGCCTGCCCGTGGGGTGGCGCATGCACCCGATGAGCGGCACGCTTTATCCCAGACAAGCACATCTTTGCTGTGATCAGCGCGTTTGGATTGCCAAAGCGCCAGCCCGTCACGCCTGAGGCGTGCCGACCAAAGGCGGCGCACCTTTGGTGCGACGGGACGGGCAGGCGCTCGCCTGGCACGCTTCGCGCGCTATTCGGGCGGGAGGATCTCAGCCCTTCGCCGCAATGGCTTGCCCGGCGGCGACGCCGGACGACCAGGCCCACTGGAAATTATAGCCGCCGAGCCAGCCGGTCACATCCACCGCCTCGCCGATCACGTAGAGGCCGGGCACGGCCTTCGCCTCCATCGTCTTCGACGACAGCCTGTCGGTGTCGATGCCACCCAGGGTGACCTCGGCGGTGCGGTAGCCTTCGGTACCCGAGGGCGTCAGCCGCCAGTCCGACAGGCGGTCGCAGAGCGATTGTAGAGCCGCGTCCGACTGGTCGGCGAGGTTGCCGGAGAGGCCCAGCTCGGCCGCGAGGTACTCGACCAGCCGGGAGGGCAGGTGGCGGGCCAGTTCGGTGGCGAGTGCGCGGCGCCCCGTTTCCTGCCGCTGCGCGCGCAGGGCGTCGTAGAGCCGGCCCTCGGGGATCAGGTTCACCGCGATCTCCTCGCCCTCGCGCCAATAGGAGGAGAGCTGCAGAACCGCCGGCCCGGACAGGCCGCGATGGGTGAAGAGCAGCGCCTCGTCGAAACTGGCGCGGTCGTTGGAGAGCCGCGCGGGCAGCGACACACCGGCGAGCGGGGCGAAGCGGCCGTCGGAAAAGGTGAAGGGGACGAGGGCGGGCCGCGTTTCGGTCACCGCCAGCCCGAATTGCCGCGCGATGTCATAGGCCAGCCCCGTCGCCCCCATCTTGGGGATCGATTTGCCCCCCGTCGCCAGCACCAGATTACGGCATGTCGCCTTCACCCGCTTGCCCTCGCGGTCGAGGGTCAGCGAAAAGCCGCTTTCGGTTTTCGAAAGCTCCACCAGCGCGGTGAAGAGCCAGAGCTCGGCCCCGGCTGTCTCCATCTCCTCGCGCAGCATGGCGGTGATCTGGGTCGCCTTGCCGTCGCAAAAAAGCTGGCCCAGCGTCTTTTCGTGCCAGGCGATGCCGTGGCGGCCGACCAGGTCGATGAAATCCCATTGGGTATAGCGGGCGAGCGCCGATTTGCAGAAATGCGGATTTTGCGACAGGTAGTTCTCGGGCGCCGCATAGAGGTTGGTGAAGTTGCAGCGCCCACCGCCGGAGATGCGGATCTTTTCGCCCGGGGCGCGGGCGTGGTCGATCACCAGCACGCGCGGCCCGGCCTGCGCCGCGCACATCATGCCGGCGGCCCCGGCGCCCAGGATGACGGTGTCGAACTCCATCCCCGCCGCTTGGCGCGGATTGTCGCGAAAGGCAAGAGGAACGGGCTGGAACGAAACGGCGTTTCGCGGTAAACTTGCGGGCAGACCCGGAAAACCGGGCGGGCAGAGGCAGCAAACGGCAGGATTACCATGACCGAGATGGTCTATGGCGCGGTACCCGCGCAACGGGGCGAGCCCATTCTTCCGAAATGGTGGCGGACACTGGACAAGTGGTCGATGAGCTGCGTGCTGATCCTGTCCGGTATCGGGCTCTTGCTGGGGCTGGCGGCCTCGCCGCCACTGGCCGCTTGCAACGGTTTCGATCCGTTCCACTATGTCGAGCGGCAGGCGATGTTCGGCGCATTGGCGCTGGGCGCGATGCTGCTGACCTCGATGATGTCGCCGGTACTGGTGCGGCGGCTGGCGGTGCTGGGCTTTCTCGGCGCCTTCGTGGCGCTGGCGCTGCTGCCGGTGCTGGGCACCGATTTCGGCAAGGGCGCGGTGCGCTGGTACTCCCTCGGCTTTGCCAGCGTGCAGCCCTCGGAATTCATGAAGCCCGCGTTCATCGTGGTCGCCGCCTGGATGCTGGCCGCGGGCCAGCAGATCAACGGACCGCCGGGCAAGGCATGGTCGGCGCTGCTGTGCACGGTGATCGTCGGCATGCTGGTGATGCAACCCGACTTCGGCCAGGCCAGCCTGGTTCTGTTCGGCTGGGGGGTGATGTATTTCGTCGCCGGCGCGCCGATGCTGCTGCTGGTGGGGATGGCAGGGATGGTGGTGCTGGGCGGCACCATCGCCTATTCCGCGTCAGAGCATTTCGCCCGCCGCATCGACGGGTTCCTCAGCCCCGAGGTGGATCCGACCACCCAGCTGGGCTATGCCACCAACGCGATCCGCGAGGGCGGCCTGTTCGGCGTCGGTGTCGGCGAGGGGCAGGTGAAATGGTCGCTGCCCGACGCCCATACCGATTTCATCATCGCCGTCGCGGCCGAGGAATACGGGCTGATCCTGGTGATGATCATCATCGCGCTTTACACGCTGATCGTGGTGCGCTCGCTGTTGCGGCTGATGCGCGAACGCGATCCGTTCATCCGGCTGGCGGGCACCGGGCTGGCCTGCATCTTCGGGGTGCAGGCGATGATCAACATGGGCGTCGCGGTGCGGCTGCTGCCGGCCAAGGGCATGACGCTGCCCTTCGTCAGCTATGGCGGCTCGTCGCTGATCGCGGGGGGGATCGCGGTGGGCATGCTGCTGGCCTTCACCCGGACCCGGCCGCAGGGCGAAATCGGCGATATTCTGCGCGGCCGCGGCTGATGGGGTGGCGGCGCGGCGCGATTTGCGCGATGGGCGGGGCCGAACAGGACAGAACTGCAGGAATTTGCCAATGGCACAAAAGCTGCTGATGATCGCCGCCGGCGGCACCGGGGGCCACATGTTCCCGGCCCAGGCCCTGGCCGAGGCGATGCTGAAACGCGGCTGGCGGGTAAAGCTGAGCACGGATGCGCGCGGCGCGCGCTATACCGGCGGCTTTCCCCATTCGACCGAGATCACCCAGGTGTCCAGCGCCACCTTCGCCCGCGGCGGCCTGATCGCCAAGGCGCTGGTGCTGCCGAAACTGGCCGCCGGTGTTCTGGGCGCGGCCTGGTCGATGCAGCGCGACAAGCCCGACGCGGTGGTGGGCTTCGGCGGCTATCCGTCGATCCCGGCGCTGGGCGCGGCCACGCTTCTGGGGCTGCCGCGAATGATCCACGAACAGAACGGCGTGCTGGGCCGGGTGAACCAGATCTTTGCCAAGCGGGTGGCGCAGGTGGCCTGCGGCGTCTGGCCGACCGAACTGCCGGAAGGCGCCAGCGGCGTGCATGTGGGCAACCCGGTGCGCGCCGCCGTGCTGGGCCGGGCCGGTGCCCCCTATATCCCGCCGGGCGATTACCCGATGTCGGTGCTGGTGATCGGCGGCAGCCAGGGCGCGCGCATCCTCTCCGACGTGGTGCCCGGCGCCATCGCCGCGCTGCCGCCCGCAATGCTGCGCAACATCCGGGTCAGCCACCAGGCGCGGGATGAGGACGGCCAGCGCGTGGCGGCCTTCTACGCCGGGCACGGCATCAACGCCGATGTGCAGCCGTTCTTCCACGATGTGCCTGCGCGCATGTCCGAGGCGCAGCTGGTGATCAGCCGCGCCGGGGCCTCGACCATCGCCGATCTCACGGTGATCGGGCGGCCCTCGATCCTGATCCCCTTCGCCGCCGCCGCCGGAGATCACCAGACCGCCAACGCGCGCGGGCTGGTCGAGGCCGGCGCGGCGATCCTGATCCCGGAAAAGCGGCTTGACGTTTCCAGCCTCGGCGAGCAGATCGCGGCGGTTCTGTCCAACCCCGATGCCGCCGTGCAGATGAGCCGCGCGGCGCTGGGCGCGGGCATGCCGGACGCCACCGAGAGGCTGGTGGCGCTGGTCGAGGATCTGGCCGAACAGGGCCCCGAAAAGGAGAGCGCATGACCCCTGCCACCAAACTGCCCACCGATATCGGACCGATCCACTTCGTCGGCATCGGCGGCATCGGTATGTCCGGCATCGCCGAAGTGCTGCTGAACCTGGGCTACCGGGTGCAGGGCTCGGACCTGAAAAGCTCCAAGATCACCGAGCGTCTGGCGGGCCTCGGCGCGCAGGTGTTCGAAGGCCAACGGGCGGAAAACCTGGCGGGCGCCGAGGTGGTGGTGATCTCTTCGGCGATCAAGCCGGGCAACCCGGAGCTGGACGAGGCGCGCAAGCGCGGCCTGCCGGTGGTGCGCCGGGCCGAGATGCTGGCCGAGCTGATGCGGCTGAAATCCAACGTCGCGGTGGCCGGCACACATGGCAAGACCACGACGACGACCCTGATGGCCGAGATGATGGTGGCCGGCGGCTTCGACCCCACCGTGGTCAACGGCGGCATCATCCACGCCTATGGCTCCAACGCGCGGATGGGGCAGGGCGAATGGATGGTGGTCGAGGCCGACGAGAGCGACGGCACCTTCAACCGGCTGCCGGCGACCATCGCCATCGTTACCAATATCGACCCCGAGCACATGGAGCATTGGGGCGATTTCGACCGGCTGCGCGACGGGTTTTATCAGTTCGTGTCCAACATTCCCTTCTATGGGCTGGCGGTCTGCTGCACCGATCACCCCGAGGTGCAGGCGCTGGTGGGCCGCGTGACCGACCGCCGGGTCACCACCTACGGGTTCAACGCCCAGGCCGATGTGCGCGCGGTGAACCTGCGCTATGACAAGGGGGTGGCGCATTTCGATATCCACCTGCAGGCCGAGGACAGGGTGATCGAGGGCTGCACCCTGCCGATGCCGGGCGATCACAATGTCTCCAACGCGCTGGCCGCCGTGGCGGTGGCCCGCCACCTGGGTATGAAGCGCGACGAGATCCGGGAGGCACTGGCCAAGTTCGGCGGCGTCAACCGCCGCTTCACCCGCGTCGGCGAGGTGGATGGGGTGACCATCATCGACGATTACGGCCACCACCCGGTGGAGATCGCCGCCGTGCTGAAAGCCGCCCGCCAGGCCACCGAGGGGCGGGTGATCGCGGTGCACCAGCCGCACCGCTTTACCCGGCTGCATTCGCTGTTCGACGACTTCTGCGCCTGTTTCAACGAGGCCGACGTGGTCGGCATCGCCGAGGTCTATGCCGCCGGCGAGGATCCGATCCCCGGCGCCACCCAGGACGACCTGGTCGCCGGGCTGGTCCGCCATGGCCATCGCGACGCCCGCGCCATAAGGTCAGAACAGGACCTGGCCCGCCTGGTGCGCGACGAGGCGCGGCCGGGCGACATGGTGGTCTGCCTCGGCGCCGGCACGATCAGCGCCTGGGCCAACCGCCTGCCGGAGAAGCTGAAGGGGTAGGGACATGGCCGACGATCATCTCAAACGCCGCATCGGGCTGGGACTTCTGACCGCCTATGGCGTCGGCGTGATGATCGGGGCGGGCATCTATGTGCTGGTCGGCGCAGTCGTCGGCGATGCCGGGATCTGGGCGCCGCTGTCCTTCGTGCTGGCGGGCATCATCGCCGCGCCTACCGCGCTGAGCTATGCCGAGTTCTCCACCCGCCTGCCCGAGGCGGCGGGCGAGGCCGCCTTTGTCGGCCAGGGGCTGCGCAGCCAGGCGATGGCACTGCTGGTCGGGTTGGCGATCGTCGCCGCCGGCACGGTGTCGGCCGGCGCGGTGCTGCGCGGCGGCGTGGGCTATCTGGTCCAGGCGGTCGAGATCGACCCGGTGCTGGCCATCGTTCTGCTGGGCACGGCGCTGACCGTGGTGGCGGTGCTGGGCGTGCTGGAAAGCCTGTCGCTGGCGGCGGTCTTCACCGTGATCGAGGTGACGGGCCTGTTTCTGGTGATCTGGGCGGGCACCACCGCCGCCCCCTCGGGGGACTTCACCGTGCCGCAGCCGATGGTGCTGCCCGGGGTCGGGGTGGCGGCGGTGCTCGCCTTCTTCGCCTTCATCGGCTTCGAGGATATCGTCAACATGGCCGAAGAGGTCGAGCGGCCCGAGCATACCCTGCCGCGCGCCATTCTGCTGTCGCTGGCGATCACCTCGGCGATCTATGCGCTGGTCACCTTCGCCGCGGTGCGGGCGGTGCCGGTGGAGCCGCTGTCGCAAAGCACCAGCCCGCTGGTGCTGGTCTGGCAGACCGCGCGCGGCGGCGAGGGCGATTTCCTGTCCGGCATCGCCGTCTTCGCGGCGCTGAACGGGGTGCTGGCGCAGATCGTGATGGCCAGCCGGGTGCTGTTCGGGCTGGGCAAGCGGACCCCGGCGCTGTCGCTGTTCCACCACGCCCATCCGCGGCTGGGCACGCCGGTGCTGGCGACGCTGCTGATCGGCGTGGTGGTGGTCCTGTCGGCGATCTACGTGCCGTTCGCCACCCTGGCCGAACTGACCTCGGCGATCCTGCTGGCGGTCTTCGTGCTGGTGAACCTGGCGCTGATCCTGCAGAAACGGCGCGCACCGCAGGCGGTGTTCCGGGTGCCGATGGCGGTGCCGGTGCTGGGGCTGGTGCTGTCGGCCGGGGCGCTGGCCACCGCGATCGCGGGGCAGTTTTGAGCGCGGCGGCGATCGCCGCCGCCCTTTGGGTGCTGGCCGCCACCGGCGTGGCCTTTCTGCCGATGCGATATCAATACCTGCCCGGCGCGGCGCTGCTGCTGGCGGCGCCCGCGCTGCTGATCTGGCTGGGCCGGGCGCATGGGGCCTGGGTCGCGCTGGCGGCGGGGCTGGCGGTGCTGTCGATGTTCCGCCGGCCGCTGCGCCACCTGTGGCGCCGGGCCCGGGCGGGGGGCGGGGCGTGACGTCGTCGCTGATCCTGGCCTGCCTGTGGCTGGTGGCGGCTAACCTGCGGGCGATGTTTCCCAGCCGCGATCATCACTGGCGCAGCGCCTATGTGCTGATCGCGCTGGGCATCCCGCTGTTGGGCTGGGTCACCTATCAGAACGGCCCCTGGATCGCGCTGCTGGTGCTGGGTGCGGGGATGTCGGTGCTGCGCTGGCCGGTGATCTACCTGGCGCGCTGGGCGCGGCGCCGTGGGGGCGGCGCGTGAGCGCGGCGGAGCAGGGGGCGCCGCCCCCTCGGCCTGCGGCCTCACCCCCGGAGTATTTGCGCCGAAGAGAAAGGGCCGGGTTGTTCAAATCCGCCGGCGCGGGTAGCAGGTGGCCATGAGCTATGACCTTCCTGAGGTGCGCGGGCGGCTGACCCGGCACAAGCCGCTGTCCGATCTGACCTGGCTGCGCGTCGGCGGGCCGGCCGACGTGCTGTTCCAGCCCGCCGATGTGGAGGACCTGGCCGCCTTCCTGGCCGCGCTGGACCCGGCGGTGCCGGTGTTTCCGATGGGGGTGGGGTCGAACCTGATCGTGCGCGACGGCGGGCTGCGCGCGGTGGTGATCCGGCTGGGGCGCGGCTTCAACGGCATCGCGGTTGCCGGCAACCGGGTGACGGCGGGGGCGGCGGCGCTGGACGCGCATGTGGCCAGACGGGCAGCCGAGGCCGGGGTCGACCTGAGCTTCCTGCGCACCATCCCGGGCAGCATCGGCGGCGCGGTGCGGATGAACGCGGGGTGCTACGGCACCTATACCGCGGATGTCTTCGTTTCGGCGCGGGCGGTGACGCGGGCGGGCGAGATCGTCACGCTGACGCCTGAGGACCTGAACTTCCATTACCGGCAGACCGATCTGCCCGAGGGCATGGTGCTGGTCGAGGCCACCTTCGAGGGGCCTGCCGGCGATCCCGGCGCGCTGCAGGCGCGGATGGAGGAGCAGCTGCGCCGCCGCGACGAGAGCCAGCCGACGAAGGAGCGCAGTGCCGGCTCGACCTTCCGCAACCCGGCGGGCTTTTCCAGCACCGGGCGCGCCGATGACGTGCATGATCTGAAGGCCTGGAAGGTGATTGAGGACGCCGGCATGCGCGGCGCCCGCCTGGGCGGTGCCCAGATGAGCGAGAAACACGCCAATTTCCTGATCAACACCGGCGGGGCCAGCGCCGCCGATCTCGAAGGGCTAGGCGAGAAGGTGCGAAAAAAGGTTTACGAAACCAGCGGCATAACGCTAGAATGGGAAATCATGCGGATCGGCGAAGCAGACGAGGTCGCCGCCGCGAAATAACACCCCGACCGCGATCCCCGACAGGCAAAAATGGGGCGCGGACTCCCGGGGCGAACACGGGCCGCAAAGGTTCGGGCATATTGAGGCACAACGTGGGTCAGTCGAGCGGACAGACTCCCCTTGTTGCGGTATTGATGGGCGGCGCCTCGGCCGAACGCGAGGTGTCGCTGTCGACCGGGCGCGAATGCGCCGCCGCGCTGCGGGGAGAAGGATTTGAGGTGGTCGAGCTGGATGCCGGTCCGGACCTCTGCGATCGCCTGCGTCAGATGTCCCCCGATGTGGTGTTCAACGCCCTGCACGGCCGCTGGGGCGAGGATGGCTGTGTGCAGGGTCTGCTGGAATGGCTGCGCATCCCCTATACCCATTCGGGCGTGCTGGCCTCGGCGCTGGCGATGGACAAGGCCCGCAGCAAAGAGGTGTACCGCACCGCCGGGTTGCCGGTGACCGAAAGCGTGATCGTCCACAAGGACGAGGTGCGCGCGCGCCACGTGATGGCGCCGCCTTACGTGGTCAAGCCCAACAACGAGGGGTCCTCGGTCGGCATCTACCTGGTGCAGGAGGGAAGCAACGCGCCGCCCGCGCTGCCCGAGGACATGCCCGACCAGGTGATGGTCGAGACCTATGTGCCCGGGCGCGAGCTGACGGTGACGGTGATGGGCGACCGGGCGTTGACGGTGACCGATATCCTGACCGCGGGCTGGTACGATTACGACGCCAAGTACAAACCGGGCGGATCCGAGCATGTGGTGCCTGCCGAGATCCCCGGCGAAATCTTCGATCTGTGCATGGACTATGCGCTGCGCGCGCACCGGGCGCTGGGCTGCCGCGGGGTGAGCCGCACCGATTTCCGCTGGGACGAGGCGCGCGGCGCCGAGGGGCTGGTCCTGCTGGAAACCAACACCCAGCCGGGGATGACGCCGACCTCGCTCAGCCCCGAACAGGCCGCGGTGGCGGGCATGAGCTTTGGCGCGCTGTGCCGCTGGATGGTGGAGGACGCCTCGTGCAACCGGTGAGCCGCGCACGTCCCGATCCGGCGCCCTCGCGCCTGAACTACCGGATGCAGCGCTGGCTGCTGACGCCGGGGATCCGGCTGGGGCTTCGCATCGGCGTGCCGTTCTGCCTGTGCTTCGCGCTCGGTTCCGCCTTCATGGCCGACCAGCAGCGGCGCGACGCGCTCAACCTCTTCATCTCGGACCTGCGCGCGTCGATCCAGGAGCGGCCGGAATTCATGGTCGGGCTGATGGCGATCGACGGTGCGGGGCGCAACCTGTCCGAGGATATCCGCGAGGCGGTGGCGCTGGATTTCCCGGTCAGTTCCTTTGACCTGGACCTGGAACAGATCCGCCAGCGCATCATCGGGCTGGACCCGGTCGAGACCGCCAGCGTGCGGATCCGCCCCGGCGGCATCCTGCAGGTCGACGTGGTCGAGCGTCAGCCGGCGGTGGTCTGGCGCAGCCGTGCGGGCCTGTCGATGCTGGATGCGACCGGGGCGCATGTGGACGAACTGGCCGCCCGCACCCTGCGGCCCGAGCTGCCGCTGATCGCCGGCCAGGGCGCCGACCGCGCGGTGGGCGAGGCGCTGGCGCTGATCGCGGCGGCGCGGCCTCTGGCGGACCGGCTGCGCGGGTTGGTGCGGGTCGGCGAACGGCGCTGGGACGTGGTGCTGGACCGCGGACAGCGCATCCTGTTGCCGCCCGAGGCGCCGGTGCGCGCGCTGGAACGGGTGCTGGCGCTGAACGGGGTGCAGGACCTGCTGGAACGCGACGTGACCGTGGTCGACATGCGGCTGCGGGCGCGGCCCACGGTGCGGATGACCGAAACGGCGGTCGAAGACTGGTGGAGAATAAGAAGAATAAACGGATACGGGCAGTAGATGATGACGGACCTCTATCAATCCCAACGGGCGATGCGGCAGATGCGCCGCCAGGCGATGCAGCGCGGGGTGATCGCGATCCTGGACGTCGGCAGTTCCAAGATCGCTTGCCTGATCCTGCGTTTCGACGGCACCGGCAAGCTGAGCGAAGACAATTCGATCGGATCGCTGGCAGGCCAGAGCGGGTTTCGCGTGGTCGGCGCCGCCACCACCCGGTCGCGCGGGGTGCAGTTCGGCGAGATCACCGCCATGCAGGAGACCGAGCGCGCGATCCGCACCGCCCTGCAGGCGGCGCAGAAGATGGCCGAGATCCGCGTCGATCACGTCATCGCCTGTTTCTCGGGCGCCAATCCGCGCTCCTACGGGCTGGATGCGACGGTCGAGCTGGAAGGCCAGGTGGTGACCGAGGCCGAGATCGCCCGCGTGCTGGCGGCCTGCGAGGTGCCCGAATACGGCGCCGGGCGCGAGGTGCTGCATGCCCAGCCGGTGAATTTCGCGCTCGACAACCGCTCCGGCCTGATCGACCCGCGCGGCCAGCTGGGCCACAACCTGGCGGTCGACATGCACATGCTGACGGTGGACGCCGCCGCGATCCAGAACCTGGTGCATTGCATCAAGCGCTGCGACCTGGAACTGGCCGGCATCGCCAGCTCGGCCTATGCCTCCGGCATCTCGGCGCTGGTCGAGGACGAGCAGGAGTTGGGCGCGGCCTGTATCGACATGGGCGGCGGCAGCACCGGCATCTCGATCTTCATGAAGAAACACATGATCTATGCCGATTGCGTGCGCATGGGCGGCGATCACATCACCAGCGACATCTCGATGGGCCTGGGCGTGCCGATGGCCAATGCCGAGCGGATCAAGACGTTTTGCGGCGGGGTGCATGCCACCGGCGCCGACGACCGCGACATGATCGACATCGGCGGTGACACCGGCGATTGGGAGCATGACCGCCGCACCGTCAGCCGCGCCGAACTGATCGGCATCATGCGGCCGCGCGTCGAGGAAATCCTGGAAGAGGTGCGCGCGCGGCTTGATGCCGCCGGCTTCGACCACCTGCCCAGCCAGCAGATCGTGCTGACCGGCGGCTCCAGCCAGATCATGGGGCTGGACGGGCTGGCCAGCCGCATCCTGGGCCAGCAGGTACGCCTGGGCCGTCCGCTCAGGGTGCACGGGCTGCCGCAATCGGCCACCGGGCCGGGCTTTGCCGGGGCCGTCGGCCTCAGCCTGTTCGCGGCCCATCCGCAGGACGAATGGTGGGATTTCGAGATCCCTGTCGACCGCTATCCGGCGCGCTCGCTGCGGCGCGCGGTGAAATGGTTCCGCGACAACTGGTAGGGGTTTAAAACCGTTTCGCTTTTCGGTGGCCTGGGCGAAATCGCCATGTTATCGTTCGGGCAAGCCGCACGCATGAGAGGCGGACAGGAGGGTCGAGCAGGGACCCCGCACAATTCGGATCATGGGCGCGCGACAGCGGTCGCGACCCTTGCGTGCACCGGCCTCTCGCCCGGCGCCCTATTATTGCGTTGCCTTGAATACGCAATATCTGGGCGCCTTGGCAAAATGCCGCCGGTGGGGGCAATTTTTTAACCACATTTTGTGTGAATCTCTTGTTTTCTTGGTGACCTTGCCCTGTGATCCCGTTATTATCCCGTGCAGGCAGATCCGTCCGGCAGAGGCGGTGGCGTGACGTAAACGATTGTGAACAGGCGGACAGAGCATGACCTTGAACCTTTCGATGCCCGGACAGGAAGAACTGAAACCGCGGATCACCGTTTTCGGCGTCGGGGGCGCGGGCGGCAACGCCGTGAACAACATGATCGAAAAGGCACTCAAGGGTGTCGAATTCGTGGTCGCCAACACCGATGCCCAGGCGCTGCAGCAAAGCCACGCCGGCAACCGGGTGCAGCTGGGCGTCAAGGTGACCGAGGGGCTGGGCGCGGGCGCCCGCGCCTCCGTCGGCGCCGCCGCGGCCGAGGAAAGCATCGAACAGATCGTCGATCACCTGGCCGGTTCGCACATGTGCTTCATCACCGCCGGCATGGGTGGCGGCACCGGCACCGGCGCCGCACCGATCATCGCGCAGGCCGCGCGGGAGCTGGGCGTGCTGACCGTGGGCGTCGTGACCAAGCCGTTCCAGTTCGAGGGTGCGCACCGGGCGCGGATCGCGGAAGCGGGGATCGAGGAACTGGAACAGTACGTCGATACCCTTATCATCATTCCGAATCAGAACCTGTTCCGCGTCGCCAACGAGAAGACGACTTTCGCCGACGCCTTCAAGATGGCCGACGA
>NPIG01001273.1_pt2 | contig 13658 bp, 8 predicted proteins | sample 8637441 | NCBI WGS metagenome assembly NPIG01 (sample SAMN07420675, study PRJNA396082) | bioreactor metagenome | isolation source: sample BR6 brine-fed electro-methanogenic bioreactor BR | place: Japan: Kochi | collected 2016-06-14 | reverse complement strand
GGGCGACCACCTCGCCGATGCGGTCGGCCGCTTCCGCCAGGTTCTTGATCTGGGCGTTGGTCGCCTGGGCCTCGGTGACAGCCGATTTGGCGACATCGGAAGCCTGACCGACCTGACGCCCGATCTCGGCGATGGACGCCGACAGCTCTTCGGCCGCCGCCGAAACGGTCTCGACGTTCGCCGACGCCTGCTCGGATGCGCCGGCGACGGCCGCCGACTGGCTGGCGGTGCGTTCGGCCGTCGAGGTCATGGTTTCCGATGAAGCGGTCATTTCAGCAGAAGCCGAAGAGACCTCGTTGACCACGCGCCCGACGGAGGCCTCGAAGGAATCGGCAAGCGCCAGCATGGCCTTCCGTTTTTCGGCCTCGGCCTGCTTTTCCTTCTCGGCCTGCTCGGCTTCGAGCCGGACTTTTTCCTGGGCGTTGTTCTTGAAGATCTGGACGGCACCGGCCATTTCGCCGATTTCGTCGCCACGCCCGCGGGCCGGCACTTCGGCCTCGAGGTCACCCTGTGCAAGACGCTGCATGGCCCCGGTCATGCTGCGGATCGGACGGCTGATTCCGCGACTGATGAGGACGGCGAACAGCAATCCGATCAGCAGCGCAACGGCCGTACCCGACGCCAGGATCAGGTTGGCGCTGTTCTTTTCATTGGCCATGGCCGCCTTCTGCTGATCGCGCGCCGTCGATACGATCCCGATGACGGTCTCGGCCGCCGCCGCCATTTTCTTGTCGGCAGCCGTCTGGCGGGCCGTAAGGTCGACCACGCGGGCAAATTCCTCCTGGTACTTCGTCGCCATATCGCGCATGGCAGCGATGCGGTCCTTGAGATCAGGGTCGCGGACACGCTCCTGCAGGCCGGTCGAGACCGAGAGGATCTGCATGATGGCGTTGTCGAAGGCGCTGGCGGTCTCTTCGGAGACGTTCAGGAGATAGTCCTTCTCGTAGCCGGCGGCCTGTTCGACGAAGCGGATCAGCTTGGACGCCTCTTCGGACAGCCCCAGCTTGGCCATCATGTTCAGCCGGGCGACACCCGTCTTCTCGCTGATCTCATCGCCCATCTCCTGCTGGTCCATGGTGAACCGTATCGCGATGGACTCGAACTCGCGGGCGTTGTTGACCATGTCGCCGAGGGCCTCTTCCGCCTTTTCGTCGGCCGTGCGCCGGAGTGTCCGGTTCTCGGCCACCGTCTTGAAGTCGGCGGCGATTTCCTTGGCCCGCTCCTCGACCGACTCGATGAGCTCGAGGAAATCGCCTCCGCCTGCCCGCGGCTTGAGGTCGGCGGCAAGGGCGGCAAGGTCGGCATTGCGGGCCAGAACCTCCTCGGCGTCGGCAGACTCGCCGGTCAGCAGGAAGTTCTTCTCGGCGAACCGCATCTCCGCCAGAAGCGTGCCAAGGCGATCGACGTCGGGCTTCAGGCCCGGATCGGCCTGGCCGCCGACGGTCTTTTTCATTTCCTTGATCTTGCCGGCAATGATCCGCGACGCGCGATCGAGGTTGCTGAGGGCGATGTCGTTCTGCAACTGGGCGTCACGGGCCTCGATCTTCAACTCCACGAGGCTCTCGAAACCGGTGAGATAGGCCCCGGCGACCTTGGTCAGTTCGGCGACCTGAAGCTTCGCCTCCTCGTCGGTGAATCGTGCCATCATGCTGTTGCCGAGTTCGGTGACCCTGGAGATGAGTCTGCGAACCTCGTGGACGTGAATATCGTCGTCCGTGAGCAGGAAGTCCTTTTCCACGCGGCGGGCATCCTTGACCGAGGCGATCAGCGTTTCGGCATCGGCCACCGTCGCCGCCGTCTCCTGACGCTGTTCGTCAAGCGTCCGGACTTCGTCCTGCAGATCGCGGTATTCGGCTTTCTGCCCGGCTTCGATCTCGGACGCCGCGGCACGGAAGGCCTCGGCGTTCTCTTTCATCGATGCCAGGGCCGAAGCCTTGGAATCCTGCAGATCGGAGTATTCCTTGAAGGCGGCCTCGTAACCGGCGATCGCGTCGACGACGCGTCCGGACATCGCCCGTTCGGCGTCCGTGTCCATGTGCTGGCGCAGTTCGTCGGCCTCACCGCGCAGGCTCGCAAGACGGCTCACGACGTCGGCCTCGGCCTTGGCGGTGGGAGACAACTGGTAGGTCTTCACGTCGTCACGCACGTCGCCCAGGACGGTCACAAGCTGCGTGGTGACCTCGGAGGTATCGACCTGTGAGACGATCTGGCCGAGGCTTTTCCATCCGACGAAGCCGACGACCGCGGTCAGGGCCAGAACAGCCGCGAAACCGGCTACGATCTTGGGCCCGATCTTGAGGCTGGCGAAACGGCCGCCGGTGCGGCTCGCCGCTTCAGCATTCGGGGTCTTGCGGGGGGCTTTGGACATTGCCCTCTTGGCGGGGCGTGTCGGTAAACGCATCGTTTTCTCCACTAGAAACCTCGGCCGAATCTTCACACCCGGACGATCGACAGGACGGCCGGGGACCGCCTTCTGCGGGTAGGAACGCGGGTAGAATTACGGCACGTTGCTGTATTTGTCGCTAACACTATCAGCGGTTTGTCGCATGAAGATTTCAAAACCGGCGAGTTTGTAACGCAAAGACAAACCTCTGTAATAAATCGGGCCTCCGACCGAAGCCCCGACCGGGACGAAGCCACGAATGCTTTGAATTTCAAGCAGTTCCCCGACCCGGCGCCGAATGTCCATCGCCTCGACAAAAACGAAAGATTTCATAATGCGGAAAACAGGGCTTCGTCTCAGCCCCTCCGCGTACCGCTGCCGTCGCAGCTCCGCCCCCCCCCCCCGCCCACACGACAAGACGCCCCGCCTGTAGACGGCGAAATTATTGACAATATAATTGACCAAAACGCGGCCCGATACGGCCGTTCAGGGAGGTAGTCNNTCTTCAGGATCGGCAACGGGGCGGGATTTTCCGGAGATCGGATCGACGCACCGGGGCCGGTGGTCGACACGCTGATCGCCGAGGGCGGACCGGCCGCCCTTTTCTTCGAGGTATTGGGCGAACGAACAGTCGCCCTGGCGCAACTGGCCAAGCAGCGCGATCCGGAAGGCGGCTACGAGCCGATGCTGGAACGCCTGCTGGAACCGGTCCTGGCCAAGTGCGCCGGCCACGGCATTCCCATCATCGGCAACTTCGGCGGCGCCAATCCCGAGGGCGCGGCCCGCTGCATCGCCCGGCTGGCCGGACGCCTCGGCATCGACGACCTGCGAATCGGCGTCGTCACCGGCGACGACATCCGCGACGGCCTCGACCTCGCCGGCCTCGAGGTCTACGAGGCCGACGCCAGCCTCGATGTCCGCCGCGACGACCTGATCGCCGCCAACGTCTATCTCGGCGCCGCGCCGCTGGTCGAGGCCCTGGCCGGCGGCGCCCAGGTGGTGGTGGCCGGCCGGACCAGCGATCCCGGCCTCGCCCTGGCGCCATTGATCCACCACTACGGTTGGACGGAGACCGACTGGGACGCGCTGGCCGCCGGCTCGCTGGCCGGCCATCTGCTGGAATGCGGCGCCCAGGTGACCGGCGGCTATTTCTACGATCCCGGCTTCAAGGACGTTCCCGACCCGGCCAACATCGGCTTCCCCATCGCCGAGGTCAGCGAGGCCGGTAATCTGGTCGTCGCCAAGGCGGCGAACACCGGCGGGCTGGTCGACGAGCGCACCGTCAAGGAACAGCTGCTCTACGAGATCCACGATCCCGCGTCCTACATCACGCCCGACGTCGTCCTCGACATCACCGGAGTCACGGTGAACGGAGCCGGCCGCAACCGGGTCGCCGTCGACGGCGTACGCGGCGCGCCCCGGCCGGAGAAACTGAAAGCGGTGCTGAGCTTCACCGGCGGCTGGCTCGGCGAGGGCGAGCTCTCGGTGGCCGGCCCCAACTGCCTGGCCCGCGCCCGCGCCGTGGCCGAGGTGCTGCGCGAACGGGTGGCCCGGCGCGGCCTCGCCGTCGACGACCTGCGCATCGACCTCATCGGCGTCGCCTCGGTCCATGACGACGACGGCGGCACCCTGTGGCGGGGATACAAGGGCGACGAGCCCAACGAGGTGCGGGTGCGGCTGGCCGCCTCGGCCGCCGATCACGACACCGCCGATCAGGCGGCGCGCGAGGTGCTGGCCTGCCTGTGCTGCGGCCCGGCCGGCAACGGCGGTGCCCGCTGGCGCACCACCCAGCGCATCCGCACCCAGTCCTACCTGGTCGCGCGCGATACCGTGCAGACGCAGGTCGCGGTCCATCAGGCCCGGGAGTTAAGGCAATGACGAGCGGCGAAACCCTGATCGAGGTCCCCCTCCACGCGGTGGCCCACGCCCGCGCCGGCGACAAGGGAAACCGGCTGAACATCAGCCTGATTCCCTATGACGCGGCACTGTACCCGCTGCTCGCCGAGCAGGTCACCGGGGAGCGCGTGCTGGCCGCCTTCGCCCATCGCGGCGCGACCGCGGTGCAGCGCTACGACCTGCCGCGGATCCACGCCTTCAATTTCGTGATCCACGACGTGCTGGAAGGCGGCGTCAACGGCAGCCTCAACCTCGACGGTCACGGCAAGACCAACTCGTTCCGGCTGCTGTCGCTGACCGTCCGGGTGCCGAAGGACCGGGCGTAGTCCTACCAGCCGCTGATGCGGTCCCATTCGCCGAGGGTGCGGCCGTCCTCGATGACCGTATAGGAGTCGTAGGGCGCGGCGGTCAGGCAGGCATGGTTGGGCAGGACGCGCACCATCGAGCCGACCGGCAGCCTCTCGAATACCGCCGGGTCGCTCACCGTGACGGTGCCGTGCTCCTGGTGGACGACGTCGAACGACAGGCCCCCGATGCGTTCCAAAGTCATAGCGTCGCAGACGTAACCGTACTTCACGTCGTCCCGATGGGTGTTGGCCCCGAGATCCCGCGACAGGGCCAACGCGCCGGCATCGAGGACGATCGCGCTCCCCTGCCGGTTGTGGCCGATGACGCAGGACAGGACCGAGAGCGCGATATCGTCCAGGGAACAGACGTCGCGCGAGTATTGCGCCAGGTCCCAGAACAGGTAGATGCCGCAGCGCACCTCGGTGACGCCGTCGAGCGACTCGGCGAACAGCACCGTCGGCGTCGAGCCGACGCTGACGATCTCGCAGGCGAAGCCGGCCTCGGCCAGCATCGCCGCGCTATCGACGGCGGCCCGCCGCTCGGCCTCGGCGACCTTGGCCACCTCTTCGCGGAGTTTGGTCGCGTAGGAATGCCCGGCATGGCTCATCACGCCGCGCAAACGGGTGCCCGGCGATTGCGCCAGGATCCGCGCCGTCTCGACGATCTTATCGCTGCCCACCGGCAGGCCGCCGCGGTGCTCACCGCAGTCGACCTCGACCAGGAAGTCGAACGTACACCGGTGGGTCTCCGCATAGGCCGCCGCCTGCCGGGCCGTGCCGGGATCGTCGGTGATCAGCAGCGGCGCCTCGCCCCAGCGCTCGGCGATCGCCCGCACCCGGTCGAACTTGTTGGCGCTGATCCCCACCGCGTAGAGGATGTCGGAGAAACCGTGCGCCGCGAAATGCTCGGCCTCCTTGAGGGTCGAGACGGTGATGCCCGAGCGCTCCCCGTCCTTGGCCAGCAGCGCGACATCGACCGATTTCGCCGTCTTGAGGTGCGGCCTGAGCGCGACCTTCTTCTCCCTCGCCCGCTCGAGCAGGCGCCCGGCGTTGCGCTGCAGACGGCCGCGGTCGAGGATCAGGCGGGGTGTCTCGAGATGTTCGAACATGAGAGGCTCTATTGTCCTGCTTTCGGGAATCGGCGGTACCGGTCAGGCGGCGGTGAAAAAGGCCTCCAGCCGGTCCATGGCCTTTTCCAGGGTTTCCGGGCGGGTCGCGAAACAGGCACGGAGGTATCCCTCCCCGCCCTTGCCGAACGCCCGGCCGGGCGCCAGTCCGACCCCGGCCTCGCGGACGATGCGTTTGGCCATTTCCAGGCTGTCCGTCAGGCCGTCGACACGGAAGAAGGCGTAGAACGCGCCGTCGGGACGGCCCAGCGTGATCCCCGGCAGCGCCGACAGGCGGTCGACGGCGATGTCGCGGCAGCGGCGGAAACCGGCCAGCATCTCCGACAGGTCCTCCTCGCCCTCGCGCAGGGCGGCGATGCCGGCGTACTGCACGAAGGACGTCGGGTTGGAGATGTTGAATTCGTTGAGGACCGCCAGCGAGCGCTCCAGTTCCTTCGGCGCCACGATCCATCCCAGCCGCCAGCCGGTCATCGACCACGCCTTCGAAAACGAGTTGATCGAGATCACCCGGTCCTCGTCGTCGGCGTTGGCGACCAGCAGCGGCGCCCTGTTGCGCTCGTAGACGATACGCGAATAGACGTCGTCGCAGATCAGCCAGATTCCCCGCTTGCGGCAGAACTCCAGCAGGGCCGCGCCGGTGCCCTCGTCGATGGTCCAACCGGTCGGGTTGCTCGGGCTGTTGACGCAGACAGCGCGGGTCTTCTCGGTGCAGGCGTCGAACAGCTTCTCCAGATCGAGCACCCAGCCGCCGTTGCGCGGGGTCAGCGCGACCTCGTGCACGATCCCGCCCATGACCCGGGCGGAACCGGCCACGTTGGGCCAGGCCGGCGTCACCGTGACCACCTCGTCGCCGGGATCGATCAGGGTCTGCATGACCAGCATGATCCCCTGCATGCCCGACGCGGTGACGGTGATCCGCTCGCGCCCGAGTCCCAGGCCGTAGATCCGCTGCGTGTACTCGCGGATCGCCTCGCGCAGGTCCGGCAGGCCGCTGTTGGGCAGATAATAGACGTGGTTCTCGGCCAGGGCCCGGACCGCCGCGTCCTTGACGTAGCCGGCGGTCGGCAGATCGCCCTCGCCGAACCACAGGGGGATGACTCCTTGCATGCCGAATCCGGCGTCGGCGACTTCGCGAATCAGGTTGGGGGTGATCTCGGCGACCAGTTTCCTCGGGGTGGGCATTTTTTTGTTTCCAGGCGGTGAGTTGCTGGACAGTCGTAGCGCCTTCGGCGGCACGGCTCAACGATTTCGGCACCGGTTCACGACGCGCCGATCCCGGCCGGGGCGGACCGTGCACTCCTGCAATTAAATGTTATGCGACACGGGCCGTTCCGTTATCATCCGCCTGGCTCGGCAGTTCCGCCTCGGTTTGGCAAAGGAATGCCCGGGCACCGCACCATTCAGGCAAGGCCACATCTATTTGGGATGACAAATTTTTTTCGGTTGAGCGCGAACAACGGCAGGTGGACGCTGGCGGCCATGATCCTGGCCGGGGTCGTCGCCCTTTCGGCCCTCGGGATGACGCGCGGCTACCATGCCGTCTGGGAAATCTGGAACATTCCGCAGATGACCCCGCATTTCGCGGACCTGCGCAACCTGACCTCGGCCGGTGATTCGATCCGGGCCGGCTTCGACCCGTTGGTCCAGAACCCGGCCGACCCGTGGCGGCGGCCGTTCAACCAGCCGCGGATCATGCAGCACATCGTTTCCGGCCTCGGCATTTCCGGTGCCCATACGACGGCCGTCGGCGTGACCTTCATCGTCCTGTTCGTCGCCGGGATCTTCCTGTCGCTGCCGCCCATATCCAACGCGACCGCCCTGCCCCTTGCCGCCGTCATCTTCTCGCCCGCCGTCATGCTGGGCATCGAGCGCGGCAACCACGACCTGCTGATGTTCTTCCTGGTCGCCCTGGGCCTGGCATGGTCCGGCAAACGGGCGTTGTCCTTCACCGTGCTGCTGCTGGCCGCGTTCATCAAGCTGTTCCCGGTATTCTCGGTCGCCCTTTTCCTGCGCCAGAACTTCAGGCCGTTCCTGATCACCGCCGCATTGTTCATGGCGCTGTTCTGCCTCTACCTGCTGCTCAATTCCGGCGATCTGGCGCGGATCTACGCGACCACCGAGAAGGGCTACGGCGCCTGGGCCTACGGTACCAAGGCGTTCTTCGATCCGCCCCGGATCTGGCAGTCCTACATGCCGATGCTGGTCCTCCTGCCGGCGGTGGCCGGGCTGGTCTTCTGGCGCTGGCGGGCCGGCGACGGGGAAAAGGGCAGCTCCGTCTACATCGACGGATTCCGGGTCGGCGCCGCGATCTACCTCGGCACCTTCTTCCTCGGCAACAATTGGGACTACCGGCTGATGTTCCTGATCTTCGCGGTGCCGCAGCTGGTCGCCTGGGCAGGCGAACCCGGCCGCCGCATCCCGGCCATCGGCGCCCTGATCACCCTCCTCTTCTCCTGCTGGACCCTGGCCGTCTGGAAGATCGGCCTCGTCCTCGCCATCGCCGACGAGATCGCCAACTGGCTGCTGTTCGTTCTGCTGCTCTACCTGGTGCTGATCTCGCTGCCGGCCTGGGCCCGCGCGCCGTTCCAGGCCCGCAAGATCGCATCGGCACCCGGACAGACAGTGTCATGACCACAGACCTCACCGTCATCGTTCCCACGTTCAACGAGCACGGCAACGTGCGCGCCCTGCTCGACCGTCTCGAAACGGTGCTCGATGGCGTTTCCTGGGAGGCCATCTTCGTCGACGACGACTCCCCCGACGGCACCTCCGATCTGGTGCGCAAGATCGCCGCGCGGGATGATCGCGTCCGCTGCCTGCAACGGATCGGCCGTCGCGGCCTGTCGTCGGCCTGCATCGAGGGCATGCTGTCCAGCGCGTCGCCCTACCTGGCGGTCATCGACGCCGACCTGCAACACGACGAGAGCCTGCTTCCCCGGATGCTCGCGGTGCTGAAGGCCGACGCCGACGTCGAGATCGTCGTCGGCAGCCGCTACATGGAAGGCGGCAGCACCGGCGATTGGGGCAAGGAGCGCCTGTTCATCAGCCGTTTCGCCACCCGGCTCGGCCAGAAGCTGCTGAAGGTCGAGCTGAGCGATCCGATGAGCGGCTTCTTCATGATCCGCCGCAGCGCCTTCGAAGGCGCCGTGCGGCAGCTCTCGGGCAAGGGCTTCAAGATCCTGCTCGACCTGTTCGCCTCGTCGCCGCGGCCGATGAAATTCGCCGAGCTTCCCTTCGAGTTCCGCGAGCGCCACGCCGGCGACAGCAAGCTCGATACCCTGGTCGTCTGGGAATACTTCCTGCTTCTCGCAGAGAAGGCCTTCGGCCCGTGGCTGCCGGTCCGATTCCTGATGTTCCTGACGGTCGGCGGCATGGGCCTGGTGGTCCACCTGTCGGTGCTCGGCCTGCTGCTACGGGGCTTCGGCGTCACCTTCGCCGTCTCGCAGGCCCTGGCGGTGGCCGTGGCCATGGTCTTCAACTTCGCCCTCAACAACGTTTTCACCTACCGCGACCAGCGGCTGCGGGGATGGGCGATCCTGTACGGGCTGTTGAGTTTCTGCGCCGCCTGCAGCCTCGGCGCCTTCATCAACTACGCCACCGCCGTCTACCTCTACGGCCTCGACTTCCCCTGGTGGCTGTCCGGCTTCCTCGGCGCCGTCGTCGGCGCGGTGTGGAACTACGCCATCTCCTCGGTCTTCACCTGGCGCCGCGGCCACGCCCGCGGGTAGCGGATCCTCGCCGGTCTGTTCCTTCGCCGCCGCTGCGTCCGGTGCTCTTTCCAAAAGATCGAGGGATCTACAGTCCAGCCCTAGCAGAAAACAAATGCGTTATGGGTTCTAAAACTCGTTTGAAACGTAATTCCCAAAAGCACCTCTATGGGCAGGTATTTTCCATAAAAAACAATCAAAATTTTGGCCCGACAATTATGGAGCCGACTGAAAAATCTCTTCTTGTGCCAATGTTTGCTCCGGCAGTTCTATTATTCCGGTAATAATCTTTATCAAGCCAACTGACCTTTTCAACTCATTAGCCTTCACTTTGTCAGCTTCTTCACCATCTAGCATCAAAACGTATTCTCGCGCGATTCCTACCGGTGATATTTCCTTATCTATCAGGCCCAACTCTTTTCCAATCCCTCTGCTCCACTTAGCCAGGCCTTTTATATTTTGAGTACCTCCGTTAAATGCCTTATCAAATGACTTCTCGACCCCGGCATAAATCTCCTCAGCCTTCGTACCCACGATCTTTGTCAAATAACTCGCAACCGCTTTGGCAAAAATGCCGCGCGGAGAAATTACGTAATCTTCGGTCGTCGAACCCTTCTCAAGAAATGCGTATGGAATATGATTTACTTCCAAAATTTTCTTAACGTTTTCATATCTCTTTCGCCCTCCGTCATCGTCATCGAACAACACACCGATACTTGGCTTCGGATTCGCCTCAACCAGAATCCGAATCAAAGCATCTGTATGTCTTGATTGCCCTGTTGGAATTATCGCAAAAGAATTAACATCAACTTTTACCTTATCTAACGAAATTAACCTTTGAATAATTCCGTTAATAATAATGGGATCCGCATCTCCCTCAACCAATAAAATCCTACTCGCGAACAAAATAGATCCTGGCTATGCATACCCCAACGCCTCAATAGCCGCCCTCCACTGTCCCGAATAGGGTTTTCCATCCATCCGCGTTCCAGTTTCATCCTTAACAAGCAATCGATGTCGAGTCGGGAAATTCTTATTAATAAGGAACAGAGAATGAGTTGAGTATATAACCTGATTATTTGCACCCAAAGTTTCCATTACCTGCAATAGATCGTGCTGACCTTCTGGATGCAAATGGACCCCTGGCTCATCAAACAACCATATGTAGGATCTTGCAGGAGCCTCGGTTTCTCGGGCACGGAGAATAGTCTTCAGTGTAAAGAAGTGGGTAAATCCACTACTCCTTTTAGACGGTGGAACATACCTATTTCCGACCGCCGGATCCTTGATAACGAGGTCTATATTTTTCTTTTCGGAATCGTGGATCAACTCGAAATCGAGATCCTGTCCTTGCGACCAGCTTTCCTTTAGGACAGTATTTAAGTGCTTAGACGCCTCCTCCAATCTTTTCATACTAGTATGATTGCGATCAAAAACCTCATCCCACTCCTCTCGCTCTAAACCTGCATAATAAAAAATCCCCCTCATAAAAGAATATTCATTTTGTTCTATTTTATCCCGAGAAACGGAGTCATAAACTTTTGAGAAAGGACTAATTATTTCAACTCTTGGTATTTTTGGGCGGAAAAATTCATAAATAATATCTTCATCTACCCCCTTGATTTCCGGCATCTTGATTCCGCCATCAACACCAACACGCTTAACTTCGATAGTCGGTGGAACAGAAGGAACCTTCACACTCGGCACTTTAATGAGATTTAAATCAAGCTCCCCATTTTTCTCGAAATACTTAGAAACTTTGCGCGCCAAAATTCCGCGCCGCCGACTCGCTGTAAGATCGTTTTCTGCAGCGCCCAATTCCTTCTTGATGCCAACTAACTCCTTCTCAAGAGCCTCGGCCTCTGTTGGTTTGTTTGCTTTTTTTAGCTCATCAATTTCTGCTAGCGTGGAATCGGCCTTCTCCCTAAGAGCATTTCTTTTTTTAATAGCGCTTTCATATTCCTCTTTGAAGCGCATCACTATATCTATTAGCTCTCTATCGTCGTCTTCCGCCGTTTTTAAAACTGAAAATTCCGTTACAGCATGCCCAAGTGATTTTTCTTCTAGTTTTTCTAGCTCACTATTAAGATCATCTATTTTTTTCTGAGAATTTAATACAATTTCTCTTTTAATAGAAACCTCTGATTCTTTTTCCCTGTGCGTTTTGGATATTTCTTGGTTTTGCGGATTGGCATTCATTTGCTCGGTGAGCGTTGGCAACTCACTTTCGAGAACAGAAATCTCCTTTTTTGTTTTTTCTATTTCCGATATATAATCGGCCAGTTTTTCTTCTGATTCTACACGTCTTTCTTCTGATTCATCCGAATTTTTTATAGATAAATGTGAAATAAGGCGATTTTCCATAAATGACTTAAATTCTTTTTCTTCGCCTCCGTCCATTTTAAACTTAAACGTTAGAGATGGGAAGTTTTTCGGATACTTTACTTTGTCAAAACTTAAATCATCATCTTTTTTAAATATTATTTCTGGATTAAGGTGTGTCAAAGCATCTAGGAGGTTGGTTTTCCCATGATCATTTGCCCCAAGCACAACTGTAATCTTAGGGTCGACTACAAAATTCAGTTTACCTTTAATCGATCGGTAACCCTCGATTTCAACAGAATACAACCGCATATTACCACCTTTTGAAATCCAACTATGGATCACGTGCAGGCGTAATTTTAGCGGAAAAATAGCACTCTGGAAATTGGCCAAATTATATTTGGCTAGCCGTCTCGGGACGAGACAGGCTTAACGCTAAACCGCTTCACACCTAGGTCGAAAAGCGATCAAACGCGAACCATAGTCAAGCCGCCGCCGCGTCGGGTGCGCTTTCCAGGGTCTTGAGGAAGCGGATGCCGGGCCATTCTTCGGTGGCGGTGTTCAGGTGCCAGGCGTTGCGGGCCAGGAACACCGGCGTGCCGTCGTGGTCGTCGGCAATCGCCGTGCTGTTCTTATCGATGAACTTCTTGAGCGTGTGCGGGTCGTCGGCCTCGATCCAGCGCGCGGTGTGAAGCTGCACCGGGTGGAAGCGCACCGGCACGTCGTACTCGGTGCGGATGCGGTCGGCCATGACGTCGAACTGCAGCGACCCGTGCACGCCGACGATCCAGTTGGAGCCCATCCGGGTGCGGAAGGCGCGCGCCACGCCCTCCTCGGCAAGCTGGGTCAGCGCCCGGCCGAGGTGCTTGGCTTGCATGGGATCGACCGGCTCCACCGAGCGCAGAAGTTCCGGCGCGAAGCTGGGCACGCCGGCGAAGTGGATACGTTCGCCCTCGGTCAGGGTGTCGCCGATGCGCAGGTTGCCGTGGTTGGGGATGCCGATGATGTCGCCCGGCCAGGCGTCCTCGGCGGTCTCGCGGTCCTGGGCCAGGAACATCAGCGGGTTGTGCAGGTTGATCGACTTGCCGCTGCGCACCGCCAGAAGCTTCATGCCGCGCTTGAAATGGCCCGAGGTGACGCGGAAGAAGGCGACGCGGTCGCGGTGTTTGGGGTCCATGTTGGCCTGGATCTTGAACACGAAGCCGGAGACGGTGTCCTCGTCCGGCGCCACGGTGCGGGCGCAGGCCGGCCGGCCGCCGGGCGGCGGCGCCAGGCTGACCAGCCCCTCGAGCAGCTCGCGGACCCCGAAGTTGTTGATCGCCGAGCCGAAGAAGACCGGCGTGAGATTGCCCTCGCGATAGGCTTCGACATCCAACGGCTGGCAAAGTTCGCGGGCCATGGGAAGCTGGTCGCGCAGCGTCGCGACGGCGTCGGCCGGCAGGGCGGCATCGAGCGCCGGGTCGTTGACGCCCTTGCACTGGGCGACGGTGTCGGGATCGTAGTCGAGCGCGCCGGTGGCGTTGCCCTTCTTCATCAGCACCAGCCGGTCGCCGATGACGTCGTAGCAGCCGTGGAAACCGCGGCCCATGCCGATCGGCCAGCTGGCTGGGGTGACGTCGAGGGCCAGGGTCTGCTCGATCTCCTCCAGCAGCTCGAAGGGATCGCGGCTCTCGCGGTCGAGCTTGTTGACGAAGGTGATGATCGGCACGTCGCGCAGGCGGCAGACCTCGAACAGCTTGCGGGTCTGGGCCTCGATGCCCTTGGCGGCGTCGATGACCATCACCGCCGAGTCGACGGCGGAAAGGGTGCGGTAGGTATCCTCGCTGAAGTCCTCGTGGCCCGGCGTGTCGAGCAGGTTGAAGGTGCAGCCGCCGTA
>NPIG01001301.1_pt1 | contig 13661 bp, 12 predicted proteins | sample 8637441 | NCBI WGS metagenome assembly NPIG01 (sample SAMN07420675, study PRJNA396082) | bioreactor metagenome | isolation source: sample BR6 brine-fed electro-methanogenic bioreactor BR | place: Japan: Kochi | collected 2016-06-14 | reverse complement strand
CCTCCTGATCGGTTTGTAGCGCGAGGACGGCTTCTTCCAGACCCTCGCGCGCTCGGGGCCCCTGCGCGTCCCGCCGAGTGAAGCGAGCCCGAAGAGCGATGCGCCGGTCTTCCTCGACCTGCCTGCAGAGCTCGATCGGCGCAGCCTCGTCGCGGCGGAGTGGCCGTCGCGGCCCGGACATCTGCCCGAGCGTCCCCACGGCGCGGTGGGCTCCGGTGCTCGCCTGCGGGAGCGGCTCGCAGACGCGGTCGAGCGCGAAGACGCCGCGGAGACGATGGCGCCGGAGACGTTGGCCGAGGCGCGCGCGGCGATCGGCGGGAGCGCCGAAGCCGGGCTCGGCGACGCTGCGAAGGAACCCGGTGCCTCGGTCTCGGGCAGCGTGGGGACTGTGAGCGACGACGGCGGAGGCCACGCTGCGACGAGCACGGCGGCGTCTGGCGAGGACGCGGTCGCTCTTCGGCCCGGAATCGGCGAGGATCACCCGAGTTCACCGCGGCAGTGGCGGCCGGGAGAGGCACCGAGCTCGCCCGGCGTCTGGGCGCCGACCTCGCCGGGGGCGCCCTACTCCGCGCCGCCACGTGACGAAGAGGGCTGATGAGGACCAACGCGCTCGTTCTCGTCCTTCACGCACATCTCCCGTGGGTCCGGCATCCCGAGCTGCCCTTCTTCATGGAGGAGCACTGGCTCTACGAGGCGCTCGCGGAGACCTATCTGCCGCTGATCGAGGCGCTCAGGAACCTCGAGCGCGACGGTGTCCCCGCTCGACTGACCATCGACGTCTCGCCGACTCTCGCCGCGATGCTCGCCGACCCGTTGCTCCAGGAGCGTGCGCGGGAGAACTTCTCGAAGCTGCTCGAGCTGCTGGCCAAGGAGCGCCGCCGCACGAAGGGCGATCCTGGGATCGGGCCCGTCGTCGCGTTCTACGAGGAGCGGCTCGGGCGGCTCGACGCGCTCTACCGCGACACGCTCGACTCCGACGTGCTCGGCGAGCTCGCGCGCCTCGAGGATGCGGGGCTGCTCGAGCTGGCGACTTGCGCGGGCACCCACCCGCTCCTGCCGATGCTGATGGATCGGCCCGGGCTCGTGCGGGGGCATCTCCGGACGGCCGTGCGGGAGCATCAGCGCCTGTTCGGGCGTGCGCCGCGCGGGATCTGGTTGCCGGAGTGCGCGTACGCGCCCCCGCTCGATCGCTATCTCGCCGAGGCCGACCTGCGATGGTTCGTCATCGACGCCCACGGGCTCGAGCTCGCGCGCCCTCGCCCAGTGCACGGCGTGCACGCGCCGGTCTACACCGAGCACGGCGTCGCGGCGTTCGCCCGGGATCTCGAACCGGCGCGCCAGGTCTGGTCCTCCGAAGGGGGTTATCCCGGCGACCCGCTCTACCGCGAGTTCTACCGCGATGTCGGCTGGGACCTGCCCCTCGACTACATCGGGCCGTACATCGACCCGGACGGCACCCGGATGTTCACCGGGCTCAAGTACTACCGGATCACGAGCCGCCAGGGCGATCACCGCGAGCCCTACCACCCGGGGTGGGCTCGTCAGCGCGCGCACGACCACGCCGGCCACTTCTTCGACGCGCGTGTCGCCGATGCCAAGCGTCTCTCGGCCGAGCAGGGACGTGCCGTTGCCATCACGTGTCCCTACGACGCCGAGCTCTTCGGCCACTGGTGGTTCGAAGGACCGGACTTCCTCGAGTCGCTGTGCCGCAAGATCGCGTACGACACGGATGCGCTCGCGACGATGAGCCCGATGGACGTCCTGAGCGAGCAGCCCCGCCAGGAGGTGGTGGCTCTCGAACCCTGCACGTGGGGCGCGGGCGGTTACTTCGACGTCTGGCTCGGTCCCTCGAACGACTGGTGCATGCCGCACCTGATCGGAGTCGGGGAGCGCTTTGCGGACCAACTCGAACGCGGCCTCGGTGAGACCGGCCTCGTGCGGCGCGTGCTTCTCCAGGCTTGTCGGGAGATGATGCTGGCTCAGTCGAGCGACTGGCCCTTCCTGATGAGCACGGGCACGGCCGTCGACTACGCGAGGAAGCGCTTCATCGAACACGTGCAGCGCTTCAACACCCTGGACCGCATGTTGCGGGACGGCGCCGTCGACGAGGAGTTCCTGGCGTTGTGCGAGGAGCGGGACGGCCTGTTCCCCCACCTCGAGTTGGAAGACTTCGTCTGATGGAATCGCTGGTTGGGCGCCTCGCGCGCCTTCGTATCGTTCTCGTCGAGCCCACCTACAACGGCAACCTCGGTCAGGTCGCCCGGGCGATGAGCAACTTCGGCCTGCGCCGCCTCGCGCTCGTCGGCGGGAAGGCCGATCCGAGCTCGGACGAAGCGCGCTGGTTCGCGCGCGACGAGGCGGAAGCCGTGCTCGAGAGCGCCGAGCGCTTCGACTCGCTGCGCGAGGCCGTCGCCGACTGCAAACGCGTGATCGGGACCTCGCGGCGCCTCGGCCGCCGGCGCGGGACCGGACTCTCCCCCGAGGCGCTGTTCCGTGAGGAGCGCCCCTGGGATCGCGACGGAGACACTGCGCTCGTCTTCGGACGCGAGGCCGACGGACTGACGACCCTCGAGCTCGACCAGTGTCAGAGCACGATCTGGATCCCGACCGATCCCGGCCACCCCTCGCTCAACCTCGCCCACGCGGTGGCCATCGTCGGCTACGCCCTGAGCTCGGTGGCTCGTGAAGAGCTCGATGCGCTGCCCGAGCGCGACGAGATCGTCCCGGCCGAGCGCGAGCCGGTCGAGGCGATGTTCCAGCACGCGCGGCGCGTGTGGCTGCGCATCGGCTACCTGCACCCGCAGAACCCGGACGCGATCCTTCGCGCCTGGCGGAAGATCTTCGCGCGCACGGAAGTCGACGCGCGCGACGTGCGCGTCGTCCGCGCTCTCTTGCGCCAGACGGAGTGGGTGGCGAAAGTCGCGGGCTTGCCGCAGGGCGGCCCGGGCGAAGATGCGACCCTCTTCGACAAACACGGCGAGAACAAGCTGACGCGCGAGGAAGGCGAGTAATCCTCCGGAGCGCACGCACCTTTGTTAGTCTTGCGCGTCGACTTCGCCACGCCCCCCCAGGCGAGTCCAGGAGCGTCGGATGGGAAACCTCAGGAAGCTGCGGCGGATCAAGCGGGAGAAGGACAAGACCAAGCTGACCCGCAGGGATCGCTGGACCCTCGTCATCGGAGCGATCGTCGTCGCGATCGGCTTCAGTTTGCTCTTTCTCGAGCTCGGGGGGCCGACACGTGGCGAGGAGGAGTCCGTCGTCAGCGTCCTGCGCAAGGAGCCGGATTCGTCTGGACGGGTCGGCTGGGAGTCGCTGGTCGTCGCGCTCGAAGACGGCCGGGAGATTGCGCTCGCGACCACGAATCCCGACGACTTCGCGCTAGGCGACTCCGTACGCGTACTCACCGAGCGCAGCCTGCTGATCGGCGCGCGGCGCTATCGCCTGCTCGGCAAGGTCGAAGATGCCGAGGCTCCAGCGGACGCTGCCTCGACTTCGCCCGAACCCGGAGAGGGTGAGGAAGCGGAGGAGCCGGCGGACGATCCGCCGCCAGCTCCCCCCGAGTCGTAACACCGCGCGTCAGGCGGCGCTCTTCTTGGGCGCCGCAGGGATGCGCACGCGGAAGAACACCGTGTAGAGCACCGGCACGACGCCGAGCGTCAACACCGTGGCGAAGAGCAGCCCGCACATGATCGCGACGGCCATCGGCTCCCACATCGGGCCGCCACCGAGGTAGAGCGGGAGCAGGCCGCCCACCGTCGTCGCCGTCGTCAGGAGGATCGGCCGCAGCCTTCGCTGCGCGGCCTCGACGACGGCTTCGTGCGGCTCTCGACCCATCTCGTGGATCTCGAGCTCGATGCGTTCGATCAGGACGATGGCGTTGTTGATGACGATGCCGGCGAGCGAGACGATGCCGAGCAGCGTCATGAAGCCGAAGTAGGAGCGGAAGACGAGCAGCCCGAGCACGACGCCGATCATCCCGAGCGGGATCGCGATCAGGACGATCGCGGGGCGGCGCAGCGAGTTGAACTGCCCGACGAGCAACAAGACGATGATCATGCCGGCGGTCGGGAGCTGGGCCCCGATCTCCGCCTGGGCTTCCCCTGAGGTCTCGACCTCACCGCCGAGCTCGAAGCGGTAGCCGATCTCCCAATCCTTCGCGGTTTCCTCGAGCCAGGGGACGAGCTCGGCGTTGACCTCCGTCGCCGTCAGACCCGGGATCAGTTCGGCCGACAACGTGACCGTCCGGAGACGGTCGCGCCGGAAGATTTTCGACGCCTCGAACGCGAGCTCGATGTCGGCGACCTGACTCAGGGGCACCGTGACCCCCGTGCTCTGCGAGGTGACGTTCAGGCCCTCGATGCGGGAGACGTCGACGCGGTCCGCGCCCACCGAGCGCATGACGATTGGGATGATGTCGGTCTTCTCACGAAGTTCCGTCGTCTCGAAGCCGGAGAGCGCGGCCTGGAGCGACACCGCGACATCCTGACTCGACACGCCCGCGCGCCGCGCGCGGGCCTGGTTGACGCGGACGAGCAGCTTCTTCGTGCGCTGGCCCCAGTCATCGCTGACGTTGAAGGCGCCCGGGGTCGACTCGAGGCGCGCGCGCAGGACGTCGACGTAGCGGAAGAGTTGCTCGGTATTGCGCCCCGAGATGCGCACCTGGATCGGCTTGTCGACGGGCGGGCCGAGGTCGGCGGGTTTGATCGACGCGATCACGCCCGGGAATCGCTCCCGGCAGAACGCCGACATCGCGTCGATTGCGGGCCCGACGGCCTCGAAGGAGGTCGCGTTGACGAGCACGAAGCCGTAGGAGGGCTTCGCCTGCTCGGGGTTGAAGGTGAGGATGAAACGCGGCTCGTTGCCGCCGACGAAGCTGACGAAGCTCAGGATGCCCTCGGCTTCGGGGTCGGCCTCGCGGTCGATGAGGAGCTCCGCGTCGATGAAGCTCTCGAGCTCTTCGACGACGGCCTGCGTCGCGCCGATGTCGCTTCCCGTCGGGAGCTCGAGCTTCGCGGTGAAGAAGGTGTTGTCGCTCTTCGGGAAGAAGAGCACGGGCAAGAAGCGGAAGCCGCCGAGCGAGAGCACGAAGACGACCGCGACGACGGTGAGGGTGAGATAGCGCCGGCGCAGGAAGAGTCCGAGCAATGCCCGGTAGCGCCGGTAGAACGGTGTGTCGAAGGACTCCGCGGCGCTCTCGGCCTTGGGTACCTTGAGGAAGCGCACGCAGAGCAGCGGCGTCATCGTCAGCGCGAGCACCCAAGAGCAGAGCAGCGTGATCGTCACGACGACGAAGATCACCCCGGTGTACTCCGAGGAGGTCGACTTGCCGAGGTAGAAGGGCAGGAACGCTGCCGCAGTGGTCAGCGACGAGGTCAGGAGGGGGACGCGCAGCTCCTTGCCCGAGGCGATCGCGGCCTCCTGCAGTGTCTTGCCTTCCCTGGCCTGGACGAGGATCGACTCGGACATGACGATCGCGTTGTCGATCAACATCCCGAGCGCGATGATCAGCGACGCGAGCGACATCTGGTCGAGTCCGACGCCGAGCATCGACATGACGAGCAAAGTCATCAACATCGCGGAGGGGATCAGGCTCGCGACGACGAGACCCGTGCGTAGCCCGAGCGTCAGCAACATGACGAGGATCACGATGCCGATCGCCTGGTAGAGGTTGCCGACGAACTCGTCGATCTTCTTCTCGACGCGAGCCGGCTGGTCGGCCATCTTCTCGAACTCGACACCGATCGGGTATCGCGACTCGAGGCGCCGGATCGTTTCGTCGACTTCGGCGCCGAGGTCGAGGATGTTGCCTCCCTCGCGCATCGAGATGCCGAGGACGAGGCAGCGCGAGCCCCCGGCGCGGGTCACCGAGCGCGGGGGATCGATCGTGCCGCGACGGACCGTGACGAGGTCCTCGAGGTAGGCGACGTCACCCGTGGGCAGCGCGATGACGGTGCGTTTGAGGTCCTCGACCGATTCGAAGCTGCCGCTCGGCTCGAGCTGGATCCGCTCGTCGCCGACGACGACGCTGCCGCCGGGCAGGAGGATGTTCTGACTCTCGAGGATGCCGCGGAGTTGGGACGCAGAGAGCCCGAGCTCCGCGAGGCGCGCGTTGCTGTACTCGAGGAAGACTCGCTCGTCCTGCGCGCCGTAGATCTCCACCTTGGCCGCGTCGCGCAGAAGGAGCAGTTCGTCGCGTACCTGGTCGGCGACCTCCTTGAGCTCGGCATACGCGTAGCCCTCGCCGAGGAGGCTGATGACGATGCCGTAGGTGTCGGCGAACTCGTCGTTGACCTCGGGTCCGATCACGCCTTCGGGAAGCTCGGGTCTGAGGCCGTCGATCTTGCGGCGCAGGTTGTCCCAGATCGGCCGCATGTTGGCGTAGCGTTCCTGGATGTTGACGTAGACCAGGGAGACGCCGGCGCGGGACTGGCTGGAGACGAAGTCGAGCTCGGGGATCTCCTGGACGACCTCTTCGATCTTGTCGGTGACGAGCTCCTCGACGCGGGTTGGGCTGGCGCCGGGGAACTGCGTCATCACGAACGCGACCCGGATGGTGAAGCCCGGGTCCTCGGCGCGAGGGAGCGTGCGGTATGCGGAGATGCCGCCGATCAGAATGAGAAGGAGCGCGACGAGCGTGATGCGGTCGCGCTCGAGCGCGAGCCGGGTCATGAGACCGACCCCGGCGTCATCAGGCGTACCTCCTGGCCGTCGTAGATCCGGGTGACCCCCGCCGTGACCAAGAGCTCACCGTCCGCGAGGCCCTCGAGAACCTCGAGCCCTTCTCCGCTGAGCTCTCCGGTACGCACCGGGCGCCGGCGCGCCGTGGCCGCGCCGCCTTCGCCGACTTCGACGATGAAGACGAAACGCCCGTCGCGGTCCTCGCCCACCGCCGCGGGTGGGACGAGGATGCGCTCGCGCCCCTCACCCACGGTGAAGCGGAAGTCGACCTCGGCAGCCATGCCGGGCCGGACCCGGCCCTCCGCGTTCTCGAGACGGACGGTGACCGGGAAGGTCGTCGCGCCGCTCCCGGCTGCGACGCCGACTTCGGTGACGCGGGCTTCGAAGTTCGTGTCCGGTACGGCGTCGAAGTGCGCGAGGGCGCGGTCGCCTTCGCGGATGAAGCGGATGAACTGCTCGGGCACCGCGACGTTGACCTCGGGTTGAGCGCCCGCGGTGAGCACGGCGACGGTTTGCCCAACCTGCACGTTCTCGTTGACCTCGACCGAGACGCTCGAGATCTGGCCCTTCTGCGGGGCGCTCAGCCGCGCGTAGTCGAGCTGGCGTCGCGCGATCTCGAGGCGCTTGGTGGCCGAGGACACGTTGGTCCGCGCGGCGGTGTTGTTCGCGCGGGCCGACTCGAGGTCGCGGCTGCCGACGTTGCGGTCCTCGTAGAGCTGGCGGGTGCGGGCGTACTCCGCGGCGGCCCTTCGCGCTTCGGCTTCGGCGCGCGCGAGCGAGGCCTCGGCGTCCTCGACCTGGAGCTCGAGGTCCCGCGGATCGATCTGCGCGATCAGTTGGCCTGCGCTCACGGTGTCGCCGACGGAGACGGCGAGTCGTTGCAGGGTCCCACCGACCTTGAAGCTCAGCCGGGACTCGACGCTCGCTTGCGCGCTGCCGGCGAAGCTCCGTACACGCTCCCCTCCCGTCGCGAGCACTTCGATCGTGCGCACCGGGCGCGGCGCCGCCGGCTCGGGGTCGGCCGCGGGTCCGCACGCGAACGCAGCGAGCAGGGGCAGGGAGATGAGGGCGAGACGAGCTCGGGCAGCCTGACGCAGTCGGTAGGGCATGAGGACCTCCCGTCGCCCGCTCGCTCGTCTCCTCTGAGCGAGCGGTTCCGCAACGCCGCCTATCCTATCGAAAAAGTCCGGCGGCCCGACCGGTCGTCAGAGACTCTCCGCGGCCGCCGGGCCCCGCACTTCCGCGCCCTCGCGGGCTCGCCCTCTGGCATGTCACATCTTCGAAACGGTTGGAAAGACGGGACATCGAAGGCCCGAGAGCGGCGCGTGGCCGATTAGAATGTGAGGGCTGCGATGACATTGCGCGCAGGGCCCATCGCCGAGAGCGGCGGGCACCGCCCACCGCACAGGGAAGGGGAGGGTCCTCGCGGATCCTCCGCTCGTAGCGCCCGCGGCGCGGGTGCTGGAGGGTTGCACAGTGGGTCTCTCCGGCCTGAAGGACTCGGGCAGCAGCGCCTTCGCTTACCCTCACTTCGAGCACTGCCTGCCGAACCCGGGGCCCGACGCCGGCCGGTATCGCGTCGAGTTCGTGCGGGACGCGGCGGCGCTCGACGCCGTGCTGCGGATGCGTTTCCACGTCTTCAACCTCGAGCTCGGCGAGGGGCTCGAGGAGTCCTTTCTCACCGGGCGGGACGAGGACCTCTTCGATCGCGCCTACCATCATCTCGCGGTGCGCGAGCAGAAGACTGGCGAGGTGGTCGGAACCTACCGTCTCCAGACCAGCGAGATGGCCGCTACGAGCGAGCCCGGCTTCTACTCGGACGGGGAGTTCGTGCTCGCGGACCTGCCCGCCTCGGTCACCCGCGATGCGATCGAAGTCGGGCGCGCCTGCGTGGCACGCGAGCATCGCAACGGGCGCGTGCTCTACCTGCTTTGGAAGGGGCTGGCTTCCTACGTTGCGCACAACCGAAAGCGTTACCTGTTCGGCTGCTGCTCGCTCCCGACGCAGGACCCACGGCTCGCCGCGCGTGCCATGCGGGAGTTCGAGACGATGGGCGCGCTACACCCGGAGATCCATGTCCGGCCGCAGCCCCGCGTCGCGTGCCCGCTGATCGACGCCCCCTCGCCGCGGGCCGAGTGCCTCGAATTACCGCCGCTGTTTCGGATCTACTTGCGCCATGGCGCGAAGATTTGTGGCCCACCCGTGATCGACCGGCGCTTCAAGACGATAGACTTCTTCGTCCTGTTCGACGTCGAGCGCATGGCACCCGCCCAGGTCCGTGCGTTCTTTGGGGAGGCCGCGCCGAGTTCATGATGGTCCACTTGCGGGCGATCGCTCGCTTCTCGCTCATGATCCTCTACGTCCCCTGGGGCGTTGGGCGCTTCCTCCTCGAGGCGCCGTTTCGTCCGAGGAGGGTGCGCGAACGCGAGACCTTCTTGCGCTGGTCGCGCTACTGCTGCCGGCTGCTCGGAATCGAGATCACCCAGCACGGCCAGGCACCCGAGCCGCCCTTCTTCCTCGTCTCGAACCACATGTCCTACCTCGACATCATGGTTCTCGGGGTGTGCACGGGGGGGCGCTTCATCGCGAAGTCCGAGATCGGCCGTTGGCCGCTCGTCGGGTGGTCGGCCGGACTCGTCGGCACGGTGTTCATCGACCGGCGCAGCCTTCGGGACATCCCGCGGGTCGTCGAGCTGATCACCTCCGCGCTCGACGCCGGCGACGGCATCATCATCTTCCCGGAAGCGACGAGCACCGATGGCTCGAAGGTCCACTCGTTCAAGTCCCCCCTGCTCGCGCCGGTCGCGAAAAGTGGCTTCCCGGTGTCTTACGCGAGCCTTCGCTACGAGACGCGCCCCGGAGAGCCGAGCGCGCGCGACGCCGTGTGCTGGTTCGGGTCGGCGACGCTGCTCGACCACTTCTACCGCCTGTGCATGCTGAGCGGAATCTCGGCCGAGCTGCGCTTCGGCGAAGAGACGTTGAAGCACACGGACAGGAAGGAGCTCGCTCTGCAGCTCGAGGAGTCGGTGCGGGAGATCTTCGTTCCGGTCGTGGGGGAGGCGGGATGAGTGCGCGCGGACACCTCGCGTCCCAGAACCTCCACTACCTCGAGCAGGGACTCGCGCTGCTCGAGCGGCTCGACGACGCCGCGTACACGAGCCCCGTGCTGGGAGCGCGCTCGGGGGCCGTCGGTAGCCAGTTTCGCCACGTCCTGGACTACTACGCGTGTTTCGTGAGGGACCTCGCCAGCGGACGCATCGACTACGACCGCCGCGAGCGCGACCCCGCGATCGAGGAGAGCCCCGCGAGCGCGGCGGAGGCGTGTCGAGCGTTGATCGAGCACCTCGACGGGCTCGGCGGGCTCGGCGCGATCGATGCGGATCGCGCGCTCGAGGTCAAAGCCGATCGCATGGGTGAGGGCGTCGCGCCGGGAGAAACACGGCTCTGGTCGCGTTCCTCCGTTCAGCGTGAGCTTGCCTTCCTGCTCTCGCACACCGTGCACCACTTCGCGCTGATCGCGCTGATGCTGCGCACCCTGGACCACGAGGTCCCGGAACACTTCGGCGTCGCGCCATCGACGCTCGAACACTGGAAGAGCTCGCGCCCATGTGCACGCTGAGCTGGACGGTCGGTTCGCGCCGTCTCGCCATTATCTTCAACCGCGACGAGCGCCGTACGCGCCTGCCCGCTGAAGCGCCCGCGCTCGTGCCCCACGCGGACAGCGCCTTTCTCGCGCCGCGCGACGGCGACGCGGGCGGCACCTGGATCTCCGTCAACGAGCACGGTCTCGCGCTCTGCCTGCTCAATCGCTACCAGGACGCCTCCGGGGTGCCGCCCGGTGCGCGCAGCCGCGGCTTGCTCGTCCGGGAGCTCGCATCGTCGCCTGGAGCGGCGGCGCTTCGCGTTGCCATCGGCAAGTCCGCCTTGCTCGACTACGCTCCGTTCACGCTGGTGGCGTTCGTCATGGGTGAGCGGCCGGAGTGTTTCGCCTGGGACGGGGGACGCCTGGCAATCTCCCGCCTCGATCCGGAGCAACGTCCCCTGAGTTCCTCGTCCTTCGAGACGGAAGCGGTGCTCGCGACGCGCCGCAAGACGATGAGGGAGGCACTCGCCGCGACGACGGGCGAGTACGAGGCGGAGCCTGAGGCTGAGGCTCTCGAAGCCCTCGCGACACTTCACCGCTCCCACCTCCCCGAGCGCGGAGCCTACTCCGTCTGCATGCACCGCCCCGACGCCTCGACTGTCAGCTTCACCGAGATCGTGATCGATGCCGAGGCGGCGACGATGCGTTACGCCCCCGGGCCGCCGTGCGAGACCCCACTCGGCGCGCCACTCCGCCTCGCGTTGCGGGCCGGACGATGAGCCGGCGGCGCGCCTGGGCGCTGGGGCTCTTGGGCCTCTACCTCGCGCTGCTCGGGGCCTCCCACGCGTGGCGATGGGCGCGCCCGTTCGCGCCGGCGCTCGCGGTCGACGAAGCGAGCCTCCTCGTGCACGAAGTCGACGCGGGGGTGCGCGGCGAGCGTGAGCTGCGGCTCGCCTATCGCGACTCCGCGCCGGGGGATCTCTCCCGCCCGGTGCTGCTCCTTCTGCACGGCTCTCCCGGTTCGAACGAGATGCTCGCCGCTCTCGCCGACGCGTTGGCGGCCGACGCCCGCGTGATCGTCCCGGACCTGCCGGGTTTCTCCGGCTCGGAGCGCGAGCTCCCGGACTACTCTTCGGCCGCTCACGCGCTCTACGTCGACGAGTTGCTCGATCGCCTCGGTATCGAGGGCGTGCACGTCGTCGGGTTCAGCCTCGGAGGAGCGGTGGGACTCGAGCTCGAGGCCAAACGGCCGGGGCGCGCGCGCTCGATGGTGCTGCTCTCCTCCGTGGGCGTGCAGGAGCTCGAGCTGCTCGGCCGCTACGAGCTCAACCACGCGATCCACGGCCTGCAGCTCGCTGCGCTGCGCCTGGTCGACGTGGCGGCTCCCCACTTCGGCGCGCTCGAGCGCAGCGACCTCGGTCTCCCGTACGCGCGCAGCTTCTACGACACGGACCAGCGGCCGCTCCGCGCCATGCTCTCGGAGTTCACCGCTCCGCTTCTGATCTTGCACGGGCGCGACGACGTGCTCGTTCCCTACGCCGCGGCCGTCGAACATCACCGCATCGTCGCGCAGAGCCGTCTCGTCACGCTCGAGGGAGGGCACTTCCTCGCGTTCACGGCGCCGGAGCGTGTCGCGGGCCCGCTGCTCACCTTCGTCGGCGACGTCGAGGCCGGGCGCGCGCCGCNNAGCGCCTGGCTGCGGCCGCGCTGCCCTTCGATCCGGAGCGGGCCGTCGTGGATGGCGGGCTGGCCCTCTTCATGGTCGTCGTGTTGCTCGCGCTCGCGACCTTCGTCTCGGAAGACCTCGCGTGCATCGGGGCGGGACTGCTCGTCGCGGATGGGCGGCTCGGTTTCGGTTGGGCCGCGCTCGCGTGTTTCGCTGGGATCTTCGTCGGCGACGTCGGGCTCTTCCTCGCGGGCAAGCTGCTCGGACGCGCTGCGCTGCACTGGCCGCCGTTCCGCTGGGTGCTGACGCCCGAGAAGGTCGAGCGCGGGTGCGCGTTCTTCGAGCGGCGGGGCCTGACCCTGATCGCGGCGAGCCGCTTCCTGCCGGGAGCCCGCTTGCCGACCTACTTCGCCGCCGGTGTGCTCGGCACGCCGATCTTGACCTTCTCGCTCTACTTCGCGCTCGCGGCCGTCGTGTGGACGCCCCTGCTCGTCGGCATCGCCGCGGTGGCGGGAACTCAGATCCAGGAGTACCTGCCCGGGACAGGGGCGGGGCCGGGTCTGCTCGCGGTGCTCCTCGTCGTCGTGGCGCTGCTCTTCTTCGCGCGCCTGATCCCCAGGCTGATGACCCACCGCGGGCGCCGGCTCCTCCGCGGCCGCTGGCAGCGTTGGCGGCGTTGGGAGTTCTGGCCGGTTTGGGTGTTCTACCCGCCCGTCGTGGCCTACGTGCTCTGGCTCGGGCTGCGCCACCGCTGCCTGACCCTCTTCACCGCCGCGAACCCCGGCATCTGGGCGGGCGGCGTGATCGGCGAGTCCAAGATCGGCATCCTCGAAGCGCTCGGGTGGGAGGGGGGCCACGTCGCGCGTGCGCTGCTCGTTCCCGCCGAGCTCGAGCCCGAGGGGCGGCTGCAAGCGGCGCTCGGTTTCATGGAGCGCGAAGGGCTCGAGTACCCCGTCGTTCTCAAGCCGGACACCGGGCAGCGCGGCGTCGATGTCGCCGTCGTGCGCAGCGAGAGCGCGCTTCGTAGCTACCTCGAGCAGCACCCGCGCGACACCCTCGTGCAGGAGTTCGCACCGGGTGCCGAGTTCGGCGTGTTCTACGTGCGCCTACCGGACGAGAAGCGCGGCCGCATCTTCTCGATCACCGCGAAGATGCCGCCCGTGCTCACCGGCGACGGCGCGCGCAACCTCGAGGAGCTGATCCTCGACGATGCGCGCGCGGTCACCCTCGCCGAGCTCTACTTCAAGGAGAACGCAGCCCGTCTCGCGTGGGTGCCCGCCGAGGGTGAGGAGGTGCCGCTCGTCGAGGTGGGAACACACTGCCGCGGCGCGATCTTCCGCGACGGCAACGCCCTGCTCACCCCGGCGCTAGAGGACGCGATCCACCGCTTGAGCGCACGCGCCGAGGGCTTCTACTTCGGCCGCTACGACCTGCGCACCCCCGACCTCGAGGCCTTCCAGCGCGGCGAGAACTTCAAGGTGGTCGAGCTCAACGGCGTGACTTCGGAAGCCGCGCACATCTACGACCCCGAAGCGGGACTCACGGACGCGTACCGCACGCTCTTCGAGCAGTGGCGCCTCGCGTTCGAGATCGGCCACCAGAACCGCGCACGCGGCCACGCCGTGACGAGCGCGCGAGAGCTCCTCGCGTTGGTGGTGCGCTTCCGCCGAGCACGTCGCAGCGCTTACGCATCGACGTAGGGCAAGGGATGTTCCCACTGCTGTCCAAGAACGC
>NPIG01001300.1_pt1 | contig 13666 bp, 10 predicted proteins | sample 8637441 | NCBI WGS metagenome assembly NPIG01 (sample SAMN07420675, study PRJNA396082) | bioreactor metagenome | isolation source: sample BR6 brine-fed electro-methanogenic bioreactor BR | place: Japan: Kochi | collected 2016-06-14 | reverse complement strand
CCCAAGCGCCGCCAGTGTAGCACAGCCAGCGCGTTTGCCTGCACACGCCAGCGTGAAGAACAATTGGACACCTGTCAACGGATCGGGTAGATTAGGCGTGCATGGAGACTGGGGACTGTGCGTCGTCCGCTTACGCGCGAATCGTATGGGATTGGGCCATGGCATCGGAAAACATCTCAAGCGAAACCCTGCTCGACCACCTGCCCGACGGCGTGTGCCTGGTGGACCGCAATGAGCACATCATCTTCTGGAACCGCGGCGCCGAGCGCATTACCGGCCACAGCCGGGACGCCGTGCAAGGCTCTTCCTGCGCTGAAGACATTCTCGGGCACGCCGACGAACGCGGACGGCCCGCATTTGGCGACCGCCACCCGGCGCTGCTGTGCATGGAAGACCAGCAGACGCGCGAAGGGGAGTACTTCGTGCGCCACCGCGACGGCGGGTATTTCCCCGTATTCATGCGCATCCGGCCGATTGTCAACAGCGTGGGCGAAGTGATCGGCGCGCTGGAGGTTTTCAGCGACGCCGCCCCCCAGGTGGCCACCCGCAAGCGGATTCAGGAACTGGAGGAACTCGCCCTCCTCTGCCCGCTCACCGGCGTGGGCAACCGCCGCTACGCACAGATGGCCCTCAATAACGCGTTCGAAGAACTCCGCAGATATGGCTGGAGTTTTGGATTGCTCTTCGTCGACATTGACGAGTTCAAGAAGATCAACGACACCTACGGCCACGGCGTGGGCGACGAGGTGCTGCAGATGGTGGCGCACGCCTTGCGCGCGTCCTTGCGCTCGTTCGACTTCGTCGGCCGTTGGGGCGGTGAGGAATTCGTGGTCATCCTCCCGAACATCACCGATGACGTGCTCGAAGCCGTGGCGGAGCGCTGCCGGCGCGTGGTCGAAGAGTCGGCCTACCAGCACATGGGCAAACAGATCCAGGTGACGGTTTCCGTCGGTGCCGTGCTCGCCGACCCGGAAGAAACCGCCGACGCGTGCGTCGAACGCGCCGACAACCTCATGTACCAGAGCAAGAGCGCGGGCCGCAACCGGGTAACCACGGACCTTTGAGACCCTTGCCCCCTACCTGAAGTCGTTCGCGCGCAGCACGGCAAACCGGATTTCGTTGGTGTTGTTCGGGCGCGCCGCCTCGAAATACACACAGACCTCGTTCTTCACGCGCATCCAATGGGAATAGCGCCACGTCCGGTAGTCACCCGGAGTGCTGCTTTCGAGCAGCGGGGCGTCCGGCGTGAGGTCGTAGAAATCGCGCAGGTCCGGCGAATACGCGAGGCCGGTGGCGATATTGTAGGAGGGGTCGTGCCAGTCTATGCTCGAACCTTCGTAGACAAACAGATACCCAACCGCCATCGGCAGCACCGACGCGGGACGCGTGTAGAAATTGTGCCAGCCCGAATTCTCAATAATGGGCAGGGGCTGCGGCGAGTGCCAGTGCTCCAGGTCCTCGCTCAGGAAATGGTGCACCCGTTCCACCCGGTCGAAGCCAATCATGAACATGTGCCAACCGTCCGCGTCCTGGTGAACCACCGGGTCCTTGAATCCCCGCAGTTCATTGACGCCGTACTCCCGGCCGCCGGCGGTCAACACCGGCCGACAGGTGGAGGCATCGAAGCGAGACGGGTCTTTCGCATCATCGAAACGCAGAATGGACCAGCCATGGCCTTCAAGGTCCGCGCAACACAGGAGGCTGAACCGGCCCGTCTCCTGGTTTAGCAGCAGACAGGGCCGCTCGAATCCAGGCACGCCCGCCTCTTCACGCGTCAGGTTTGCCACGGGCTCAAAATGGCGCCCGTCGGCGCTGCGCAGGATGCGGATAGCGTAACCACGCCGGCCCTTCGGCGAGTCCGCGTGCCGCATGCGCGCCGCCAGAAAGAACGTGCCATCCGCACCGCGCACCACGGACGGCGCGCCCGCCCACCATTCCGGAATATTCTCGTCCGGCTCCAATACCACATCGTAGTCCGATAGACGTTCCACAAGCTGCTCGAACATCGGCAAGTATCCTTTTCAGACCGGGTCTTCTGCGGGCCAGGGCGGCGCGGCGGACGGCGCCGCTTCTTCAGGCGGCGCTGGTTCCTCCTCCGCCGTTTCCTCCGGGTCCGGAGGCAGGCCCCACGTCCCGCGCCGCCACATCCAAATCCCCTCCAGCAGAAGCATGACAACGAAATAGGCAGGCGCCACGGGGTACACCTTCCAGGCCTCTTCGGCAGAAGCTTCGAAGTTGGGGTAGACCCGGTAGAGGTAGAACCACACCAGCGGCAACGCCGCCAGCACCGTGGCCGCAAAGGCAAGCACTCCGTGCAGCAGGGTGCGCCCGCGAAACAGCGCCGCGAGCATCATCAGCACCACAATGGCGCCCACCAGCCACGACAGGTAATAGTAGGTGGCATACTTCTGCGTCCACATCGAGTAGAACCAGTAGCCCGCCATCGCCTGCACGAACAGCATCACCACGCCGAGCCCCTCGAAGGGCCGCTCGGCTTTCGGCAACAGGAACAACGCCGGCACCGCCAGCATGATGTAGTAGTAGTATGTCGGCGCCACCAGGAAGAAACACGGCACGAACCCGAAGGCGAGCGCGCGGTGGTCCCTAAGGCCGCGGACGGCGAAGAAACAGCAGGTCAGCATCACCGCCATGATGGTGCGCCAGAATCCCGCGTTCTCCTTGAACATGGCGCTGCGAATGAACGGCTCCCACTCCTTGAACGGCAAGCTGAGAGCGAAATCGTTCTGCCACCGCGCCATGTAGATGTACTTGAACCCGACGCGCCACGGAGAGATGTCCTGATTGTGGTAGGTGATCTTCTCAATGAACTCCTGCCAGAGACCCGGGCCCCAGTAGAACAGCGACGCCGTGACGAGCGCCGCCACGGTGACGCCCCACGCCAAGAAAAACTGGAGATACCCGGAACCGAGCCGTTCCGTGCGGATGCCCCACACCATGACCGCCAGGCCCGCCGCCGCGATGTCGAGCGCCGGCATCAGCGCCGTGAAGAACAGGCCCCAAGTCGTCGGCGCGCCGTGGTCGAATACCGGGGGGCCCACCTTCAGCACGACCAGCCACGCCAGGTGCGCCAGCAGAATGGCCGCCATCGCGGGCCACACTTTCGAAGACCGCCGCGCCCACGCCCACACCCGCTTCAGCGCCTCCCACGCCACCGGCGTGATGTCCCACAGCAGTTTCGCGCCCAGGCCGAAGAGGAACACGGCCGGGAACACGCGCGCGAGAAAGGAGTACCCCGCCAGCGCCCCGCTTGTCTTGTACCAGCCTTTTTTGAGGAAGCACACCGACAGGACCAGTGACATCGTGAAATCGGTGCGCAGGTACGCCCCCTTCATGTGCGAGAACTTCATCATGTAGCTGGTGCCGATGAGCACCACCAGAAACAGGGCCGTGCGCGGGCCGAAGGCCCACAGCACGCACGCGAAGGCCAGCGCCATCAGCAGCGGGTCCAGCAGCGACAGAATGAGCATGCCCGTCTCGTTGTCCGTGCTGATGTTGTTGCTCAGCAGCCCGCCCACCAGCATGCTCCACACGGGGGTGGCGTTGTAGCCCTTGTCGCGCAGAATCCCGTTCCAGCGGCCCGTGTGCAACTGGCTCTTGAACCAACGAATATCCTTCACCCACTCCTGCCAGCGTTCCTCGCCGAACTTCGCCTTGATGGCGCCGGCTTCTTCGAGCACCCCATCCACGCTGCGGTACCGGCCCGTGTCCAGATTCCGAATGCTCTTCTTCGGATTGGTGTACTTGCGGCCCGTCTCGACGTCGGCCACCAGCGACGCGTTGTACAAATCGGTGTAGCCGATTTCATCCGCGTACTTCGAGCCCATGTAGTAATGGTAGAACTCGTAGGCGTTGAGATAGCTGTTGTAGCGCCAGCGCCCGAATTCCGTGTAGTTGCCCACGGCCAGCAGGGCCGCGCACAACAGTATGGGCAGCAGCATGCCGCTAACAAAAGACACCGTGGCGCGCGCCTTATCGGGCTTGCCGCGCCGGCGCAACGCCCATGCCACCGCGCCGGACAGCATGAACAGCACCGCCAGCCCGATGCACAGCGACGGCAGCCAGTATGGCCAGTCATACTGGCGCAATTGCGCCATAACAAGCTCCCACCATTTTGGAGAATTTTGCATAATTCCTTCCGCACTCCACGGCAACGCGCCGGTTTTCGCATACACTATCAGCCGTTCCCGCCTGATGTAAACCGGTGTATTCGCAGAACGTGTCCGGCCTCAGCCGGGCAAGACAGGAAAGCGCACAGGGCGCGTAAAGGATGCGCCGCGAGACGGCCGCGTGGTGCGCCCTGCANNCCGGGGACGCGCGGCGCGCGGGGACGGGCAGGCGGGGGCACGGGGCGCTGCACCGGACCGACAACCCTCAAGTGCGGGAAGTACGCGCCGCGGGGCAGCGGACCTTGCGGCCGGTACACAACACGCTCCCGGGCAGTCCCGAAGCGCAGGGTGCGCGGAAGTTCATCCGGCGGAACAAACCGCTTCCCTTTCCACTCGGCGAGAATCTCCAGATACCGGTACGGCGCCTCCCAGGTGGCGGCGGGCTCCACAACGGTTGTCTCGGGCCATTCATTGAAGCTTGTGACAAGCACGGCCGATGCACCGGCCTCTTCCGTGGCGCGCAGGTAACCGCGCAACGTGCCGCCGTCTTCCCGGGGGATAATGTACGGCGCCGTCTGCAGTTTTGCGTTGTTGTGCCCGGGATGCACCGGCAGCACCGCTCCGGCGCCGGCCGCGTTCACTTCCCGGGCGTAATGCCGGTACTGCGGCAGCAGCGCTTCGTACCGATGCTCGCGCATGACACTGAAGGTGCCGTACATCATGAACGCATCGACCCAGCCGAGTCCGAGAAACGGTCCCGGAACGCCCAGCCGTTTGCCGTCCCCCGTCTCCTTCCAGCCCACCTTGTCCAGCATCCAGTAGACCGGCCCCACGTGCGCCTCCACGTGCTTGCGCAATTCCTCTGCCTGCGCGGCAGTCAGGCGCGGGGCATACGGCACCTGGTAAACGGCGTACACCGGCTTGCCGTCCATGCGCAAATACGCCGGATGGTCCTTGTATTTCCCCAAATATTCGGCGGCCCAAGCCTTCACCTGCGCGAAATCGTCGGCGAACTGGGCGGTTTCATCGAAGAGCGCCACTCGAAAGCCTTCTTCCTCGGCGATGGGCAGGAGCACCTGCTCAAACACGTCGTGCGTGAGCCCCGGCACAGCCTGCCAGTCTGCGGGGCCCCACCAGTCCACAAGGAAGGCATCGATGCCGGCGGCTTTCGCCAGGCGAATATGCCAACGCACCACTTCGGGGTCGTCACTGTCGTAGGAGCCAACGAGGGGATAAGCGCATGAACTGATCTCGCGCAGGTGCGGCGGAAAGACCACCTCGTCGGGATTGCAACCGTCTGGCGCGTAGAGGCTCGAGGATTCGGTGCCCCACGACGACCACAGCCCGTGCGGTCCCGTGCCCGTGCTGTACCAAGTGTAATAAACGGCGAGCAGCAGCGGCTTGTCGCCGGTCGCGCGCGGTGTGGTGGCGCATCCGCCGACCACGGCCAGGAGCAGCGCGGCCGGCAATACTCTTCGCATGCCGCAAAAAGACCGCATTTACTCGTCCTGCGGCTTCTCGCGATACCGCTCGAGCTTCTCCGCCACACCTTCCAACCCGGGGTCCAGGCGGTGCGCCCGTTCCCACTCGGCAATGGCGCCTTCGACATTGCCCTGGAGCAGAAATGCGTCGCCGAGATGGTCGCGCAGCACCGCGTCGTCGGTCTCCATGCCGTAGATGGCCCGCTGGATCAACTCGACGGCCTCTTCCGCCTTGCCCTGCCGGTAGTAGACCCAGCCGAGGCTGTCGAGGTAGAAGGGGTTGTCGGGGGACAGTTCGAGGGCGCGCTCGAGCAACTTCTCCGCCTCGTCGAGTTTCACATTCTCCTCGGCATAGAGATAGCCGAGAAAATTGAGCACGTCCGGTTCATCGGGACGCACTTCCAGAAAGGCCTTGAGGTAGCGCTCGGTCGGCTCGAAGTGGTCAAGTTCCTCATGGGCCACGGCCAGGTAGTAGTAGACCCAGGGGTAGACCTCCTCTTTGTCCGCCAGCGGCGCCAGCACCTGGACGGCCTCGTCGTAGCGCTCGAGCAGCATCAAGGTGCGCCCGCGAATCGTGGTCAGGGTGCGCGAATCCGTCTGGTCGGAAAGGAACCAGAGCTGCTCAAGAAGCCAGGCGCCCGCGACCTCGTCCCCGAAGAGGTAGAGCAGGTCGTTCAGGAACATCGCGCACTCCTGGTCCAGGTCGCCCTCTATCTTGTCCAGCGACTCGACGAGCGGCTTGTAGGGCAGGCCCTGGTCGCGGCGCGCGATGGCGGTGAACACAGTGCTGAAGATGGGTGCGTCGGTCGGGGGGGCCACCTTTTCCGCGCGCCCGGGGTTGTTCGTGGCGAGCAGCACGTACATCGTCTGTATCTGGTGCTCCGGCTGCGCGCGGCCCGAGGCCAGAATGCTGCCGTAGATGCCCGCCGCCTTCGCATACTCACCCAACTGCATGAGCGCGCCCGCCAGCTTCTCAAGTGCGGACAGGTCGCCGGGCCGGGTGCGCAGATAGTAGTCGAGGTGCGCCACGGCCTCCGTAAGCTGGCCGGTCTCGAGACAGAGTACCCCAAGCAGGTACCGGGCGCGCTGGAGGCGCGGGTTCAGCGCAAGCGCCTTGGTGAGGGCCACCTTTGCGGCCCCCGTGTCGCCCATCTGGATGTACACCAGGGCGACCTGATTGTACAGTCCGGCCGATTTCGGGCTGAGTTCGATAAGCTGTTCATAGACCTCGAGGGCCGCCACCAGGTCATTGGTATTCTCAAAGAGTTCGCCGAGCGCGCCGTAGCCGATGGGATTCTCGGGGTTCAGTTCAATGGCTTTCTTGAGCGCCTCCGTGGCGGCCCGGAAGTTGCCGAGCCGCTGGTGTATCTCGCCCAGCATGACCCAGAGGTTCGACCGGTCTGGGGCGAGGTCAACGGCACGCTCGGCGGCCTCCAGCGCGCTGTCGAAGTCGCGGTTGCGCAGATGCGCCCGAATACGCCACAACCAGGGGGTAAGCGCGTCCGGGTCGAGTTCACTCACCGCCGACATCTCCGCGGCGGCCTTGTCGTGCTGTTCCTGGCGCTCGTACACCACGCCCGCGAGATAGTGCGCGTAGGCGCGCGCGTCCTCGGTGGGTTGCGCGGGCCGGCCCCAGCGCCACTGGTGCAGCAGTTCGCTGCCGTTGATGGTCAAACATCCCGCGATGCCGCTGGCAAGCAGCACGGCGACACTGCTCATAACAAATCGTCGCATAGCTCCTCTGGAACTGCTTCCGTCTCCATGAAAGAAAGCATGCCTTGCGAAACCGCCATCACCGGCCCGAAGCAGGTGCGGTGCAGCGGACACGGCCCATGCGCGCGCAACGCGGCGAAATGCTCCTCCGTGGAGTAGCCTTTGTGGTTCAGAAATCCGTAGTGCGGGTACTGGTCATGGTACTGGACCATAAGCCGGTCCCGCGTCACTTTTGCGATAATACTCGCCGCCGCGATGGACATGCTGCGGCGGTCACCCTTGATAACATGCTTCTGCGGCCAAATCACACCCGGAAGGGGAAATCCGTCCACCAGCAGGAAATCGGGCGGGTTCTTCAGTGCCTCGACCGCCAGCGCCATGGCCCGGTAGTTCGCGGCCTGAAGGCCGATGCGGTTCAGTTCGTCCACTTCAACGATGCCCACGCCGACATCGTGGGTGCCGTCGTTCAGCAGCGCGAACAGCGCCTCGCGCGCCTCCTCCGCCAGCAACTTGGAGTCGTTGAGTGCGTCAATCGGCGCGCCCAGCACGACCGCACCGGCCACGAGCGGCCCCGCGAGCGGGCCGCGCCCCGCTTCGTCCACCCCCGCAATCCGCGCGAAACCGCCCGTCTGCGCTTCGCGCTCGAAATCCAGCATCGCGGCCACCCGCGCGGCCTCCGCCAGGTAGCGTTCCTGCCGCCGCGCGGCCATGCGGTACAGGGCCTTGACGCCCGCGCGCCTGTCGCGGCGCAACGCATTCAGCAGGCGGTCCTCGTAAGGCGGCCCGCCGTCAACAAGCTGCTTGAAATCGTCGATTGTCCGTTTCTTCGGTGGCATGTTGCGCTTCACTGTAGCCGGTATGCCGCGCGTCACGCAAAGGCGCGGGGGAGAGGGTCCAGCATAGCGCGTTCAAACCGCGGAATTAAAGACCAATGCAGGGCTACTGGCTTCCGACGCCGCGCGTTTTCGTGCGGACTCTGTACAGACCGGTGCTGGCGGTAATGTACAGCATGTCCCGGTCCTTGCCGCCGAAACAGACATTCGCCGTCCAGGGCTGGTCGACCTCGATGTGCTCGATTTGCTCGCCCGCGGGGTTGAAAACGAACACGCCCTTTCCCGTGAGATACACGTTGCCGGCGTTATCTATGGTCATGCCGTCGGAACCCATCTCGCAGAACAGCGTTTTGTCCGTCAATGCGCCGTCTTGCTCTATCTTGTAGCGCCAGGTCTTTTTCGCGCGAATATCCGCGACATATAGTGTCTTTCCGTTGGGCGTGCCGATGAGCCCGTTGGGCTGGACAAGGTCGTCAATCACCCGCACAGCGTTCTCAGCGCCGGGCGCCAGGTAATACACCCCCTCGCAGGGCTGCTCCGACGGCCCGCGGGTCCAGTAGTCGCGCTTGTAGTAGGGGTCGCTGAAGTAGGCGGCGCCGTTCGGGGTGAGCCAGATGTCGTTGGGCGCGTTGAGCAGCTTGCCGCCGTGGTCCTTGAGAAGTACCGTCACAGTCTTGTCCGGCGCAATCTTCCACAACTCGTTTTTTTCGTCGGCGCACGCCCACAGGTTGCCCTTTTCGTCAAAGCAGAGCCCGTTGGAGCGGCCGCTCGGCTGCAGCCAAGTGGACAGCTTATCGTCCACACCCCACTTCAGAATGCGGTCATTGGGCTGGTCGGTGAAGAATACGTTGCCCTGTGCGTCGCATGCGGGTCCTTCGGTAAAGGCGAACTCGTCCGCCAGCTTCTCGACTTCTGCGCCCCCGGCCACGATACCATTCTGCGCCATCGCAGAGAGCGCTGGCAGAGCCGCCACCATGCAGATTATCAATTTGAACGAACCAAGCCCCATGCTGTGTGCCCTCCACGCCGGTGGTCTGTTGGACCGCCTGTTTCAGAAGCTGTTCTCAAAAACCGCTCAGGTCAAGTGGTTCAACTGCATAGTCCCACTCGCACTCCGTGAGCTGCCCGCCCGAGTCCCGGGAGTATCCGGGTTAATTTCCGGGGCGGCTATTCCGCCGGTTTCTGAAGCACCGCAATGTTGTGAAAAGCGTCCATGGCGAGGGGATAGAGCCTTATCCAGTTGAAATACAGGCCCCAGAACCGCTCGAGATAGGACTCCCGGTAGAAAAGGTGCTTGCTCTTCCATTCATTGCCTGCCACAACGCAGAGGTCATGCGCTTTGGCCGACTCTATATCGAAGTCTGAAGGCAGCCAATCCGGCCACTCTGTTTTCTGGAAATGGTCGAGGGTGCCGTGCGTGTGCACTGTGAAACAGGCGTAAGCGCCGGGCTTGAGAATGCGGCGCAATTCCAGCAGCCACATGTCCGGAGCAATGTCGATATGGGTGAATACGGACACGCCGTAGAGGAAGTCAAAGTAGTTGTCTTCGAACGGCAAGTGCGGATACTCGCTGGTCGACACGAAGCGGAACGGGGGCGCGAGGTGTTTGCGGCACCACTGAATGTGCGGCTCGGACTGGTCGCATCCCCACGCTTCGCCACGCTCCGCTATGCCTTTGAAGTGGCGGAGCACGCGCCCGCTTGCGCAGCCCCAGTCCAGAATGCGGCTGGCGGCATCGACGTCAACGCCGTGTTCCGACATCACAGCGCGGATGCTCTTCGCCGCGGATGCGCCGTCCTCGATGAATCGTTCATCCGATTCCAAGGCGTAGTGAAACCGCATCTCCGGTGGCGGAATCGGCAGTCCATCGTGTGTGCTGCCCGCAGTGTGTCGCGATTCGTCGAAGTGATAGACACGCTCGGCGGGTGTCTGATTGGCCGGGCTGAACAAGGCGCGCTGGACCACCTGCCTGAGAAATAGCGCATTATCGCTGTCCCCTGTCCTGGTTTCATTCGTGATGGCATTCACGACAAACGCGCGCAGGTGACCTCTCGCGAAAGAGGGGACATACCACTTCGCCATGGGCGGGCTCTCCAGTTGCACCATTCGTTGCAGATGTCGCGCATTATGCCCCACCATGAGCCGGGGTTGCCAGTATGCTATCCTTGCCCTGCATGACCGTCGTATCATCAAGACGGGCAGAACGCGGAAAGGAAGCCCATGCGCAGGCGGACAGTACTGGCTCTGACGATGGTGCTGGCGATGGCGGCCGCTTCTGGCGAAGGAGCGGCGCCGGGTAGCCCGGATTCGAATGCCCCGGAACAGCAGACCGTGGACGCCCACGACCTGGGGCCCTGGGAACCCCAACTGCAGTCGGTGCGAGAACAACTCGACTTGCTCAGGCTTTTCGCCAGAGCGACCCAGTTTGGCGGTGTCTCCATCAACGTGCCCCGGGAAATCCAGCATGTGCCGCTCGAGCAGTTCGAGGGCATGGAAAAATGGGCCAAGCGTGTCGATCTCTACGTGAAGGAAATCCGGTTCAAGGATATCGATTTCGAGCGCCTGGAGGAAGTGGCCTGGCAGGAGGACCAGCCGCTACTGCCCGCGCTGATGCGCTTCGCGAACATCGGCGCCTCCATTGACGCCAAGACCGGCCTGGGCACCTTTCCCGTGAAGGCCGACCTGCGGCAGGGCCAGCTTCCCCTCGATTTCGCGATGCGCGAAGGGGGCTACGACATACTTGTCGGACCGGAGCGGCGCGCGAAAGAGGCGCAGATAGCCAAGGTCGATCTCGATTTCGGCGGGCCCGTGGCCGGGCCTGTTGTGTCGCGGTTCTTCGGGGAGAAACTTGCAATAGCGGTGCTCGAACTGGTGGCGGGCCAAACCCTCAAACTCGACCGCGGCGGACTGCTCGGCAATTCCAGCCTGCCCACGGACCTCATTGGCGGTGATGCGGGCAAGGTGCTGAACGACCCCGCAGTGAAGGGTCTGCTGGACAACCTGCTCAAGTGATGCCGGTCAAAAAAGCGTGAGCTGGCCGTCGTCGTCCCCCGTTTCCGTCTCGGCGTGCTTGCGCCGTGTCACGGACTTGGGCGCGGGGGGGTGGCTGCGCATGGGAGGTTCGACCTCGTCCACCTCACCCGGCGCCGGTTCTTCCGCCGCCGAATCCGGCTCATCAGGGGGTTCCGCGGTCTTGCACGGTTCCTCCTCTGCCATGCCACCGTCCAATTCTCCAGGCGGCTCAAGAGGCGCTTCAAAGGGCTCGTCCCAAGTCATCCCGCCGACTTCCGGCGCCTCCGCGAAGTCCGTCTCATGCACAGCGGGCGCCTCGCCGAAGCCATCCGCCGCGGGGCTGGGTGACGTGGTCCAGTCCGGCGGCGTCTCCTCCGGCGGCGGCTCGTCCCCGGCTTCCTCGAAACTGCCCTGACCATTGCGATAGGGCGTGGCCAGGGTCGCGCGCCGGGCCGAGGCGAGATTGGCGTATACGGAGGCCAGCAGTTGCACCTGCTGCAACTCCGCCGACGACATGCGGCCCTGCCGCCACATCTCGATGGCGCGCTCCTGCACTCCGGCAAGCTGCTCGAGCCGCTCGTCGCAATCCGGCGAAGTGACCGCGCCCATGGCGTCCCGCCCTGCCGCGCGCACCGAAGACAACGTGGCGGTCAACCGCTGTGACGGCCTGCCGGCGCGGACGCCGGCGCGGAGGAAAAGCACGAGCGTGGCAAGCGCAAGCGCTCCGAAGAGAAACACCGCGGCCGCGCCGATATCTCGCCGCAACACCAGTTCGGCCCCGCCTGGCGCACTGTCTGCGGCGGCGTGCCGGGCCGGCAGACTGCCTGCGGCGCTGCGCGGGGGCACTCCCAGACGCGCGGCGTCCAGTGCCGTCAGCAGGGCCTGCACGGGGGCAGCGCGCGCATCGGGCCGGCAAACAAGCACCAGGTCGCAGGCCACCGCCGGAAAAGTCCCGCCGCCCGGTTCGGGCATGTTGCGCTCGGGCCCGTATAGTCCGCCAGGGATATGCGTGGGCGCCAGCGCGGGCGCGCTCACGGCAAGCGCTTCGGCCATGGGCAGCGGCAGCAGCCGGTACCAGCCCGTGCCCAGCAGCGCGTCCAATTCCGTGTCGAGAAGCGGGGCAAGTCGCACGGCCGCGTCAATCTCCCCGTCGAGGAAGGCGCGTTCCAGGTCCGCCTGCGTAGGCGTGGTGAACTGGACCCCTTCGATGTGCAGGAAATCACAAACAGCCTCAAAGACCGCGCGGGCCCCGTCTTCGCCCTCCGGCACGGCCACGCGGCGTTCTGAGAGGTCGCGATAGCGAAGCGATTCCGCATCCGCGGGAACCACCGTGTGGAGATACAGGCGGGCCACCGGAGCCACGAGCGACACTTCGGCGAAGTTCTCGCCGGGGCCGGCAAGGACCAGCGCGAAGGCGGCGGCTCCCTCGCGCACGCGCTGAAGCGCGCTGTCCCGACTCTTGACCGGCACAACCTGGACAGACACGCCCGACTCTCCCGATTCCAGCATGCGCGCGGCCGCCAATGCACGGCCTTCGGGCGCGCACACCGTGACCGCGGCGCGCGGCGCAGCGGCCCCGCCCCAGTGAAGGACCCGGCTGTAGACCTGGCCTGGAAAGACCATGCACACCAGCGCGGCCGTGGCCACGGACGCGGTGAGAAGGCCGCGCATCAACGCCGAAACCGGGAATCCGTGCGTTGCGTTCGTTACTGATGCTTGCTGTGCCATTGAGAACCCCGTGCAATCCGGCGGGATAATACCATACGGACGCGGTCTGGTGGCCAGCGGGCCGCGAAAGCGTCACGCATGCCTTGCGCCGGCATCACCCCGCTCCAGCGGCCTCGCCCTTCCGCGCAATGTGGTGCATGGGCGGGTAGAAGAGGATGGCCACCATGCCCAGCAGTCCGAAGAGGCCCGCGAAGGGGCCGACGAGAAAGACACCACCCGGGTCTTCGACAGTATTACCGAAGAACTTCATGGTCTGCGTGGAAAGCAGGATCGCAAACGCGATGGCGACTTTGCCGGCCACGTTCGCCAATCCGTTGAAAAGCGCCTCGCGGCGCTGTCCCGTGCGCAGTTCGTCGTAATCGATAATCTCGCCGACCATGGGAATCATCATGGCGTACATGATGGCCTGCCCCATGCCGCAGTAGCCAAGCAAGGCCATGCCAAGCCCCATCTTCAGCCCGGCGCTCACACCGAGTTGCGGAATGAGGTACATGCCCGGCAGGCCCGTCGTGATGATGAGAAAGCCGAGGAACATCATCCACTTGGTGTGCAGGAAGCGGGTGAGGCGCGGCACCACCGCGAAAAAGAGCAGGCATATCAGAATGAAGGGCAGCATGAGCACGGTCACCGTGCCCTCGTCGCCGCCGAGCCCGAGTTCGGCCCAATAGGGCAACGCGTTGTGCGCCGCGAGAAAACCCGTATTGAAAAACAGGAACGCGATGGAATACACGATGAACGGGCGGTTCCGCGCAATGGCGGCAAGCCCTTCGAG
>NPIG01000691.1_pt5 | contig 13668 bp, 17 predicted proteins | sample 8637441 | NCBI WGS metagenome assembly NPIG01 (sample SAMN07420675, study PRJNA396082) | bioreactor metagenome | isolation source: sample BR6 brine-fed electro-methanogenic bioreactor BR | place: Japan: Kochi | collected 2016-06-14 | reverse complement strand
CCTTGACAATGCCAAACTTTCTATTGAAGACATTGATTATATCAATGCCCATGGCACAGGAACGCTTGCCAATGACAGTGCGGAACTTAATGCCATTGCCTCTGTTTTTCAAGAACATCAACCTTATGTAAGTTCGACAAAATCCATTACGGGACACACCTTAGGAGCAGCAGGGGCTATTGAAGCGATTATCGCCTCAATGTGCCTTCAAAAGGGTGTTGTTCCTCCTTCTAAGGACATCAAAGAACTTGAAAATGAGAAGATAAGAATAAGCAATACTCTCATAAAAAAACCTTTAAATTATGTGATGAGTAACTCGTTTGCTTTTGGTGGAAACAACACGTGTTTGATTTTTGGGAAAACCGTATGACAATTAATTTAGAAATTTTACAAAGTGCTTATTTAATAGGTGAGCAAACGATTGAAAACCTTAATACCAAAGAGTTGGTTCCTACAATGGTATTTAGAAGAAGATTGACACAAGCTTCTAAGTTGGTCATTGAGTTGATGCACCGCATTCATTTTAATGACAACCGAATCATGTTTGGAACAGCGTATGGAGAACTTGAAGCCACTTCTAAAATACTCAATGCCATTGTTCATTCAAGTGGAATTTCTCCTACGGATTTTCAAAACTCCGTTTACAACACCGCCGTCTCTTACAGTTCCATTTTACACCACAATGAGCATGAAATTATGACCATCTCTTCAGGTGATGAAACCAGTGAGAAATTGTTGAAATTGGGTGCGATTAAAGCACTTGATGGCGATGAAATTGTACTCGTTGCCACAGAAACCATGAACATTGAGAATATCAATCAAATCAATCATTGTGTTGAATATTTAGAGTGTGCGGTGGCGTTTAAGGTTAAAGTCACTGCTCAAGAAGCGACAATGAATTTAGATGCACTAAAAACAGATGGGAACTTACCCAAATCAATTGCATTACTTATAACGCTTGCCAAAGAAATGCAACAAGACCAACCCAATATAATAAGTATACAACTATGAATATTCCCCATCAAGCCCCTCTTAAATTTGCCCAAGAAGTAGTAACGGTGAATGAAACGAACGCACAAGTTAAGTGCCAATTTCCTTTTGTCCCTACTTTGGCAATGCTTTTTGAAGCAGCGGCTCAAAGCAGTGCTGCTTTTTCACAAGAAGAGTCAAAAATGGGCTTTATTGTCAGTGTTAAAGATGCTGAACTTATGGACGATACCCCCCCTTTAGAAGTGATTATTGATTTAGAAAACAAAGCTGTGTTTGGGAATGTTTATGAAATGGGATTTAGTGTATTTGATATAAATCATACAAAAGAGTTTGCCCAAGGCACACTTACTCTTGTTATTAATGATGGTCAAAAAGAGTAGAAGAGAAAATCTGCTGTATCAAGGTGTCAAACAATATCTTTTGTTCATAAAAAAAGGAGTGATCTGTGCCTTATTTTTATAAACTTTTTATCCTCTTTTTTGTTACGTTAAATCTGCATGCGTTTGAAGGTTTAATCAAAGAGCCCATATTTAACGAACACGTTTATGTGAAAATTCAAGGCAACCCTCAAAAGGAGACCATTGTTTTTGTTCATGGTTTGGGCGATGAAGCTTCTACTGTCTGGAATGAAACCGTTGAACAATTAAAAGAGGATTACTATATTCTTACTTTTGATTTATCAGGATTTGGGAAATCATCCAAATCCAAACAAGCTTATACTATCACCAATTACGTTCGATTACTCTTTTTTTTAACCAAGCAATATTGTACAAAACCTTTTTATTTGGTTGGGCACTCGATGGGTGGGGCGATTGCTTTAAAATTTACTGCTGAACATTTTGGGCAAGTTAAAAAGCTTATGCTAATTGATACTGCGGGTATTTTACATCAAGAAGCTTACAGTAAATCATTGATTACTTCAAAATTGGATGAACTGTTTAAAGTACAATATCCCAATGAAACCAATGACAGTAAAATGATTACCTTTTTGTCCATTATTATCAATAAATTTGAATCCATTTTTGGTTTAGAAAATTTGGTTGAACATGGAACAGCTCAATCCGTAGCCGCATACAGTTTAGGTACCGAAGATTTTAGTCATGTTTTGCCTAAAATTAACATCGATACGTTTATATTGTGGGGAGAGAATGATACCATTGCTCCTAAAAGAACCGCTTACAGTTTAAATAAATTTATACCAAACTCAAAGCTTGATATTATTCCCAACAGCGGTCATGTTCCAATGACAGAGGCTTTTAGTCGATATTTTATTGCCTTGAAAGAGTTTTTAAACACACCCATTCAAAATCAAAAAACAGCAATCCAATTGGCAGAATATGAGGATGTTTTATACATAGAAAATGAAAAAAATAAAGTTATTGAAGGGAAGTATAAACGTATTGTTATGAACAATAGTCAAAATATTTTAATTAATAATGCGTATCTTAATTCAATTGAGATGTTTAATTCCAGTGCTCATTTAAGAGATTGTACGATTAATTCAAACGATATTGCGGGTGTCATACGAAACAGTTCTTTAATGGTAACGTCAAGTAATGTTTTTGCATCTACAGCATTTGCAACCAATAGTTCAAGATTGGATATTGCAGGAAGTGAATTTTATACCAACAAAATAATAATCAATACAAAACCATCAGAAAATACGCATATTGTTATCTCTATTTCAAAGCAAATTAAAGAAGAGAAGCAAAAAATTCTTCATGGAAAATACCTACTCATTCACTCTCAAAGCTCGTAAAGTTTAATCATGCTAAAATGAGAAAAATTAAGAGGAATCTTTATATGCATGAATTAATTAAAAGCAGTTCTACTCGAATTAAAACCGCTTTGGCTTTATTTGCTGTATTTATTGCAGTGAGTTTTATTGATACATTGTTTGTTACGTGGTTATTTTTAGGATGTTTTATGATCATTGGTGTCCATGAAGCCATGAGACTTTTTGATGTAAAAAGTGTTCTTGTTTACCAATTTGCAGGGATCAGTTGGCTTCTAGCTTACTTTTATCATACGCCACAAAATTTGGTTTTTTTGGTTATGGTGATTTTTGCATCTATGTTAGCGTATAATCGTACGTTAGAGAAAAAAATTATTCTTCCTTTGTTGTATCCTTTGGCATCATTTCTTTTTATACTTGCGTTGTACAGTGATTTTGGAATAAAATCATTGTGGTGGATTTTGTTCATTGTAGCAAGTGCGGATGTGGGTGCTTATTATGTAGGACGAAGTATTGGAAAAACAAAATTTTGTGAAACCAGCCCGAATAAAACTATTGAAGGGGTTTTTGGAGGAATTGTTTTAGCCGCAATTTTAGGACCTTTGTTTGCCATTGATTCTGTGAGTTATTGGACGGCTTTGCTCATCTCTTTAATTGTTGCCGCAGCTTCAGTATTTGGGGATTTATTTGAAAGTTACTTAAAACGAGAAGCCAATGTCAAAGACAGTGGAGATATTTTACCAGGGCATGGAGGCATTTTAGATAGAACCGATGGATTTTTATTTGCTGGAATTGTGATGGTGATTTTATTGAAGGCAATTGCTTGATAATACTTGGCAGTACGGGTTCAATTGGAGTCAATACCATTGAGGTAGCGAAAAAATTTGGTTTAAATGTTGAGNNTGCTGGAACGAACATTGAAAAACTCAATGCTCAAATCAAAGAGGTGAAACCTTTAAAAGTCGTTATTGCCAACAAAGAAGATGTCTATAAAGTTCAGCATGCTCATGTTTCATATGGAGAAGAAGCGATTTTACAAGCCATTGAAGAGTCTACTTCCCAAACAGTAGTGAATGCTTTGGTGGGTTTTTTAGGTTTAAAGCCCACACTAAAAGCCATACAATGTGGCAAAAAAATTGCTTTAGCCAATAAAGAATCACTGGTCGTTGCGGGGGAGTTTATTGATCAAAGCAAACTTATGCCCATTGACAGTGAGCATTTTGGCTTGTGGTATTTACTTCAAAATAAAGCCGTGGATTCTATGACCATAACTGCCAGTGGGGGTTCTTTTCGCGATTATCCTTTGGTGAAATTAAAAAGTGTCACCATCAAAGAGGCTCTGAATCATCCCAATTGGTCAATGGGCAATAAAATCACCATTGACAGTGCTACCATGACCAACAAACTCTTTGAACTGCTTGAAGCCAAATGGCTTTTTAACACCACCAAACTTGATGCCATTATTGAAACCAAATCGCTTATTCATGCGTTGATTAATTTTAAAGATGGAAGCACTACTGCGCATATTGCCAATGCCTGTATGCAACTGCCTATTGCATATGCGATTAAAAAAGAGGTCAATGTTGAGGTGTTAAAACCTGTTAATTTGCTTGAAGTTGGCACGTTAGAGTTTAAAAAAATAGAAGTAGAACGTTATCCTATTTGGGAAATCAAAGAGTATATGTTGCAAAACCCTCATTTGGGAGTGGTATTGAATGCTGCAAATGAAGTGGCTGTGTCAAAGTTTTTAAAGAATGAAATGGCTTTTTTGGATATTGCCAAAATGACCTTAGATGCGTTGAAAAAATTTGATACAATTTATGCAAAGAGTATTGATGAAATTTTTGCCATTGATCAAGAAGTAAGGGCATATTGTGGCGTTTGATTTACTCTTACCATTTGCTGTTTTACTTTTTTTAGTGGTGTATTTAATCTACTCAAGAAACAGTTTTGAAAAAAAGATGGTGCATTTGTATGAAGAGAAGTTTCAAGAGTGGAAAAAACATGCCTCGAAACCGACTCAAAAAAGCAGTTGCAAAGAGTTGGTGGGATTAATTTTTAAAGAAAATGATAAAATAAAAATAGAGTTACTCAATAAAGAAGTGAAACGACGAGTTGAGCAAGGTAAGTTTGATATTAAGGAGTAAACATGAAAGCAGTACTTCTGAGTTTTTTATGTGTGGGTTTTGTTATGGCACAGCTCTTAACCCGTGATACAATGAGTGAAGTGGTGAAAGATTATAACAATAATTTAATGTGGGTGGACAATAAAAATACCATACTATTACAAATGACACACAAAGAAGCTCTTAATTTTTGTGAAACTTTGGTGCATTCTGGTTATGCCAATTGGAGAGTACCCACGATTGAAGAGTTTGAAACCATTGTGGATAAAAGTAATAAAAAAAGTTACATTAACAGAGCCTTTAAATTCAATGCACCTACTGGGTATTGGGCATTAAAAGCCCATTTTAGAACCTTTTGGTATTATGCAGATTATATGAATTTTATCAGTGGAACTGCTTACTTTGATAATCGAAAAGTCAATAAATATGTACGGTGTGTACGCAATATAAAATAGGAAAAATAATGTCAAAAAAAGTATTGATACTACACGGATGGGGAGGCAGTTTTTACCCTCATTGGCAAGCCCATTTAGCAAGTGATTTGATTAAAGAGAATTATGAAGTCTCTTTTCCCCAACTGCCCAATATGGATTTTCCCAAATTAGAAGAGTGGAAAGCCTTTATTAAAAAAGTGGTCGAACACTTTAAGCCCAACATTGTAGTTTGCCACTCTTTGGGTAACATTGTTTGGTTTCATTTGCTCGATGAACTCGATATTGCTTTGGATAAGTTAATGCTTGTAGCCCCCGTACGACAAGAGTGTGCCATTGAAGAGATTCAATCTTTTTTCCCTTATCCCATTCCAAAAGAGTTAAAAAGCCATGAAGTCATAATGGCAGCATCGGACAATGACCCCTATTTAACACTTGAAGAAGCCATTGCGTTACAACAAAAGCTCAATGTGGGCATGAAAATTATGGAAAATGCAGGACACATTAATGCCCAGTCAGGTTTTGGAAAACTCGATTGTGCCTTGGATTGGATTAAGCGTGAAATGCCTTGCGAGGAGTCAAAATCGTGATTTTAAGCATTGAAAGCAGTTGTGATGACAGCTCAATTGCCGTCACTGAAATCAAGACGCAAAAGCTCATTTACCATAAAAAAATTTCCCAAGAACTGCAACACAGTGTATATGGTGGAGTTGTTCCTGAATTAGCCGCCAGATTGCACGTTGAAGCATTGCCTAAAATCTTAGAAGAGTGTAAAACCTATTTTCCTTTTTTAAAAGCCATTGCCGTCACCAACGCCCCAGGCTTGGCAGTGACGTTAATGGAAGGGGTTACGATGGCAAAAGCACTGAGTTTGGGGTTAAATGTCCCTTTAATTGCAGTCAATCATTTAAAAGGGCATATTTATTCTCTTTTTATTGACCAAGAAGTTGTGTTTCCTATGATGGTTTTACTCGTTTCAGGAGGGCATACTCAAGTCATTGAGGTGGAAAACTTAAACCAAATGCAAGTTTTAGCAAAAACCATTGATGACAGTTTCGGAGAGAGTTTTGATAAAGTGGCTAAAATGCTCAATTTTGNNCGGTCCCATTGTTCAAGAGTATGCACTCAAAGGAGATGAGAACAAGTATGAACTTCCCATTCCTTTAAGTCAAAGTGCTCAAGTGGCATTTTCCTATTCGGGGCTTAAAAATGCGGTACGTTTAACCATTGAAAAAGAGGAAGAATTAACCCTTGAAGTCAAACAAAATATTTGTGCCTCTTTTCAAAAAACAGCTGTTGCTCATATTATGCAAAAAATGAAAAAACTCTTTAAACAAAATCCTCCTAAGCATTTTGCCATTGTAGGAGGGGCGAGTGCCAATATTCATTTAAGAACTCAAATAGAGCAATTGTGCCAACAATACAACACCACTTTGCATTTAAGTCAATTACAATATTGTTCAGATAATGCTGCCATGATAGGAAGAGTGGCGGTTGAACAGTACAAAGCGGGCGATTTTACAGCTGTTGATGAACTAGATGTATTTTCACGCACCTCTTTATAGCGCTTAAAACGTTATAACTTTCCAATCGTTTTGAAGCGCAGTGGTGAGCATTTCACCTGTATGAGTGAGTTCAACTCCTAAGTTTTCTAAGGTCTGTGAAACACCATATTCATCACTGCATACCACACAACAATTAAAATGTACACCCGTTTCCATAATGGCTTTAACTTTCTCTTGTAATATTTCATTGTGGGCTAAGAGTTTCGCCGATGGTCCCCAAATCATAATGGTAGCTTCATCCCAATATTCACGAGGCAAAATAACTGAACCATACAATAAAACCAGATTATGAGCGACTTCAATATCGGCACTTGACCAAACAATTAAGAGTTTGTTTTTCATATTTTTCCTTTAGAGCTGCCCTTTATTTTTGCCCATTATAACCAATGCTTGATAAAAAAGATAACAAAAAGAAGAGGTGAAGATTTATTTGCTATAAGGTACAATAGTAAGAAGAAAGTGGGAGAAGAGATGAAAAAAAATTTGTTTGAAATGGGTGCTGATTTAAGCAAAGAATCGTTTGATACAAAAAAAGAGGATAGCAAAAAACCTCAAGTTCAACAAAATGTTCCTCAAAAAGAGCATCAGTTGGTCTTTACCTATGAAAAACGCAATGGAAAACCCGTCACTTTAGTAGGGCGTTTTTATTGTGATGAGAGAATAAAAAAAGAGGTTTTGAAATTGTTGAAGAAAAAATTGGCGTGTGGTGGAGCCATAAATCAAGAGTGGCTTGAACTGCAAGGCGATGTCAAAGAAAAAATTAAAACCATTTTAGAGCCTTTGGGTTGGAAGTTTAGAAAGTAGGAGGGAGTTAAGTATGCAAAAACTATTTTATGAAGTCAATACGTTAGACCAAAAGTGTTATGAAGAGTTTGGTTTAAGTGAAGATATTTTGATGGAACATGCCAGTTTAAGTATGGCATTGTTTATTGAAAATAACTTCAAAGAGCAAAGCAGTGTGCTGATTGTGTGTGGAAGTGGTAACAATGGTGCAGATGGAATTGCATTGGCTCGATTACTGTTTGGAAAATATCAAGTCTATTTATATACCCCTTATGAACTTAAATCTTCCATGGCACAACTTCAATTAAAAAGGGCAAACAGTATTGGTATTCGTCCTATTGAACAACTCATATCATGCGATATTGTTGTAGATTGTATTTTTGGAACAGGGTTGAATAAAACGCTCGATGACTTTAGTATAAAACTCATACAAAAACTCAATACATTTAAAGGGTATAAAATAGCGTGTGATATTCCCTCGGGTATCAATAAAGTGGGACCGACTCTTCCTATTTGTTTTAAAGCCAATACTACTATTACCATGGGAGCATTAAAAAGTGCTTTGTATGCCGATAATGTCAAAGATTGTGTGGGAAAGATTGAAGTAGCCACTCTTGGAGTACATTCCGCTTTATATGAAGGGCAAAGCCATATTTTTTTATTGGATTCTTCAGATATGGAAATTCCTTTTAGATTAAAAAAGAGTACACATAAAGGTGATTTTGGACATTTACGTGTGATGGTAGGAGAAAAAAAAGGGGCAGGAATATTGGCGTGTGAGGCGGCTTTTAATTTTGGATGTTCTCTTGTAACAGCCATTACACATGAAAATATTAATTTGCCGTATCATATTATGCAATGTCATAAATTACCAGAGAACACAACCGCAATAGCCTTAGGAATGGGATTGGGCAATTATGAAAGCCAAGAGATTGCATTGCTACTTAACACTGCTTTACCTAAAGTCATAGATGCTGATTTGTGTTACGATGAAATTATTTTACACGCATTAAAAGAAAATACGATTATTACGCCTCATCCCAAAGAGTTTTGTGCCTTGTTGAAGTTGTGCGATATTGCCCAAATTGGTGTAGAAGAGTTGCAAAACAATCGTTTTAAATATGCGTTGATGTTCAGTGCAAAATATCCTAAAGTGGTATTATATTTAAAAGGAGCCAATTCGATTATTGCACACGAATTGAGAGTGTATGTCAATGGCTATGGAACATCAGTATTAAGTAAAGGGGGAAGTGGCGATGTCTTAGCAGGTTTGATGGCGGCATTACTTGCCCAAGGATATACTGCTTTAAATGCAGCCATAAGTGCCTCTTTGGCACACAGTTTAGCCGCCAGTCAATACGAGGGAAATAACTACTCTTTAACCCCCCAAGATTTAATACGATTAATTAAAACACTTTAAAGAAGAAATATGAAAGCTATCCTTATACAAACAACATGTGGCTCAAAAAAAGAAGCCAAAAAGATTGCACAAATTTTGATTGAACAAAAACTTGCCGCTTGTGTGCAACTGACAAAAATTGAGTCACTTTACACTTGGGAAAATAAGTTGTGTGTCAATAAAGAAGTCGCACTTCATATAAAAACTAAAAAAGAAAACTTTAAAAAAATTCAAAGGAAAATTAAAGAAAATCATAGCTATGATTTGCCCGAAATTATAGAAATAGAAATCACCAATGCAAGTAAAAGTTACTTGAAATTTATAGAAGGAAATACAAAATGAGCGAAATATTAAAAATTGGAAAATATGAATTTAACAGTCGATTGATTGTTGGAAGTGGAAAATATAAAGATTTTCAAACAACAAAAGATGCCACACTGGCAAGTGGAAGTGAACTAATAACTGTAGCCATTCGACGAGTCAATATCACCAACCCTCATGAAGAAAATTTATTAGATTATTTTAAAGATACCAATGTTAAATTGCTTCCAAATTCTGCGGGTTGCTTTACAGCAGATGAAGCCATTACTACATTTAGACTCATGCGAGAAGCCACAGGCATTGATATTATTAAATTGGAAGTCATTGGTGATGCCCATAAAACACTTTATCCTGATGTTATTGAAACCATTAAAGCGTGTGAAATTCTTAAAAAAGAGGGTTTTACTATTATGGCATATACCAACGATGACCCCATCATTGCTAAACGTTTAGAAGAAGCAGGAGCCGATGCCATTATGCCATTAGCTGCACCCATTGGTTCAGGACTTGGTATTCAAAACCGATACAACATTGCTTTTATTAAAGATGCAGTAAAAGTACCTGTGATTGTGGATGCAGGAGTAGGGTGTGCCAGTGACGCAGCTATTGCCATGGAATTAGGTGCAGAAGCGGTATTAACTAACACGGCAATTGCGTGTGCTCAAGACCCAATTGCAATGGCTCAAGCGATGAAATATGCGGTGATGGCAGGACGAATAGGATACAAAGCAGGGAGGATTCCAAAAAAGCCATACGCAACGGCGAGTTCCCCTATTGATGGACTGATTCAATTCTAAAACAAATGGGAGGGATTTTCTAAATTTGTTTAGAAATCCCTTGACATTTTAGGAAAAACATATTATAATTCCGTCCTCTTTTTAAGAGAAATTATGTTTCGGGGCGTAGCGCAGTCTGGTTAGCGCACCTGGTTTGGGACCAGGGGGCCGGAGGTTCGAATCCTCTCGCCCCGACCATTTAATTTTTATTTTCGTGTGGTAGGTATAGCTCAGTTGGTTAGAGCATCGGGTTGTGGTTCCGAGGGTCGTGGGTTCGAGCCCCATTACTTACCCCATTTTTTATTGCGTCCTTAGCTCAGCTGGATAGAGCAACGCCCTTCTAAGGCGTAGGCCAAAGGTTCGAATCCTTTAGGGCGTACCATTTTTTTTAAGATTTAGTCTACCTAAATCTTTTTTTTTGCAAAAAAACCTGCGGATGTGGTGAAATTGGTAGACACGCCAGACTTAGGATCTGGTGCCTCGCGGTGTGGAGGTTCGAGTCCTCTCATCCGCACCATTTAATAGTAGTATGCGGGAGTAGCTCAGTTGGCTAGAGCTTCTGCCTTCCAAGCAGATTGTCGCGAGTTCGAGTCTCGTCTCCCGCTCCATTTACAAATTACTTTATTCAAATATTTTACTTCAAAAGTTTAGTTTTAAAATAGATTGTTTCATTTCTTCTATACTAATAATTTTTTTTTTTTTTNNTTTTTCTTTTTAATTTCTTTTCCTTGAAAATCATTCTTTTTTAATCAATTAAACCTTATTCTTTTTGATATAATATTCTTTTAATTTAGGAAAAAAGATGAGTATGAAGAAAATTATTGGTCGAAGAGAAGTGGTCTCTATCGTTGAACTGGAGTTAAATGATATTGATGCTAAAATTGATACAGGGGCAGATTCCAATGCCTTACATTGCGATGACATTATGATTGATGAAGAGAATTTTGTACACTTCAAACTTTTAGATGAGGTTCACCCCTCTTATCATGGAAAACAGATGAAAATGCCTTTGTACAAACTTAAAAAAGTGAAAAGCTCAAATGGAGAGACACAATTACGACCCTCAATTAAAGTCACACTTTATTTTTTTGGCAAACGGTATAAAAGTGTTATCTCTTTAACCAACCGTGCAGATATGAAATATCCTATGTTAATAGGAAGACGATTTTTAAGTAAACGATTTTTAGTTGATGTCTCACAAGATTATCTAACCCAAGCAAATGTAACTACAAAAGGCAAAGAATGAGAGTGTATGTTTTATCCCGAAATGCAAGTTTATATTCAACGAAACGATTGGTTGAAGCAGGTAAACAACGAGGTTGGGAAATTCGAGTGATTGACTATTTAAAATGCAGTATTGAAATTATGAAAAATGAGCTAAAAATTAACTATTTGGGAAAAGAGCTACCTACTCCTGATGCCATTATTCCAAGGGTGGGGGCGAGTCGTACATTTTATGGAGCGGCAATGGTACGACACTTTGAGATGATGGATGTGTTTACTGTTACAGGAAGTTTAGCCATTAAACGAAGTCGAGATAAACTGCGAAGTTTACAAATTTTGTCAAAAAATGGGGTAGATATGCCCAAAACTGTTTTTGCTTCAAATAAATCCAATGCCAAAGATGTCATTGCTTTAAGTGGTGGTGCTCCTTTGGTGTTAAAAATATTAGAAGGAACTCAAGGTGTTGGGGTCGTTTTGGTGGACAGTGAAAAAGCGGCTAAGTCAGTTTTGGATGCTTTTTATGGAATGGACGTGAATTTACTTGTACAAGAGTATATTGAAGAAGCAGGAGGTGCGGATATTCGTGTCTTTATTGTTGGGGGTGAAATTGTAGGTGCGATGAAACGACAAGGAGCAGAGGGTGATTTTCGATCCAATTTGCACCAAGGAGGAAGTGCCAGTGCGTATAAACTGAATCGAAAAGAGAAAATGACAGCACTTGCTGCTGCAAAAGCCATGGGCTTAGGAATATGTGGAGTGGATATGATTCCCTCTCAAAGAGGTCCTTTGGTCATGGAAGTGAACTCTTCTCCTGGTCTTGAAGGGATTGAAAGTTCAACAGGGATTGATATTGCAGGTAAAATCATGGATTATATTGAGAAAAATGTGAAACCAAAATGTGAAATGAATCCTAAAAAAAGAAAAATAAAAAAAGATAATATTGGAGCATAATGGCATCAACTGGTCAATTGGTTTTAGGTGGAGTTGAAATTCCAAGAGGCAGTAACATGACCATTCATTTGGAACTTCCTAAACTCTACAATACTCCTACAAAACTCCCTTTACGAGTCATACGAGGACGAAAAGATGGTCCAGTAGTATTTATCAGTGCCGCGATTCATGGCGATGAACTCAACGGCATTGAGATTATTCGACGATTTAGAAAACTTAATATTTTAAATAAACTGCGAGGTACAATTATTTTAGTGCCAATTGTTAATGTCTATGGTATTATGACTCTTTCAAGGTATTTACCCGACAGACGTGATTTAAATCGAAGTTTTCCTGGAAGCATAAAAGGTTCACTTGCCAGTCGTGTGGCAAAAATCTTTTTTGATGAGGTTGTTCGTCATTGTGATTTGGGGATTGATTTACATACAGGATCACTTCATAAATCCAATTTGCCACAAGTACGTACGAACATTGACAATGAATTGACTTTTTCATTAGCAAAAGCGTTTCAAGCTCCTGTGGTATTGCATTCAGAATTACGAGATGGCTCTTTACGTGCAGTGTCGCAAGAACAAGGAATACCTATTTTGCTCTATGAAGCAGGAGAGGCATTGCGCTTTGATGAGATTGCCATTCGAATTGGTGTTAAAGGGATTGTGAATGTATTGCGAGCCTATGAAATGTTGCCCAAATCGGTCAAAATTAAGCAGAGCAAAACCCCGATTGTTTCACGCATTAGCCAATGGATTCGTTCCAGTGAAAGTGGCATGATACGCACCATTAAAGCTTTAGGGGATACCGTACAAAAAGATGAAATTATTGCCTATATTGATGAACCTTTAGGGGAGAGCAGTTTTGAAATTAAAGCCTTATTTGATGGGGTTATTATTGGTAAATCCGAGATTCCTTTGGTGCAAGAAGGAGATGCTATTTTTCATATTGCAAAAATTAAAAACATAGAGAGTGCCGAAGATAAGTTGGAGTTTTTCAATGGAAATGCCATTGAACAAAGTGAATTTTATGAATTAAACAATGAAGAGATAATCGAATGAATGAATTATTAAATAACAATATCATATTGACCATCATTTTAGTTATTGGAACGTTTGTGACGTTGCAAGTATCCAAATATTTTTTACGTAAAATTGGGTTAACCAAAGAGGCAAATGAAAAACGGGTCTATTATATTTCAAAAAGTGTTAATATTGTTGTATTAGTCGTGGCAGTTTTTTTATGTGCAGCAATATGGAGTATGAAATTTGATGGTATTTTGATTTTTATCTCATCTATATTTGCTGTAGTAGGGATTGCCTTGTTTGCACAATGGTCAATTTTAAGTAACGTAACTTCCAGTGTTATTATCTTTT
>NPIG01001299.1_pt1 | contig 13686 bp, 15 predicted proteins | sample 8637441 | NCBI WGS metagenome assembly NPIG01 (sample SAMN07420675, study PRJNA396082) | bioreactor metagenome | isolation source: sample BR6 brine-fed electro-methanogenic bioreactor BR | place: Japan: Kochi | collected 2016-06-14 | reverse complement strand
TGGGGCGCGAGGCGGCCATGGCCTGCACCGTCGCCGTCGAGGAGGTCATCGACGAGCACTATGCCGGCCAGATCGACGAGCTCGGTGAGTCCGAACCGGAACTGCGCCAGGTGTTCGAGAAGTTCCGCGAAGAGGAACTGGAGCACCGCGACACCGGCCTCGACCACGGCGCCGAACGGGCCCCGGCCTACCGGACGCTGACCGGCGCCGTCCGCTCCGCCACCCGCTTGGCCATCTGGCTTTCGGAACGCATCTGACGACGTTGCCCACTCCGTCATGCCCGGGCTTGTTCCGNNGGACTTGTTCCGGGCATCCACGCCTTTCTTGAAGTCGTGGATGGCCGTGACAAGCACGGCCATGACCATAAGAGAGAAGGCCTTAGGATTCACCGCGGCGGCGTTTGCCGTCGACCAGGCCGACGATGACGCCGCGCAGGGTGCGCACCTCCTGCTCGGTCAGGTTGGCGCGCTGGAACAGGTTGCGCAGGTTGCGCACCATGATCGGCCGTTTCTCCTCGACATGCAGGAAGCCGCAGGCGTCCAGCTCGCGTACCAAGTGATCCATCAGGTAGCCGAATTCCTGCTTGTTGGCGGGGCGCGTCTCATCGTTCATGACCAGTTCGTAGTCCGGCACGTCGACGCCGGCCTGGAACCATTCATAGCCGACCATCAGTACCGCCTGGGCGAGGTTGAGCGACGAGAAGCCCGGATTGAGCGGCGCCTGCATGATGGCGTCGGAAAGGGAGACGTCGTCGTTGTTCAGCCCCTTGGCCTCGGGCCCGAACAGGACGCCGACGCGCTGACCAACGGCCGCCGCCTTGCGCAATTCGCCGGCCGCAAAGCGCGGTGTCACCACCGGCTTGATCATGCCGCGCGAACGCGCCGTCGACGCGTAGACCAGGTTGAGGTCGGCCACTGCGTCCGCCGTCGTAGCGAACACCTTGGCCCCCTCCAGCACGACGTCGGCCCCCGACGCGGCGGCCACCGCCGCCGGATTGGGCCAGCCGTCGCGCGGCGCGACCAGGCGCATCTCGGTCAGACCGCAGTTGAGCATGGCGCGGGCCGCCATGCCGATGTTCTCGCCGAGCTGGGGTTTGACCAGGATGATCGCCGGCGCGCCGTCGCCGGTTGCGGCCTGAACGGTCCTCCCGCCCTGAGTCGAATCGGTGCCGGCCACGGTCAGGCTCCGTTGGCAACCGCGGTCGCGCCGTCGCGGAACAGCTTGTAGACGATGCTGTCGTTGAGCGCGTTGAACGAGGCGTCGATGACGTTGCCCGAAACGCCGACCGTCGACCACACCTCGCCCTGGCCGTCGGCGCTTTCGATCATCACGCGGGTAATGGCGCGGGTGCCGTCGGTCGGGGTCAGGATGCGCACCTTGTAGTCGACCAGCCGCAGGTCCTCGAGTTCGGGATAGAGCGGAATCAGCACCTTGCGCAGACCCGCGTCGAGCGCGTTGACCGGGCCGTTGCCCTCGGCCACCGCCATGTATGGCGCGCCGTTCATCTCCAGCTTGATGGTCGCCTCGGAAAGGGTGATCAGCTCGCCCTTGGCGTTCCAGCGGCGTTCGTCGATGACGCGGAAGCTGGTCAGCCGGAAGTATTCCGGCACCTCGCCGAGGACGCGGCGGGCCAACAGTTCGAAGCTGGCCTCGGCGCCGTCATAGGCATAGCCGTCCAGCGCCCGTTCCTTCACCGTTCCCAACAGATCGACCAGCTTGGGATCGTCGGCCGGTACGTCGATGCCGAGATCGCGCAGCCGCGCCAGGATACTCGACCGTCCCGCCTGATCCGAGACCACGATGTGGCGGCGGTTGCCGACCAGTTCGGGAGCGATGTGCTCGTAGCAGCGCGGATCCTTCTCCACCGCCGAGGCATGCAGCCCGCCCTTGTGAGCGAAGGCCATCTCGCCGACATAGGGCGCCGATCGGTTCGGAGCCCGGTTCAGGTTCTCGTCGAACATCCGCGACAGGTGGGTCAGCTTGGTCAGGTCGTTCGGCGAGATCCCGGTCTCGTAGCCCATCTTGAGCATCAGCGACGGGATCAGGGTGACCAGATTGGCGTTGCCGCAGCGTTCGCCGAGGCCGTTCAGCCCGCCCTGGATCAGCCGCGCCCCGGCCTGGACGGCGGCCAGGCTGCAGGCCACCGCATTGCCGGTGTCGTCATGGCAATGGATACCAAGGCTGGTGCCCGGGACATGCTCGGTCACCTTGCGGCAGATCTCTTCGATCTCATGCGGCAGGGTGCCGCCATTGGTGTCGCACAGCACGATCCAGCGCGCCCCCGCCTCATAGGCCGCCTTCAGGCAGTTGATGGCGTAGTCGCGGTTCGCCTTGTAGCCGTCGAAGAAGTGCTCGGCGTCGAAGTGAACCTCCTCCATGCGTCCGGCGGCGACCCGCACGCTGTCCGAAATCATCTGGATGTTCTCGTCGAGCCCGGCGTTCAGCGCCACCTCGACCTGGAAATCCCAAGTCTTGCCGACCAGGCAAACGATCCGCGCGCCCGTCGTCATCAGCGCGACGACACCGGGATCGTTCGAGGCGCTGCGCCCCGAACGCCGTGTCATGCCGAAGGCCGTGACCCGGCTGCGCTCCAGCTTGGGCAGGTCGGCGAAAAAAGCGTCGTCGGTCGGATTGGCGCCCGGCCAGCCGCCCTCGATGTAGTCGATGCCGATCCGGTCCAACTCGCGCGCAATCACCTGCTTGTCGAGAACGCTGAAATCCACGCCCAGCGTCTGGGCGCCGTCGCGAAGGGTGCAGTCGTACAGATACACGCGCTTGTCGGTCATGAGCGGGCTACTTTCTTGGTGCTCTCATCGGGGATGCGGGAGAATGCCGAATATGCCCCGTGGATACAAGGATTTCCGCGAATTCGAAGCAAATGAAACCGTCCCGCGAGGTCATGTCAGGACGTCGAGCTTCTTTTTGCGCAGGTCGACGAACTTCTTGACCCGGATGAACAGGCCGGTCGCCGAATCCGTGGTTCCCCGTGCCCCGATGACGCCGCTCGGGCTATCGCCCAGGGCCGCGTTCAGCAACCCGAGGATACCGATCCGGTGAACGCCGCCGTAGACGCCCACCTGGATCGTCGGATGGGCGGCCAGGGAGTCGTTGCATTCCGCCCGCATATTGACCAATCGGGTAATTGCCTCGGGATCGCGCCGCAGGGCATCATTGAATACGTCCAATGCCTGATCGACTGCATCGGTCATTCGTTTTTCCTCCTGTCCGCTGCGCCGGCAACCGGATGGCTTAAAAGGAAGATTGTCCTGTACCGTATTTATGAAGAGTTTGCTTGAAAGAAAGCATTTCTTTACTTAATAACGAATCAGGGAAGGCCTCGCTGAAACACAGTGAGTGTGAGGGAATGGTGCGATGAATGGTACCCCCAAAGGTGCCGGACGCGGAAACGGGAGCGGCCCCAACTCCGAGAATACGTGGAACGGAGAAGACAGGCGCGCGGAATGCGATCGGCGGTCCGGCGAGGACAGGCGATCGGGGAAGGATCGGCGATCGGGCCTCGGGTTCCGCCCCGATCCGGACCGTCGGGCCAGTTCCGGCGACGGCGACACCCGGTGTCCCTGGGGAAACGTCGACCGGCGCCAGCAACGCGATCGCCGCCAGCATCACACTGACTGACCGTTTCGCTCCACGGTATCCGAAACGCCCGTTTTCAAGGGCTCCCGGCCGACTCCCGGCTCATCCCCGGAGTCGCGGTCGCACTGTTCCTGTTGAATCGGGACAGTAAAATCCACACAATCAGAAGACGCCGACCGACGACTCGGCCCACCGGGAGAGGAGGGGTGAGATGTTACGCGCGCAGATCGCGCTGCTTTCCAGCGCATTCCTGATCGTCGCCTTGGGAACCGACGTCGCCCAGTCGCAGGAAAACCGATACCAACCCAACTGGCACGGCGCCCCCCATCCGGGCGGCGGCTCCACCCAGGCTCTCATCCAGGAACTCGACCGCCTGATCGACGAGGCGGAACGGGCCCGCGCCGCGGATCCGCTGTTTCTCAGAGACCTTCGCGACCTTGCGCTGCGGTTCTCCTGGCCGTGGCACAGGCGGGTCTTCAGCGACGACTTCTCCGATGGCGATGTGACCCGCAATCCGACTTGGATGGTCGAGGGCCGCGCCGTGTTCGTCGACCGGTTCGCCGGCGTTCGCACCCAGGTTGTGCCGCCCTACCGTCCCCGACACCGGGATACGGACCGCCGCCAGAGCCACCAGGATCTGGCCCTTCAGCTGTTTTCCACCATCCTCGACCCGTCGGGCGGCAACCAGCGGCAGGACCCGCGGCCGGGGCACCGCCCAGGCCGCGCGCCCTATGAACAACCGATCGAGATGAAGGCCGTAGCGGCCCTGTCCAACGCCTTCGCCTTGCGCCTGACCCTGGCATCGGCGACGCCCGACGTCGGCCGCCTCGAGATCGGAGTCACGCAAGGCGCGGACAACCCTGGCTACCGGGTCGCCTACAACGCCGGCGGAACGCCGGCGGTCGAACTGATTCGCGTGGGCAGCCGCGGCACCGCCGTCGTCGATACCTCGCGCCAGCCGGTCGTACTGGAAGACGATGCCCCCCACGACTTGCTGTTCACCCGCACCGGCGATGGAACCATGGCGGTCAGCATCGACGGCAAGGAGATCATCCGGACGCGGGACCAGAGTTTCCGCGATTCCTTCGACGGAATCCTGATCATCAACAAGGCAGGCGATTTCACCGTCAAGTCGGTAACGGCTTACGGCAGCTAAAGTCTGAAATCCCGTCATTCAACAGGGAGGAATCCATGCGAAAGACCATTGGCCTGATTCTGGGCGCGTTCGGCATCCTCGTACTGACACTTCCGGCGCTCGCAGCCGACCTCTACGGAACGCTCAAACGGATCGACGAAACCGGCACCCTTCGCATCGGCTTCCGTGAAGCTTCGCCGCCCTTTTCTTTCCTCGGTCCCGACGGCAAACCCACCGGCTATTCGGTGGAGCTGTGTCTGCAAATCGCGAACAAGGTCAAGAAGACGCTGAACCTCGAAGACCTGAAGCTCGACCTCATCCCCGTAACGTCGGCCAACCGCATCGACAAGCTGGTCGACGGCACGATTGACATCGAATGCGGATCGACCAGTCATACGCTGGAGCGCCGCGCCAAGGTCGACTTCTCCTATTTCACCTTCCTGACCGGCACCCGCCTGCTGACCAAGAAGGATTCCGCTATCCAAGATTACGCGGACCTTGCCGACCGCAAGGTGGCGGTCACCAAGGGCACCACCAACGCCGCCCGCATCGAGGCCATGCGCAATCTGTTGAAGATCAATTTGACCATCGTGCCGGTCAACGATCATGACGCCGGGCTTGCAGCCGTCCGCGACGGCACGGCCGATGCCTATGCCACCGACGACATCCTGCTTCGCGGCCTGCTGCGCCGAGCCACCGACGGCGACAGCTTCGCGCTGGTCGGCAATTTCCTGACCTACGATCCCTATGCGCTGATGTTGAGGCGAGACGATTCAGCCTTCCGGCTGCTCGTCGACGAAACCCTGGCCGACCTTTTCTACCGCAGGGATCTGGAGAAGATCTTCGACAAGTGGTTCGCCCCCCTCGGGGTGCCGCTTACCGGCGCCCTGCTGACGACGATGACGGCGCAGATGCACGTCAACTGAATACCGGCGGCGAATCGGCCGCCGGTTTCAATTTCGGAACCCTGTGACGGCTGTCACAGATTTTAGTGGCATTTTAGTCAATTGCTGGCCAGCGGCACCTGCTTTTCGGGGGAAAAGGCGTTCGACCATGGCCAGCATTTCTGCCGTTCTCATGGAGAACGGCTATCTCTACATCCGCTTCCAAGGCGCGGCGAAAAGTCTGCACACCGGCATGGAACGGGCGCTGGAAGACCATCGGGACAAGGTCGTCGGCCTTTGCCGTGAATATGCGTGCCAGAAGGTCCTCCTCGACCTCACCGCTGTCGAAGGCACCATCGGGATGCTGGAGGAGCATCTGGCCGCCTGCGTCATCATCAAGGAATGGCCTCCCGGCGCCCATGTCGCCCTCGTCCCGGCGCCGACCTATTTCGCCAGCGGCGGCAAACACCTGGAAAGGGTCGCCTCCAACCGTGGGGCCGCGATTCGCCTGTTCAAGAGCATCGAGGATGCGAAAACCTGGTTGACGACACCCTGGCTGGGTCGCAACGTCCCCGCGTAATCGCCACCCCTGCGGCCGAAAGACGGAATCACGACCGGTTGTGATGGCCGTCACAGATTTAGCGCGAATTTTATCTATTTTTATCGCTAATGAATGAAGGAACTCGTCCGCGGAGCCAAGTCGGGCGACTTCTTGGGGAAACGGGACTGCAACTGATGGCGACCATTCGTGCGATCGAGCCGGTAGACGGCTTTCTTTACGTACGTTTCAGCGGCGAGGCCCTGCGCATCCGCGAGGGATTCGAGAGCGCACTTGCCGCCCACCATATCCTGATCAAGGCGGCCTGCGAGAAATACGGTTGCAGGAGAGTGCTGCTGGACCTCAGGAACGTAACCCGGTCGATCGGCCTCACCGAGGAGCACATCACCGCCGCCCTCGCCATCAAGCGATGGCCTCCGGGGCAACGGGTCGCCTTCGTCCCGTCCGAGTCCTACTTCGCCGATTCCGGACGGCACATGGAACGCGTCGCCCGCAACCGCGGCGCCGCGCTGCAGATCTTCGAGGACATCAACGAGGCCAAGTCCTGGTTGACCGCGGATCAACGGCTCGACGCGTTGAGCGCCTGACCGCCCCCGGGGCAGCAGCCCTATTTCAGAAGAATGTTCTCGACTTCCTTGAGCTGGGTACGCGCCCGCAGCAGGTAGAACCCCTGCGCTGCGAGATGACTGGGGATCAGGAACCCGTCATTGGCGCCGTTGGCGACGATCAGCGGATCCATGGCCGCAGCGACCCTCAGGCTGTCGAGCATCTGCGCCCAGACGGTCGCGACGTTCTTTTCGGCGATCACGCCCTCGAAATCGATGCCGATCTCGCGCAGCAGCAGATAGTAACCGTAGAGTCGCCCCTTGGTGGCGTAGAAGATGTCGTCGGCCGCAAGGTCGAACCAGCCGGCGTTCGATTCCATGGTACGCGTGTCCAAAGCGGCGGAAGCGCTGCCCAGATCGGCCTCGACCCGCTGCAGGAAAGCGATCAGGTTGTCGGCCCGCTTGTCGTAGATCGCGTTACCCTCGGCCAGACGGGTGTTGTACTGCATCAGCGCCTTTTGTCCGGCCACGTACTGGCGCTCGGCGCTGGCCGTCGGCATCAGCGACGTCGTCGGCTCCCAGACCCAGATGGTGCCGTCGTATTTGAGAAGTCCAGACGCCTTGTCGAGATCGGCGTCGGCCTGGCTGGACCCTCGGGTACGGCCGAGCACGTCGGTCATCTCGATGGCGAACCGCGAAATGGCATAGACCAGCCCCATCTGGAAATTGGGCATGTTGTCGAGCACCGAGGAAGGAAATATCCACGGCTTGTTGGCGACCCATTTGGTCTGCGTCACCTCGCGGTCGATCAGCGCCGCCGCGACGGCCACCGCGCGGCTGCCGCCGCCGATCTGGAACTCCTCGGGAGTCTGGTAGTCGACATCGTCATTGACCTGATGGGCCAGGATCATGCCCACCGGATAGTAGAGCACCAGGAAAAGGGCGATCACGCCGACGATGAGTTTCCAGCGCGAACGCAACCCGGCAACCCAACCGCCTCCCGTGCCGGTGCCTATCCCCGTATCCGTGCCTGCCGGCGAGGCCGGCTTCCGGCGAAACTTCTCTTTCAATCCCTCGAAAAAATCCCTCAAACCAATTCTCCTCTCGCCGGAAATCCGAACCGGCCGCGCCTCTCATGGTCCAAAACGCGGGCCACATTGAAAATATGGCCGGAAAAACCGACATCGCCAGTGCCTATTCCGGCTTTCGCCGGGCTATAGTGGTCGAAACCCATCGCTCCGGGAGGAAAAAGAGTCGTGAAGATCACCGATGTCGAATCCATCATCCTGCGTCTACCCAACGTCGTCGCCAACGGCGACAACCTGCAGGACATTCTGGTCATCCGTGTCCATACCGACGCCGGGATTACCGGCATCGGCGAGGCCCATACCTCGCCCAGCGTTCTCAAGGCGATCATCGACGCGCCGGTCAGCCACCTGACGACCCAGGGACTGAAGCCACTGCTGATCGGGCAGGACCCGCTGCGCATCAACGCCCTGTGGAACGCCATGTACGACCACACCGCCTCCTACGGCCGGCGCGGCGCGGTGATGCAGGCGATCAGCGGCATCGACATCGCGCTCTGGGACCTGCTCGGCAAGGCCACCGGCCAGCCGGTGCACCAGCTTCTCGGCGGCAAGCTGCGCGACAGCATCCCGGCCTATGCCAGCGACCTGACCCCGGCCACGCCCGAGGCCATGATCGCCCAGGCCAGACGCCATGCCGACGCCGGCTTCACCGGCATCAAGTTCGGCTGGGGCGGCCTCGGCGGCGATGTCAAATCGGACGCCAAATGGGTCGGCGAGATCCGCAAGGCCCTCGGCCCCGACATCGCGCTGATGCTGGACATGGGCACGCCGGTGCCCTTCGATTCCGCCCTGTGGCTGGCCCGCACCCTCGCCGAGCACGATGTGTTCTTCCTCGAGGAGCCGCTGTCGCCCGACGATCTCGACGGTTTCGCCCAACTGGTCGCCGCCTCGCCGACCCCGATCGCCACCGGCGAGAAGGAGACCAGCCGCTTCGGCTTCCGCGACCTGATGGAGCGCGGCAATCTGCGGATCATCCAGCCCGACGTCGCCCGCTGCGGCGGCATCTCCGAGGTCCGGCGCATCGCCGCGCTGGCCGAACTGCGCAACGTGCGGGTCATCCCCCATTGCTGGTCCTCCGACATCCTGGTTGCCGCGACCCTGCACTTCCTGGTCACCCAGCGCGACGCGCCGTGGCAGGAATTCAATGTCATGGACAACCCGTTCAAGAACGGGCTGGTGCGCAATCCGTTCCGGCTCGAGGACGGCAGGCTGAAGGTTCCCGACGAGCCGGGACTGGGCATCGAACTGAATGAGGATGTGATCGAGCGCTACCGCTGGGTGCCGGAGGACTGAGCCGTGCGGGCCGCGGCCGGCCGGGTCCTGAGCACCGGCTTGCCGTCCCCGCCGCCCGCGGCCTTGGGCATGATTCCCATGTCGGACGCCGCGGCCTGACGGGCCGCATCGATGGATCCGGGACGTCCGCCGCGGGCCCGCTTGTTGGCCTCGCGCAGCCGCTTGGCCAACAGGCTGGCCAGGGAATGGTAGAACCGCTTGGCGAAGCCGGCATCGGCGGCAAGCCGCGCACGTACCGATTCGCCGTTGATGAACACCGTCTTTACCGTCTCGACGGCGGAAACCGAAGCGCTGGTCGGGGAATCGTCGACGAAGGACATTTCGCCGAATATGGCGCCGCGCCCGAGGCGTGTCACCTCGACCGACAACCGGCCGGGAATCTCCTTCACCGTCCGCGTCCCGTCGGGCTGATTGACGACCGCCTTGCGGATCACCTTGACGCCGTGCTCGACCCTCACCTCGCCGTCCATGACGACGAAGATGCCGTCGAGTCGCGTGCCCTGGCGGATGATCAGGTCGCCGGGACCGAAGTTGCGCGGTTCACCCGCGTCGAGCAGCCGCTGCCGCTCGGCAATGGTCAGCTTGCTGAAGGTGCCGTTGAACGCCATGCAATTCCTCGCTTCCCTTAAGATCGTGCCCCAATTTGCCCTGTCAAGCAAGCCGCCGGCCATGACCGCCGTCACAACCGAGGCGATACGCCGAGAGCATGCTCTAGTTGGCGGGTTCGGGGAATTGGACTACCGTGAGCGTCAACCATATCCACGCTGGAGAGGGAGGATTTCGCAATGGCGCAAAACTGTCTCATCTCTGCCCGTGACATCGAGTCGCTGGAGGAAACCGAATTCGTCCATCCGCTGAACGGCAATGCCGTCCGGATGACGAAAAGGCTGGGGGATCTCATCGGTCTCCAGAACCTGGGCCTCCACATGGTCCGCGTGAAGGCCGGCTTCGAGACCACCGAGTTCCATTTCCACAAGGCCGAAGAGGAGTTCGTCTACATCCTGTCCGGTCGAGGCATCGCCGAGATCGGCGGCGACAAGCTGGAAGTCGGCCCCGGAGACCTGATGGCCTTCCCGGCCGGCGGCCCGGCCCATGCCATGAGCAACCCGGGGCCCGACGATCTGGTCTACCTGATGGGCGGTGAACGCCGCTACGGCGACGTCGTCGACTACCCACGCAAGGCCAAACGCCTGCTCAAGGCGGGCGGCAACCGCAAGATCGTCGATATCGAGTAGGGGAACGTCTCACGCCGGGCCGCCGTTTCAACTGCCGGGCGAACGGAGAAGCCTTATCTGGGCCGCTGCTTCCTTGCGTAGGCTTTCCATGACGCCCTTCATGATGGTCAGGCGATCGATCTGTCGAGGATCCGCGGCCAGTTCCCTGCGCAACGCGGCAGCAAATGCCGCGCGCAGGGCGGTCCCGATGTTGAACTTGCACACCCGCGTCCTCGCCAAGCGCACGAGATCCGCTTCCCTGATTCCCGATGAGCCGTGAATAACCAGGGGAATCCGGACCACCTCCTCGATGGCGGCGAGGCGATCGAAATCAATGACCGCGCTCTTTTCGCGGAGCCGTTGCACGTTGCCGACGGCGACCGCCAGGGCATCGACGCCGGTTTCCTCCGCCAGCCTCCGAGCCTGAGCCGGGTCCGTCAGTTCATCCCGGACGTGTTCATCGCCCTCGAAATAGGGAACGGAACCGATTTCCGCCTCGACCGAAACCCCGCTGCGGTGTGCGTATTCGACGGCCCGGATCGTTTCGGCGACGTTCTCGGACAACGGCAGTTGCGAACCGTCGTACATGACCGACGTGAAACCCGCATCAACGGCTTTGAACAGGGTGTCGAGATCCCGGGCGTGATCGAGATGGATGCAGACCGGAACGGACGTGGTTTCGGCCAGCCCACGCCCCATCGCCGCGATCAGATCGAGCCCCATGAAATCGACGATGCCGGGATTGGCGGCGAGAATGACAGGCGCAGCCGCCTCTTCCGCCGCATCGACGACCGCACGCGCGTCCTCGAAGCCGAACACGTTGAAGGCCGCGACCGCATAGCCGCCCTCCAGAGCGGGTATCAGGACGTCCTTGAGCTTGGCCAGCATCGCGCGACCTTCCGCTACTTGAAGGCCGCGACCATGTCCTTGATGCCCGGGATCGTTTCGATCTGGTAGGCATGATCGGGATGGAAATGCTGAATGAGAGACCGCTGCGACTCGCCGACCAGGATGGTGAAATAGTACATCTCGTAGCCGGGTGCGGCGACACAGGGATGATAACCGCCGTCGAGAAGGATCGTGCTGCCGTTCCGCAAATGATGAACGTCACCGATCTCGGCTCCTTCCGGCGTTATGAATTGCGCGCCGAATCCCCAATCCGGTTTGAATCGAAACTGATAGATCTCTTCGAAACGGGTCTCTTTCGGCGGACGTTCCTCGTCGTGTTTGTGGGGCGGGAATCCCGACCACCCTCCGGCGCCCACCGTGAACAGTTCGCTGATCAGCAGGCGGCTGACCTTCCCCGGCGGATTCTGCCCGAGAACATGTTTGATCTTGCGGTGGGTCTTGGTTTCGTCGCTGCCGTACTGAACGGTTTGAATGTCCGAGGGACGAACGACGAACGGCTCCAGCCGTTCCCCGGTGCGCCCGCCGGCGACGAAGATCTCTGCATCGTCGCTTCGGCATTTGATGGACACGCGGGCATCGCGCGGCGCGTAAATTCCGCTCGGATCACCTTCCCAAATCGAGGCCCGCTCCCCGACCGCTTCGAAGGTGGCGTCGCCGATCACGAAATCACAGGTCCCGTGCCCGGGAACGCAGCAGGATTCGAACTCGTCCAGGGAGTAGTCGTAGGTTTCCCCCTTTTTCAGGCGGACGATGTTGAAATAGCAGAGGGGCACCTTGGCGTTGCCCACGTCCACGATCGGTTTGTTCTCATTATCGTAGGGTCTGATGTGCATGGGTGTCCGTCCCTCAGGCAAGGCTGTTGCGGGAAAGAAAGGAGTCGAGTTCGGCGCGGTTCGGCATCGCACTCGCGCAGCCCCGTCTGGCAACGACGATCGCCGCGGCCGCCGAGCCTCGGCGGAGGGCATCTTCAAGGGACATCCCCTCAAGAATCGCCGCCATCAAGGAACCGGCGAAGGCATCCCCTGCGCCATAGGGTTTGGCAGCCGTGACCGGAAAAACCCCGCAGGTGACCGGCTCTCCCCCACGGGTGTAGGCGGTCGACCCCGAGGCACCGCGTTTCACGATGACCAACCGGGCATTGGCTCCGAGCAGCGCGGCGGCCGCCTCTTCCGCCGTGGCGTCCCCATCGAGCACGGCGAATTCCTCGTCATTGCCGATGACGATGTCGGCGGCCTCACAGGCTTCGGCATAGACCCGGGACGCTTCCTGCTGGTCCCGCCAGGAATACGGCCGGTAATCCATGTCAAAGACCACGCAGGTCCCGTGATCCCGGGCCATGCGGGAGGCCGCGAGAATGGTGTCCCGCGACGGTTGGCGTGCCAACGTCGTCCCCGTCACGGCGAGAATGCTCGCCTCGGCGATGTAGCGGGCATCCACGTCACTATCGGTCAGCGCGAAATCCGCCGCGTGGTTGCGATAGATGACGACCCCGCAGTCTTCCGGGCGCACCTCAGCAAGCGCCAGGCTAGTCCGGTAGTCGCCGGAAACCGTCGCAACACGGTCGACATCGACGCCTTCGCGCTCGAGAAACCGCCGAACGAAACGCCCGACCCCATCTTCGGATACCGCCGTGATCATGCCGGCCGCGATACCGAGACGGGCCACAGCAACCGCCATGTTGCCGGAGGAACCGCCGAGGTCGGTGGTGAACCTGGCTGTCTCCTCGAGTTTTTGGCCGGGGTTCTCGGGGTAAAGGTCCATTCCGGCCCGTCCGAGACACACGACGCCGAATCGGCGGCCGGTCTTGATGTTCAGGGTGTCGGAAAAGGACTGACTATCCATGTTCGAACATCCAAAACGTGAAGCAACCGCGAATCCGGACGTATTCGACGTTCCTCGGCATCAGGCCCGGCGCCAGATGGTGCCGCCGGCGCCGTCCTCGAGCAGAATGCCCTTGTCCTTGAGCTCGTCGCGGATGGCATCCGCGCGGGCGAAGTCCTTGGACTTGCGGGCCTCCATGCGCTCGGCGATCAGGGCCTCGATGGCCGCCTCGTCCAACCCGTCGCCGTCCGACGGCGCGCCCTTGAACCAGTCCTCGGGATCCTGCAGCAACAGGCCGAGCAGGTAGCCGCCGGCCAGCAGCCGGCCCTTGAGTTCGGCCTTGGCGGCCGCGTTGTCGGCCTTGTTCAGGGCCCCGACCACCTCGTGGATCGCGGACAGCGCCAGCGGCGTGTTGAGGTCGTCGCACAGCGCATCGACCACCGCCTGCGGCGGCTCGGCATCGGCGGCCTCGATATCCGCCGTGGCCCGCAGGGCCGTATAGCAGCGGTCGAGGGTTTCCTTGGCCTGACGGACGCCGTCGGCGGTCCAGTTCAGCGGCTGGCGGTAGTGGGTCTGCAGCATGGTCAGGCGCAGGGCCTCGCCCGGGTGGTCGGCCAGCAGGTCGCGCACGGTGAAGAAGTTGC
>NPIG01001298.1_pt1 | contig 13686 bp, 13 predicted proteins | sample 8637441 | NCBI WGS metagenome assembly NPIG01 (sample SAMN07420675, study PRJNA396082) | bioreactor metagenome | isolation source: sample BR6 brine-fed electro-methanogenic bioreactor BR | place: Japan: Kochi | collected 2016-06-14 | reverse complement strand
CGGGCACCCGGCCGCGCGGCGCCACGGACCTCGCGGATCAAACGCTGGGCGAGGAGTTGCTTCAGAACCGGAAGGAACGCGACGAGCACCAGTTCGTGGTGCGCATGCTCCAGTCGACGCTCGACGGGTTTTGCGAAAGCACGCAGCTCGAGCCCGCGCCTTCGGTGGTGAAACTGCGCAATTGCCAGCACTTGCGCACGCGCATTCAGGGCATTCTCAAAGAGCCCGATTGCGATGCGGCACTGCTGCGCGCGTTGCACCCGACCNNCGTGGGGGGCGTGCCGCGCGACACGGCGCTGGCCTGGCTGGCCGAAAACGAACCCTTCGACCGCGGCATCTACGCGGCGCCGGTGGGCTGGGTCGGCTATGACGCCGCGGAATTCTGCGTTGCCATTCGCTCTGGGCTGGTGCGCCGGGAGGAACTGGCGCTGTACAATGGCGCCGGTATTGTGTCCGCTTCGGTTGCGGAAGAGGAATGGGCCGAACTCGAATACAAGATGTCGAACTTTCTGCAGGTGCTGTCGAAAGCACCCGATGGTTCGGTGTCCTGAGCCCGCCCACAGCCGACGCCGGGAGAAGCCGATGGCCGAAAGGCAAACCGCGAGATTAAATCTGGCGTGGGCACGGCAGCTGGTCGCGGGCTGCGCGCACGCGGGTGTGGCAGGATTCTGCGTATCGCCGGGCTCCCGGAGCGCGCCGCTGACGCTCGCGGTCGCGGAGTATGCGGGCGCGGAGAAAGTGCAGCATTTCGATGAGCGCGGCGCCGCGTTTCACGCGCTGGGTTGGGCGCACGCGGCGCGGGCCCCCGTGGCGCTGGTCTGTACTTCCGGCACGGCGGCGGCCAACTACCTGCCCGCCATTGTCGAAGCGTCGCAGGCGCGCGTGCCGCTGGTCGTGCTCAGCGCCGACCGCCCTCCCGAACTGGCCGATTGCGGCGCGAACCAGGCAATCCTGCAGCCCGGTTTGTTCCATCGCCATGTGCGATGGGAGCACACGCTGCCGCCCCCCACTCCGGAGACTTCGCTGCGGATGGCGGCCACCGCGGCCGCCCAGGCCTGCCACATGGCTGTGCGGCCGCCTGCGGGCCCTGTGCATCTCAACTGCATGTTTCGCGAGCCGCTCTACCCGGAAACGGGAGACACGGGGGAAACAAGCGGGTTGGAGCCGCCGCGCTCCTGGTATCGGACGGAAACGAACCTGGCGCAGCCCGACCAGCACGCGCTGTTGAACCGGCTGGGGCGCGTGGAGCGCGGCCTGCTTCTGGTGGGGCGCCTGGATTCGCCGGAAGAGACCGCGGCGGCGAGGCGCCTGGCAAAGACTCTGGGGTGGCCCGTGTTCGCCGACGTGGCTTCGGGGCTGCGCCTGACCGCCGGCGAGGCGCCGGTGGTGCCCCACTTCGACGTGCTCCTCTCCTCACAGCGTTTCCGCGACGCGTGCAGGCCGGACCTCCTGCTGCGCGTTGGCGGCCGCTTTGTTTCGAAGCGGTTGGGGTCTTTTCTCGGCGACTGCGCCGCGCCGTATTTGCAGGTGGCCGGCCACCCGTTCCGCGACGACCCGGCACATGGGGTAACCGACCGCTATGAATGCGATGTGGCCGGGTTCTGCACCTGGCTGGCTTTCGCCATGAGGGCGGCCGAACCGCCCGCGCACACGCCGGACCTGCTCGCGGCGGGCAATGCCGCCGGGGAAGCCGTGGACGCGTGGATAGGCGAGAACGATGCGCTTTCGGAGATTGCCGTGGCGCGCGCGGTCTCGCGCACCCGGCCGCCGGGCACGCCGCTGTTTCTCGGCAACAGCATGCCCGTGCGCGATATGGACATGTTCGGCGTCACCGACGGCCCGGATGGCATCGTGGCCGCGAATCGCGGCGCAAGCGGTATCGACGGCAATGTGGCGGCCGCGGCGGGAGTGGCGCGCGGGGCGGCGCTGCCGGCAACCGCGCTGGTGGGTGACCTGGCCGCGCTCCATGACCTCAATTCGCTCGCCCTGCTGAGAAAGGCGCCGCACCCCGTCACGCTCGTCGTCATCAACAACAATGGCGGGGGCATTTTCCATTTTCTGCCCGCGACGAACCTGGAGACCGTATTCGAGCCGTGGTTTGGGACACCGCACGGATTGCAGTTTGAGGACGCCGCGCGCATGTTCGGGCTGGGCTATGCGTGCGTCCGGTCCCGCGCCGATTTTGAACAGACCTACCTCGACCGCACACGCGGCGCCGAGTCGTGCCTGATCGAGGCCGTGACTGACCGGGAGGCCAATCTGCGCGAGCATCGCGCGCTCCAGCAGCGCATGGTGGAAGCCGCCGAAACCGCATTGGGATGACTGCCATGACCGGCATGGACCAGTGGCACGAAGAAGTGTACGGAAATGCCGGCGGGGCGCCGGTGCTTTTTCTGCACGGTTTCATGGGCCGGGGCGCGGTGTGGGCCGAGGTGGCGGACGCCCTCGGCGGCGCATGCCGGTGCATCTGCCCCGACCNNCTTCCACGGAAGGACCCGTCTCGGCGCTGAGGAAACGGGCGCGCTGACCTTCGAGGCAGTTGCAGACGCATTGATGGCACGCCTGGACGCGTTGGGCGTTGGTCCGTGCGGACTGGCGGGCTATTCGCTGGGGGGCAGGCTCGCCCTGTACCTGGCGCTGCACTACCCCGAGCGGTTCACCCGTGCGGTCATCGAGTCGGCGTCGCCGGGCATTCCGGACGACGCCGCGCGCACGGAACGGCGCGCCAGGGATGAACGGCTCGCGGAACGGCTGGAGTTCATGGAACCGGACTCCCGGGCCTTCCGCGAGTTCCTGGAAGAGTGGTACGCCCTGCCGTTGTGGGCGTCGCTGGCGGACCGGCCGCAGCTGCGCGAACATCTCATTTCCCAACGGATGCAGAACGAGCCGGCCCGTCTGGCCGCCGCGTTGCGCGCGCTCGGGCCCGGCGCGCAACCGAGCCTTTGGGAGGCCGTGGCGGGCTGCGTCCAGCCGCTGCTCATGGTGGCGGGGGCACGGGATGCGCGCTACCGGCACCTGGCGGAACGGGTGGCCGAACTCAGTCCGCGCATTGCCGTGCACGAGATGGCCGGGTGCGGACACAATGTGCACGCGGAGAACCCGGATGGGTATACTACGGTCCTTCGCGCCTTTCTCGAAAGCTGACAACCAACCAAACGGAGGCTATCCGCATGCCGGCTGTCAATTGGCAAAGCGCAGCAGAATATGAAGAAATCCTGTACGAAAAGGCCGAAGGGATTGCCAAGATCACAATCAATCGTCCGCACACGCACAATGCCTTCACGCCGCTGACCAACGACGAAATCAGCCATGCGCTGCGGGACGCCGAACACGACCCCGCCATCGGCGTGGTCATTCTCACAGGCGCGGGTGACCAGGCGTTCTGTTCGGGGGGCGACCAGAAAGTGCGCGGTGAGAAGGGCTACAAGGACGCCCGGTCGGGCGCACAACGGCTCAACGTGCTCGACCTGCACATTCAGATTCGCCGCTGCCCCAAGCCGGTGCTCGCCATGGTCGCGGGCTGGGCCATCGGCGGCGGATGCATTCTCGCATACATCTGCGACCTCACCATCGCCGCGGACAATGCCCGGTTCGGCCAGACCGGACCAAAGGTGGGCTCATTTGACGCGGGCTATGGCTCCGCCCACCTGGCGCGTATGGTCGGGCAAAAGAAGGCGCGTGAGATCTGGTACCTGTGCCGGCAATACGACGCGCAGCAGGCGCTCGAGATGGGCATGGTCAACACGGTCGTGCCCCTTGAGAAGCTCGAGGAGGAAAACGTGCAGTGGTGCCGCGAGATTCTGCGGAACTCGCCCACGGCCATTGCGTGCTGCAAGGCGGCCATCAACGCGGACGAGGACGGGCAGGCGGGGCTCATGCAGCTCGCCGGGTACACCACGGGCTTGTTCTACCAGACCGCGGAGGGCCAGGAAGGGCGGAACGCCTTCCTGGAGAAGCGCGACCCCGACTTTGGTCCATACCGCAAGTAGGACGCTCACGAACGAGAAAATGGCCGTATTCTCACAGCAAGCACTTTTGTAAGTTAAGCGCTGGCAAATACTTGCGGAACATAGTATACTTTTGTTGGGGAAGGGATGCCCCTTCTCCGCGTTGCTGCTGTATTCATTGTCGTTTGCAGGGTCCCCCGCCAGCGGTGACCGGGGTCCGATGCAGTGAAGGAATTTTCATGTTCGACTTTTTTCTTGCCTCGAAAATCCTCCTGATTCGCCTTGCGCGCACCGATGACGCCGATGACTTGCGCACCCTCCTCGATCAACTCGACTACGCCGTCTCCGAAGAAGAAGTGGCGGCAAATCTCGCCAGACTGGGCACGCACACGAACGACTGCGTGCTGGTGGCCGAGCGTGACCACAAGGTGGTGGGCATGATCACGGTGCACATCATCCCCTTGCTGCACCGGCCGCCTCTGGGCCGCATCACCGCACTCGTGGTGCGGGAAGGCAGCCGAGGCGGGGGCATCGGCCGCGCACTGACGCGCGCGGCGGAAGACTTCGCCTTCGAGCGGGGTTGCTCGCGGGTCGAGGTGACGAGCCGGGATTACCGCACGGACGCGCACGCTTTCTACGAACATCTCGAATACGCGTGTGACGAACGGCGGTTCATCAAGCATCTGGGGCAGGAACCGCTCGCCGCCGCGAACTGAGCCGCAAGCGCACTCGCCGCCGCGCTTCACCGCCGGACTGCCGTCCGGGCGGGCGCGGCGTTTTCTGTTTGCGCGCCTGAGGTGCGGCAGACCGGGCCGCTTGGCTACAATGCCGCAAACGGAAAGGAACAGCGTGCCCACGGAAGAGAAACGCCCATCGATTGTGCGGGTCTGGCTTCTGGCCGCGCGCCCGAAGACGCTGCCGGCCGCGGCGGCGCCGGTGATTATGGGGACTGCCATGGCCTGGGACGCGGATGGCGCGCACCTGCCTTCGGCGTTAAGCGCGCTGGCCGCGGCGGCCCTGATCCAGGTGGGCACGAACTACGCCAACGACTATTTCGATTTCGTGAAAGGCACGGACACGGCGGAACGGGTCGGGCCGACCCGCGCCACGCAGGCGGGGCTGGTGACGCCCGCGCAGATGAGGCGCGCCACCGCGCTGGTCTTCGGGCTGGCCTTTCTGCTCGGCCTGTATCTGACCTGGCGCGGCGGGTGGCCCATACTCGCCATCGGGGTGTTCTCGATTCTGTTTGGCGTGCTGTACACGGCGGGTCCGCTTCCCTTGGGCTACATCGGGGCCGCGGACGTGTTCGTGCTGGTGTTCTTCGGGCCGGTGGCGGTGGCGGGCACATTTTACGTGCAGACAGGTGCAATGGCGTGGCCGCCGGTTGCGGCGGGGCTCGCCCCGGGCCTGCTCTCGGTGGCGCTGCTGACCGCCAACAACCTGCGGGATATCGAGACTGACCGGCGGGCGGGCAAGAAGACGCTGGCCGTTCGTTTCGGGAAAGGTTTCGCGCGCGCTGAATACGCCTGTTGTCTGCTGGGCGGTCTCGCGCTCACCCCGGCGGCGCTGGTCATTGCCGAGGGCGGCCCCTGGCTGGCGCTGGCGCCGGTTGCGCTGACCCTCCCGGCCCTGTTCCCGTTGCGCACCGTGCTGCGCTCCGGGGAACCGGAGGCGTTGATAGGCGCGCTGGGAGCCACCGGCAAGCTGCTGCTCCTGTTCAGCGTGCTGTTTTCCGCGGGATGGGTGCTGTGAGAGTCACGCACATTGAGGTGTTTCGCTACAGCATTCCCTTTTCCACGCCCGTTGAACTCGGCGGCGTTCCGCAGCGGGAACGGGTTGGCTTCCTTATCGCGCTGCACAACGCCCACGGCAAGGTGGGCTGGGGGGAAGCCGCTCCCCTGCCCGGCTTCAGCCGCGAGTCGCTGCCGGAAGCGTGGAACGGGCTGGTGCGCTGCGCACGGCTGCTGAAAGACGAACACCTGCCCGAAAGTCCCCGTGACCTGGAGACGGCGGGCCTGCTGGAGATGCTGGAGGCGCGCTCGGTCTCTTTCGCCCTGGAAGCCGCCGTGCTGAACCTGCGCGCCGCAACGGAAGGCCGGACCCTTTGCGACTATCTGGTTGAAGTCCCGTCGCCCACCATCCAGGTCAACGCGCTGCTCGCCGGCAGTGAGGAGGCCATTGTGGAAAAGGCGCGGGGCCTGGCCGGGCGCGGCTACCGAGCCGCGAAGCTGAAGGTGGGCCGCCGGGACATCNNGACATCGCGCGGGACGCGGCGCTGGTCCACGCGACGCGCGAGGCGCTCGGGACGGAGGTGGCACTGCGGCTGGACGCAAACCAGGTCTGGACATTGGAGGCCGCCGAGGATTTCGCGCGGCGCGTGCGCGGATGCGGCATCGAGTACGTTGAGGAGCCGCTGGAAGACCCGCTGCTGCTGCCGGAATTCTTGAAGCGAACGGGCCTGCCCTACGCGGTGGATGAAACGCTGGTGCGCGTGAATGCCGCGCTGGACGGGGGCGCGGATCTGCCCGACACGCTGACGGAGCTATTGCAGGGCGCGGCGGCGGTGGTGTGGAAGCCGAGCCTGGTGCACTATCCGAACATCGGGGTGATGCTGGCCCGGAAGAAGGCGCCTCGCGCGCGGGTGGTGCTGAGCGGCGCCTATGAATCGGGCGTGGGGACCGCCGCGATTGCAAACTACGCGGCGGCGTGGTCGGGCGCGGACGTGCCCGTGGGCCTCGACACCTACGCGTGGCTGCAACAAGACGTACTTGAGGCGCGATTGCCGCTGGAAGGCGGCGAAGCTTCGCTGGGGTCCGTTAACGAGGCGGCTGCCCGTGTGCGCCGGGAATCCCTGGAACTCGTCTGGGAATCCTGACGCCGCGGGGCGATTCGGCTGGAATTGCTCGGGTGAATCCCGTATGGTAATGCAGTTTTCAGGGCCCGGTGAAGACGCATCAGAACGAGGTGGCGCCCGTGTCGGAGATTGTATGTCCCGTGCAGGAGGCGGCCGAGGCGGACCCCGCCCAACCGGCCATCATCGCGCAGCACCGCACGTACACGTACCAGGAGTATCACGAGCACGTGGCGGGCGCTGCGCTGAAGCTGAATCAGGCCGGCCTGGGCGAGGGTGATGTGCTTGCCATCGCGCTGCCGCCGGGCACGCCAACGCCAATACTCTGCATGGCCCTGTTCCGGCTGGGCGCGATTGCCTTCCCCGTGAACACCCGGTTCCCGGCGCAGTACCTGCTCGACGCGCTTCGGCTGGCGCGCTGCCGGAACATGATTGTGCCCTACGGCGCGTCAATCACGACGGTGCACGGGCGCCTGTTCGCGCTGGCGCCGCGCGACGTGGTGGAGGACCCGGTGGCGCCGCCTCAGCTCCCGATTCCCATCCCGCTGGAGCGTCCGGCAACGATCATTCTGACGTCGGGCAGCACGGACACGCCGAAAGCGGCCCTGCACTCCTACGGCAACCATTACCACAACGCGCTCCGTTCGAACCACAATATCCCGCTCGGGCCCGGCGACCGGTGGCTGGTATCGCTTCCGCTGTTTCATGTCGCCGGACTGGCCATCCTCTTCCGTTGCGTGCTTTCAGGCGCGGCGGTGGCCATCCCCCGCCCGGGCGCCGCGCTGGAGGACAGTATCGCGGCCTTCGGCGTCACGCATGTTTCCCTGGTGCCGACGCAACTGCACCGGGCACTCCGCTCTGAAGCCGCCACTGCGGCGTTACGGGGACTCAAGGCCGTTCTGCTCGGGGGCAGCGCGGTCTCGCCGGACCTCATCCAGCGCGCGCACGCCGAGGGCCTGCCGCTGCACACGACTTACGGCATGACCGAGACGGCGAGCCAGGTCACCACCACCCCGCCCGGCGCGGCTCTCGAAGACTTGCTGACCTCAGGGCCGGCCCTGGCCGAAGGCACCGTGCGCATCTCGGAAGAAGGCGAGGTCCAGGTGGCCGGTGAAACGCTCTTCCGCGGCTATGTGGAAAGCAGTTCGGTAACCCGGCCTTCGACGGAGGACGGCTGGTTTCCCACCGGGGACAGCGGCTACTTCGACGGGCGCGGCAACCTGGTGGTTGCGGGCCGGCTGGACAACATGTTTATCGCGGGCGGCGAGAACGTGCACCCCGAAGAGGTTGAGCGGCACCTGTGCGCGCTGCCGGGCGTGACGCAGGCCATCGTGGTGGCCGTGCCGGATGCGGAATTCGGGGCGACGCCGGTCGCCTTTGTGCAGATGGAAACGGACAAGCCCGGGGACAGCGCCGGCCTCGCCGCAGGGCTCGAGGCCCGGCTGCCCAGATTCAAGGTCCCGCGGCATTTCTTCCCGCTGCCCATAGACGACCTTGCGCCGGAGGAGAAGCCGTCGCGCAGCGACCTGACCGCGCGCGCAGCCCGCCTGTTGCGCCAGCGCGCCTGAGCCGCCTGAGCGGTCAGGGTGTGCGGCCGATAAAGTTCCAGAAATTGCCGCCCAGCAACAATCTCGCGTCCCGCCTCATCTCGGTCTCACTCACGGTCCAGCCCGTGGCCACGAGGTCGGCGTACTTGTCCGCAAGCACGCGGGCGATAATCCGGCGTGAGTGCTCCCACTTGTAGATAACCTGGTCGAGCACGCGGGCGTCGGAGTGCTGGGGCATGATGCTGGTTCCGAGCAATTCAAATCGCATCCGCGTCATCTCCTCGATGAGGCTCGGGTTGTTGAGGAACCACCAGCACCCGAAAAGCAGCAGGTTGGGAAATTTGCGGGTCGCCACTGTCAGGGCGTGCTGGTTCTCGCGGGCGAGCATGGTCACCATGAACTTCGCCTCGGGATGCGCGGCGGACAGCCGTTCCACGCAAGCGACATCCGACCGGCCGACACCGTCGCCGGCAAGGCGCAGTGAGGGATTGACGCCACGCGTGACGCCGATCATCATGGCGAAGGGGATGCGGTGCTCCCGGCAAACGGGCACCACGCATTCATCAATGAGGCGTGCGCGCACCGACTCCTCGGGATAGCGGAACGTGGGCGGCAGGGACACCGCCATGTAGAGGGCGTCCATCCGCTCAACCCAGTCACTGAGAAAGCGCCGCACTTCGGAGAGCGTGCGCTCGCTGGGCGCGGCCACGACACCGTAGCCCATGGCCTCCAGGCGGGTGACTATGCCGTCCCAATTGGTGAGCAGGGGGTCAATGCGCAGCACCGCGCGGAAACGCGGGTCCTTGTCCCAGCCTTGCTCCCAGACGGGGCGTTCCGTGTCGTCGAAGGGGTCGTTGGTCATGACCGCCACGTCGATGTTTGCGGTCTTGTAGACCGTGTCCACGAAATCACGCACATCCTGTTCGGCATACCAGGCACGGTATTCGTCGAGCTTGCGCGTGCCGGTGTCGAGGCCGAGCTTGTTGAGCACCGTAAGCACGCCTCGGCACGCTTCGCTGATGGGCGAGCGCTCGATGAACAGGGCCTGCCAGATGGCGTCCGCCTGGGCCTGCTTGTCCATCTGCCAGAACTGGTCGTACCCCGTATCGGCGACCCGGAAGTACTCCGCAATGAGGTAGTGATAGGTCAGCAGTTCGTCGATGCCCCACAGCAGCAGTTCGCCGAAATCGGGGGCGTAGACATGGGTGTGCATGTCCGTTACCGTTGTTTCTGCGACAATTTCCTGGGCTGCCTTCTGCAATTCAGCCAGATTGGCGGCGTTGAAAGTCCGGTCGGTCATGGCGTGTTCATCTCTCCGTGTTGTATTGCGGCGGCCGCCGGGGCGGGTTCGCTGGCGGCAAAGCGCTGCGCGTTGCGCGTGTGTAGGATACGCAGGAGGACCGGCGAATCTCAACGGCGCGCCAGTTCCGGGAAGCCCGGCGTGGGCCGCGCCGTATAGCGGTCGCCTTCCCGGAGGAAGAGCAGCGCGGCGACATTGTGCCGCTTGCAGAAGGCTTCGCCCCGTTCCGGGCCGAGCACCATGAGCGCGGTAGCGTAGGCGTCGGCGTAGGCGCAGGCGTCGTGCAGCACGCTGACGGCGGTCAGGCCGTGCTCCACGGGCCGCCCCGTGCGCGGGTCGATGGTGTGCGAGACGCGCTTGCCGGCAGCGTCGTGAAAATTGCGGTAGTCGCCTGAACTGGCCAGCGCGCCGCCGCGCAGTTCGAGCACGCCGTGCAGGCGCCGCTCGCCAATCACCGGCTTCTCGATGCCGATGGTCCAGAGCGCGCCGCCGGGCTTCACGCCGCGGGTGCGCACCTCGCCGCCCACCTCGACCATGTACGCGGCGATGCCGGCAGCGTCCAGCGCCCCGGCCACACGGTCCACGGCATAGCCCTTGGCGACCGCGGACAGGTCGCAGTACAGTCCCCCGATATCCTTGACGACGGTGTCATCGTCACGGACCTGGAGGTGCCGGTAGCCCACGAGCGCGAGCAGGGCCTCGACCTCGGCGTCCGCCGGTGCTTCGGAGGGATTCCCGGGCCCGAAGCCCCAGGCGTTTACGAGGGGGCCGACGGTGATGTCGAAGGCGCCGTCCGTCTGGCGGCTAACCTCCAGGGCGACGCGAAAGACATCGGCGGTATCCGGGCTGAGCTGGAAGGGCTCGTTCGCCGGGGCCGCATTGAAGCGGCTCAACTCGGAGTCCGCCTTGTACGTCGACATCTTCGCGTCGACGGCGTTCAGCGTGTCGCGGACGCGCCGGGCCAGCGCCCGGGTGTCCGCATCGGGCATGACCACGGCGCGCACGGTATACGTGGTGCCCATGACCGCGCCGTTGAAGGTGGCGATGCCGGGCGCGTCGCCGCCGCATCCCGCCGCGGCGAGCGCGGCGAAAAGGAAAAGCGCCCGGCACAGAGACCAGGCGCGAATTTGCGGCTTGACCGTGAAGCGATCAGCCAAAGTCGTCATAGGCGATCATCTCTTCCTCGACGCCGAGACTGTCGAGCATCTTCCGGCAGGCGGACAGCATGAGCGGCGGGCCGCAGATGTAGTATTCGATGTCTTCCGGCGCCGGGTGGTCTTTGAGGTACTCGTCATGCAGCACCTGGTGAATGAAGCCGGTGAGGCCGTCCCAGTTGTCCTCGGGCTGCGGCTCAGAGAGGGCGACATGCCACTGGAAGTTCTCGTTCTCCGCCTGGATGCTGTTGAAGTCGTCGACGTAGAACATCTCGCACAGGCTGCGCGCGCCGTACCAGTAGGTCGCCTTGCGGTTGGTGTGCAGGCGGTGGAACTGGTCAAAGATGTGCGAGCGCATGGNNCCAGCGCCATGCCGGCGCCGCCGCCGATGAAGCACATTTCCCGGTCGGTATCCTGCGCGAAGAACTCGCCGAAGGGCCCGGAAATGGTGACCTCATCGCCCGGCTTCAGGCTGAAGATGTAGGAGGACATGATGCCGGGCGGGATACCGGTGCTCTTGGGCGGAGGCGTGGCGATGCGCACGTTGAGCATGATGATGCCACTTTCCTCGGGGTAGTTCGCCATGCTGTACGCGCGCGTCACGGTCTCCGGACAGACCGACTTGTATTGCCAGAGGTTGAAGGCGTCCCAGGCGCCGCGGAAGCGCTCGTCAATATCAAAGTTCTTGTATTCAATTTCGTGCGGCGGGCATTCGATCTGGATATAGCCACCGGCGCGGAACGGGACCGCCTCACCCTCGGGCAGCTCAAGCACCAGCTCCTTGATGAAGGTGGCCACGTTCCGGTTCGAGCGCACGGTGCACTTCCACTTGCGCACGTCGAAGACCTCGGCCGGAATCTCGATCTTCATGTTGTCCTTGACCTTGACCTGGCAGGACAAGCGCACCCCCTCCCGGGCCTCGCGCCGGTTGATGTGCGATTCTTCCGTGGGCAGAATCGAGCCGCCGCCTTCAAGCACCTTGACGGTGCACACGCCGCAACTGCCCTTGCCGCCGCAGGCTGAGGGAATAAAGATGTTGTTGGCCGCCAGCGTGTTGAGCAGCGTACTGCCGGCCGGCGTCTTGAGGGCCTTGTCCGGGTCGTCGTTGATGGTGATGGTGACATCGCCGGAAGCAACCAGCTTCGCTTTCGCGACCAGGATTACCAGCACCAGCAGCAGGATTACGGCGGTGAACATCACCCCGCCCATAATGATTGTCAATAACGGCATCTTGACCTCTCCCCCGCCTTACAGTTGCACACCGCTGAAAGCCATGAAACCGATGGCCATCAGACCGACGAGAAGAAACGTAATCCCCAGGCCGCGCAGGGCCGGAGGCACATTGCTGTAACGCATCTTTTCACGAATCGCGGCGAGCGCCACAATGGCCAGCGCCCACCCGATGCCCGAACCGAGCCCGAAGACCACGCTGTCGCCGAAGTTATACTGCCGCTCCATCATGAACAGGGAAGCGCCGAGAATGGCGCAGTTCACCGCGATCAGCGGCAGGAAGATGCCCAGCGCGGAGTAGAGCGCGGGCACGTACCGGTCCAGCGTCATTTCCACGATCTGCACCATCACCGCGATGGTGCCGATGAAGGTCAGGAAGCTGAGGAACGACAGGTCGATACTCGCGAAGGACGGATGAATCCAGGCCATCGCGCCTTCCTGGAGGAAATACACGAAGACCAGATTGTTGAGCGGCACGGTGATGCCGAGCACAAAGGTGACGGCGATGCCGAGACCGAGCGATGTGTCCACCTTGCGCGAGCACGCCAGGAACGAGCACATGCCCAGGAAGAAGGCCAGCGCCATGTTCTCGATGAAGATGGCCTTCGTAAAGAGACTGAGATAATGCTCCAGCATGTCAATCCTCCTCCATCTGGTCGGGCTTCCACACGCGCAAGGCCCAGATGAACAGCCCGATAAGGAAGAAGGCGCCGGGTGACAGGATCATGAGGCCGTTCGGGGTGTACCAGCCGCCTTCGTTCACGCCGCTGAGGATGGTGTAACCAAAGAGCGAGCCGCTGCCGAACAGCTCGCGGAAGAACGCGCAGTAGATGAGAATCAGGCTGTAGCCCAGGCCGTTGCCAATGCCGTCCATCACGCTCAGCATGGGGCCGTTCTGCATGGCGTAGGCCTCCGCGCGGCCCATCACGATACAGTTGGTGATGATGAGGCCCACGAAGACCGACAGCTTCTTGCTGATGTCGGGCAGGAAAGCCTTGAGCACCTGGTCGCACAGAATCACCAGCGACGCGATAATCGAGAGCTGGACGATAATACGGATGCTCGGGGGAATGTTGTTGCGCAGCAGGCTGATGACCAGGTTGGTGCCGACAACAACGAAGATGACCGCCACGCACATCACCAGCGCGGTGGACATCTGCGTGGTCACCGCCAGCGCCGAGCATATGCCCAGCACCTGCAACGTGATCGGATTGTTGTTGAACAGCGGGTCAACAAGCGCTTCACGCTCTGCTTTTGTGAACTTCATACCTATGCGCTCCTGTTCTCGCGGAATTGCTCGAGGAAGCTCTTGAAGCCGTCTTCACCCAGCCAGAACTGCATCATGTTGGTGACACCCCGGCTGGTCAAGGTGGCGCCGCTCAGCGCGTCCACATGATAGGGGTCGTCTTCGACGGGGCCGGCGCCGCCCTTCTTCAGGCTGATGACGGCTTCGCCCTCTTCGTTGTAGGCCTGGCGGCCCACCCATTGCCCTTTCCACTTGGGATTCTCTACTTCACCGCCGAGTCCGGGCGTCTCACCGTGCTGGTAGTAGGTGAGGCCGCGGATGGTGCGCGCGTTGGCGTCCAGGGCCAGGTAGCCGTACAGCGTGGACCACAGTCCTTTGCCGTAAACGGGCAGGACAACGGCTTCCACTTTG
>NPIG01001296.1_pt1 | contig 13688 bp, 18 predicted proteins | sample 8637441 | NCBI WGS metagenome assembly NPIG01 (sample SAMN07420675, study PRJNA396082) | bioreactor metagenome | isolation source: sample BR6 brine-fed electro-methanogenic bioreactor BR | place: Japan: Kochi | collected 2016-06-14 | reverse complement strand
ATCTAAACTACAATTGCGCCCTTCTTAGCGCATGATAATTGAATATATCGATCTCCCTGGGTTCAAATGAGAGAGGGCGGATATGGAGCATGCTTGTTCCAATGTCCGCCCTCATAGATTTGATCAGCACGATTTTCCGTAATTCCAAGGATGTAACGTTTCTCTTCGAAAATATATTAGCGACACTGAGGCACATTATTCTCGACCCCGCAGGGTCTCATCGTTGATTTGATTTTGGAGAGGAAAATGAAGATAAGGCTTATTGCCGCTGCTGCAGCTCTGTTGGCGCTGGCTGGTTGTTCAACGGGCCCCACGAAAATGATTGCCGTTGGCGGCGATCGTGCTGGAGGAACCATCGATATGGTCTACAACAAAACGTTGTTCGACCCGGGCGCTGACTATATCGAGGGGCAGGTAATCGCATCCGAAAAATGCAGGGCATGGGGCTACAAGGGCGCCGAGGCCTTCGGCGGCGAGCACGTACAGTGCCGGGATCGGAATTGCTTCGATACCGTGGTCTCTGTGACGTATCAGTGTTTGATCAAGTAAGCACATAGCGAGGGCTTTCTCGATCACACGCACTTGCCTATCTGAGATCGACACAAATCTGCCTTTTCCCCAACTGTCAAAGAATACTTGACAGTTGGGAAGGTGTGCGTTGTTTTCGCCCTCGAGCGCATATTCTGATACTCGATAATTGTCTCTATCGATCTGGGGGAGGGGACGCGTGGGGATATATCAATAAATATGTGGTCAAAAAACTGAAAGATTCCCCTGATGCTTCAAGCCGAAGGAACCCCATACAAGATTGACGAAATTCCATTCCTCAGAGGAACCATTGGCCTCGGTTCTGCCCGGGCCGGCATTAGGATAGCGCCTATACCGGACAGGATCGCCGGGATCTCGATCAGGACCTGGCCACGATCCGGAGATGGGGCGCTTCGGCCGTTATCAGTTTGGTTGAGGATGACGAACTCGCAGCTCTTCGCGTAGCCAGAATGGAAGAGGCCGTGAGTGCCGCGGGCATGGATTGGTTCCATCTCCCGATTGTCGATCATTGCCCTCCTGATGAGCGATTTCTCTCGGGGTGGCCGATGTGTCGCAGCGTAGTGCTTTCGACACTATCAGAAGGAGGAAAGTGCCTCGTGCATTGCCGCGCCGGAAAGGGCCGGACCGGTCTAGTCGCGGCCCTTTTGCTGATCGAAACCGGCGTCGCGCGGGAAAAGGTAATTGCCATTGTGAGGGCGTCTGACCCGATTCGCCTCAAGCATCATGTGCAACAGGAATTCTTGATGTCGGGCTCGTCGGAAAAAACGACATAATCCGGATCGGCATGCTTAAACTCCGCCCCGTCGTTTGGATCAGGGAAGTCTCAGAGGTATAGCCCAGTACGGATATCTTGGAATGAAGCTTGTTCGCCCCAACGGCAGGCCACGACGATAGAAAATACGAAATCTTTTGTGCCGCCGGTGATACAACATGAGAGCCGGGTGGAGCGGACGGATGTTAATATGGGTGCGACAAAACATGGCGAGATATCCCAAGCACGAAGGCGTCCAAATGAATGACTTTTTCAGAAAAGATATTGGATCGAACCTGGCAATCGGGGCCGATTTTTCCGGTCTTCGCCCGACACTGACACTCAATATATTTTATGTGCCTCGGTACCGGCGGCCCGAATTTCGACGGTGCCCCGAATCCTGAAAATGAACCAATATCTATGGCAAGAGTTCTTGGTTCACAGGGGATAAGGGTCGCCATGAATCTTGTCGACGTGACATTCCAAAGGCGCCATTTGAATGTGCATGAGGTGTACCTCAGTGACGGTCTGTGCGTCGGCAAGGTGGCCCCACATGATTCCGATCAAATGGCCTGGATGTGGAAGGCCAATACTTCGCCATCACTCGAGGACCGGGCGACAAAATGGCCCACCAAGGAAGCCGCGACCCTGGCCATGATTCGCGGATACACGAAGCAACTCGATTGGAAGATCGAGGGACTCACCAAACAGCGCACAATCTGTTCCGCCATTTTGGATGAGGCAGACAAGCTCTGAACGCCATGTCCGAAAAGGCAGCTCGGCGATCATCTCTTCAGGCTGTTGAGCATCCTACTGGACCTCGATAACTTCCCTTATCGACTCTCAGTTTCATCCGAGGACATAAGGCATTCTCTGAATAACAGGCCCTTTGGTTTGTTCGCGGTTTTCTCGCGACTATCTTCAAAAGGGCGACCACAGATATTTGCTCTGGTCATACGTAAATTTCGGAGATCCGAATGGAAGCCGCTGCCGTCAGTAAACGATTCAAAGCGCTGATCATTATCGGGATCCTGTTTGGTTGGGCATCTTGCACTGCTGTGATGGTTTTCAATTGGCGCCCACTTCTCCCTGCTATTCTTGTGGCTCCAGCCTCCAAATTTGAACGCCAACTCAATCTTGAGTTCACACAGGGAATGCCAGACGCAGATGTGGAAAATAAGCTGCGACGCTATGGGTTCGAGCGTATGGACAAAAGGTATTTCGAACGCACAATCGGAGAATTTCCGGCGTGTGATATAACTTGGTCTGTGCGATGGGTTTCGAAAAATAATGCGATGATTTCGATCAGCGGCAATATCGGATATACGTGTATATAGGATGCCGTCATGATCTCTTTTGCGACGTCAATTATGATCCTACTGTTGGTGTTTGTTGGTTGCTTTCCGTTTTATATTGTCGGCACGATGCTCCGATATGTTGGGCTTCGTATGTGGCTACAGCATGAAGAGCCTGGCCTGTTTCGAATTATCCTTCGAGCCAGCGCCTGGCCGATGCTCTTGGGCGCGCCGATGCTTGTATTGCTGATTCCATTTGCCACGCATTTTCTGACTGATGCATTAGGAGCAAATCGGATTTTCGACGGCGGAATCGATACCGTTTCGGCATTTTTCTTAATAATGACGTGGGCTTTTATGACCACGGGGAAAGAGCTCTCCTACTTAAAAGAGACCAGACCATCGATATTTTCAGATAACTTAATAGTAATTACCGGAGAGGAGCCTGATTGCAGTTTCGAGGGGTTTGCTTTTGTATCTTGGATGATATTTTTTATAGCCGTCAATTTAACATGTTCTGTTGGAATAAATAAACTCCACGTTCGGGGGCTGTTTTATATCTTATTCTCACTAATCCTTATTGCCGTCTCTGTATTGCTTTGGAGACGGTCTTCCGATAACAAAACATAAGCATCCTTCCCGCGGGACCACCCACGTCTGGCCGTGCAGGCGCCTAGATGCGCTCCGTACAATGCCAATGATATCTGGTGCGCGATAACTGCGCCTATCACAGATTGGCGAAATAGCCATCTTGGAGCACTCGAGAACGATGCCTGAAAGCGTGTTTCTGGAGGTGCCGATTCCGCTGAAAAGCGCTATATTGTTCACATGATAAAGACCAGTTACCCCACGTACGAAGAGGTTCGCGAAGCCAGGATCGCTGCAAAGCGCCGGGAGGCTGTTTCGGCGTTGGTTGCGGCCGCCGCGATCTCCAGGAGGCATGGAGGAACGCTGGTAGTGTTTGGATCGTTGGCTGAAGGGGGATTCGACGAGAACTCGGATATCGACGTGGCGCTGTTTGGCGTTTCCGAAGATAATGACATAACCGTCTCAGTCGAAATAGACACGTTTCTGCGCTCAAAGGGTCTCTCGGTCGACGTTGTGGCCGAGCGTTTTGCCCCGCCCGCTTTACTGAAAAGGATCAAAAAACATGGTCGGGAACCTGGCGCTTTGGAGTGATGTTCTTCGAGACGTCGCCCAAGCTGAAAATGCGTTCAGCCGCGCGATCGTCCGCGGTAAAATCCTCGTTGAACGAGGCAGCGAGATGCCTGAGATGGATCGCGAGGATCGGGAAGTCGCGGTTGGAAAGCATTTGCATGACGGCTTTTGCGCCATGGAATCGGTGCTCGAGCGACTGGCTCGGGCAGTCGATGGAAGTCTCCCAACGGGTGAGGATACTCACGCACAGTTGATCGATCGAGCCGCAAATCCGATCAACGAGCTTCGTCCGGCCATGATTTCCAGAGAGACTGCCAACAATATGCATCTGCTCCGGGCGTTCCGGCATGTCATGCGCCACTCATACGGTGACTATGATTATGGTCGAGCATCTCCAAATCTGGATGTGGCAGAAAAGACCATCAAATCGTTCAAGCAGGAGATCGGCGAGTTTGCCGTGACGATGAAGATCATCGACAAAGCTCCGGCGGGATTTGAGCGATAAACTACCGTCCTCAATTCTGGTAACTTGCAGCCCCAAGTCATTATCCCCCTGCAAGGGCGATCTCTATGAATTGGTGCGCATGTGTTTCCCTCCAGCCACGATTAACAGATCGTTCGGCCGTGGATGTCGCAAGGCTTCCTGTTGTCGGCCCCTCAACTCCTCGAATAGGCTGTATCTCCTCTGCGCGCCATAATCCGAATCCGTGGGCATCGGCTTCTTCTGCAACGCTTGTGGAGCGGCCACCTGGTGCGATCCCGAAAACCTGTTCGAACGTGACAACGACATCTGCCGGCTCCTCACTATAGCGGTTATCAGTTTTCCGCATCTTACCTTGGCGCAAGAGAGTTTGGGTAGCTTCGTATTTAGACGTAGACGCACCCGAAATGAATGGCGTGATGGCATCCTGGCGCGCGATAACTGGCATTTTGTTCGATTATCGCGATCGCGTTAAAATACCTAGAATTGCCCAGTTTTTCACAGGTTTTATCGCGATCGCGCTATTGGCCGCGTACTAGGTTTGTGTCGGCCGCTGGTGTGCAATAATTGCCGTTCGGATCGGTAAGGCTGGCAGCTGTCAAGGATTCCTTGACAGCTGGAGTGACCATCGGACGACCTGACGATTTTCACAGCCGCCTTCTTGGTGTTCAGTAATTTCGCTTATCGCTGAAGTGCCTCTCCGCGGCGATTTTGCGATCTCGGGGAATTGCGCAGGCTCACTGGCAGGAACAAGTTGACCGGAGCCACTCCGGCTCAAGCACTTCGACCATATCGCCCCAGGTGTAAAGGTGCCACCTCATTTCCAATGCACCGCCGGCGTGGAAACTGACCAGGAGCGAACCGTCGGGGAGGCGGCGTTGCCGTTGGTTTGGGTGAAAAACATACTCGGCGGCATCTTCAGCGACTTCCGGAGCAAATTTCCAGACGACCTTGAATGGCTCTTCCTGGAAAACGCCGAAGGAACGTTCGGCGAATTTTTTCAGTGAGAATTCGGGGTCACGGGCGAACGGTTCTTCAAGGATTTCGACCTCGATGATGCGCGACAAGCGGAACAGGCGCCAGTCCTCGGCCTCCAGGCTCCAGGCGACCAGGAAGTGCTGGTTGCCATAGAGAAAGCCGTAAGGATGCAGGCGGTTCCAACTGAGTTTGCCGGTGCCCCGGGCCCGGTAGCGGATGCGCAACGTTTTGCATTCGAGGATAGCCTTGCGCAGGGGGCCGACCACATCGGCGTTGATGCGCGGCCGGGGGCCGGGCCGCATGGCGAGACCCTCGGCTTCCGTTAGGGCCTCCAGGTCGGGCGCAATTCGGTTTCGGACCTCTGGAGACATCAAAGACCGGATCTTGCTGGCCGTTTCCGCCAGTAGATCGACATGATCCTTCATGCCCTCCCGCCTGGCCAGCTTTACGGCGGTATCGATAGCTGCCAATTCCTTGGGCCCGAACGAGACCAACCTCTGGAGCGCTCTGGACTCGAGCCTATAGCGGTGAATGCGCTCGCCGGTATCGACCTTTTCCACCTGATAGGGGAACAAGTCCCATACCTTGGAGCGAAGCCGCTCGGCTTTGCGCCGACTGCAGGCAAAGGCGGTCATTATGTCATCAATGGAAACGCCATCGCGTCGCTCGTGCATCAATAGAGCCAAGCGCAATACCTCTTCCGCGTTGGCATAAGCCATCTTCATGTTCTCCTGATCGCCACCCGCATCCTAGCAGCCAATGTCGCCAACCTATCATTGTGCGCCGGCAAATGCAGCCGACAACTGCGTCTAAATCTGACGTATCAATAAGCTAGATAGGGTCTGTGGTCATAAATAGGCCATGGATAGGTCGAAGACGGATTGGATCATGATTTCACGCAGAAGACTGATCGGATTCTGTGTCGGATACACAGGTGCGGTGGTTAGCGGTTGGCGGACGTCTGAAGATGCGGGAAAGCTTTCGGATGAACATTCCGTACGCCTTGCCCATTCAGCGGTTGGCCTTGTGTGGGCAACCCAACCGCCAGAACATCTTCTGGACATGCGCCCAACAGCCCTCGCTCACGCGGCAATGGCGCTCGAGGCTGTCGGCGAACGAGGTGCAGCCGCCGACGCCTTGGCCGCAGGTTGGAACATTGCTGGGAAAACGAAGATAGCAGGCGTCAGCCTCAGCCTAACGATGGCCAAACTGGCCGAAGCTGCCGCCTATTTGGGTGACAGATCCCTTTGTTACCATCTCTTTCGGCGCGCGTTCAGGTCGACGAGCACAGGCGGTTTGTCTCGCGAGTTCTTTATGGTTGCGCGCCGTTTCGCGCGTGTTTGGAACGGCGATTTCATCTACCGGATCGACACGCGACGGGCTCTTGCCACTCCTCCAACCTGCTTGCTCGAATTCGTGGAGGAGCGATTGGCCGCCGGCGATTTGCCAGGTGCAATCCTCCTGGCTCACACGATTTCGCCGCAATGGGACGTCCTCGAGAAAGCGGTCGCCCAAGCGCTATTGGCGCGCGTCATCGCAAGGCCCAACGAATTGGCTATCACTTCATGATGTGAAAGGTGAGAGGACAAAGCATGCCGGGCATTGGCGGCGGAATTGACGGCGGTGACGATCGCCGGTTGACGGTCGAGGATTTGGTGACCGCATGGGTCACCGCCCATCGGTTGGAAAGCCTTGCCGGCGTTTTTTCGATGCGGGATATCCGTCTTGCGCGGAGACAGGCCAAGCTACTGGCCGATGAGCTAGGTGTGTCGGCGCGTAAACTAGCGGCGGCATCAAGGCAGTTTCGGTGCCCCGTGGCCTCGGCCGAAATTCCCGCTATTGCCGGGGGTTTTCATCGCTTCGCAGATGTATTTCCCGCCTATTCGATGCAGAACCCGTGCGAGAAGACCACACAACTCTATCTGCCGCGTATCCTTGAGACAGAGGAAGTACTGACTAACCTTTACGTCGATTGGCTGACCGAAATCCTGCGCGGCCTCTTTCCCGATGCGGTCGGTCGATCGGTGACCGTCTCAGATATTCTTGCGCGAACCGGTGAGAACAACTTGTTCTTGGATGCCTTCAAGCAAAGTTAGGGCACAATTGGGCATGCCGGTTGGTAGCCGGGAGGAGCCAGCCAATGAAACCGGAGCTCGAAGATTTGCCGATCCGTCGCTATCCGGGCATTTTCACGGAGCGGATGCTCCACAAATAGCAATGCTCCACAGTCGGGGCTTGCGACGTCGGAGATGGCTAAACGGAGATCCGAGCCAACATCGGCTCCAACTTCCACATCCTTACCACGAAGCCCTTGTACGCTTTCGTACGTTCGCCCCGGTTGGGTTCGAAAGTAACCCGCTCCATGACGTCCTGAAGCTTTTGGCATTGCGTCGTCGATTCCTCTCCGAGGTCGAGCAGGACCATGACCAAGAGGCGCTCAGATGCGGGATGGCGCCGGAGGCGCCGTGCGTCGGAAATCAGGCCCCAATCCTCAGCTTCGTCGTCGGTGAGTTCGTCCAAGTCAATGATCGGCGTTTGGGCGGCTGCCAAGGCGGCCGGCTGCCACTTTCCGTTGCCACCACCGAACATGCACTTCGTCAGGAAATTTCCCGACATAATCTTGAGTTCTGCCACGGTTACGGGATTGTCGTTATCATCATAAGCGGCGAGATCATGCTTACGTCCCCCGGTCGACTTTCCATTGGATGAGGGGACGACCGGTTCGGTATTAGTCCAGATGTCGACGGCGAATTTCTTCTTAGCGTGCATCATGATTTCCGCCTGCAGCCAAGCCTCACGGCAGCCGTTCGCCTGCATGGCCAGTTCCATGCGACCTTCTAACTCGTCGAGGGCATTGAAAACGATGTTGGCGAGATCTTCCATGTAGGTCCTCCCAGGCGACCTAAAAGTGATTGTCGGCAAAACGCATCAGGCCGAGACGACGATGCTTTCGAAAGCTAGGATATCCGAACAATAGCTCGGATAGTTATCCACGATCATCGCGGTGATGTCCATCCATGCGCCGTGTGCTGGCGGTGACCAGGAAAAGGTAAAGATCATTTCCGCACCCCAGCAGGTGAACGCGCGGGCGGCACTGTCGGCGTCGTCAAGCCCAGGCCCGTCCTTTTCGCCGAGAAAGCTGGATCTGATTGTCAGGAAGACGGCTGCCGACAAGGAAGGGCGCGGCATCCGGTCGATGATCGTCTCCCGGACGAGGCGCCAAATACCTTCTCGATCTGTGGGCGAAGGAATGACCAGCTGACGAACGAATGCCCTGCGCCCGCGAGCGCTAAGGGGGCGGCGCACGTCCAGCATGTCACAAGCGACGAAGCCCTGGTCCAACTGCCCGCGGATGAGGGCTCTGATTGCGTCCGTGCACGCCTCGACACGTTCAAAGGCAGATCGACAATCCATCGCTGTCTGGTTGGGCAATACGGGCAGGACCAAGCCTGCGACGAACGGCCGGAGGGTCTCAATGATTACTTTGGATCGCTCACGGCTTTGAGGATCTCCTGTTTGCGTAGTCGCCAGGACGGCGATCACGCTTTCGTCGCGCGAAGCGCAGAATAGCGCCGTCGCCAGGACGTCCATCCAGTCTCCCTCGTCTAGCAGGACGGCGGCGATAATGCAGATGCTTGACCAATCGCAGTCGTACTCCTGCCTCGTCATGGGCCAGCGTCTGCGCCAATTGATGGGATTGTGCGGCCACGCCAATGGCTGTTCGCGGATTGAGGACTGGAAGACGGGAAAGCCGTATGTGAATTCCGAAGGCTGGGGGAAGCTGATGACCGACGAGCGAACGCCGCTCTCAAGGAAACGGGAAGAGGCCGCGCCCGCGTAGTAGGTGGCACAGGCGTTGTGGTCGGCATCGATCCTTCCGATTGGCTTAATTCCGATATGTTTGCTTCCTTGCTTTAATCTCTGCTCACCAGGCCAGACGGACGCAGAAGCGGGAATGTTGGCGGAGATGAGGCTGGCGCCAGAACCGAACAGAAAAGAACGGCGGCTGCTTAAAGTCGATAGCGGTGGAATCGTGGTGCAGTCCGTCTGCATGGAGGGTCTATGTCTTTCCTTGGGGTTGGATTTCACGATTTTGTCTCCACAGGATTTGCGGTCCCGATTCGCAATATGCATCTATTTGTAAACATACATCTCTGATGCGTCAGAAATGGACGCAGATTACAGTCAGAAACCGGAGATTGTCTGGCGGGCGGCGTGGGCAGCGGAGATGGAGACATCAGTGCAGCCGCGGATGTACCACGAAAGGCGTGAGCGTACTGGCGAGTGCGATGTGCGATATTTTCGTTTATTGATATGGGGTTTCGGAAATCGCGAAATTTCGATCCACTGCTACCGTTCGTAAGGCTTTCGTATCTGAGCAGACGAAAGTTCTGGGTTGGTCGGCCAAATACTGCCTGACTTGGGAGAAATTAGTTCGTATTCTCCTTTTTGCAGGAGGAGCAGGGACGGTTTTAGGACCGGAACGCCGTTGCGTCCATATAGGTGACCAGCATGCTCGGCTGGCAAGTCTTTGAAAATCGATCGAGCGCGCTTGATCCCTTCGACGAGTCGTCGCCTCACATCATTGGGTTCTATGGGTTCCAATGATTGAAGTTCCTTGACGCGCTCGATGACCGAAAAGCTTCCGCGCTCGATATGATCGGCATAGGCCTCTGGAGAAAAACTATCATCCTTGCCAGGCGCCGCCCAGAGGACCTCCCACAAGGGCATAATTCGCTGATCTATAAAAGCGAGATCGACAAAATCACGAGGCTCTCCTCGCGTAGCTGCGGCAATGGCTTTGTTGATGCTGAGATCGGCCATATCGTATCGCCATCCGAAGTCAGGATCGCGAACTGGAGGCTGGAATTGGGTGGCCTGATCAATGGTCCACTGAAGTTTCGTAAATCCCTCAGTTTCTGTTCCTACGATGGCCTCGATAAAACTAGGGTAGCGTTTGGTGATATCCCAGTTAAAACCGGCATCCGAGAGGGTTTGAAGGTCCGAACGACAATATCGTTCTACATTGTCGTCGGTCTTGTGAAAAATATCGATGTCTTTTGAAAGACGCGGTCAATTTTTTTGAAGTGCGGCCCCTACACCGACAACACTGTCGGGAGATCTTTTCGTTGCGATCGCCCTGGCGATTCGTTTCTGAAGATCATCTAGCACCATCAGAGGCGTCCTTCATTTCTTTTTCAATCTGCGACGCCAAATTCCACGCCTTCATATTTCCATATCTTCGAAGCATCCTAGCAACCTCGGCAACCCCTTGCGGAGCATCGGGGCGACGAATGTTCCAGAGGCATGTTGGCCCATACTCTTTCCATGCTTTGTCGATCAGATTTTGCAGCCTGTTTTCCATGTAAATAATATAGCGCTTTTCGTTGAAATCGGCACTGATTGGAGCGGGAAATTTGGGGTTGGGCAATTCGCCTGGTATTTAGGGACGGAAGGGGATTGAGGCACTGCAGCAAAGGACAAATCGCGAGTAGGGCGGAAGGTCTCCAATAATCCTGGGGAACAGTAATTGAACTTATCGTCGCCGTGACCGCAGTGCCGCGCATGGCTAGATACGAGCCTCGAAGATATCAAGCCGTTCCAGAAAGCGGGCAGGCCGTTTCATAGTCCTTGCTGCATGGTGCTGATGACGGCACAATTGGCAAAAAAGGGGCACCAAGCAAGGCGGGGGGATCTGCCATGAATGTCGCTTTCGCTGCGATTGCGAGCCTTGCGGTTGCGGCGCTTCTTTTGGGGTCAGGGCCGGCTGTCGCGGCCACTCGAAGCGTCACTGTCACGCTTAAGGCGAGCGAAGCAGTTGGATCTCCGGATGCTGGTGAAGTCCAACTTTACGGATCCAGCCACGCCCTGGTCATCGGGATCGATCGCTACGAGGATCGCGCCTGGCCGCGGCTGTCCCACGCGGTCTCCGACGCGCGGAGCGTCGCCAAGGAGCTCGAGGCACATGGCTTCGATGTGTCGGTTGCGACAGATCTCGACGGCGCTAGGCTTTCGCAGACGCTCAAGAACTTCTTCATTCGCAAAGGGCAGGATCCGCAGGCTCGGCTGTTCGTCTGGTTCGCGGGGCACGGGCACACCTTGAGCGGGGAGGGGTTCCTGATCCCGGCCGATGGCGCCTCGCCGTCGGATGAAGTGGCATTCTTGGAGAAGGCGATATCGCTCCGCAACTTCGGCACGTACGTGCGATATGCGAAATCGAAGCACGTCCTGGCCGTATTCGATTCCTGCTTTGCCGGCACGATCTTCAATGTCGCCAGGTCGCGCACGCCGCCGGCGATCACCCGGGTCACCACGGAGCCTGTGCGACAGTTCCTGTCCTCAGGCGACGCCGGCCAGGAGGTGTCCGACGACGGCCGCTTCGCGCGGATCTTCGTCGAGGCGCTCGAGGGGCGCCGCCGAGCCGACGCCAATGGCGACGGGTATCTGACAGGGACCGAGATCGGCGAGCACCTGACTTACGAGATCGCCAACCTGAGCCGGAACGCACAGACGCCGAAATACGGCAAGCTGCTCTCCGACCAGTTCAACAAGGGCGACTTCGTCTTCGTGCTGCCGGGTGCTTCCGCGAGCCGGCCGAGTTCATCGGCCCAGCGCGGGGGCGCCGACGCCACGGTATGGGACAGGATCCAGAACAGCTCCAATCCGATCGACTTTCGGACGTTCCTGAAGACGTTCCCGAATAGCCCCTTCGCGCCTTTTGCACAGGCCCGCCTGCAGTCTGTCAGTAGCACTCAGACCGCTTCGCTGACGCCGTCGGCACCTCCCGCGGACCCGACACCGTCGGACATCCGCGAGGCGCAGCAGATGCTTTCGGATCTCGGCTATTCGCCTGGCCCGCCGGATGGAATCATGGGCTCAAGAACTCGGGAATCTCTGATGCGTTTCCAGAGCCAGGAAGCGTTACCGGTGAACGGCGAGGTATCGGACGGCGTTCTCGCTCAACTGCGCAAAGCCCGCACGCAGACCGCGGCGATCCGCCCGGCGCCGGTTACGACGCCGGGCGTTCAGACGACACCGGCGGTCGGCGTGTTTTTCCGGCCTGGAACGACCTTCCGCGACTGCGCGGAGTGTCCGGAGATGGTGGTGATCCCGCAGGGATCGTTCGAAATGGGGTCGACCGACGGCCGCGACAACGAAAAGCCAGTGCGCCGCGTGGACATTCGGTATCCGTTTGCCGTTGGCAAGTACGAGATCACGCAGTCCGAATGGCGTGCGGTGATGGGGAACAACCCGAGCAAGGTCAAGGGCGACCGCAACCCGGTTGAGGACGTTAGGTGGAACAAGGCGAAAGAGTTCACCAAAAAACTGAGTGCAAAAACGGGCCAGACGTACCGTCTTCTTTCAGAGGCAGAATGGGAATATGTGGCAAGAGCAGGAACCCAGACGAAGTTCTGGTGTGGCGATTCAGAGATCTGCCTTTCGGCTGCCGCGGTGTATAGCGCCAACTCCGGAAGGCGCACCGCGCCAGTTGGCAGCAAGAGCGCAAATGCCTTCGGTCTCTACGACATGCATGGGAACGTCTGGGAGTGGGTCGAGGACTGTTTGAGTGACAACTATAAGGGCGCGCATTCGGATGGCAGCGCGAATATCATCGGAAAAAGCTCCCGCCGGGTGGTCCGCGGAGGTTCCGCCGTCGATGCTCCCGAACAACTACGCTCAGCCTACCGTAGTACGTCCGGCGACGGCTATCACCTTCTCTTCCTCGGGTTTCGGATAGCCCGCCTTCTCCCCAATACATAAGAATTACACCTTTAGTTTTTCTTTTTTACCGAAGGAGGATTGGGGGCTTTCCCCCCAGTTGAATCGTCATCGGGATGATCGGACCCGAGCGTTTCAGACTCGATCCGATCCATCAAATGCCGGGACTAAACACCTAGGTCGCAAGGGCGGTTTCGGGCCGGCTGGTGTTACCGCAGATTGATAATCCTCGATAACGTCACCTATCGGGTCTCTCCTTGCCCTGTCCGCTTGTGTCGACGAGTAAATGTCGATGGCTACGGAGTGATCGATTTCGGTTTGGCTCGAGAAAGCAATTAATTCTCCCTGACCTGTAGTTAAATACCGTTTTGCCAATAAATTGATAAGCGCGGCATGACATTTTGGTCCTGCCAAAACCGGAGAATTTCGATGTTCACCAGGGTGACGAAGGCCTTCAGACGGGCCAGCCGCGGCGCAACCGCGACCGAGTACGCGCTTTTGCTTCTTCTGATCGCCGTCGTGTCGATCCCGGTCGTCACCAATCTCGGGACCGAGGTCGAGACCGTCTACAACTCGGTGACTACCGGCGCGATGACCGAGGCCCGGGCCGAGGCGATCGTCGCCGGCCACGAGGACGAGCTACACGCCATCGAGTTCCTCGACATCAATGACGCCGATCTGGTGACGCCCTACGGCTCCAACTACGCCGTTCTCAACGTCGGACCCCTGCAAATCTCGCTGATCGGTGGCAACAGCA
>NPIG01001069.1_pt2 | contig 13712 bp, 14 predicted proteins | sample 8637441 | NCBI WGS metagenome assembly NPIG01 (sample SAMN07420675, study PRJNA396082) | bioreactor metagenome | isolation source: sample BR6 brine-fed electro-methanogenic bioreactor BR | place: Japan: Kochi | collected 2016-06-14 | reverse complement strand
GTTTTTAACCACTTCTGCATCCAACTGTTTTCCCACTAAATGGTTTTGGGAATCATTAGAAACGGCTAAAATCACGCCATGTTTGTCATAAATAAACAAATTGGTATAGACGGTGTATAAATTGTTAATGTAAGTTAAAATCTCTTCAAGTTTTTCACGACTTTTTTCACTTATTTCTTGACTTGATAATATTTTCTTAAATTCACTGGTCAATGCCCACCATCGGCAATCATTGGCTCGTTCGTATAAATTTCTGTCCATAATATCTACCATTAAAGATGCCACATACGAAGTATTGTTTAAAATAATGGTTTTGGTTAAATTGGCAATCGACAAATCAAAAATTCGTTTGGTTTTTTCACCCGTTGAACTGATTTCATGCAATAATGCTCGTGAAAAGTTTTTATTGCTGTTATCTTCGCAATTTTTATTGATATTGCCATTCCACACCAAACGATTCAGATGCGTTTGAATTGCATTGGCTTGGAGTGGGATTTTTTTGAGTTCTTCATTAAACCCTTCACCCTCTTGCAAAATTGCCAATAAAATGGCTTGATTTAAATTTAAATTATCCTCTTCTTGAATAAAAGCATAATCAATAGGAATCATAATATGCCCATACCATTGTTGCCCAAAATAACCTTGATAGCCATTGGTTTTGCACGTTTTAGCCAAATAATCTCGTCCTGCATATGAAACAAGTTGATACTTAGTGCTTAAATCAATTTTAAATTGACTTCCCAATGCAATATGAGAAGCATCACTGCTGGCAATAACAATGCCCTCTTTATCCAAAATAGTTAAGCACTCTTTGTTATTTTCATTTTTAAGATTCTCAAAAATACTTTTCATTTCATCTTTGAAACGAAAACATAAAGACAAAATTCCAATGGTTTTGCTGTTGGCATCATCACTTTGCCGCACAGGCATGGTGTAAACCAAACTTTGTTTTCGATGGGGCAAAAAATCGTGATACTTAAAGGTCTCAATATACTCTTCATTGCAGTTTAACGCATATGAGATAATCTCATCTTTGGATTTTTCTAAAGCATTACTCTCATCAAGTTGCACCAAAATATTGCCATGGGTATCCATAAGAACAATATTATAATAGACACTGTATTTTTTTATGTACTCATAAAAACTCTGTTTGATGGCTTCAACTTTAGGCAGATATTCACTGGTATATTTATTGGTATTTTCCATTAAAAACGTTCGAATGTCTTCATTGGTCGATAAAAAACCAATGTCGGCGGTTCGTTCAAATAAATTACGAATTAAAATATCAATAGAGATTTGAGCTTTAAATCTCATTTCACGAATGGTCTTTTCTAAAACTTCATTGCTTAAATGGTTCAACAGTTTTGTAGTCAAATCAGAAAAATTATTTTTTGTTTCATTGATGTTAGTACTGCTGTTTCCAAAATGACTTAGAAGCGCTAAGTTGTCCCAACTTTTTGATAAAGAGACCAACTCATCAGCGTATTGAACAACCATCTCCATATGTTTGATAAATTTTGAGAGATTGGTGTCTATTTCGACACCTTTAAAATTTATTGTTGTATTCATCATATCTTTTGCCTTTAAAATTTATGATGAGATTATACAAATATTGGTGAAAAAGAGAATGACAATTTTGTATAAATTCTATACAAAATTGTCATTTATAGGAGTAATATAAAAAATTATTTCTTATACATTGAATCTAAAATGCATAACATCGCCATCTTGAACGATGTACTCTTTTCCTTCGAGTCTGAGTTTTCCTGCTTCTTTACACTTTGCTTCACCACCTAAAGCGACAAAATCTTCATAGGCAATGACTTCGGCTTTAATAAACCCTTTTTCAAAATCATTGTGAATAACCGCTGCGGCTTGTGGTGCTTTGGTATTTTTTCGAATTGTCCAAGCTCTCACTTCTACCTTACCTGCTGTAAAATAAGATTGTAATCCCAATTTATCAAATGATTTTCGAATAATTTGCTCTAATCCTGACTCTTCTACTCCTAAATCGGTTAAAAACTCTCGTGCTTCATCCTCTTCAAGTCCTACGAGTTCTTCTTCAATTTTTGCACACAACATAATCACATCGGCATTGACACTGTTTGCATGAACTTTTACCATATCGACAAATTTATTGCCCCCATTGGCTAAAGAATCTTCATCAACATTTGCTCCATATATCACATCTTTATTGGATAAGAATCTCAACTCTTTATCAAGAGCCTTAAACGTTTCATCGTCTTGTTTTTCAAATGTTTTAACGGGCTTTAACTCTTCTAAGTGAGTAAAAAGTTCTTGAGCAATCACCAAGTGTGATGCCGCTTCTTTTGAGGCTTTAGATTGTTTTTTAAGTCGGTCAATTTTCTTTTCAAGTTGTGAAATATCGGCATAAATCAGTTCGGTTTCAATGATTTCAATGTCTCTTAAAGGATTAACATCGCCTTCAACGTGAGTAATATTGCCATCTTCAAAACATCGTACCATATGCAAAATCATCTCTACTTCTCGAATATTCGATAAAAATTGATTGCCTAAACCTTCCCCTTTTGAAGCTCCTCTAACCAATCCTGCGATGTCCACAAAATCAATCGTTGAGTGTTGAATTTTATCTGGATTTACAATTTTAGCTAAGGCATCCAGTCGTTTATCGGGTACGGGAACAACCGCTTTATTGGGTTCTATTGTACAAAACGGATAGTTTTGAGCCTCTGCATTTTGCGCTTTTGTCAACGCATTAAATGTGGTCGATTTCCCCACATTTGGTAACCCCACAATTCCTACACCTAATCCCATAATCTTCCTTTTTCTTATTTTAAAGAGTTAATTTTATGCGGATTATACTCAAAGATGACCAAGAAGCAGATAAAATAGATGCGTAAAACGTAAACCCAATTATTTTTTTGGGTTTACGTATACCATTAGTGTTGGATTAAATCTTTTAAAAGTTCGATACTCATTCGCACCCCTGCTCCACTTGCTCCATGAGGGTTATATCCCCACGCTTTTTCTACATACGCAGGTCCTGCTATATCAAAGTGTAACCACTTATCTTTATTTTGCTCATAGACAAAATGGTCTAAAAATAACCCTGCGGTAATCGCCCCACCGTATCTGGTATTGGCAATATTACACACATCGGCGATTTCAGATTTGATGGTTTTTCTCAAGAATCGATTAAAAGGCAAACTCGTGGCATATTCTCCTGCATTAATGGCACTTTGTACGGCATGGCATTTAAGCATTTGACTGTTTCCCATAATTGAAGTGGTGTATTCACCCACTCCTACTACACTAGCACCCGTTAGCGTGGCATAATCAAAAATATAATCAATGTCTTGAATTTCATCTTGAGCATAACACAAACAATCGGCTAAAACCAATCGACCTTCGGCATCGGTATTTCGCACTTCTATGGTTTTACCATTTTTGGCTTTAAGTACATCATCGGGTTTAAACGCATCCCCACCAATCATATTTTCAACCGCACCCACAATGGCATGGATTTCAATGGGCAGTTTAAGTTGACTTGCGGCTTCAATGATATTTAAAACTGCACAACCACCCGATTTATCGCTTTTCATGGTCACCATAAAATCGCTGGGTTTTAACGACAAGCCACCGCTGTCATACGTCAATCCTTTTCCAATAAGCACCACTTTTTTCTTGGCATCTTTGGGTTTGTAGGTTAAATGAATCAATTTAGACTCATGTCTTGATGCTCGTCCTACACTGTACATGGACATCATTTTATTTTTCTTTAAATACTTATCTCCATACACCGCATACTCTAACTCATTGACTTTGGCAATTTTTTTGGCCTCTTTTGCCATAATTTTTGGGTAAAAATCATCGGGTGTGGTATTGACAAAATCACGTGTTTTATTCACACTGTTTGCAACAATAACGGCTTCATTAAAGAGGGCACTTAACTCTTTTAACTCATTTGAAGCCACTAAAATAAGCTCTTGTTCAACTTTTTTTTCTTCTTTTTTGTATTTAGTAAAGGTATATGAACCTAAAATAGCCCCTTGTGTAAAGGCTTTGAGAGATTGTTCTTCTTCTTTACACAGTTTAATGTACGCTGTTTTAAATTGTGTGGTTTGAAACTTTTTAACCGCAGCAGACATGGCAATGGCCAATGATTCATAATTGTTCTCTTCACACCCTATAAAAATCTTTTTGCTTTCAGGTAAAAAAACCACTTCTTCATCTTGCGCTTTAAAATTAAGCTCTTTTAAGAGTTTTTTCTCTTTGCAAGAACTCTTTTCAAACTCTTTTTTAAACATAAGTATAATTTCAATATCATATTTTAACTTGTCGCTGTTTTGTATTAAACTGACATTCATTTAGTATCCTTTTTTTTCGTTACATAACTGAAGTAATATAAAATTCCTCCACCCACAATAGCAGCAAATGGCAAGGCTAAATACCAATGCTCTTTTGCCCAAACAATCACTTGTAAAATTTGTTCACCAAAATACCATGCAGGCACAATCGTAATAGCCGCCCAACACCATGCACTAATTAAATTAATAAAAGCAAATGTTTTGGCGTCATAACGTGTGAGTCCAATAGAAATAGGAATCACCGTACGCATGCCGTACATGTAGCGTTGGACAAAAATAATAGGCCAACCGTGTTTTTTAAGTAAGATATGTGCCAGTGCAAATTTTCTGCGTTGCCCTTTAAATTTACGATGAACATACCCTTTGTTAAAGCGTCCAATATAAAAATAGATTTGATCGCCTGCAAAACCACCCAAACCTGCAATAAAAATGGCTAAATAGAGATTCATATCGCCCGTATGAGCNNAATCAGCCCTGCTTCTCCCTCTAAAATACTCCATGCAAATAAAATAACATAGCCATGTGTTTTAAGTAAATGTACAAACTTATCATCAATTGCCTCACCTGGGGCATGGTATAAGTTATAAATTAAAAAAAGTGCAAACGTCGCCACAACAAATGCAAAAATTTTTCCAGAGTGTTTTTTTAAATTTCTTTGCATAATGTTCCTAGTTAAATTTTATGAGCTGTTGTGCTTGTACCATATCTTTATCTCCCCGTCCTGAAAGGTTGATAATAACGGTTTTTCCTTTTAAGATTTCTTTGGCTTTTTTCAAATACGCAATAGCATGTGAACTTTCAAATGCAGGAATAATCCCCTCTTTTTGGCTGAGCCATACAAACGCATCTAAGGCTTCTTCATCGGTAATGGAATCATATTTGACACTTTGATTATCTTTATGAAAACTGTGTTCTGGTCCAATTCCAGGATAATCAAGCCCTGCACTAATGCTGTGTGCTTCAATGACTTGTCCATCTTCATCTTGAAGCAAATAACTCATTTGCCCGTGTAAAATACCTGGACTTCCTTTTTCTAAAGAACAGCCATGTTTATTGGTATCAAGTCCTAAACCACCTGCTTCTATTCCTACACATGTCGTTTCTTTATCTTCTAAAAAGTGTGCAAAAATGCCAATGGCATTACTTCCACCACCAATACATGCGACCACAAAATCGGGCAATTTCCCCTCTTTTTCTAAAAATTGTCGTCTGGCTTCCCAACCAATAATGGCTTGGAAATCTCGCACCATCATAGGATACGGATGAGGACCAGCAACTGTTCCTATGATATAAAACGTATCTCGAGCATTGGTTACCCAATAACGTATGGCTTCATTCATCGCATCTTTAAGTGTTTTACTGCCATTTTCCACCGAAACCACTTTTGCACCTAAAAGTTTCATTCTAAATACATTTAATTCTTGCCTTGCTACATCTTTTGCACCCATAAAAACCGTACACTCTAAGCCCAAAAGTGCCGCAACCGTTGCCGTTGCCACTCCGTGTTGTCCAGCTCCTGTTTCAGCAATGACTTTAGTTTTACCCATACGTTTGGCCAAAATGGCTTGAGCAATTGTATTATTAACCTTATGTGCCCCTGTATGGTTTAAATCTTCTCGTTTTAAATAAACCTTAGCGCCTATTTCTTCACTGATATTTTTAGCCAAATAAAGTGGATTTTCTCGTCCAACATAATCTTTTAATAAGGCATTCACTTCTGCCCAAAATGTTGTATCAAATCGGTATTTTTTATACTCTTCTTCTAACTCTAATAATGAAGGCATCAATGTTTCAGGAACAAATCGACCACCAAAGATGCCAAAATGCCCATTAACAGGGTCAAAAAGACTTGGCTTGGGGATGTAAAAATTATTCATATTTTTCCTTTTGTGAGAGTAACGAGTGACCAGTGACGAGTAACAAGTCTTTCTTGTCACTCGTTACTTTTCACTTGTCACTATTCTAAATTTCCAGCACCGAATAAACGGGGGCTACTTTTCCTACTCTTTTTGTGCCATTTAAAAATTCTAAACTCATTAAAAAACAGACTTCAACCAAATGAGCTTTGGTATCTACGACCAATTTTGAAGCCGCAACAGCGGTGCCGCCTGTGGCAATTAAATCATCAATAAGTAAAACTTTTGCACCCACTTTGTTATTAAACGCATCAATATGGATTTCAACTTCATCAAAACCATACTCCAACTCATATTTTTCACAAATAGTCGTCCCTGGAAGTTTTCCTCGTTTTCGAATAGGAACAAACCCTATACCCAAACGATCAGCCAATGCCGCACCAAAAATAAAGCCACGACTGTCAATTCCTGCCACATACTCCAAATGATAACTTTTGTATCGCTCTTCTAAATGGTTCATCAAAAATGCAAACGCCTCTTTGTTGTTTAATAATGTCGTAATATCTTTAAACACAATCCCTGGTTTTGGGAAATCAACAATATCTCGAATGCTGTCCAATAAATATTTTTTTTCTTCTTTGTTTAATACTTTACTCATTTTTCCTCTTTTTTTAGTGACGAGTGACAAGTAACCAGAAAATCTCGTCACTCGTCACTTGTTACTTGTTACTTGTTACTCGTTAGTTGTTATCTATTTCGTAAATTCATCATCAATAATCTGGCAAATGGTATGCGCAAATAAAATATGCATCTCTTGGATTCTTGGTGTGTTATTTGAAGGCACGACCACATTTAAATCGCACCACTCATTCATAGCACCACCATCTCGTCCACTTAAACCTAAGGTTTTACACCCTATTTCTTTGGCGACTTTAAACGCATTAATCACATTGGTACTGTTTCCACTGGTGCTAATACCTATGATCAAATCGCCTTTGACCGCCAAACTTTCCACTTGTCTGTCAAAAACTCTGTCATAGCCATAATCATTTCCAATGGCAGTTAAGGCACTCGTATCGGTTGTTAAAGCAATGGCAGGAAGCCCTCGTCGTTCAGTTTTGTATCGACCTGTAAGTTCGGCTGCAATATGTTGAGCATCAGCTGCACTTCCTCCATTTCCACACAGTAAAATTTTATTGCCATTTTTAAGTGTTTCAACCGCCATCAATGAAGCTTTTTCTACATCTTCTTGCATGGTTTCAATCACTGTTTGAATGGTTTGCAAATGCGACATAAACTCACTTTTTATAACATCTTTCATTGAAATACTCCATTAATTTTATTGATTGTATTGGTGGTACTTTTTCCGTTAATAAACTCTACGAGTTTAGTCTCTTTGGCAATATCGCTTCCCACAACACATTTGCCTTCATAATCTGCCCCTTTAACCAACACATCGGGTTTGATTTTACAAATGAGTTCATAAGGGGTGTCTTCATCAAATATCACCACATAATCCACACACTCTAATGCGCTTAAGATATACGCACGATCGTCTTGGCAGTTAATGGGTCGGTTCTCCCCTTTAAGTCGTTTGACACTTGCATCGGAATTCAGCCCTAAAATCAACACATCGCCAAAACTTTTTGCCACGTCTAAATACGAGACATGTCCTTTGTGCAAAATATCAAAACAGCCGTTGGTAAAAACCACTTTTTTATTTTGAAGTCTTAGTCTAGAAGCTATTTTTTCGATTTCATCAAAGGTTTTAATGTGCAATTCAATGGAACTTTTGTGCAAACTGGACTTATACTCTTCAATTTCATCTAAACTCACTGTTGCACTTCCGAGTTTTCCTACTACCACACCTGCGGCCAAATTGGCAAACTCTACGCTTGAAGCCAAATCATTTTCCAATGCCAAAGCATATCCCAAAGAGGCTAAAACAGTATCGCCAGCCCCTGTGACATCATATACTTCTCGTGCGACGGTGGGTTTGATGACCACTTCATTGTTGTATAAAAAAGCAATCCCATCTTCACTTAATGTTATCATTGAAACATCCAAAGAAGCCACTGCTTTGAGTTTCATCAAAGCCGCATTTAACGAAGTTTCATCGTTGATTTTAATGTTGCTGGCTTCTTGTGCCTCTTTTTTATTGGGCGTTAAAAGATACGCACCTTGATACTTACTGTAATCTTTCCCTTTGGGATCTACTAACACTTTTTTGTCGTTCTTTTTGGCACAAGTAATAAGTTGTTGGCACAAGTTATGCGTTAAAACCCCTTTACCATAATCCGAAAACAGAACAATATCAAATGAAGTAATACATGCTTCAAATTTCTCTAAAAGTTGTTTTTGGGAGTATAAGTCTATGTCCTCTTTGCTCTCATTGTCAAATCGCACCACTTGCGAATGAGATGCCATGATTCGGCTCTTTTTTGAGGTTCTACGATTGGACTCTTCGACTAAAAAACTTTTTGCACCCACACTTTGAAGCATCTGCTTAAGTTCATTGGCTGTTTCATCTTTGCCTATAACACTTAAAACACATACTTCGCTTCCCAAAGAGAGCAAGTTATTAATCACATTTCCAGCTCCCCCCAAAACAGTGGTCTCTTTTTGTACATCGACAATTTGAACAGGTGCTTCGGGTGAAATACGTTCACATTTTCCCCATAAATAGTGGTCAATCATCAAATCACCGACAACAAGAATGTTGGGTGAATGGTGAGTGATAAGTGGTGAGTGGTTTATTTTTTCCATGTTCTTCTTTCTGTTCTTCTTAACTTTTTACTTCTTACTTTTCACTCTTTACTTTGCCAAAACTTCTGTTTCATACAATCGAATGATTTCTGGGATATAGGCTTTAATCCCCTCTTCCATTTCAAAACGCGGTTTAAAATCGAGCATTTTAACGGTTTGTTCAATGTTGGCTTCAGTATGGAATTGATATTGTCCTACAAACGGATTGGGAATATAGTGTGTGCCCAAATTGGTTTTAAGCTCTTTTTGTAAAATATCTGCAATATCTTGAAAACTTCGAGCTTTTCCTGTACCTACGTTATATACGCCACTTCGTTTGGGTTCACACGCTTTAATATTGGCTTGAATCACATCTTCAATATAGATAAAATCTCGTAAAATTTTATCGCTTCCTTCAAAAAGTTTGGGCGTTTGCCCTGCTAATATTTGATGCCCAAATTGTACCACCGTTGAAGCCGTTTTATTTTTAAAAAACTCTCTTGGTCCATAAACATTAAAATAACGCAATCCTACAATAGAAATGCCCACTCCCGCTTCAATATATTTCGCACTGATGTTATCCATCATCAGTTTTGAAAAGCCATACACATTGCCAGGATTTTCACACCCTACTGTTTGAGGGCTGGGTGCATTCCCATATGTAGCTGCAGAACTCGCGTAAACCATGTTTGCTCCGTGTTTAATTGCTAATTGCAGTAAATCTTCATAGGCATTCACATTGGTTTTAATCATTAAATCTTGTTCACTTACTGTGGTGTCAGAAATAGCTGCTTGATGAAAAATGTAATCAAATTTGTACTCGATTTCCAATTCTCTTAATATTTTTTTGTCGTTAATGTCTCCACTGATGACCACCCCTTTAAAGCCAAGAAGGTTTTTGTAGTGTCCAAAGCTTTTTAAATTGCCATTACTTAAGGTTTGTCCGCTTCTAAAACAATCCAACACCACCACCAAAGCAGCAGGAAAATGTTCTTGGAAATAAAATGCCAAATTAGAACCAATAAACCCAGCACCACCCGTTATTAAAATAGTTTTATCATTAAAATCGATTGTATTGTATTTCATTTGTATTCCATGTTTTATAATTTGCAAGATTTTAGCTAAAAGAATGTTATAAGTTTGTTAGAGAAAAAAATGAAAAGAGAAGTAACAAGAAATTAAAACTCGTCACTCATCACTCGTCACTTGTTACTTTTTACTTCTTTCCTAGTTTTAATCTTAACTGTGTATAATACTAACTTTTAAATGACATTTAAGGATTTTATATTGCAAAAATTATTTTTAACGTTAATTTTCATCATTTGGAGCTCTTTATTTGGCAGTGAATTACAAAAAGCTAAACTCTTTGATTATACCCAAAATATCGATAACTGGTTAATGAGCGAAAAACTCGATGGCATACGTGCACATTGGGATGGCAAAGAACTCAAAACACGTCAAGGCAATACGATTTATGCCCCTGATTGGTTTACTCAAAATTTCCCTCCTTTTGAGCTTGATGGCGAATTATGGAGCAAACGAATGGATTATGAGAACATCCAATCCATTGCATTAAGCCATCAAAAAAGTGATGAGTGGAAAAATCTAAGCTATAATATTTTTGAAGTCCCTCATGCCAAAGGCGATTTTGTGGTTCGTTTAAAAAAAGTTCAACAATGGTTTTTAGAAAATAACAACAACTATGTGAAAATTATTCCGCAAAAACTGTGCAAAAATACACAAGAACTTGAAGAGTTTCTCAATGAAATTATTGCTCATCAAGGCGAAGGGGTTATGCTTAAAAATCCCAATGCCCTCTACGAAGAAGGACTAAGCAACTCTTTACTCAAAGTTAAAAAATTTTATGACACTGAAGGTATTGTAATTGGGCATAACTATAACCATAATAAACAATTAAAAAGCCTTATTATAGAACTCTCTAATGGTGTGATTTTTAATTTAGGCAATGGATTTAGCCAAGAACAACGACAAAACCCACCCAAAATGGGTTCCATCATAACATTTAAATATTATGGTTTGACCAAAAACCAAAAGCCCAAGTTTGCTTCCTTTTTGCATGAGAGAAAAGATTGAATGAGTGACGAGTAACGAATGACAAGTGACGAGTCTTTTGCGTTACTCGTTACTTGTTACTTGTCACTCGTTACACTCACCACTTCAAAACATTCCACAATACTTTCACACACAAAATCGGCTTGGCTTTGGGTTTCATCAAATGTGTGTCCTGATTTGACTTGAATCGTATTTTTGATGTGGGCATTTTTGGCACATTGTATGTCGGCATCTTTATCCCCTATGAGCCAAGAGTGTTCTAAATTGATGTTAAAATTCTTTAAAATATTATCAATCATACCCGTTTTTGGTTTTCTGCATTGGCAAATTTGTTCAGGTGAGTGAGGACAAAATTCCACTTGAGAAATGGTTATTCCCTCTTTTTCAAACTCTTTTAACATCCAAGCCGTTAAAACTTCAAAATCTTTGATACTATAATACCCTCTTCCAATGCCCGATTGATTGGTAATAATAAAAAGTAAATACCCCAATTCTTGGAATTTTTTTAATCTCTCAAAAAGCCCATCAATAAACTCAAACTCTTCAATCTTATAGACATAATCTTTTTCAACATTAATAACACCATCTCGGTCTAGGAAGATGGCTTTTTTTAAGTTTGAAGTAACCAGTGACAAGTGACGAGATGTTTTATTCATTGAACTTTCTCTTTATATTTAAAATTAAACCTTGAAGCATTTTTCTTATTTCATGCATTTCTTTTTCATTAAATTCAGACAAATAGCCAATTTTAACAGCAATAATTAACTGTGTTTCAAGTTCACTAAGTGACCCTAAGGAAACATATAAAAATTGGATAAACTCTTTATTATGGTTTCTGGCACTGCCTTCTGCAATATTAGAGGGAACAGAAACAGCACATCGTCTCATTTGTGAAGTTAAACCATATAATTCATCTTTTGGAAAATCATTGGTTATTGTATAAATATATTCTACAAATTCAATTGATTTCTGCCAAACTTTTAAATCTTTATGCGTTCGCACTCATCCCCTTTGTCACTCGTTACTTGTTACTCGTCACCTTTTTAGACAAAGTCTAAAAATACCCTCTCAAAATCTTTTTCCCCTCTTCCACTCCTGGTTGGTCGTAGGCATTGACATTAATCATTTTTGCCACCACAGAAGTGAGCAGTTCAAAGTAGAAGAAAAGTTGTCCAATGGCCTCTTCGTTGATTTTTTCAATTTGTATAATATCCAAAGGGATGTCATTTTTATTTAAAAGCGATTCAATGATTGAATCGGCTTGTTTGTTGATTAAATCAGAAAAGTCAACTTCATTGACATAGTCCAAATTTTCCAAATAAGCAATAGAGATATTGGGTATTTTTAAAATACTGTCAAAATCTTTGACCTTGATAAACGTAACCGATTTATCCCGTTTTCCTTCAACAATAAGTTGTAAAAAAGAGTGTTGGTCGGTTGGTCCAATAAGCCCAATGGGAGTTAATCCTACATTTAAATATGAGTTGCATTGCTTTTTACCTAAACTCTCTCCCCATAATTGAATATACCAATCGTTAAAACTTCTAAAGGCTTCTGAATATGAAAAAAGGCAATTGATGTTGTATTTTCCAATATTTCGTGCATAAAAAGAGGCTTTGTGTGTGATGTCTTGATACGATTGTGTTTGTTTAAAAAAGCTCTCTTTGATTTTTTTGGCTCCTTGCAAAAGCATTTTAATATCCACACCAATAATGGCAAGAGGTAAAAGCCCGACATTGCTTAACACAGAAAATCTTCCTCCAACGTTGGCAGGAATCTCAAAATAAGGAAGATTTTTATCGTGTGCCAATTTATGTAAAGAAGAACCATGGTCAGAGACAATGACAAACTGTTTTTCATTTAATTCAACCAACGATAAAATGTATTTAAAAATTGAAATGGTTTCAATGGTTGAGCCCGATTTAGAAATAATAATAAACAAAGTATCCTCTAAGTCAAGTTTTTTAAACGTTGAATTAAGTAACACAGGATCGGTACTTTCGCAAAAAAAGAGTTTTTTTTCAAAATTATTTTTGTAACGTAAAAAATCATACACGGCTGCTGTTCCTAAAGAACTGCCACCAATACCAACGACAACAATATTCTTTTGTGTTACATTAGAGGCAAACTCACTGATGACATCAATGTTTTGTTCAGGTAAGCCGTAGTAGCCGATTTGCCCAATTTCATGGCTGATTTCATCAAATATTCTGTTTTCAACATTAAATGCTTCAAAAAATTGTTTATTTTCCAAGGGGAATCCTTAATTTAAAGAGTACGTGGTATTGACAATACCTTTTTCATATAATTTCGTACAAATTGTACCAACATCTTCGTTAATATTCACTTCCAATTCATATTGGTTTAATATCACTTCAAGACATACGCTATCTTTTTCATTAAATGAAATTTTGTTGTCCTCTATTTCCCAAATGGAGTTATTTAAACTCACCACATCAGAGATTTTATCCACCGTTTTATTGAGCATATAATGCCCTTGAATGGCACTGGTAACAGTAATAACATCTTGCTTAATCGTAGAAACCAATGCTTCATTTTTTGTATCAAACAGTTTGGGCATTGCCACACTGGCAATAATCCCAATAATCACAACAGCAAATACCATTTCAAGCAAAGAAAACGCTTTTTTAAAGTTTTTCATTTATCAGCCTTAAAATAAAATAAGGCT
>NPIG01001293.1_pt1 | contig 13725 bp, 15 predicted proteins | sample 8637441 | NCBI WGS metagenome assembly NPIG01 (sample SAMN07420675, study PRJNA396082) | bioreactor metagenome | isolation source: sample BR6 brine-fed electro-methanogenic bioreactor BR | place: Japan: Kochi | collected 2016-06-14 | reverse complement strand
ATCCAACCTGTGGATTTGGGATCTTTTCTCTTTTCTTCTTTGCCTTAGGTTATCTTCTTTTTTATTTCATCATGCTTATGATCTTTCCTCTTTTTCCGTTTTTTCCGTCCCAAGAATTTTTTCAACATGTGCGAATACCGCACTCCCGTGCAGGTTCCGCACAGCAGGTTATGCCAAAAAGCTCCTCAGATCCAGAGATCTTTGGGGCAGATCTCTCCCGCCACACCCTTTCGGGAGCGAGAAAAAGAAGCAACTTTTTTGCATATAACATTGCATGGAGAATCTTCCCTCAAAGCGAAGGAGGGGGGCTTTGTTCGGGAAGAGGTACTCTGCGGATGTGGTATAGAGATGGCGGGAATGAAGAACAACCAAGGAGGAGATTTTTTATGAGAAAAGCGTTGCGTATTGCCTGTATAGCTTTCTGGATCTGTATCTGCTTCAGCGGCATGGCTCTGGCAAAGGAATACCGATGGAATGCAAATTCCGTATGGCCCCCCAACAATCATCTGAGTGTGGGGCTTGAGGAATTTTCTCAGAAGGTGGCGGAAAAAACCGGAGGCACGCTGGATCTGGTGGTACAGAGCGGGGGAGCTCTGGGATTCAAGGGGCCGGAGCTTCTGAAGGCCGTTCGGGACGGCCTGCTTCCCGTGTCGGATATGCTCATCAGCGGCGTGGCGGGGGATGAGCCCGTACTGGGAGTGGTAACCCTTCCCTTTTTGGTACACTCCTTTGAGGAGGGCAAGCTCCTCTCAGAAATCGCCCGTCCCTACTTCGATACCATTCTTGAGAAAAAATGGCGCCAGAAGATTCTCTACATGGCTCCCTGGCCTGCGGCGGGACTCTGGTCTCAGAAGGAAGTCCTTACAGTAGAGGATATGAAGGGACTGAAAACCCGGACTTATGACAAAAACGGCGCCCTGGTAATGGAGGCGGTGGGAGCTACCCCCTATCCCCTTCCCTTCAGCGAGGTCTACTCCTCTCTGGCCACGGGGCTCATCGATTCGGTGCTCACCTCCACCCCCACGGGAGTGGACGGCAAGTTCTGGGAGGTACTCAAATACTTCAGCCGCTTTAATATAACTCTGGCTCAGGATATGGTGACGGTGAATCTTCAGCAGTTCAACAAGCTGGATCCGGAGCTGCAACAGGCCCTCCTGGAGACGGGCAAGGAGATGGAAGAGATCATGTGGGCCCGGGTAGCGGAGCTGGATAAAGAACAGGAGCGTATCTGCAACGAAAACGGCATCATCAGCAGCCCCGTTTCAGAGAGCTTCATGGAAGAACTCACCGCGTATACCGAAACCATCCGGACGGAGTGGTATGAGAAGGCCCCTGAGGAGGCCAAGGTAATTTACGACGAATTCCTGGAAGCGGTGGGACGGAAGAAATAAGAGAGGCTGCTCGCTAGAGCTGGAAAGGCCCCTCCTCTTTCCAGCTCCTTCCCCCGTTTTTGCGATTTTGCGATTTTCTCACAAACCAAAGTCCAAGGCTTGTAAAGCGAATAAAGGATGATACCCTATGGAAAAACTACTTCGGTGGAGCGACCGTATCGCTTCTCTCGGCGGAGCCCTCTCGGGAATTGGCATATGCTTGGGGGTTCTGCTTGTAACAGTAGAAATCGTGATGCGCACCTTTTTTTCAAAGACCCTCTACATCACCGAGGAGTATACGGGATACCTCATGACGGGGCTTACCTTTCTGGCTCTGGGCTATACGCTGAGGGAGAAAGGGCATATCCGCATGACCTTTCTTCACACGGTGCTGCACGGGAAGAAGCGCCTTCTGCTGGAGGCTCTCTGCCTTCTTGCGGGGCTTGTCTTTGCTCTTCTCATGACCTGGACCACCTCCCTCTTCTTCTGGGATTCCGTGGTGTTCGGCAGCCGATCCATGCAGATCTCCGAAACCTACCTCGCCATTCCTCAGTTCTTTCTCCCTCTCGGATCGGGGATGTTTGCCCTTCAGTTCTTTGCGGAGCTACTGCGCACTCTGGCGGGATTTTTCGGCGGTTCCGAAGAGAATCTTCCCGAGGAGGCGGTTACCCTTGGGCGATAGATCTGGAAAGAGAAACAATGGAAAAAAGGAGCGCATTCTATGGATTACATGACAATTTCTCTTACGCTGATGGGGCTTCTTGTACTCTCTCTGGGAAGCTCTCTCTGGATCGGCATAGCCCTGGCTCTGGTGGCTCTGGGGGGCTTTACCATCTTTCTGGATCTCCCTGCTCTTACGGTTCTCTCCAACGTGCTCTGGAACAATACCAGCGGCTCCACCATGATGGCCCTTCCCCTCTTCATCTTCATGGGGGAGATCCTCTTTCGGAGCAAGATTTCGGAAAACCTCTTCAAGGGGCTCTCCCCCTGGATGGACAGAATTCCCGGAAGGCTCATCCACGTAAACATCTTCGCCAGCACCCTCTTTGCGGCGGTAAGCGGATCCTCTGCGGCCACCACCGCCACGGTGGGAAAGATTACCCTTCCGGAGTACCGTCGGCGCAACTATAATATGGGGCTCTGTATCGGCTCTCTGGCAGGGGCGGGAACCCTGGGATTTCTCATCCCCCCCAGTATGATGATGCTGGTTTACGGCATCATGGCGGATGTGAGCATCGGCAAGCTCTTTATTGCGGGCTTTCTTCCCGGGATTCTTATCGCCATCACCTTCAGCGGCTACGTCATGCTGCGCTGCGTGCAAAATCCCGAGTACGCCCCCCGGGGTGATCTGAACTACACCTGGATGGATCGCCTGAAGGCACTGCCTCTTCTCGCTCCGGTAATCATTCTGGTGGGAATCGTGCTGGGGAGCATCTACGCCGGCTGGGCCACCCCCACGGAGGCCGCCGCGGTGGGGGTTCTGGGGGCCCTCTTCTTCGCAGGCCTCACGAGAAGCCTCTCCTTTGCAGTCTTCCGGGAGGCCCTTATGGGAGCGGTCAAGACGAGCTGCATGATCATGTGGATCGTCTGCGGCGCCGCCTTTCTCTCCGTGGCGGTGGGCTATCTGGGAATCCCCCGGGCCCTTACCGCCTGGATCAGCACCCTGGGACTCTCCCCCTACGTGCTCATGCTGATCCTCTCCGTCATGTACCTCTTCATGGGCTGTCTTCTGGACGGATTTTCCATGATCGTCATGAGCCTTCCCATCGCTCTTCCCCTGGTGCGCCTGGCGGGGTTCGATCCCCTCTGGTTCGGCATCTTTCTGATCATCATGATCCAGCTCGCCCAGATCACCCCCCCCGTGGGGTTCAATCTTTTCGTGATCAACGGCCTCACCGAGGAGAGCATCGGAAGCATCGCCCGGGCAGCGGTACCCTTTTTTATAATCCTTCTGCTGATCACGGTACTTCTTACGATATTCCCGAACCTGGTGCTTATGCTCCCCAATATGATGGTCTCCTGAGCCTGAAAAGGCTTTTCATCAATGACTTCAGAGTATACAATAACGGCTGTGCGGGAATCCTCTTCAAGGATTCCATCTTGAGCTCCACACTAAGGAGGTTTTATTTGTGAACTGGCTTCCCATTCTCGGTGTACTTGTGGTGGTGGTTGGGTTGGTGCTGGGGAAAAAATTCAAGCTCAACCCCCTTCTTGCAGTTCTGGCAGGAGGGTTCGTTTCAGGGCTTCTTGGAGGCATTCCCTTTCTTGAGATCGTCAAGACCATCGGAGAGGCCTTCGTGAAACAACGGGCCATGATTCTCTTTCTCATCATGCTCCCCGCCATCGGCATTACGGAAAAGCACGGCCTTATGAATCAGATGGCCCACCTCATCTCCAAGATCCACGCCGCTACTCCCGGAAGAATCAGCTATCTCTTTCAGCTCGTCCGGGCTCTTACGGTAACTCTCGGCATCCGGTTGAGCGGGCACGCCGCCTTTCTGCGTCCCCTCATCACCCCCATGGCTCTGGCATCCTACGAGAGCCGGGGAGGAGATATGGAGGATGAGAAAAAGACAGATCTCATCAAGGGGATGACTGCAGCTTCGGAGAATTTCGGCAACTTCTTCGCCCAGAACGTCTTTCCCGCCGCAGCGGGACTGCTGCTTATCCAGGGGGTGCTGGAGGAGCTGGGGCATCCGGTGGAGCTGGTAGCCCTGGCAAAGGCCGCCATTCCCGTGGCGGTGATCTCCGCTATCTACGGATTCATCTATTTCTGCTTCGTGCTGGATCGCAAAATTGCTGGAGGTGATCGGTAATGCGTGCTTTTCTGAGTTCCGGTAGCTCTCTGGAGTACTTTTACATCATCACCGGGGTGATCACCCTCTTTTTCGCTCTTCTCACCCTGAAAGACGAAAAACACCCCCAAAAACTGGGAACCGCCATCTTCTGGGCTGTGCTGGGAATTATCTTTATCGGGGGCAGCAAAATCCCCCCCCTGGTATCAGGGATCATGGTCATTTTCATCGCTCTTCTGGCGGGAATCGGCAAAGTGGGGAAAGGGAGCTACTACAGCACATCCCCGGAATTTCAGAAAAAGCGTCGGGACGAGCTGGGAAATCGGCTTCTTCTTCCCATTTTCGCCATCTCCGGCATGGCCATCGTCTTCGCCCTTCTCAAGCTGCACCCTCTGGTAGGGTTCGGGGTGGGGAGCGTGGTGGCCCTGATCATGGCCCTGATCTACGTTCCCCGAGACAGCGTTATGCATATCATGGACGCCGGGCGGGAGACCAGCGACCGCATTGGTTGGGCCCTCATACTCCCCCCCTATCTGGCAGCTCTGGGTAAGCTCTTCGCCTCCGCCGGAGTGGGAGATATCGTGGCTACGGGCTTTACTGCGGTCTTTCCCATGGAAAACCAGCTCTGGGCCCTGGTGGCCTACGCTCTGGGCATGGCGGTATTTACCATGATCATGGGGAATGCCTTTGCGGCCTTTGCGGTAATTACCGCAGGCATCGGGGTGCCCATCGTGATCGGCATGCACGGGGCGGATCCCGCCACCATCGGGGTTCTCGCCATGACTGCGGGATACTGCGGCACCCTTCTTACCCCCATGGCGGCAAATTTCAACATCGTTCCTGCAGCGTTGCTGGATATTCGAGACGAGTATAAGGTCATCAAGGTGCAGGCCTCCATGGCTCTCCTTCTCTGGGGAACCCATATCGCGCTCATGAAGTACATGGCATTTTAGCAATCTCTGAAGGAGGTGCTTTCGTGAAGATTCTCGTTACCGGTTTCGACCCCTTCGGGGGAGATGCCATCAATCCCGCCTTCGAGGCGGTGCGCAAACTTCCCAAAACCATCGCAGGGGCGGAGATTGAGATTCTCGAAGTTCCCACGGTGTTTCACAAATCCATCCGTACTGTCGCTGAGGCTCTTGACAAGGGCTCTTTCGAGGCAGTGCTCCTGGTGGGGCAGGCGGGGGGCCGTTTTGACCTCACCCCCGAGCGGGTGGGTATCAATCTGGATGATGCCCGGATCAAGGATAACGAGGGCAATCAGCCCGTGGATGTTCCGGTAATTCCCCAAGGGCCTGCGGCCTATTTCAGCACCCTTCCCATCAAGGCCATGGTGGAAAATATCCGCAAGCAGGGGATTCCCGCCAAGGTCTCCAACACCGCAGGAACCTTCGTCTGCAACCACCTCATGTACGGGGTGCTGCACCATATCGCCGCAAACAACCTCTCTCTCCGATGCGGCTTTATCCACGTCCCCTTTCTGCCGGAACAGGTGGTAGCCCGGGATAACACCCCCGCCATGGCTCTGGATGATATCGCCAGGGGACTAACGGCGGCGGTGGAAGCCATGGTGCTTCACCAGAACGATATCAAGGTTACCGGAGGAGCGGAATTTTAGGTTTCTCCTTCCGGAGATGGCGATTTCCGGGGAGCCCAGCATAAGGAGCATCCCCGGAAATTCTTTTTCATGACTGCTTTGCAAGGAGGCATCCTCGTTATGCCCGAAGAGGCTTCGGCCCCCCGGCTTCTCTCTGCGGGAGAGAGCTGTGTGGTGGTAGATTTTGGCGAACATATCGACTACGGCATCAACCGGAGAGTTCAGGCCCTGCGGAAGGCTCTGGAAAGGGCTTCCCTTCCCTGGATCCGGGAGCTGGTACCCACCTACCGATCTCTGGCGGTCTATCTCCATACTCCAGGAGAAGATCTTGCAAGGGTGCACAAGACTCTGGAAGAGGCTCTTGGCTCCCTGGAAAGAGAAGAAGCTCACCCCGGGGAGGTGGTGGTAATTCCTCTCTGCTACGGCGGGGATTTCGGACCGGATCTTTCTTTTGTGGCTTCCTCCAATGATCTTTCGGAAGAGGAGGTTATCCGCCGTCACAGGGAACGGGAATACTACTGCTACATGCTGGGATTCACCCCGGGATTTCCCTATCTCGGGGGTATGGATAGCTCCCTGGCTACCCCCCGGCTGGCAAAGCCCCGGCAGGTCATCCCCGCAGGAAGCGTGGGGATCGCGGATCAGCAGACCGGCATCTACCCCATGGAAAGCCCCGGAGGATGGCAGCTCATCGGCCGAACCCCCCTGAGGCTCTTCGATCCCCAGAGAGAACCTCCCATTCTGCTGGAGGCGGGGCTGTGGATACGTTTTGCCCCCATTACACCGGAGGAGTACCACACCATAGCCCGTCAGGTAGCCACGGGAAGCTATGTTCTTTCCCGCCGGCAGAAAACCCCGGAGAGAGGAGATGTGGCATGAGTATTCTGGTGGAACATCCGGGAATGCTTACCACAGTTCAGGATCTCGGACGCTGGGGATACCAGGCCATGGGGATTCCCGTGGCGGGAGCCATGGACCCCCTCTCTCTGCGGATCGGCAATCTTCTTCTGGGAAACCCTGAAAACGCCGCAGCCCTGGAGTGCACCCTTCTGGGGCCCACCCTCCGGATGGGGAGCGGAAAAACCCTTCTGGTTCTTACGGGAGCGGATCTAGGAATGAAAATTAACGGAAAAGAAGTTCCAGCCTGGAAAGTTCTGGAGCTTGTTGAGGGAGACCGGATTTCCTTCTCGGGGCCTCAGGGAAAGGGATGCCGGGGGTATCTCTGCCTTGCCGGAGGGATTGAAGTACCTCCCCTCTTAGGGAGCCGCTCCACCTATCTTCGGGGAAAGCTGGGGGGATTTGAAGGAAGAGCCCTTCAGAAGGGAGATTCCCTTTCTCTGGGAAAACCGGATATCCTCTGGGAGCGCTGCGCCGACCTTGTATGTCCCGAAGAACTGCGCCCTCAGAATCCTCCGGGAGGGGCCTTTCGGGTGATTTTGGGACCCCAGGAGGAGTACTTTACTGACGCAGGAAAAAAGACCTTCTTCTCCTCGGAATATGTGGTTTCCAGTGCGGCGGATCGCATGGGATTCCGCCTGGAGGGTCCCAAGGTGGAGCATCGGGAGGGGGCGGATATCATCTCCGACGCCATCCCCCCCGGGGCCATTCAGGTGCCCGGACATGGAGAGCCGATCGTGATGATGGCAGACCGCCAGACCACCGGAGGATACGCTAAAATAGGGGTCCTCGCAGGGGGGGATTTCGGCAGATTCGCCCAGAAGATCCCCGGGGATACGGTGCGTTTCACCTCCATATCGCTCTCGGCGGGGAGAAAACTTCTGGAGAAGCAGGAGAAAACCCTCCGGGAGCTGGAACGTCTTCGAGCATCCCATCGCAGCCGCCCCCAGCCCGAAGCGGGAGAATCGAAAGAACCGGAAATAAAAGGAATTGCCCCGGAGACGCCCCACTCTTCTGCGGAGCCTCTTCGGGGGAGGTGGCATATCACCGTATCCGAAAGCCACTATTATGTGGAATGGGAGGAATTATAGGTATGCACTGCATTGATCTTAACAGCGACATGGGAGAAAGTTTCGGGGTCTATACTCTGGGAGAGGATGACAAGGTGCTGGAAAGCATTACCAGCGCCAATGTGGCCTGCGGATTCCACGCAGGGGATCCCCAGGTAATGCAACGCACCGTGGCCGCTGCCAAGGCTCGGGGGGTGGCAGTGGGGGCCCATCCGGGACATCCGGATCTTCAAGGCTTCGGCCGCCGCACCCTCGCATGCACCCCCGAGGAGGCCTACGCCTTCTGCCTCTATCAGATCGGAGCGCTTCAGGCCTTCTGCGCCCCCCAGGGGGTGGAGCTACAGCACGTAAAACCCCACGGAGCCCTCTACAACCAGGGGGCAAAGGATCCCCACCTCGCCAAAGCCATAGCCGAAGCGGTACGGCATGCCTCGGCCTCCCAGAAAAACCCCCTCATCCTCATGGGGCTGGCAGAATCCGCCTACGAAGATGCGGCAAAAGCCTACGGTATCCCCTTTGCATCGGAGGCCTTCGCAGACCGGGCCTACACCAACGAAGGCACCCTGGTGAACCGTCGGGAGCCCGGAGCGGTGCTTCACGATCCAAAGATCATCAGCCAACGCATTATCGAAATGATTACCAAAGGTACGGTACAAACCATTACGGGGAAGCAGATCTCTCTGAGGCCAGCCTCCATCTGCGTTCACGGAGACACCCCGGAGGCGGTGGCCATAGCCTCGGAGCTGCGAAAAAATCTTGAGGCCCGGGGGATAGCCCTGAAGCCTCTTCGGGAGGTCGTTGGAATATGAATACGAACACAGATACAAACAGTTCTTCGAAAGACTGGAGCGCCGCCTCCCCTCAGGAGGTGCGCAGCGCCATCCGTCAGGGACTCTGGAAGGCCCCCACCCCGGGAATGGCCAAGGGATACGTGCAGGCAAACCTCGCCATTCTTCCCAGAGAGTGGGCCTATGATTTTCTCCTCTTCGCCACCCGGAACCCCACCCCCTGCCCGGTGCTGGACGTTACGGAACCCGGAGATCCGGAGCCGAAATTCCTCGCCCCCGGAGGCGATCTCCGCACAGATATCCCCAAATATCGGGTATGGAAAGAGGGAGTGTGCGTGGAAGAGCCCTGGGACATCACCCACCTGTGGCGAGATGACCTGGTGGGGTTCCTGCTGGGATGCTCCTTCACCTTTGAAAGCGCCCTTCTGGATGCCCATATCCCGGTGCGGCACATCGAAGAGGGGGTGAACGTCCCCATGTATCTCACCAACCGCCCCTGCCGCCCTGCGGGGAGGCTCAAGGGGAACATGGTGGTAAGCATGCGCCCCATACCGGCAGATCTGGTTCCCAAGGCGGTGCTCACCACGGGACGCTTTCCCGGAGTACACGGGGCTCCGGTGCATATCGGCTCTCCCGGGGATCTCGGCATTCATGATATTGCCCGGCCGGATTTTGGAGACCCCGTAACCATCCGCCCCGGAGAGGTGCCAGTCTTCTGGGGGTGCGGGGTCACCCCCCAGGCGGCCCTCATGGCGAGCAAACCCCCCTTCGCCATCACCCACGCTCCGGGATACATGTTTGTGGGAGATCTTAAGGACGGAGATCTGGCAGTTTTTTAGCCTCCAAAGCCCTTAGAGCGGTTTCACAAGCAATGTGTCATGTGCTGTCTCACGGAGCCTCCGCTTGTGTGTTCTCTGGGCTCCCGAGTGGCGGAACCGCTCTAAAGTTCTAACGAGCTACTGATAACTGACCACTAGCAACTGCCTTTTAGATACTCAACACATCCACAAGATCCATAAGCTCCTTGGGGAGTTCGTTTTTCTGCTCCCACGCCACGGAGAGAGGCGAAAGGGCAAGCTCTCCCTTGAGAATGCCCACCATAACCCCCGTCTCACCATCCAGAAGGGCCTGCACTGCAAAGGAGCCCATACGGGAGCCCAGCACCGCATCCGCCACCGAGGGAGCTCCTCCCCGCTGGATATGCCCCAGCACGGTGATGCGGAACTCGAACCCAGTCTTATCCTGAAGCTGGGCCGCCAGTTCCTGGGCTCCCATGGCCCCCTCCGCCACCACCACTAGGGAGTGGGTCTTCCCCCGGTGTCGGGTGCTATGAAGCTTCTGACAGAGCTCTTCGATATTTACGGGACGCTCGGGGATCACCGCACACTCCGCCCCTCCCGCCACCGCCACATGGAGGGCGAGGTATCCCGAATGCCGCCCCATGACCTCCACAATAAAGAGCCGTTCGTGACTGCTGGCAGTATCCCGGAGCTTCACCACCGCATCAAGAGCGGTGTTGGCGGCAGTATCGAATCCCAGAGTGGTGTCCGTGCCGGCGATATCGTTATCAATGGTACCGGGGATCCCCACCACGGGAAAGCCCTTCTTGGCAAGCTCCCAGGCCCCCCGGAAGGAACCATCTCCTCCGATGACCACCAGCCCGTGAAGATCGTACTCTTGAAGCCGGGTCAACCCTTCGTTGATCCCCTCGGGGCGCTTGAACTCCTCGCACCGGGCAGTACGCAGAAAGGTGCCTCCCCGATGGATAATGCCCCCCACAGAGCTTACCGAAAGAGGAATGATATCCCCCTCCAGAAGCCCTTCATACCCTCGGCGGATCCCCACCACTTCGAGATCGTTGAAGATGGCCGCACGCACCACGCTCCGGATGGCGGCGTTCATTCCCGGGGCATCCCCCCCGCTGGTAAGCACTCCAATACGCTGCATCTTGTTTTTCTCCATCATCATACCTCCGGTGTTTGTCAAGCGGATTGTTGCATTCCCCTGCTCCGCCAATCTGCGAATTACCTGAACTGTTTGTTGGATGACAGAAACAAAGGGGAAGCATTTTTCCGAGTACCAAGCTGGCTCTCTCTTTTATTAGAAAAATTAACAGGGGCCATAAATTGCACCTCAGAAATTGAAGTCTTCATGGTCTGACCCCTAAAGCATACCAGTAGGGCTCAAACCCCTCCTCCTGATGCTGGTACCAATGGATAAAATCGTGCATCTCCCCTTCTACTCGCCAGGCCTCCGGGGGACGATGCTCCGCCCCAACGATAAAGACATTCCTCTTTCGATAGACCCCCGCATGAAAATCATTGATATTTTTGAGAATAAGCCCGTGAATGCTCCTGATGACACCTTCTGTGAGAGGTGTTTTCTCCTGCACAAGCCCCTCTACAAAATGGATAGCCTCCCGGTGGTTGATGGCCTCGAAGTGCTCTCCCAGAGTTTTTCCACCCACGGTGATCCCTTCCAGCACGATTTTTGTCTCCTTGAGGGTAAGGGAATTTCCCTCCATGGCGTTAGAGGTATAGGTCCAGTGAAGAATGAGGTTTTCCCGAAGATTGGCAACGATTTCCGGAGGCAATGGGCGATATGCATCCAGCTTTTCTTTGAGAGCATCAAGTTTTTCAAGAGCTGCGGTTTTTTCGAAGCTACTCATGCCCCGACCTCTTCGGTCTCTTGGTATCTGCGGATAATTTCCGGTTGTATCCGCCATTCTCCGGTAAGCATCTTCTGCATGAGACCATGTTTCTGGGTTTTGTGTTTTTCTGCGAGTTCTTTGAGTAGGGCGATTTCCTTATCTATTGCCCCAAGGTCATCAGTCATTACGTTCCTCTCTTTTCGGCAATTCATGGCCCTTGGTCAGCTTTTTTTCGGCGGTTTTTACCCGGCGTTCCAGTTTTTTGATATCCTCTTCGGGGGGTAGTTTTTCCGGCTTGATACCTCGTTCCCCCAACATATTTCGGACACTGGCATTATTCTGAACGTGTTCATCTGTAATCGAGGGCTCTCCCCGCAAGTCATCCCGTCGAACGTTATGGTTGGTAATCTCGGTGGCCAGGTTTTTGGCGGCTATGGTAACCGTGGGAAGAAAATCCGCAAGCGGGCGCTTCGGCGGCATTCCTAGCTTCTCTTTCATTTGGGCCGTGGTATTTCCTCCAAAGAGAGCTGCATCACCTTTGGAGCGGATACGGCCGAAACCACGATCATCAACGCCCCGTTCGTAGAGGTTCCGGGAAAGCTCGGTTTCCGATTCGGTGAGTTTTTGCCGTGCCTGAAGGCGTTCCTGTAAACGTAAACGTTCTTCGATAATTTCCTGCTTACGGGTTTGCACTGCGAAATAGGTTTGGGCAAAGGCGATGGCTTCTTTACGGGGATCCCCGTTCTGGGCGATGAGATAACAAGCATACCGAGTGAGCATGACATCCGCCACGGGACGCTCCGAAGATGAACCAATGGAGACCATTTTACTGACGTCGGTAAAATGGTTCTCCACAGGCACACCGGAATTCGCACAGGCATTTTTTGCCTTGGCAACAACGTCCTCAAAGTTTTGCCACTTTGTGTAGCCAAGTTTGCCCATTAAATCCCGAGCATACCAAAATTCCTCGAACTCTCCCGATTCTCCCGAAATTTGCTGAACAATGGAATTGAAAGAACTCATCAGTTTAGCAATCGTATCTTTATCCATGAGCCACCCTCCTAATTGATTTAAGGTTGCATTCTCAAACATGTTTCCCCATCAATTCACAGTGGCTCTATCACCCTCACCGCTGCATCTGCTTGAGCTTCTCCGCCATCTTTTCCCGCACCTGGGCCACTATATTTCCCTGGCTACCCTGTTGTTCTTAGGCATGTTTTACCTGGAAATCCGTAAAAAAATCATCCGCCACCTTGAAATGCTTCAGGTCCAGACTACAGATCTTGAAAACTTTCTTAAAAAGAGGGACGTATATCCAGCACTCCGAAAAAGCAACCTCTATATCAAAGGGTTCAAAAAACCCTTCAGGAAACGGAGCTTCCCTTTTGTGTGGGCCCTATCCAAAGCTTCATAACACTATGGTTTTCATGTACATACCGTTCCTGAATGTTCTACCTTCGCTATTTGTGCAAACCTGCATAGATTTTTGTTAGAACAAGTGTAGCACTACTCTGCAAAAGGGGGCAACAGAGAAAAGTGCGCATAATTCTTTCAAGGAAGCCCTGAAAAGGGTATACTCTTTCTGAAAAAAGTCGTCAATACGCCTTTTGAACATACTGACAATCCTATGATTAAAGGAGGCATTCTTCTGGAATCACTCAAACTTTCAGCCATCATCAATCCCTTCTCCTTGGCTACCCTGCTATTCTTAGGTATGTTTTACTTGGGAATCCGTAAAAAAATCATCCGCCACCTTGAAATGCTTCAAGTTCAGGCTACAGATCTTGAAAACCTTCTTGCAAGGGGAACGTACATCCGGCATTCCGAAAAAGTAGCCTCCATCCAAAGGGCTCAAAAAACCCTTCAAGAAACGGAACTTCCCTTTGGAGCGTTTCTTTTCTTTCCCCAGAAAAGCAAGCAATTTCGAGAACTCCAAGAGTTTTTGAAGACCATAGAAACTCGTTTGGAAAAAACCGATGGGGATTTTGTAACGAAGGAGATAGAACGATTCGCCTTTTTTTTCGATTCCATCGAGAGCAAGCCCCTCACGGAAACCCAACGCCAAGCCTGTGTGATCAACGATGACAGGAATCTCGTCTTTGCGGGAGCAGGCACGGGAAAGACAAGCACCATAATCGGTCGGACAGGATACCTCCTGGCATCAAAACAATGCTCTCCAGAGGAAATCCTCCTCCTCGCCTTCGGAAAGGAGGCCTCCGAAGAAATGCGGGAACGCCAGGAGGAACGATTGAGGAAATGGCTGCGGCTGGAAAACAATGCGTTACCCACCATCGAAACCTTTCATGCTCTGGGAAACAAGATCGTAGGGAAAGCTTGCGGAAGAAGGTACGACATCACTCCCTTTGCAGAGGGGGACCATCGCCTCTTAAACTTCATTGAAAAGACCATCCGAGACCTTTGCAGAAAAGATGAAGCCTTCTGTGAGGAAATCATCAGCTACTACCGAGGAGGGCGTGTGTTTGTCAACCCAAAAGGGACGCCCCTTGATAGTCGAAAAGGGACCTACCCCCTCGGCTAGAGGTTATCCTCTTTCTGCC
>NPIG01001292.1_pt1 | contig 13726 bp, 11 predicted proteins | sample 8637441 | NCBI WGS metagenome assembly NPIG01 (sample SAMN07420675, study PRJNA396082) | bioreactor metagenome | isolation source: sample BR6 brine-fed electro-methanogenic bioreactor BR | place: Japan: Kochi | collected 2016-06-14 | reverse complement strand
CCCCGGCTCTCTCCGACGGGAGGGAGCCGGGGGCTTCTCACGTCCGGCTGTCGATGCCAAGCCGAGCGGTGACTGACCCGCCCGATCGGCGACACGAAAACGCGCCGCATTACAACGAACAAGTCTTTGCCATGTCACTTCGCCGAAACTGTCTTTTTTTCATGTCACTCCCCTTGTGTTCGCGAACGTCCGATTGTTACCATGAACGTCTGAGGCCCAAGGACGCATCGCTCTCGACACGTGCCCCCGTCGAGAGACTCCAAAGGGGGAAGCCTCATCATGGTTACGTAGTAGCAATCGCTCTGAGCCCCTAGCTCGACATCCATCCACATCACTACACCTGACCCGTGGCGGCCATGCCGCTCAATGGGAGGGGTGTGCACGGGAGGAACACCATGCGACGTTTTCTCGTCGCCCTGGTTGTGTTGTGCTCTGCGCTGACACTGGCCCAGGACCGCGGGTTTCCACGCGGAGACATCTTCGACGTCAATGAGTTCGATACGGTGAACCGGCGCTCGCTGAACACCAACTTCCACATTCCGATCATGACGCTTCCCGGCCGGGGAGCCGGGTTCTCCCACGGCGTGCACTACAACTCACGGACCTACTGGAAGTCCAACTCTTGGCTACCGATCAAGTTTGCAACCGACGGCCGAACCTACACGGCCGACTGGGGCTGGCTCGTCGAGGAGCCCTTCGGGAAGCTGCACTACCGTGAGGACATTGAGGTCTGCATCGACCCGCGGACCCTCCAGGTCGTTGGCATGGGCAAGAGCTACAGTGCCTACGACTTCATCGATGCGAACGGAACGGCTCACCAGTTCAGCCTGTACTTCTCCGTCCTCGACTGGGGTGGCGGTGGTACGTGCGCCGGGTCGGCGACCAGGCCGCGAACCGGATTCGCCACCGACGAGAGCGGCTACAAGCTCGACGCCACCGACCCCGCCGCGCCGAAGATCATCGCCCCGGACGGCACTATCATCGAGCAGAACCGGGTCACCGACCGCAACGGCAACTACGTTCTACGCACTGTCAACGGCACGACCGACACATGGACGGACGCAAGCGGCCGGACGGCGCTGCAAGTCGAGCGAAACAGCACGACGACCAACCTCATCTACAACGGCAAGCAGGGGACTCGCACCGTCACCGTCACGTACCAGACCTTCGACGTCCGCACGGCCTTCGGGTGCTCCGGTGTCTCCGAATACGTGGAGTCTGGAGTTCGTCTCCCCACGCGCATCGACTTTCCCGATGGAACCTACTACCAGTTCTCCTACGAGCCGACGCCAGGCTCTTCAACAGAAACCACAGCACGTCTGGCCAGCGTGACTCTTCCGACCGGCGGCGTCGTCGATTACGAGTACTACGGCGCCAACGGAGGGATGGAGTGCTCATCCGGCGCAACCGCTCGACTGCGCCGTACGGTTACAGGGGACGGTTCCGCCCACGAGTGGACCTACGACGTCGCCGCGAGTGGCTCCGATTGGGAGACGACCGTCACGTATCCCCAGCTACCGTACGACAATGCTCCGAACCAGACGGAGATCAAGTACACAGACAACCTTCCCGTCGAGGTCAAGGTGTACCAGGGGAGCGCGGCATCGGGCACGCTTCTCCAGTCCACGAACACGACCTTCTCCGACACCAATCCCACCTCGACGACCATCCGCCTCTGGAACACCGACGGAACTCTCGGAGCCACGCGCAAACTCGAGACGACCTACGATTCGTACGGCAACCTAACTGAAGAGCGAGTCTATGACTGGGGCGCCACGCAGACCGTTCCGCTCCAGACGAAGACCTACTCGTTCGTAGGTTCCCAGGCGTACACCAGCCGGAACATCCGGAACCTCCCGTCGGAGGCGAGCGTCTACGCTGGCGATCCTCAGACCGGAACGCTCGTCGCCCGCACCGAGTGGACGTACGATGGAGGCTCGCTTGTCTGCCTGTCCGGGGCAGCCGGGCACGACGATGCAAACTACCCATGCAGCATGAACGTCCGTGGAAACGCAACGGGGATCACGTTTCACGCAAGTGATAGCGGGAGCCACCCGACGCTCGAGCACACCTTCGGCTTCGACTCCCTCGGCAACATCCGAAGCCATACCCTCGGAACTGCCTCTCCGACAACGACCCTCTATGCGGCGACGGACGAGTACACGTATCCCACTCAAACCAGTCGGGGCACGCTGACACAGACGTACAGCAACCACTTCTCATCTGGTCTCCTGCTGAGCTCCACGAATCCGAACTCCGAGACGACAACGTATTCGTACCACGCCACGCTTGACTACTTGAGTTCCATCGAGCGGGCCGATGGAGCGCTCTCGACGATCACCTGGAATGCGAGCTCAAGAGAAAGGCAGACGCTCCGCCCCGTCGCGGGGCCTCCGGGAAACCCGACGGAGACGCTTGAGCGCTGGGAGAAGTACGATCAGCTCGGACGAAGAGTGCGGGTGGTTGACGAGGACGGTTCTGGCAAGGAGTTCACTCGTCTCCGTTGGGACTACGATCCTCTCGGGCGCACCTACCGCACGTACATGTCGAGCCTGCTCGCCAGCACGCCCCACGCAGAGCTGCGTCGTGACGCGTTGAACCGCGTGGTGTGGACAAAGGCAGGCAACGGCAACGTGTCTACGACCGTGTACTCGGGACCAAGCGCCATCGTGACGGATGCCGATGGCAATCAGCGCAAGTACACGCGAGACGGGCTGGGACGTGTCATCGAAGTGCTCGAACAGGACCCTGCCAACGGTGACTCCCTGACCCTCTCGTCAACCATCAGCTACGGCGCGGCAACGCTCCGTAGTTCACGGACCATCACCTCGGGCGTTCAGACTCGCGTCTACTGGCACGATGGCCTCGGCCGCGTCGTCAAGGCACACGTCCCCGAAGCCACCTCGCTCGCCACGGAGGACTACGAGTTCGAGTACGACGGCCAGGGCAATCTCGCCAGAGTCCGTGACGCTCGAGAGTACAACACGATCTACAGCTATGATCTCCTCAATCGCCTGACTCAAATAGCTCCGGATCCCGGCCAGGGCGGCGTCCCATCAAGCCCCCAGGTTCGCTACTACTATGGCTCCGATCCCGTGGCTCACAACGCTGGCCGACTCCTCCGCCGCGAGGTTGGCAATGACTATGAAGAGGTATTGGGCTACGACGGCCTTGGCCGCATAGCAACGATCGACAAGAGGTTCGGTGTCGCGCCACAACAGGACAGCTACTTGCTCCAGCTCGGCTACGATCTCGTCGGAAACACGACGAGCCTGACCTACCCAAGTGGTCGAGTCGTCGCCACGCCTCGCAACGGGGGAGGCCAGGTCACGAGTGTGACGAGTGGGAACGAGACGATCTTGTCCTCTCTGGCGTTCGATATCGCGGGGCGGCTCTTCAAACAGACCTACGCGTACCCCGGTATTACCAAGACTGTAGTCGAGGACCGGACGCTCGCTGGCGACGTCTTCGAGACCAACCGCGTGCTCCATCAGGTTTACGACGGCACACCGGGGCAGACTCTCTTCGATGTCAGCTACACGTACCACTTCAATGGCCAGCTCGATACAGCGGTTGACGCGATCAACGCGAGTCAGTCTCTCGACCTCGGCTTCGACTCTCTCCAGCGAAGCGATAATGCCGGATCCCAAGGAGGGTGGAGTTACGACCGCCATGGCAACCGGCTGACGCAGAGTCTCACCGGATTGCCGCTGCAGTCTCTCTCAGTCTCGCCCACGACGAATCGCATCACCTCGGCGGGGTTCACCTACGATCGTGACGGCCGACTACTCTCACACGGCAACAATACATTCACCTACGATGTGGTCGGACACCTCACCGGAGCCACGACCGCAGCCGGAACGGTAGGCTACGGCTACGACAGTGAAGGCCATCCGATTCGGCGCACGGTGGCCGGGGCGACGGACCGGAGGATCTTCTTCGACGGGCTCCTGCTCGCCGAGTATGGCCCCGGCGCAGCAGCCACCGCGCCGTCGCGAGAACACGTCTTCAACCCGGAGGGGCGCCACATCGCGACCCACGACTACGGCTCGCCGCAGGGAGGCTCCACGACGTATCGCCATCACTGGGGGCAATACTCGCTTCGGTTCACCACCGATAGCACCGGGGCAATCCTGGCCAGGCAGCAACACCACCCGTTCGGAGAACTCACTGCCGCTTCCGGCAACGTGAACTCCCCTTACACCTTCGGTGTGGCCCTTCGCGACCCCACGACCGGCCTCGACTGGTCGAGCTCGGGTTGGTACGCCTCCGAGTTGGCGCGGCCGCTCGTTCCGTCCACGCTCGACTACGATCTCCATGACCCGCAGACCTTCTCTGGCTACTCCACCATGCGCAACGACCCGTTCACGACGGGTGGTCGTGAGTGGCTCGCCCCCTCGCTGCCCGCGAGCTATGAAGCGGAACTCCACCGTCTTTATCCCCGAGGCACGTCCACGAGAGGCCGAATGTGTAGCGTGGAAAAGTCCGCGTCACCTGGCGACCACGCGCCCGAGCATGATCCAGGGCACACTACCGTGTTTCACCGCAGCGACGAACCGCGCGGACGCAAGACTCGAGTTGGTATGGGTGCCATCCCGTGGGATCGGTTGGACATCCTGCTGCAGATTCTCACACTCGAAGCACAACTGTGGAACGAGATGGTCATTCAACGGATGTACGACGCAGGGGAGCCAGTCACCCTTCCGACGTTCAAACCACTGTCGCTCACTGAGTTTACGCTTCTCTTTTTCTCGTACGACCGACTCGCGCACAATCTCGTCGGTTCGAAGAAGCTGGGCACGGACAAGTGGGCACCGAGCTGGACCGGAGTCAAGATGAAACACCAGACAGCAGAGACTCCGGGTGGCTTCATAGCTCCATGGAAGAAGGGGTCGTGGGGATGGCCCAAATGGGACCAGTACAACTTCACGACCAAGAAGAAATCGACCAAGAAGGGCGGCGGCAAGAAGTCCTCACCGCTTGGCTCCGCTAGCTAGTCGTCGCGGCTCGCCCTCGCATTGAGGGCGAGCCGCAACTCTCCTCGTCTAGATCCTCCCGGCTACTCCAGAGCCGACGTCATCCACCGTGACAGTTCGTTTGCGGCCCGGGCGAGAGACAGGTGTCCTGTGACCTGTGGCGTCGCCCGCACGACGCACCCTGGGCCCCTTGACCAGCGCGATCAGGACTCTCTGGGCAGGAACGAGGAGGCCTCCCGCTCGGTGTCCCGTCCCGCAAGGTTGGCAGTGAAGGCGGCCTTCCGCTCGACGCGCGAGTGAGCACACGGTCGGGTCCGGAGGCCCGGTGCCGAACGGGGCAGGCTGTTGGGCAGACGAGTGAAGGCTCCGGCCGCGGGGAGCATCGAGCACGGCACGGATTGCTGGAAACTCCCGGGTGGAAGCAGGTGCTGCCGAACGAAGGGCACACGAAGGGTCCGTTCCGAAAGATCGTCATCCAACCCCAGTTGTCACGCTCCCCCATCGGTCGCGTACTCTACGTAAGAGGGAGGCATCGTGGCAGATGTGCGGCACGACCCATTCGCCGAGCAGGGCATCGGAGACGAGCGCTGCCAACAACTCGTCAGCTCCGCGCTCGCCGGGGAGCGAGCCGCGCTCGACGAGCTCATCGCGCGGCACCGTCCCTGGATCTACAACATCGCGTTCCGCATGGTGCTCAGCCCGCAGGATGCCGAGGACGTCACCCAGGAAGTGCTGATCAAGATCGTCACGAAGCTCGCGACTTACGACCCAGAGAAGGGTCGTTTGCGATCCTGGCTCTATCGCATCGTCGCGAATCACGTCATCAGCATGAAGCGCAAACGGGGTGCGGAGCTCGGCGTCACGGACCTCGAGAGCTATGTCGGCGCGCTCGCCGCGACGCCGGACCGGGAGCTCCCGGACAGCCCCGAAGCGCAGCTCGTCGCGGAGGAGCTCTCGGCGTCTTGCGTGCAGGGTGTGCTGCTCTGCCTCGACCGCCGGCAGCGTCTCGTGTTCATCCTCGCGACCGCGTTCGATGTCTCGGACACCGTCGGCGCGGAGATCCTCGGCATCAGTCGCGGCAACTTCCGGCAGATCCTCAGCCGCGGGCGCTTGCAGCTCCGGAGCTTCGTCGACGGCCACTGCGGCCAGCTCAACCCCGAGGCACCTTGCCGATGCCGCAAGAAGGCCGCAGCCTTCCTCGAACGTGGTTGGCACACCGAGCGCATGTACGCGCCCCACGGGCGGCCGACACTGGGCGAGGTGCTCGGCGAACGGATGGAGCGCTTCGGGCGGGACATCCATGCGGAGTTCCGGCAGCGCTTCCACGCCCAGGCTTTTTACGAGTCACCGACGAGCACCGCGTGGCTCAAAGAGCTCACGGGGCGCAAGGATTTCCGTGAGATCTTCGAGCTCGACGCATGAGAGGGGATAGACCATGACCGAGATCGTCGTCGACGCCGAGCTCGTCTCCGCGTGTGGCCTCTACTGTGGGGCGTGCAAGGCGTTCCTCAAGGGACGCTGCGACGGCTGCGGCCGGCCGAAGAACCGCGTCTCCTTCTGGGGGAAGCGCTGCAAGGTGCGGCAGTGCTGCGACGAGCGGGAGCTCTCGAGCTGTGCGGCCTGCGACGAGTTCGAGGACGTGGCAGCGTGCCGCAAACAGAACAGCGCCCTCGTGCGCTTGTTCGCCCCCCTCGTCGGCTACGACCGCCCGGCGGGGATTCGCCAGATCCGCGAGAGCGGCGCGATGGAGTTCGCGCGAGAACGTGCGCTCGAAGGCTCGATGTTCGTCAGAAGGAAGCGCTGATGGCTCAGCCGCCGAGGTGACGACGGATCGCGTCGAGACCCGCCTGCTCCGAACACCGGGCCGCGAGCACGGACGAGGACGCCGCGCGCAACTGCGCTGGCGTCGGCGCCCCGCCGCAGCGGAAGAGATTCCACACCGCGAGAAGTGAGCTCGCGACCTCCTCGTAGCAAAAGGCGGCACGATCGAGCTCGCTACCCGGCTCTGCGAGCCCCGCGAGGTAGTCCCGCGCGTAGCAGCGCGCCGCGGCGTGATGCTCGGCGTGACAACGCGCGAAATCCCACACCCGCGCGTGAAGGGCGCCCGCTCGGCCGTGCTCGACGATCAGCGCGACCTTCTCGAGCGTCTCGGCCCAGAGCGAGTAGGCGTCGAGACCGTCGCGATACGTCGGGCGATCGGTCCACTCGAGCCCGTCCGCATGGGAGATCGCCGCCGTCAAGGAACGCTCCGCGACCTCTGACGGGTCGATGGTGAAGCGCTCGTCGAGCGTCGCCACCGCGAGCACCCCCGTTCCGCCGCGCCCGAGCGCGGCGCGAGGGAGAGCGGTCGATCGTCCGCAAGAGGCGCGGAGCTCGTAGCGATCCTCGCGCTCGTCGTAGCCGGTCAGAAGACCCCACTCCGCATCCGAGACGTCCCATACGATCGAAGGAAAGCCTCGAGCGAGCCCACCGACGATGGCCGCGTGGGCTTGGTCGCGGCGCTCGCGTTCGACCTCCCTCTCGTCGCAGAAGCGCGACACGAAGGTGACGTGACGGCCCAGCGCGTGCGCGGCCGCGGAGACGAGGCGCGGGAAGTCGAACTGACACATCGCGCTCGGACAAAGCGTGCCGACCGACCAGATCCGGAACGCGAACGCGCTCGCTCCCATCACCTGGGTGGGATCGATCGCGCCATCGAGCTGATCGAGCGCGCTCGCGAGGCATCGCACGAAGGAGTGACGGATCCCGGGCTCGCCGCGCGCGAGAGCCGCCTCGTCGCGGTACCACTGCGCATTCGTCTTCACGGAACCGGGCATCCCTCTCCCTCCAGCCCGAGACTCGCCGCACGTTATCACGACCGGCCCAGAGCCCGGGGAGGAATATCAGCCCTGTCTCGCGAGCTCGGCCGCGAGCTCCCGGAGCGGGAGCACGGAGCGGCGGACGCCGTCGACGACACGTGGGCACGGCGCGCGGCGCAGCGTGTGATTGACCCGGGCGAGCGCATCGGGGCTCGCCGCTCCCAGGCGGTGCGCATGCGAAGCGGCCGCGCGCGCGAGCTCGTTCAGCGAGGCGAGCATGCTGCGGCTCGCCGTCTTGCCAATCGAGACCTGCCCATCGCCGACGACACGTTCGATCGCGGCTTGGGACACGCCTTCCGCGAGCAGGTTGGCTCTGAGCCCATCGAGGAACACGACGTCGAATGGAGCGAGCGCGGGGAGTGAGTAGTCGGTCACGAGGAACGAGAAGCGTGTTGCCGAGCAGCTAAAAAGGAGCGCGTTGCGCCGCCCGAGCGGCGCGAGGTGGCAGTACCACTCGGCAAGAGGCTGATTCCCGGCCAGCTCCTGTCCGAGCGGTTCGTCGCGAAGACCGAGCATGGCGCGCACTTTCTTCGTGCACCGGATGAGCTTCAAGTGAGGTTCGCTCCTGGCGGGAGCGTAGCACGGTGCTCGAGTCCGGCCGTGAGGGGACGCTCGATGCGGGCGGGACGGTCGACTCCTCTCGCAGCTGTTGGCACTGAGCCCGGCAGGAGTCGACCGTCCCAACCAGCGCGGAAGGCCAACGCGGTTTGCGCTTGGGGCGTCCGCCTGGGTGATTCCTCCATTCCCGCGATTGCACCGAGTAATCTTGTCGGTTAGAACGGTGAGGCTCCGCGGGCAGCCCTCGTCGCCCGCCCTTTTCAAAGGAGAACGCCCCATGATCTCGGTCGGTACTCCCGCCCCGGCGTTCAAGCTCCCGGACCATCTCGGTCGCGAGGTGGAGCTCGAGCAGTTCCGGGGGAAGCAGCACGTGATGCTGCTGTTCTACCCCCTCGACTACACCCCTACGTGAAGCCAGGAGGTGCCGGAGGTCGAGAGCTTGCTGCCTCGCTTCCGCGCCGCACACACCCAGGTTCTGGGTGTCAGCGTCGACAGCATCTTCTGCCACGCCAACTGGGCGCAGAGCCTCGGCGGGATCTCGTTCCCGCTCCTGGCTGACTTCCACCCGAAGGGGGCGATGACCTCCTCGTTCGGTCTCTACCTCGACGGCGCGGGCATCACCGACCGCGCGACGGTCGTGATCGACGCGGGCGGTACGGTCCGCCACGTCTCCTCGGTCACGCCGAGCGGCAAGCGCGACATCGAAGAGCTCGCCGCGCTGTGTGAGGAGATCGACCGCGAGCACGGCGCATCGCTCGCCGAAGTCCCGTCCCCGGAAGGTGTCGCCAGCGTCGACGCGCTCTACGTCAAGAGTAGCTGCGGCTTCTCTCGCAAGGTGCTGCTCGTCTGCGACAACCTCCACCTCGGCGACTCCCTGACGATCAAGAACGTCAGCGACGACGCCGCAGCGCGCGACGAGCTCGTGCGCCTTGCCGGCACCGACCAGGCTCCCTGCCTCGTCGTCGGCGGCAAGCCGCTCCAGGAGTCGGACGACATCGTCCGCGACCTGGTCGGCCGATCCGCTCCGCTGGTCTAGAGCTTCTTACGAGAACGCCCCCTGGCCTGGCGCCGGGGGGCGTCTTCGAGACATGGAAGTCGAACGCTAGGAGTCCGAGCGGGTGGTTCAGCCGCGGCCGAGCTTCTCGAGTTTGTTCTTGTAGCCCTCGTGATCGAAGCTCCGCTGACCCTGCGTCATCTGATAGAGCTCGTGGATCAAGACCCTGAGGATCGTGTGGATCGCGTCGTGCCGGGTCTCGCCCTTGGCGACGAGGCGATCGAGCGCCGCGCGGGTCCCCGGCGGGTCGTCGCTCGCGATCTGCTTCTCGAGTAGCTCGTGCATGGAGACGTGGAGGAAGGGATTCTCGTCCTCGCCGGGCTCCTGCCCGTCCCAGATCGCTCGGAACTCGTCGTGCTCCTCGAGGATGTCGAGGAGGCTCCGCTCGGCGGGCTCGAGGCTTTCGCGCCCCGCGCGGCGTGCCCACAGAGCGCGCACGGCGTCGCGTCCCGCCTGTGCGACGGCTCGAAAGACCTCGGCGTCGTTCTTCTGCTCGCTCATCCTCGTGCTCCTCAATCTCTCGCGGCCCAGGCCGGCCGCAGCTCGGCGACGCCCCGGTGGTTCTCCTGGGCCCCGTCGCCGAGCAGCCAAGCATAGCTGGCGCTCGCGGGCAGCGCGCGCCAGAGCAGCTCGTAGCGGCTCGCGTCCAGGGTGTCGAGCACGACGAGGACGCCGAGTCCCGGCGTCCCTCGCGGCGACGCATGGGCCACGAAGGCCCGCGGGGTCTCGAAAGCGCGCCCCCCGACTCCGAGCCGCGACGAAGACTGGAGCAAGGTGTCGGGCAGCGCGAGGGCCACGCGCTCGAGCGCCGCGAAGTCCGGCAGCCCGACGAGCAACACCCGCTCGACGGCCGCCAGATCCGCGCGGGTGAGCTCGCGATCGAGGCGCACGCGCGCACCGGGGATGCTCGTCGCGAAGCGCCGCGCCGCCCGCTCCTCCGCCCCGCCCCGCCCGCTGCCGATGACGATGAGCTCGGGGCCACGATCGAGCAGCCTAGCGAGACTCGCGGGCCGCTCTTCAGGCTGCAGTTCTCGCAACAGCCAGGCTTCCGGGTCGATCGACACGCGCACGGGAGTCTGCCCTCGCCAACCCGCGCTCCACGGGCCCTCCGCGGGCAGGGAGACATCGTGGCGTCCCCGGCCGGCCTCGAACTCGAGCTCGAGCTCGACGCTCAGCGCACTCGCGGCGCGCACGGTGCCTCCGAACTGCACGGAAGCACCCACGTTCGCCACCTCCGTGAGCGCGAGCTCGGGGAGCGCACTCTCGCCCAGCCACGCGGCGGCGAGTGCGCCAACGCGTGGCCCCCCTGCGAGCCCAAAAGCCCGGCGCAAAGCCGCCGCTCCCACGGGCTCGGCGGGCGGCTGCGCCACCAGCGATCGAAGCGCCACGTCGAAGACCGAAGCCCCGAGCACCGAACGCAGGGTCAGCCATCGCGCCGCCGCACGCTCGACCGGGTCGAGAGCGGCGCGGGCGCGGTTGGCATCGAGCAGGACGCGGCGGCGCCAGCTCCGGCCCGGCTCCCCCGCCTCGAGACGTTCTGGATGGGCGAGCAACGACGCCAGCCCGGCGAACGCCACCTCTTGCTCCCGGTCCGGGATCAGCGCCCCGCCCCACCACAGCGGCGCGAGGCACTCGGCGATGCGCTCTGCGTCGAGCGGCGCACGCCCCGCTGTCGGCAGGCCGACGAGTCCGGGTCCGAACAACGCGTCCCCGCCGCCGAGCTCGACGAGTCGAAGCGAGCGGAACGGCCGCGGCCCGGCATCGCGCACGAAGCGTTCCAGGATCGGGTGCACCTGCCCGAGCGTGTACCCCGCGCTGCGCGGACTCCCCGCCGGATGGGAGAAGTAGACGTAGTCGACGCCAGCGATCGTCTGCGCACGCCTCTTGAAGGGCCCCGCAATGAGGTGCAGCCCGGGCGCGCGGACTCCGCCGGTCTCCTCCGCAGCAGCGCCGTCGGCCGGCGCGACCCACGCCTCGGACGCCGCATGCCACGTCTCGGGCAGCGCGAGCGCGTCGACGCGATACCGCGCGACGCGCTCTTCCCCACGGGGATGCCAGCGGTCCTCGGGACGCAGGATGCCGGAACGCGGCCAAGGGCCTCGCCACGCGACGTGCACGCGCCGAGCTTCCGGCGAGCATCGATCGACGGCGAGCTCGGAGCCCCCCAGCTCTCCGTTCTCCGAGACGAAGGAGAAGCCCGGCCCGAGCCGCAGCGTCGCCGGAAGCTCGGCGCAGACCACCTCGAGCTCCGCCCGCCCGTCGAGGCGCTGGGCCACGGGGTCGACCTCGAGCGTCATCCGCGCCGAGCGCACCTCGACCTCACCCAGCGCCGGGAGCGCGAGCGTGGTGAGGAGCGCCGTTCCGATCAGCAAGCGCCGTGTCATGTCCATGCCAGCGATGATAGCGAATCCGCGCCGCCGCTTTACAGCGAGCCCGGGCAGCGCGATGCTGAGGTGGGCTCGATCCGGGAGGCGCGATGGAGATCCGTGTCGGCGAAGCGATCCTCGAGCTCGTCCTCGGCGACATCACGGAGTTCGCGGCGGACGCCATCGTCAACGCTGCGAACAGCCGGCTGGCGGGGGGCGGCGGCGTCGATGGCGCGATCCACAGCGCCGGCGGGCCGCAGATCATGGCGGCGTGCCGCGAGATCGGCGGCTGCCCGACGGGCGAGGCGGTCGTCACGACCGCGGGACGCCTTCGGGCTCTTTGGGTCATCCACACCGTCGGGCCGATCTACCGCGGGGGTGAACACGACGAAGCCGAGCTCCTCGAGAGCGCCTACCGCAGCTCGCTCACCCGCGCAGAGGAGCTCGGTGCGAGGAGCGTCGCGTTCCCCTCGATCTCGACCGGGGTCTACGGCTATCCGCTCGAGCTAGCCGCGCCGATCGCCCTCGCGACGGTGCGGAGCCACCTCGAGTCGGAGGAGCGCACGATCGAGCGCGTGAGCTTCGTCCTCTTCGACGAGCGCACCTACCAAGCTTACGCCTCTGTAATCTAAGTTCTGACTTATCAGTCGCTTACTTGCGATTGCACCATGCTTGGCTACAGTGGCGGCCGGATAGGCTTCCACGCAGCGAGGAGGGTGAGATGGCGTATCAGGTGACGCTGATCCCCGGGGACGGGATCGGGCACGAGGTGACGGCGGCGACGAAGAGGGTGCTCGATGCCACCGGCTTGTCTTTCGAGTGGGTCGTGGCCGACGCCGGCGGCGAGCACATCAGCCGCTACGGGACACCGCTCCCACAAGAGACCCTCGACGCCGTCATGCGCACGGGTGTCGCGATCAAGGGCCCGATCACGACGCCGGTCGGTTCGGGGTTCCGCTCGGTGAACGTCGCGCTGCGCAAGAGCCTCGACCTCTTCGCGAACTACCGGCCCGCGAAGAGCCTGCCCGGGGTGAAGACGCGCTACGAGGATGTCGACGTCATCGTCATCCGAGAGAACACCGAAGGCCTCTACTCCGGTCTCGAGCACATCGTCGTGCCCGGCGTCGTCGAGTCGCAGCGCATCGTCACCGAGGCGGCATCCGAGCGCATCGTCCGCTACGCCTTCGAGACGGCAGAGCGACTCGGCCGGAAGACCGTCACCGCCGTGCACAAGGCGAACATCCTCAAGCTGAGCGACGGCCTCTTCCTCGAAGTTGCCAAGCGCGTGGCACGTGAGTTCCCGGAGATCCGCTACGAGGAGTCGATCGTCGACGCTACGGCGATGAAGCTCGTCATCGACCCGAACGCCTTCGACGTGCTCGTCATGGAGAACCTGTTCGGCGACATCGTCTCCGACCTCACCTCGGGGCTGATCGGCGGGCTCGGGCTCGCGCCGAGCGCCAACATCGGCGCGCAGTACGCGATGTTCGAAGCGGTGCACGGCTCCGCACCCGACATCGCCGGGCAGAATCTCGCCAACCCGACCGCGCTGATCCTCTCCGGCGTCCTCCTGCTCCAGCACCTCGGCGAGCTCGAGGCGGCGCGCATGGTCCACGACGCGGTCAGCACGGTGCTCTCCGCCGGCACGACCCGCACGCGCGACCTCGGAGGCACCGCGAGCACGGACGAGTACACGGACGCGATCATCCGCGAAATCGAGTCCTGAAGGCGACGGGGCAAAGAACCCGAGCCGGAAGCTCCTTGAAGCTGTAGCAGCGTTATGACGAGGAAGAAGTGTTCCGAGCCGGGAGCTCATCGTCGTTGTCGCCGAGCCATCGGCGCTCCTGGCAAGGCGCGACGACGAAGCTGTAGCAGCGCTACTGCGAGGAGGGCAGTGTTCCGAGCCGGGAGCTC
>NPIG01000347.1_pt1 | contig 13734 bp, 18 predicted proteins | sample 8637441 | NCBI WGS metagenome assembly NPIG01 (sample SAMN07420675, study PRJNA396082) | bioreactor metagenome | isolation source: sample BR6 brine-fed electro-methanogenic bioreactor BR | place: Japan: Kochi | collected 2016-06-14 | reverse complement strand
ACCAGGAGACAGATGAATGCGCCGACCATGATGCCGTTCATGCCGTGACTGCGGTATCCCGGCAGCAGGACGGCCACTGCGAAGGCGATGAAAATGACCACCCCGCCGCCGCGCGGCACCGGCTGCTTGTGAATCTTGTTCTTTGCGACCTCGTCCATCACCCCGAGCCGCCGCAGCGCATAGATAGCCAAAGGCATCAGTACAGCGGCAAGGATGAAGGCCGTGCAGAACACCATGATGTAGGTGCGTGGCCAGTAGGTTGGTGGACGAAACAGCATTGGCGCGTTATTCCCTTGGGCTCCCGATGGTCGGCGCTGTTTTCCCTTTATTCGAAGAACGATTGGACGGAGTATATCACATTCTCGACTTCTTGTGAAGCCAATGCGGGATATATGGGAATTGAAAGACATTCGTTATGTGCTGATTCGCTGGCAGGACAATCTCCGCCCACGTAGTGATGAAGCGGACGATAAACGGGCCGTTTCGCCTCGACATTGCGGTCCGACAGGTGTGCGGCCAGTGCTTCAAGTTGTTTCGTGCGAAGCACATAGCGGAAGAAGACGTGCTCTGCACCGGCGGGCAGGCCGAGTGGCAATGGGGCGAAGGCCTTTCCGTATTCTGCGGCGATGTCGCGACGGCGCTCGATAAATCCCTGCAGGCGTTTGAGTTGCACGCGGCCCATGGCGGCCTGGAATTCGGTCATTTTGTAGGCGTAGCGCGCGCGGAATTCGTCACGATTGTCGTAATCGCGCAGGTCCCGCGCCAGTTCCGCCACGCCGGGGTCATCGGTCAACAGCATGCCGCCCTCGCCGGTGGTGAGCAGCTTGGTAGCATAGAACGAAACCACCGCGATGTGGCCGACCCGGCCAGCGTCCCCCCCGACGGATTGCGCGATGTCCTCGACGGCCCGCGCGACATGCGGAACCGGCCCCCGGGCGCCGAAAAGGTGCACCGGCACCACTGCCTTGACGAAATCGGGAACTTGGGCCGGGTCGATGTTGAGGTCCGGGCCGATGTCACAGAGCACGGGCCGCGCACGCAGCCAGGTTACGGGCTGCAGGACGGCGGCGCAGGCGTAGGCGGGCAGTGCGACGGCATCGCCCTCCTCCACACCGAGGGCGATGAGCGCCAGGTGGAGCGCGGCGGTGCCGCTGTTGACGGCGACGGCGTGGCGGCGGCCGAGCAGGGCCGCGCATTCATTCTCAAAGGCCTCGACTTCCCGGCCTTGCGCCAGCATGCCGCTCTGCAGCACGCGCGCGGCCGCGTCGATTTCTTCGGCGCCGATGTCGGGTTTGCTATGCGGAATCATTGCCTGCCCCAAGGATAATCGCTTTGCTTTCCGGGCCGCAATTCATGAGGAGGTCGAGGATGGAGAGGTCGGGAGCAAACGCCCCGTGCAACTGCGGATAGACGGGCGCGCGCCAGTGCTGCAGTTCGAGCCGGACGCCCGCCTCTTCGAGCGAAGCGGCGTCGAGATAGACGTCGAGCGCGTGGGCGCCACTGTAGTAGGCGTCGCCGCCCACCGCGCGGACGAGGTTGGCCAGGCGTTCCGTCGCCTCGCCGGGCACGGCCAACTCCGAGCTGTAGCGCACGGGTGTGCGGATTCCGAGCGCGTCGAGGAAGAACGCGAGCATCTCGCGGTTGAGGTCATTGAGCCGGCCCCACTCGCGGCAGTAGAAGGCTTCCAGAGCGGGCGCATAGCGTTCGAAGAAGGGGGCTTTCGCGTAGCACTGGGCGACGGTGCGCCAGTGTTTCTTGCGCCAGGGCGGCCGGTTGGCTATGGTGATCTCATCGAGCCGCGCCTGGAACGGGGCATGCACCGGCACGGTGAGCAGCAGTTCGCCCGCAGGCCCCTTCACCTTGTTGCGGTTCTGCCAGCCGTTCTTGTTGTACTGGATATCGTCGAGCACGACGAACACGCCGGCGCGCGCGGCCTTTTCGAAGTACCGCAGCCACGGCAGATAGTGCAATTGATGAATAGCGACCAGCATGGCATCCGTTCAGAAACTGCGCGGGTTCAGGTCAGCATGGTGACGCCGTCCGGCCCGAACCAGAGACCCGGGGCCAGGGAATCCATATTCCGGCTGTGCCACCTTAGCTCTCCATCGACATAAACCCGCAATCCCTTGAGCCCGTCCGGGGATGTCCATCCCTCCGGCGCGTCCGCGGCGTCCGAGGCAATGGTCACATCCCAGTCGCGCAAGCGGATGCCGTCGATGTGAAAGCTCGGCGTGTGGTTGTCGATGTTTGGCGTGAACGTGAACCCTTCGAACTCAGTCGCGCGCAGGCCCGCCCACGCGGCAGCGGCGGCAATGCACAGCGTCCAGGCAATGGCGCTCGTTCTCATGGCGGTGTTTCTCCTCTCTTCGCACCTTCCCAACTACGATGACAAACACGCCACCTGTCCGGGGTACGTCTTGCTGCAGGCGGCTACCGCCGGGATTGGGCCGGCGGGAAGCACCTTCAACCATAGCATGACCGTGCGTTCCCCTTCTTTGCAGCCGGGAACCGCGCTGGTGCCCGGCCTGGCCTGAAGGCCCAGTATGTTTCCGCCTTCTGGACCCCGGCTTTGCGCCGGGGTGACGGTCTGGCGCGCAATGAGTGGATACGGTGCCAGGGAACCGGAGACATGACCTTGCCGAAAACCTTACTTGAAGCAGGCCTTTGGCATATCCACGCCCGGTCCGGCGGACCCGCTGGAAAGCAAACGGCGCGGGGGACAAACGCTGCATCCTCCGCGCCGCAATACTTACATTTTACTCAGGCTCAGACCTTGCCCGGCGGCTCGGGGATGGGCCGGACGGGGTAGTCCTTGTCGAAGCTGAGGTCTTCGGGCACAAGGCTGAGGTCGCTGTTCAGCGCCTCTTCGAAGGTCAGTTCCTGGCCGGTGAAGGCGGACATGCGGCCCATGATCGCCGTCATCGTGCTCTCGGCGGTGCGCACGCCCTCATTGAGATAGGGCCCTTCGCCGCGGATGCTCGCCATGAGGTCGATGTGCTCCTGCACGTAGGGGCTGATGAGTTCCGGGCCGCTCATGTCGCGGCAATTGCTCTTGCCCTTGGTGCCGGTCACTTCCTCGAACACGCCGCCCGAGGAGTCGACCCAGTGTCGCGACATCGAAATCATGTGCACGCCGTTTGGATACTCGTAATCGCAGGAGAAGTGGTCCCAGATATTGCCGTACTTGTTGTTGACGTCGCGCGGCTTCCAGGCGCGGCCGCCGCTGGCGAAGACCTTCTTCGGCGGTCCGCCCATGACCCAGTTGATGACGTCGATGTTGTGGATGTGCTGCTCGACGATGTTGTCGCCGCAGACCCAGACGTAGTTGTACCAGTTGCGAAGCTGGTATTCGAGGTCGCTCCAGCCTTCCTTGCGCTCATGGGCGAAGGGGAGCGTGCCGCACCAGTAGGCNNGCCGATGGCGCCGTCGAGGATTTTCTGGACCGTCTCGACATAGGGTTTCTGGTGGCGCCGCTGCGTGCCGGTGACGAAGGAAAGCTTCTGTTTCTCGGCCTTCTTCGCGGCGCGGATGAACTGGCGTATGCCCACGGGGTCAACCGCGACCGGCTTCTCAGTGAAGATGTGCTTGCCGGCATCGACGGCGGCCTCGATGTGCTGCGGGCGCGCGTAGGGCGGGGTGGCGTGGATGATCATGTCCACGTCCGTTTCTAGCAGTTTCTTGTAGGCGTCCATGCCGACGAACATCATGTCCGGGTCTACATCGACGCGCTCGTGGCTCTTGATCTCATTGTGCCTGGCCTTGAGCCGGTCTTCAAAGGCGTCGGCCATCGCCACCAGCTTCACATTGTCGCTGCCTTTCAGGCAGTCCATCGCCGCGCCGCCGCCACGGCCGCCGCAGCCGATCAGCCCGACCTTGACGGTCTCGCCGTTCGTCTGGGCCTTGCCGGTCTTCGCCGCCAATATGGCGAAACTCGCCACTGCCGCGCTGCGTCTGGCGAAACCGCGCCGCGACATCTCCCCGTGCTCATGCTTGCTCATAACGCTCTCCTTCTTGAATCGCAACGTACAAAGCACAATTGCCATGTTCGCCGCCGGAATAGTGAGGCATCAGGATAGCAGCAACACAAGCAAAATAAAAGCGCGCGCTGCCTGGTGTGCAGAGACACCCCGGGCACACGCGCTTGCCGGAAATCTTTCGCGAGCACCTCTTCTTGAACGCCGCATCCGGCGGCCGTCCCCGGGCCGCCGTTTCCCCCGAGGCCGGCTACTGCACCACCGCCGCGACTACCGCCAATGCCCCCACGACCACGGTAGTCCACACGACCAGACAGAATCGCTCCAGCGCTGCTGTCGACATAGATGCCTCCTTTCGCACCGCCATCATAGCACAATTCAGTAAAAAATGCTAGTGCTGCGCATTTGATGCAAAGAGGCTTGGCTGCGGTGTTTTCGGTTTTTCGAAACCCGCATAAGGCATATTTTGTGGCATCAAGACAGGCAGGCACAACATGCAGGCCGGCATGTAATCGACTGTAAACAAACTTAACAAAGCGAAAGGTGGAAGATTCGAATGTCGTGGTACGCGCCGTTGAGGAAGAGCGCCTCCCGCAAGTCCCCCACCGCGTTGAATCCGCATGCCTCCAGGAAGGCGGCCAGCGCGGTTTCCCGGGGCCCCACCGGCACGAGCAGACGGCTTGCGGGCAGATGCGCGCGCGCCTGGTTGAGCAGTTCGCGGAAGCCGCGCCGCACGCTGTCGGAAGCGCAATCCTCTTCGTTGGCCAGGTACACCCACACCGTGGCGGTGTCGGGCGCGAGTTCGGGCCGCACCCGCAGCAGGCCAATCGCGGCGCCGTCGCGTCGCGTGATGACGAACTCCTGGGCGCCGAGGTGGGGGTGGAGCGCGTCCATCTCGCGGTCATAGCGGGTGGCCATGAGCATGCCGGACTCGGTGAAGGTGAAGTAGGCGGCGTCGTTCCAGTTTTCCCATCGCGCGAGCATTGCGGCGTCGGCCTCTTCGAGCGGCCGCAGCAGCAGCACGCCGCGCATGGCCGCGCGCGCCAGTTGGAAAAGCGACGGTTTCGCGGCGCGCCCGAGGCTGTGATAGACCCGGGTGAATTCAATGCCGCGGGAGGAGAGCTTGTTGAAGGCCGCCACCGCGTGCTCGATGCAGGCGCGCTGCGCGTCGCACCAGGGCGCGTGCGGTTTGCGGAAGCTTCCAGACAGCGCCTGGTGCACATGCGCCGCGCCGCCGCCGCAGAGGTACCGCGCCCAGCAGCGCATGCACTCCTGTGTGGTGAGCGCGCCGACGTCTTCGAAGCGTTTGAGCGCGGCGGTGTCGAGTTGGCCTTCGCTCAGCGAACCCGCGTGAAAGGCTTCCTGCCCCGCGAATTCCGCTGCCGGATAGACGGCGCCATCGGTATCGACCGCGAGCGCCTGCACGCCTGCGGGGTCGGCGCGTCTCAGCGCCTGGCCATTGTAGATGCGCCAGAAAAGTTCCGCTATCGGGTCCAGCCGGAAGTAGCGGCGTTCGAGCAGGCGGCCCGCGTAGTACTCGGCGGTTTCGCGCAGTGCACCGTGCAGGGTCTCGGGCGGCGTGCCCGGCTGGGCGGTATAGGCGCCATCGAGGTCCAGCGCGATGGAGTGAAATCCCGCGTGCTCGAGCTCCTTCACGGCGGCGGTGAAGTCCGTGGCGGCGGGCCGCAACACCGCCCTGCCGCTGACCCCCGGGGTGTCCCCGCCGAAGACGCCCGCGCATCGCGCCAGCTTGGCGCGGTCCTTCGCGAGCCAGTCTTCCGCGGTCCGGGGCGGCGCCTCCCCGGACAACTCGAGTTCCAGCCACAGCGTGTGGGGCCGCAGCGCCTTCGGCAACCGGGCGCCGGGCGCCGGCGGGGTGCGCACCGCCACGGTTGCGCGCTTGCCGGCGAGCCGTGCCGTATCGAGCACATGCCGGACAAGCTCGGCAAGTCCCGGCGCGTTGTCGAGGCCATCCGGCGCGAACAGTTCGAACCGCAGTTCCGGTTGCTGTTGTGCGCGGGCGAAGAGCAGGTCGGCGGCGCGGCGCGGTGGTCCGCCGGGCCGGGAGAGGTCTTCGGTCGCGGGGGGCAGCAGCACGGTCATGGTGTGCAGGCCGCGCTCGACCTCGTACTGTTTCTGCATTTCTTCGTGCTTCGGCGCGGGCAGGATGGACTTGCTGGTGCGCAGCCACTCGAGTTCGCCGATGACTTCCTCGAGTTCCCCGCGGTCGAACCGGTCTTCGAGCAAACTGAGAATGCGGTTGACCGGCTCGCGCGGATAGTGCTGCAGCACGTTCCACGAGATGTCGTCGCATTCGAAACAGAAGCAGGTTTCGGTGTCGATGACATAGTGGAGTCCGCCGATTTCGAAGCGGTGCAGCGCCTCCGGGCCCATGTCAGTAGGCCCCCAGGGTGCCCTTGGACCGGCTCCAGTCCTCCATGAACCTGAAGACCGTCAGGCCGAGGGTGGTCCACACGAAGCAGCTGATCACCAACCCGAAGAAGGGCGCGGTGGTGAACACGGAGACAAAGGCGTGTCCGTCCCCGACGGGCACCATCTGGCCCTTNNCCTTGACGAGGACGAATTTCAGGCAGATGGCCGCGTCGGTAATGGGCAGTGCGTGCATGATGGCGGCGAGCGCCCAGCCCTGGTGCAGCAGTTCCTCGCGCGCGAAAAGCGCAAGGCCGAAGAGGCCCATGCGGATGAGGATCGCCACCTGGCCGACCTGTTTAAAGACCAGCACGAGCCCACCGACCATGAACCCGAAGCCGAGCAGGTTGATGAAAGTGAGCGCGAGCAGCACCAGCACCTCGAGCACGTGGAAATGCAGGGTGCCGCCCACGGACAGCGTGACCAGCCAGACCATGATGCCCGAGGTGATGATTGTGGTAACCGAGCCCACGGCGCAGCGCGCGAGGAAATTGGTGATGAGGCCGTGGGGGCTCATGCACAACTGTTCGAGCACGCCGGTGCGGGCCATGCCCTGGAGGCCCTGGCTGAACATGCCCACCACGCCGAAGGCGAACATGCCGATGATGAAGCCGAGCACGTAGTTGGTCGCCTTCTCAGGGTCCTCAAAGGCGAGCAGGCCCTTGCTTTGCACCGGGGCGGCCTGCTCCACGGTTGTCTTGCCGTTTTCGGCGTCTTCGGCGCTCTGGCTGTACATGAATCCCGCGATGAGCACCATGAGCATGCCGTAGCCAATGATCATGCCGGTGAGCGTACGGAACCAGTAGCGCCGCATGATGATGAGCGAGCGCACGATCTCGGCTTTCATGACAAGAAAGAAACTCATACCGCTTCCTCTTCGGCTGGCAGGTCGAGGGGGGCGCCGGTCAGTTGCAGAAAGACCTGTTCGAGGTTCTTCTGGCGTTGATTGATCCCGCGCAGGCCGACGCCCTGCGCCTTCAATCGCTCCACAAGCTGGTATAGCGCGCGCGAGCGCACCGCGTCGTCCGCGGTGATCGTCGCCTCGAGTGCGGGGCCGTCGAACCCGTTCTCCCGCCGCGTGGCGAGCACACCCTCTATATTGGAGAACGCCTCGGGCGCAACGGGCTGATCGAGCTTGAAGACATAGACCTGGTCGGAGAAGACCTCGAGCAGTTCTTCCGTCGGCTTGCAGGTAATCAACTCGCCGTGGTGGATGATGCCGATACGGTCGCACAACTCCTGGGCGACGTGCATGTCGTGGGTCGTGACGAGCACGCAGCGGCCGTGCTCGCGGGTCATCTCGATGATTTTGTCTTTGATGGCGCGGCTGCTCTGCACGTCGAGCCCGGTGGTCGGCTCGTCGAGCAGGAGCACGCGCGGGTCGGCAATCAACGCGATGCAGATGGCGAGCTTCTGTTTCTGGCCGCGGCTGAGGCGGCGGACCTGCACGTTCTTCTTGTCCTGCAGGCCGATGAAATCGAGCAGGTCGTGGGCGCGGTCGCGCAGCACCTTGCCGCGCACATTCTTGAGGTTGCCGTAGTACATGAGGTTTTCGAAGGGCGTGAGCGGCCACATGCTGGTGCGCGTGCCTTCGAGCACCACGCCGACCTGCTTAAGGATCTGCTTGCGTTTTTTCTCGACATGCAGCCCGCTCACATAGACGGCGCCGCGGTCCGGCCGGACCAGCCCGGAGACCATCTTCACGGTGGTGGTCTTGCCGGCGCCGTTCGGGCCGAGAAGGCCAAAGATTTCGCCGGGCCGGATGCCGAAGGTGATCTGCCTTGCGGCATGGGTTTCGCGGCGGCGGTAAAGCCGCCGCTTGCGCGTTTCCTCGTCGACGTGAAACAGGTGCCGTGTCACGAACCGCTTGTCGACGCCATCCAGTTCTACGAGATACTCACTGTTCATGCCTGCCTCAGTCCGCGGGGTACGTATTGCTGTTCGAGCTCATCGAGCGCGGCGTTTGCGTCGCCGCATAATTCCACCTTCGCCACATACTCAAGATACACGCTTTCCAGGTTGCGCACGGTGTGGATCACGATGACCAGGCTCAGGCTGCCGGTGGCGTAGTATAGCGCGCCGAGCAGCACGGAGAAAGCGAGGAACTCGACGGCCTGCGCGAGGGAGTTATCGAAGAAGTGGCGGTGCACGATGCTGAAGGCGGCCCCGACAACGAACACGCTCCAGACGGGGCGGCCGGTCCAGGCGATGAGCTGGGTCTGGGCGGCCGCGCGGTAGATGAGTTCCTCGCTGAAGCTGATGGCGGTGAACCGCAGCAGCAGCGCGGGGCTCTCGGTGAAAAAGCGTGTGATGGCGCCAATGTCACAGAGATGCCCGAGGGCGTCGCGGGGCACGCCGTGCGTGAATGCGAGGCTGAAACTGAACAGCACATGCCCGCCCGCGAGACCCAGCAGGAGGTACAGCGGAGACACGAGGTCTCGGGAAAAGGCGCCGGCCTCCCAGCCGAAGAAACAGGCAAACAGGAAAAGTCCGCCCTGCACAAGCAACGCGAGCGTGTGGGGGCGTTGCCCTTTTGGGGCTTCCGGGCGGCGATTGGTGACGACGGCGTACACGACATAGGCGCAGAGCAGCGCGAAGAAGACAGGCCGCACATTCACGATGCCTGCTCCGCGCCGGCCGCGAGGGCCTCCGCCATTTCGCGCAGCGCCAGGCCGCCGGCATGGCGGGCGTAACGCTCTTTCAGCGCTTCGAACTCATGGCGCAGCAGCCCGTAGCAATAGAGGGCGTACATCTCGCCGTCCCGCGGCACGTGGTCCTCCAGGGTCAGTTCTCGTTTCGCTCCGGTCATTTCCAGGATTCGCCAAGAGGTGCGGTTGAAAGAATAGATCATGGCGCCCACGCGGTGCAGATTGAGTTCATCGAAACAATATGCCAAGGCGCGGTAAACGGCGATGGCAGTAACCGTGGTTCCCCGAAACTGTCTGCTGAGATAGATGTCGAGATTGCAGGACCGGTTGCGCCAGCTGAGCTGCTGCAGGGACATGAGCCCCATGGGGCCGGTTTTTTTCGAGTCGATGAGCAAATGGACCGCGCCGGGCAGGGAGTGTCCGGCGCCGCGCCCGAGCATGCGCACGATCTGTTCGCGCACCTGCCGGGGCGAGCGCGCCGGGTCGCCGTAGAGGAAGAACTGGAAGTCCGGCTCTTCCATCCAGGCGACCACGGTGTCGAGGTCGTCCCGTTCGGCGCGTCGTATGTAGGCATCGGTCATGAAGGGCACGGCGCGCCTCCCGGGTCCGGGCTGTACAGGGTCAGTGTTTCCAGGTCGTGCCAGCGGCCCGCGGCGTAGAGTACCTTGCGCTGCACGCCGTTGCTCTTGAAGCCCTGTGCGGTGAAGAACTCGCGCAGGGGGCGTTCCCGGTCGAGGCAGTGGGTCATCACCTTGCGCAGTTGCATTCGCACGAAGGCGCGCTCCCGGATAAACGCCCAGGCTTCGTTTCCGAGCGGGCCTTGGACCCTGGTTTCATCGAGAAACAGCAGGCTCGCCTCGCCGAAGGGGGTTTCCGGGGGGAGGGTGCGCAGGCCACAGAACCCGTGCACCACGCCGGCGCGGTCTTCCACCACGAAGAGCGCGCCCTGAGCGGCCGCTTCCTTGCGCCCGAGCATCTCGCGCAGTTCGTCCCGCGTGGGCAGGAGCGGTTCGCGCTTTTTGTCGAGCAGCGCCGAGCGCGGCGCCTCGAGGGCGTAGAGGGCATGCAGTGCGGGTGCGTCGTCGGGTTCGGCCATGCGGATGAAGGTGTGTTCACCGGCGATCATGCTGGGGTCCCGTGTGGCGCCTCGGTTCCGGGCGTACACGAGTCGCCGGGAATCCGGCGGCTGGCCGAAGTCCCGGCTGCGTGCGTCCAGTTGAAGGCCGCCAGCTAGATGCCGAATTCGTTCTTCTTGGCGATGCGGTAGTCCTGCCACGCCCGCCAGACGGCATTGAGAAAGTCGGTGAAGGCGTCGGCGCGTGTCATGGAAATGGTCTTGATGTGCTTCATCCTGCGGGCTCCGTGTCAATTGTTTCCCCAAATCACGGGTATTAAACCACAAAGGCGCGCCAACTACAAGCCGTAGCACCTGCGAACCGCTGGCTCAGGTGGTCGTGTCGTCCCCGCCGGTACCGGTGTCGGGATCGGGGTTCTCGGGGTCCTTGTTCTGCACCAGAGGAATGCTGATTTCGATAAGATTCATGAAATAGGTCAGTTTCACCTCGGGGGCAATCGACGCCGGCAGCACACGGCCCCGGCTCACAGGGCGGATGCGTTTCATCAGGCCGCCTCCCCGTCATTCGGGCTCTTCAATTGCGCCAGCGGCAAGAAGAACGCTGTGAGCAGATTGATCAGGAAACACATCATCGCCTGATAATCGCTCTGAATGTTGTTACAGATGTCCTGCGCTTTGGCAGGCGGCCTCGAGATACGCTGCAGGTGGTTCATTCGCTTTTCCTCCACAACGGCGCCGGCGGTCCCCACGCTGCGCTGCGCCATGGCGCGGCGCCCCGGACCGGCCCGGAAACCGATGTAGTTCAGGTCTGGGCCGCTTCCTTGCTGGTAAGCGTCTGCGCCACGACCGACAGTATGCTGACAATAAAGGTGAGGATCTGGCCGGTGGTTACGTCATCATCCTGCGCCTTGGCAGGGACCCTGGAAACTGCCGTAAGATGCTTCATTACCCTTGCTCCTTGCGCTGTTTACGACCCTGTGGGGGGCCGCGTCGGCTCTTGTTGTGCCTTTGCTCAACCTGTGGCGAGTATAACGGAGTTCGATGGAGTCCTGCAAAACACACAACACGCGCTCCACCGAAGCCCAAGCGCTTACTCTACCCTGCACGAGACGCGCCGTTACACGCGATTTCGCCCGCGGAAATCGCGAGGCCACGCTTCTTGTATGTCGAGAACGCGCGAAAAGTTCCCTTGGTTACAGCATGGGTGCAGGAGGTGGTTCGCCAGGCCGGCTGTCACACCGCCGTCTTCCGGCCTATTCGCCGGCGGCGGCGGCCAGGGCGTCGCGTATTGCGCCCGGCGCCTTGACGATCTTCATGAAGGTGCCCATGCCGAGGTCGGGGAAGCTGGCGGCGATGCGGAAACGACCGTGGTGGGCGTATACCTTGCCCTGAGACACGAGGATTTCCCAGGGTGCGTAGGCAACGTGTTTCTGTTCGTCAATGTCGCAGGTTTCCAGCACCACCTTGTCGGCGCCGTCGCCCTCGAGAACAGCCACCCCGAAGAGCGTTTCCGCCTTCCCGGGCACATCCACGCGGTAGACCTTGCGCGTGCCGCCCGCTCCCGCGGTCAGTCCTTTCTCCACCGCCTCGATGGCGGCCTCCTGCGATTCGTACTGCTTGAGCAGGTGGTGGTCCTCGAAGCGCGGCATAGAAATCATGTAGCGGTACTTGCGCAGCTTGTCGGGAGGGATACCTTTCCTGGAGCCGAACGGCGCGCCCGGGCCGAGGGCCTTCTCGAGTTGCGCCGCCACGTCCGAGAGCGGGTCCTGGGTTCGGTAGAGCAGTGCCCAGTAGGCGGGGTTGGTCCAGGAGAGTTTTAGTCCGGATTCCGTGGTGACGACTGCGGCCCGCAGCACAGCCGTGTATCCGCCAAACTCCGATGCCGCGGCATTGGCCTTGATGGCGTCGCTGGTGAAGGCGAGCACATGCGCGCCGTCCCGCGGGCTGTATTCACCCACAACCTCGAAACCGACGTCTTTCAAGGCCGCCGCCAGGCGCGCCTTTTCCGCGGCTGCGTCCTGCTCGACGACCTTGCCGGCAAGATAGGGCTTAAGTCTTTCTTGCGCCACCACTTGGGTCGGGGTGAGGCAACAGAGAAAAAGGACTATGGTCATCGAAAGATACGGACGCCTCATTGTGCTTCTCCCACGCTTCATGCATTCGCGTTTGTTTGGACCAGTTTCGTCGCGTTGCTCCGAAGAGATAACGGGCAGACTTGGCAGGGCTCTGAACCCTTGCTCTCCATGCGGGGTTTGCGAGGTAAGGCAGCAGGAGACAACGGCCAAGACAATGCGTAAGAATTTGCCCGAACAGCCCCGTGTGATGTATGAAGCAGGACCGGGTAGAATGGGTGATGGCAAGGACCGGCCGGGCGGGGCGGAAGGAGCGACACTTGGAGACACACTTCGCGCTGTTCGGGCTGCGCCACCTGCTGACCATGGGTGCACTGTTTCTCCTGGGATTCGCCATTGTGTACTCCGCCCGGCGCTGGCTCACGCCGCGTCAGGTCAGGGGCCTTGGCATCGCCATGGCGCTTTTCATGCTGGTTCAGGAGTTCGTCGACCGGGGCTACCACATTGCGCTCGGCGACAGCTTCTGGGGTCATGTGTTGCCGCTTCAGATGTGCGGCGCTTCCGTATTCCTGGTGATTTTCCTGCTGCTTACGCACAATCGAACGGTGTTTCACTTGGTTTACTTCTGGGGTCTGGGCGGCGCGAGTATGGCGATTCTAACACCGGATATCGCGTATTCCTTCCCGCATGTGCTCTACATCACGTATTTCACGAGCCACGCGCTCATCATCATCGGCATCGTCCACATGATGGTCAACTTCGGTTACCGGCCGACGATGAAGTCCCTCGCGGCCGTGATTGCGTTTTCGAACCTGTACCTGCTGCTCATGTTTCCCGTCAACCGGTGGCTGGGAACGAACTTCCTGTTCATCAGCGAGAAGCCGGAGGCGGGCTCGCTGCTCGATTTCATGGGCCCCTGGCCCTGGTACGTGGTCGGCATGGAAATTGTCGGCATTCTCGTCTTCTGCCTGTTGTACATGCCCTATCTGGTCGCGGACCTCTTGAGGAAAGAGCCGGCTGTCGTGGACTGCGCGAGTGAAGCCTGAACCACACCTGCACGCTGCGTTCTGCAAAATATCTCTAGCGCAATTCGCGAAATTGGTCTAAAATAAGAATAACTCGGGCGCAGAAAAGGGGGTCGTCATGCTGCAGCCGGGTAGATACGCAACACTTGGGATGCTCTTCCTGTTCTTTTCAGGGATATCCAATGTTGCCGTCGCCGATTTTCACACCGCGGACGTGGATGGTGACAACCAGATTTCGCTGAGCGAACTGCTGCGGGTTATTCAGTTCTACAATTCCGAGGGGTATCACTGCCAGACAGGCACCGAGGACGGCTACGGTCCGGGCCCGGGCTCAGAGGCATGCGAGCCACACGACAGCGACTACAACCCCCAGGATTGGGAAATCACGCTCTCAGAGCTGTTGCGTATCATCCAGTTCTACAATTCCGGCGGCTACTATGACTGCTCAGGTGAGGGTACAGAGGACGACTTCTGTCCCGGGTCTGAAGGCGAGGGCGAGGGCGAGGGCGA
>NPIG01001291.1_pt1 | contig 13751 bp, 5 predicted proteins | sample 8637441 | NCBI WGS metagenome assembly NPIG01 (sample SAMN07420675, study PRJNA396082) | bioreactor metagenome | isolation source: sample BR6 brine-fed electro-methanogenic bioreactor BR | place: Japan: Kochi | collected 2016-06-14 | reverse complement strand
GATGGCGACCCAGCGGCCCGCGCTCGATCCCGTGTCCGCAAGTGCACTGCTCCGCGCGCACTTCGGCCTCTCGGGCCAGCTCACTCCTCTCCCCGCGTGGGAAGAGCAGAACTTCCTCGTCGAGGACGGCGAAAAGCGCGCCGTGTTCAAGGTCGCCCCCCCCGAGATCCCGCCCCTCGAGCTCGAGGCCCAGGTCGCCGCGCTCGAGAGGCTCGCCTCCTCCCCCGTTGCACACCTCGTGCCCAGGGTGCTCCCGGCCAAGAATGGGTCTCCCCTCGTCGCCGTGCGCCTGCCGGACTCTCGCACCGTACATCTGAGAGTCCTCACGTGGCTCGAGGGCAAACGTGCCGTCGACGCCGGGACGATGGCGCCCCCGCTGCTCGAGAAGCTCGGCGCTCACCTCGCCGAGCTCGACGGTGCACTCGCGGGCTTCGAACACCCGGGCGCGCGCCGCGAGCACCCTTGGGATCTCGCGCGCTCGCGTGAGGTGATCCTGCCCCTCGATGCGGTGCGCGATCCGCGTCGTCGTCAGCGCCTCGCGGAGATCGCCGAGCGGTTCCGGGCCCGCGTCACTCCCCTGCTCTCGGATCTGCCGCGCAGCGTGATCCACAACGACGCCAACGACTACAACATCCTCGTTGACACCGACGAGCAGGGTGAGCCGGGGATTGCGGGGCTGATCGACTTCGGCGACATGCTCGAGACGATCACGGTCGCGGAACTCGCGATCGCGTGTACCTACGCGATGCTCGGCCGGGACAACCCTCTGGAAGCCGCCGCGGCTCTCGTGCGCGGCTACCACGGGAGACGCCCGCTCAGCCCAGCCGAGGCGAGCGTGCTCTACGATCTCGTAGCGGCCAGGCTCGCGACGAGCGCCGTCCACGCGGCACGTGGTAGGGAGCGCGAGCCGGACAACGATTACCTGACGATCTCCGAGCAGCCCGTCTGGGCCCTGCTCGACACACTCGAAGCCCACGACCCGGACCTCTTGACGCGCGAACTCGCCGCCGCCGCCGGGGGGCTTCTGCCGGCCCCGCGCAGCGCCGACGAGATTCTCGCGATCCGGCGCCGCCACCTCGGCCCGAACCTCTCGATCTCCTACGACGAGCCGCTCAAGATCGTGCGCGGCGAGGGCGCCTACCTCTTCGACTCCCGGGGGCGGGACTACCTCGACCTCGTCAACAACGTCTGCCATGTCGGCCACTGCCACCCGCGCGTCGTCGAGGCGGCCACGCGCCAGATGGCGTTGCTCAACACGAACACGCGCTTTCTCCACGACAACCTCGCCGAGTACACACGCCGCCTCGCCGACACGATGCCCGGCGAGCTCAGCGTCTGCTTCCTCGTGTGCAGCGGGACGGAAGCCAACGACCTCGCGCTCCGCCTCGCCGAAGCGGCCACCTCCCGCCGGGAGGCCATCGTCGTCCAGCACGCGTACCACGGGCATTCCCCGGCGCTGATCCCGCTCGGGACCTACAAGTGCGAAGGGCCTGGTGGCCGCGGACTAGCGGAGCACGCCCGCGCCGTTCCCCTCCCCGACACCTACCGCGGGCCCCATCGCGGGTCCGACGCCGCGGAGCGCTACGTCGACCACGTGCGGCAGGCGGCCGACGAGCTCGCGCGCGAAGGGCGGCNNTGCTCGCCGGTTGTGGCGGTCAGATCATCCCGCCGGAGGGCTTCCTCCCGGCCGCCTTCGACGCGATCCGCGAAGCGGGGGGCGTGGCCATCGCGGACGAGGTGCAGGTTGGATTCGGCCGCGTCGGGAACGCGATGTGGGCCTTCGATAGCTTCGGCGCGCGTCCCGACATCGTGACGCTCGGCAAGCCGATCGGGAACGGCCACCCGATGGCCGCCGTCGTCACGACCCCCGAGGTTGCCAAGGCTTTCGACACCGGGATGGAGTACTTCAACACCTTCGGCGGGAACCCCGTGTCGTGCGCGGTCGGCCTCGCCGTCCTCGACGTCATCGAGGACGAGGGGCTGATCGAGAACGCTCGGCTTCGCGGAGCCGAGCTCCTCGATGGTCTCCGTGCGCTCGCGGAGCGCCACGCGATCATCGGAGACGTGCGCGGGAGAGGACTCTTCGTCGGGGCCGAGCTCGTGCGATCGCGGGAGACCCGGGAGCCAGCGCCGGATGAGGCGGATCGGGTGATCCAGGAGCTGCGGCGCCGCGGCATCCTGCTCTCGACGGATGGGCCGGATCACAACGTGCTGAAGTTCAAGCCGCCGATCGTGATCGGAGCGCCGGAGATCGCGCGGACGCTCGCCGAGCTCAACGAGATCCTCGCCGGGTGAGCGCTTCCGCGCGACTCTTGCACTCGCGGGCTCTTCGTCCTCGAGCCGGTCATCTTGTCCGGTTTGCGGTCGAAGCGACCGGACACACCGACCCGCTGGCTCGAAGTTGATCCTCAACTGGTTCTTACCCAGTAGGTTAGAAACGGTACTGTTATTGCATTCGTCATTCTTCCCCTCGAGACGGCAAGGTGGAGGTGACGAGCGATGGCGAGCAGCGCGAAGCTCCGAAACATCCCCAGAGTGGCACTGCTCATTCTGGCCGCGCTGTGCCTGGCCGCTCCTGCGTTTGCCGGTCCTCGTGACAAGGAACACATCGCCCCCGACCTCGCTCGGATCCTCGACGGGGCATCTTCGGACGCGGAGACGGTCCGGGTGTTGCTCAGCTACGACGCGGCGCTGGCCGCGGGCGGTCACGGCAGCCCTCCCGGCTTGGCGCTCGCCCTCACCTGCGTCGAGCACGGCGGGCAGGTCGCCTGGAACGACGCAGACAACGGGATTCTCGCGGTCGATCTCCCGCACGCACGGCTCGAGGAGAGCCTCGAACAACTCCTCACCTACCCCGAGTTCGTCTACGCGATTCCCAATCGTCGCCTGCTCCCCGCCGGCGCCAAGGACAAGAAGGCGAAGGGCAAGAAGGGCAAGAAGGACTCCGGGAAGCACCAGGGTGCCGCGGGGGCGAGCGGCACGGTCCTGCCCGCGATCGAGAGCCATGTGCGCCAGGTGACGGGCGCGAACTCGACCCTCTCGGCTTCGGGTGACTCGCTCCGTGGACGCGGCGTCGCGGTGGCGGTGATCGACTCGGGAATCGACGAGCACGCGGTCTTCACGGATGCGGATGGGAAGAGCCGGATCCTCGTTCGCGAGGACTTCACCAAGGATCGAAGCGATCGGGACGACCCCCATGGCCACGGCACCCATGTCGCGAGTCTCCTCGCGGGCGGGACGAGCGCGGAGCTCCCGAGCGCCGAGCGCTACGCGGGCATCGCCCCCGAAGCGCAACTCGTCGACCTGCGGGTGCTCGGCGGGGACGGCGTGGGCGATGCGGACTCGCTCCTGCGCGCGCTCAAGTGGGTCGAGAAGAACGCGGATCGTCACGGGATCCGCGTGATCAACCTCTCGGTCGGCATGGTCCCGCACGAGTCCTACGAGAAGGACCCGCTCTGCCGCTCGATCGCCAAGCTGACGCAGAGTGGGGTCGTCGTCGTCGTCGCGGCGGGCAACCAGGGGCGGGACGCCGAAGGGCGCGAACTCTTCGGCGGGATCCTCTCGCCGGCGACGTGCCCCGAGGCCATCGCGGTTGCGGCACAGAACACTCTCGGCACGCCCGAGCGAGACGATGACACGATCGCGAGCTTCTCCTCACGAGGCCCGTCGCTCGCCCATCACACGAAGGACTTCGATGGTGACGACGAGCTCGAGGCGGACGAGACTCTCTTCGACGCGGTCGCCAAGCCTGACCTCGCCGCGCCGGGAAACCGCATCGTCGGAGCCCTCGCGAGCGACTCGCTCCTCGCGCGAGACTACGCGGAGTTCGTTCGCGACGAGCGCTTCTTCGAGATGTCGGGCACGTCGATGGCCGCTCCCCTCGTCGCGGGCGCGGCGGCTCTCCTCGTCGAGTCGCGTCCCGATGCTCCGCCGGCGCTGATCAAGGCGCTGCTCATGCGCGGTGCGCGCCCCCTCGAGGGCTACGGAATCCTCGCCCAAGGTGCGGGAGCGCTCGACATCGAGGATGCGGCACGGATGCTCGCCGAGATTCCCTCGAAAGAGAAGCTCCAGAAGCCGAAACGCGGACGCGAGATCGTCACCTCGATTCCCCACGCGGACAACGGGGATGTCCGCCCGGTCTACGTCGATGGCTGGTTCTTCGGCTCGGGACTGGCCTTTGCCGGGCCGATCGAGGTCTACGCGGGCGAGCAGGGCAAAGGCAAGGGCAGAAAGCCCATCGCGGAAGCCTCCGGAGTGCTCTACGCGACGGGTGATGTCCTCTCGGAGCCGGACGCCGCTCCGCTCCATCTGGCGTGGGAGCATGGACGCCTCTCGCTTCCCGACCCGGGACTCGACGCCGAGCCGTTCGAGGCCCACAAACGCTTCAAACGCAAGAAGAAACGGCTCTACGGACTGCTGTGTGGACAGTACGCGATCTCGGCGACCGGACTGTCTGCGACGCGGGGCGTGCTGTGGGCGGACGGGGTGCTCTGGGCCGACCGGGCGCTCCGCGCACGCGGCGTGCTCTGGGCCGATGGCGTGCTCTGGGCCGACGGCCTCCTATGGGACGAGGCGAGCCTCTGGGGCGAGAGCGTCCTATGGGCTGACAGCGTGTTGTGGGCCGACAGCGTCCTCTGGGCCGATAGCGTGCTCTGGGCCGACGGGCTCGTCCGCCCCGACTGAGGCTCCGCGCGGAATCCCCCCCGCGGCGATCCCGGCAAACTCCTCATTAGCTCTTGTTTATTGCCCCCGGCTCGCGGTATGAGCAGGGGGCAAGCTGGGTGTCCCCCACCCCCGCGAGGCTGAACCGATGGGCGCGCCCCAGGGGTGTGGTGCGTCCTCTGTCGCGGGGTGGGGTGTCGGGAGGAGAGTGCCATGCCGTCGAATCCGTCCGCGTGCCGTCGCTTCGCAGCGACTCTGTGCTGTCTGTTGCTGCTCGTCTCGTCCGCTGTGATCGCAGCGGATTCCGCTGACCGCCGCGGCGAGCCGACACGGCACCTCGTCCAGGTGCACGCCGCGGGACCCGCGGACTACCGCGCCCTCGCCGAACGCCATTTCGACATCGCTGGCTCTGACCACGTGGCCGGGACGATCCAACTGATCGCGACCGACGAAGAGCTCGCGATCCTCGACAGCCTCGCGCTGAGCTACGAGGTCCTCGAGACCCGAGTCGAGCCGAAGCCGCTCCAGCGCGGCCGCGCGCTCTCCGATTACCTCGATCCGGCAGAGGTCGAGGCCGCGATCGACGAGCTCGTCGCCGCCCACCCGACGCTGATCGAGAAGATCCTCCTCGAGGACACGCTCTTCGAAGGATTCAAGCTTTGGGCCGTCAAGATCACGAAGGACGTCGCGCAGCCGAACAACCGGCCGAACTTCATGTTCGACAGCCAGCACCACGCACGAGAAGTCATGACCCCCGAGATCGCGGTGGACATGATCCAGTACCTGACCAACCGTTACGCAACCGACGCCGAGGTGCGGCGCTGGGTCGATGAGATCAACATCTGGGTCGTGCCGGTGGTGAACCCCGAGGGCACGAACCACGTCTTCAACCACGACTCGTGGTGGCGCAAGAACCGTCACCCGGGTTGCCCTGTCGACCTCAACCGCAACTACGAGTTCGACTGGAACGGCTGCAACGGTTCGAGCGGGAGCTGCTCCTCGGACACCTTCCGTGGCACCGAGCCGGAGTCCGAGCCCGAGACGCAGGCGATGGTCGAGCTGATGAGCCAGACGCGGCCGCTCTTCGCGTTGAGCTACCACAGCCACGGCACCTACATCCTCTACTCCTACGGCTGCGGCAACTCGGACGAGCACTCCGCTTCGACCGCGGTCGCCCAGGCACTGAACGCCGTCCTCGAGGACGACAACGGCAACACGGGCCAGTACAGGACGGGCCCGATCCACTCGACGATCTACAACGCCGACGGCGGGAGCTGCGACACCCAGTACGGGAAGTTCGGCACGCACTCGTACGTCATCGAGGTCAACTCCTCGAGCACCGGCGGTTTCCACCCGGACTACGCGACGTGGCGCGACGTGACCGTCGAGCGCCAGCGCGTCGCCTGGAAGTTCTTCCTCGACCGCACTCTCGACGGCTCGCAGATCCGCGGCCGCATCACCGACGAACGCACCGGCGCGCCTCTGGCGGCCGGGGTCAGCGTCGACGAGGTCACTTTCACCAATGGCGAGTGGGCGCGTCACGCGGACTCCCGCGGGCTCTACCACTGGCTGCTCGAGAACGGCCAGAACGCGACGCTGCGCTTCAGCGCCCCTGGCTACTGTACGGAAACTCTCTCCGTGACGGGGACGAACGGCGCGCAGATCCAAGACATCACGCTCAGCTACCCCGACGCACCGAGCGGCCTGGTCGCCTCGCCCGACGGCGACCACCGCATCGCGCTGAGCTGGGACGCGGTCTCCGGCGCGAGCGAGTACATCGTTCTTCGCGCGCTCGCGAGCGGCGGCCCCTATACCGAAGTGACCCGCGTCGTCGGAACGCAGTCGAGCTGGACCGATACCGACGTCTCCGGCGCGGTGCCCTACTACTATGTCGTCCGCACCTTCGACGACTGCGCCTCGCGCGACTCGAACGAAGCGAGCGCGACCACCGGCGGCGCGTGCACGCTGCCGCCCGCCTTCGGCGGCCTCGCCTCCGTGAGCAACCCGATGGAGAGCGGTTGTCGCCTGTCGCTCGATTGGAGCGCGGCCGACGACTACTGCGGCGGCCAGATCACTTATCGCGTCTATCGCGGCGAGGCCCCCGACTTCGTGCCCGCCCCCGCGAACCTCATCGCCGCCGGGCTGGGGACGACGAGCTACACGGACCACGGCGCGCTGGCGAGCGGCGTGCGCTACCACTACGTCGTGCGCGCCGTCGACGCCGTCTCCGGCGCCGAAGACGCGAACCTCGTCCGTCACGCGGCCGCACCGACGGGTCCCCTCGTCCCCGGCACCTGGCGGGACGATGCCGGTGACACGGGCGACGCGGCCCTCGAGCTCGGCGGACCGTGGCACGTGGCGGCGAGCGGCGGCAAGACGGGTCCACGGGTCTACGCGACCGGCCCCTACGCGAACGACGTGTGCGCGAGCCTGACGACGCCGCCGATGCACATCGACAGTGGCGCGGTGCTCCGCTTCGCGTCGAAGTACGACATCGAGAACAACTACGACGTCGGAATCGTCGAGATCGCCACGGCGCCGGGCTTCGACAACTGGCAGAAGGTCGATACGGTCAACTACCCGAACGGCTTGAGCAACGGCGGGAACGAGTGCGGGATCCCAACGAGCGGAGCCGGGACCGTCTTTTCGGAGACCCACGCGACCCCGAGCTATCCCGCCACCGACTACAGCGGCTCGCTCGCCGCGTGGGCCGGCCAGGAGGTGCGGATTCGCTTCCGCTTCGGCAGCGACGGTGGCGTGACCGATCAGGGCTGGTGGATCGACGACATCGCCGTGGAAGGCAGCCAGATTCCCGGCTCCTGCAGCCCGGAAGACGTCCCGCTGCCCGCGGAGGCCTGCACGGTCGCGCCCCTCGAGGTCGCGCTCGACGGCTCCGCGCTGCGCCTCGACTACGGACCGGCTTGCGGCGCACTCGATCACGCGGCGTACCTCGGTGGCAGCCTGACCGGAGGTCTCGATTGGAGCGAGGCCTACTGCAGTCTCGGCAACATCGGGCGGGCGACGATCAGCCCGGACGGTCCTGCCCCCGGCGAGTTGCTGTACTTCGTGCTCGTCGGACAGAACCACGACGTCGAGGGTTCGTACGGCCGGGACGGTGCGGGGAGCGAGCGTCCCGAGTCCTCTGGGGTTGGGAGCTGCGACCTCCCTCAGCAGCTTGGCGGCGCCTGTCCGTAGGCGCAGCTTGGGGAGAGCGGCGGTGGGCAGCGCCGCCGCTCACTCTGTCTGCCATTTCGAGCCGGCCCGTTTTTTGACGGGCGGGCATTTGCGGCCGACCATGCACCCGTTCTTCTTCCTTGGGAGATGACGGCATGGAAGGCACGCCCTTTTTCAGCTACGGAGAGGATGCGCTGAGCGCGAGCCTCGCCCTCGGCCTCGCGGAGGGGCGGGTGCGGGGACGCCTCGGCGCCGAGGCGCTTGAGAAGGTCGAGGCGAGCCGGGCCCGGGCGCTCGAGCTCGCCGCAGGAGCGGACGCGGTCTACGGTGTCAACACGGGCTTCGGTCCCCTCTGCACGTCGCGCGTCAGCGCCGAAGATACCCGCGCGCTTCAGGTCAATCTGCTCCTGTCGCACGCGAGCGGAACCGGTGAGCCCATCGCGCCCCTGCTCGCGAAGCTCATGCTGATTCTGAAGGTCCACGCGCTCTCGCTCGGGCACTCCGGTGTCGCGCGGGAGACTCTCGAGCGGATCCTGTGGCACATCGAGGAGGACGTGATCCCGGTCGTGCCCTGCCAGGGTTCGGTGGGGGCGTCCGGCGATCTCGCGCCCCTCGCCCATCTCTTCCTGCCCTTGCTCGGCCATGGGAAGGTCCACGTGGACGGCACCGTGCGTCCCGCCGGAGAGGTCCTCGCCGCGGCGGGCCTAGAGCCGATCGCACTCGGTCCGAAGGAAGGGCTCGCGCTCATCAACGGGACCCAGTTCATCGCCGCCCACTCGGTCGCCAGCGTCGCGCGCCTGCACGCGGCGCTCGACCAGGCCGACCTCGCCGGCGCGATGACGCTCGAGGCGCGCCTCGGCGCGGAGCGCCCGTTCACCGAGGCGCTGCACGCGACGCGTCCCCACCCCGGACCCGTCCACGTCGCCGCGCGCCTGCGCCAGATCCTCGCGGGCTCCGCGATGATGGAGAGCCACCGGGGATGCGCGAAGGTGCAGGACCCCTACTCCCTTCGTTGCATGCCCCAGATCCACGGCGCTTCGCGCGCCGCCTGGCTCCATCTCAAGGACACGCTCGAGACCGAGATCAACGCGGTCACGGACAACCCGGTTCTCGTCGGAGACGACGCGATCAGCGGCGGCGCGTTCCACGGCCAGCCGCTCGCCCTTCCGGTCGACTACGCAGCGCTTGCGGCGAGTGAGCTCGGCAACGTCTCGGACCGCCGCACCTACCTCCTCCTCGAAGGAGACGGCGAGGAGCTGCCCCGGCTTCTCCTTCGCGACACCGGCCTCCAATCCGGGTTCATGATCCTGCAGTACACCTCCGCGGCGCTCGCGAGCGAGAACAAGGGACTCTGCTTCCCCTCCTCCGCGGACTCGATCCCGACTTCGCTCGGCCAGGAAGATCACGTCAGCATGGGCTCGATCGGCGCGCGCAAGCTCCTCCGCGTGATCGACAACGTCGAGCGCATCCTCGCCGTCGAGCTCCTCGCCGCGGCGCAAGCACTCGATTTCCGCCGTCCGCTGCGTTCATCGCCGGCGCTCGAGGCCGTGCACGGGCTGCTGCGCGAACACGTCGACCACGCGACGGCCGACCGCGTCTTTGCGGAAGACCTCGAAGAAACCCTCGCGCTCGTACGCTCCACGCGACTGCTCGCCGCGGCCGAAGCTGCTGCCGAGTCCTCCGGGTGTCCGCTCGTTGGGGGAGGTAATCCAGCCTTTCGCAGCTTCTGAGGACGAGGATCCCGGGCTCGCTACTGTCGACACGGCGCTTTCGCTAGACTAGGCCGGCCTGGAATGGCGGGAGCGCGCACGGCGCCCCGCAGCCCCCCACCCCCCCGATGAGGACGTGACATGACGACCTTCCGCTCCGGTCTGGGCCTTCTGGCCCTCGTGACCGGTCTCGCCCTGTTGTCCGCCTGCGCGCCCGCAGTGCCCGCCCCACCCGCGAGCCGCGTCGAGACGGTGACCGACGATCTCCACGGCACCGCGATCAGTGACGACTACCGCTGGCTCGAGGACGGCCAGGCTCCCGACACGCGCGCCTGGATCGACACGCAGAACCTCTACACCGACAAGCTCATCGGTGAGCGTCCCGGTCGCGAAGCGCTGCTTACCCGCCTCGAGGCGCTCTACAAGACCGACTCCCGCGGCGTCCCGAGCATGGCCGGCGACCGGCTCCTCTTCGGCGGCCGCAAGGCCGACCAGGACAAGAGCCGGATCCTCGTCCAGGAAGCCGACGGCTCGGAGCGTGTCCTCATCGAGCCGGCCCAGGTCTCCGACGACGCGACCGCGGCGGTGGGCAAGATGGCGATCTCGCCCTCGGGTGCGCTCCTCGCCTACTCGATTCGCACCGGCGGGAAGGACGAGATCCGCGTCCGCTTCCGCAACGTGGCCACCGGCGACGACCTCGACTTCGAGCTCCCCGAGGCGACGTACTTCGGCGTCGACTTCATCGGCGAGGACGAGATCGTCTACAGCCGCTTCGACCTGAAGAACGGCTCCAAGGTCTACCGCCAGAAACTCGATGGCGGCGAGCCGCGACTGATCTTCGGCGAGGGTTACGGCCCGGACTACCTCGTCGGTGTCTCGGCACCCGATGACGGCCGTTACCTCCTGCTCCACGCGACGCGGGGATCGTCCGGCAGCGTCGTCGAGGTCTGGCTCCAGGAGCTCGGCCGCGACAAGGCGCCGCGACTGATCACCGCCGAGCAGCCGGGACGTTACGGCGTCTCCCTCGCGAACGGTACGCTGTTCATCAAGACGAACGTCGACGCGCCGCGCGGCAAGGTCTACGTCGCCAAGCCGCGCCGGAGCGAGCGGAAGCACTGGAAGGAGATCATCCCGGAGCACGAGACGGCGGTCCTCCAGGGCGTCACGCTCGCCGGCGGCCGGGTCTTCGCCAACTACCTCGAGGACGTCAAGAGCCGCGTCATGGTGTTCGATCCGTCCGGCAAGGCGCTCGGCGAGATCGAGTTCCCGACGGTCGGCCGCGTCGGCGGTGTCCACGGACAGTGGGACAAGAGCGTCGCCTTCTTCTCGTTCACCTCGTACCACACGCCGAGCACCGTCCTCCGCTACGACATCGAGAGCGGCGAGCAGGAGCTCTGGTTCCGGCCCGAGATCCCGGTCGACACCGACGCCATCTCCGTCGAGCAGGTGTTCTTCGAGTCGAAGGACGGCACGAAGGTCCCGATGTTCATCGTCAAGCGCAAGGACCTCCCGGCGGGTCCCGCTCCGACGATCCTCTACGGTTACGGCGGTTTCCGCGTGAGCCTACAGCCGTACTTCAGCGCCCTCGGCGCGTCCTGGGTCGACATGGGCGGCGTCTACGTCGTCGCCAATCTCCGCGGTGGAGGCGAGTACGGAGAGGCCTGGCACGCGGACGGCATGCTCGACAAGAAGCAGAACACCTTCGACGACTTCCACGCCGCGGCCGAGTGGCTGCAGAAGGAAGGGATCACGAGCCCCGACAAGCTCGCGATCTACGGTGGCAGCAACGGCGGACTGCTCGTCGGCGCGGCGATGACGCAGCGCCCCGAACTCTACCAGGCCGTCGTCTGCGCCTACCCTCTGCTCGACATGGTCCGCTTCCACAAGTTCCTCAAGGGCCCGTTCTGGGTCGCGGAGTACGGTTCGGCCGACGAGGCGGAGCAGTTCCCGTTCATCCACGCCTACTCGCCGTATCACCACGTCGCCGCCGGTACCGACTACCCGGCGACGCTCTTGATCACCGGTGACGGCGACACCCGCGTCGATCCGCTGCACGCGCGCAAGATGACCGCTCTGCTCCAGGCGAAGAGTGCTCTCGCGCGCCCCGTGATGCTTCGCTATCACACGACGCAGGGTCACGCGGGCGGCGTACCCGTCAGTCAGCAGATCGAGGACGCCGCCGATCTGATCGGCTTCCTCTCCTGGCAACTCGGGATGTAGGCCGTTCTCAATCGAGAGTTCACGAGACCCGCGCTTCGGCGCGGGTCTCTTCTCGTTTCAGCGAGCCTCGAGCAACGCGTCGAGCCAGGGCCCGGCTCCGGGCGAGCGGGACGCTTCGTCGCGCAGTCTCTCGAACTCCGCGGCGTCACCCCTCGCTCGCGCGCTCGCGGCGCGCAATCCGCGCTCCCACGCGAGCCAGTAGCGCGAGTCGAGGCGCAGCTTGGCGCTCTCCTCGGCTGCCTTCCGAGCTGCGCCAAGCTCGGTTGCGCTCGGTGCCTCCCCGTGTCCGTGCAGCGCGAGATACTCCCGCAGGGCGGCGAGGGGGACGGCTGCCCCTCCACCGTGCCCCCGCGGGTGCGACGCGACGAGGGTGTGGGCTCGTTCGAGTGCTGCCCCGGGATCGAGCAAGAGAGCGAGCGCCTCGAGGAAGCTGTACTCCGGTTTCAGCTCCGGACTCGTCGATCGCTCCCAGGCTGCCCGACATTCTTCGAGATCAGCCGCGTGAAGCGCGAGCACCTTCGATTCGAAGTTGTACACGCTCCGGACACCGGTCAGGCGGCGCTGCTCCCGGAGTCGGGCGTGAAGTCTCTCCCGGTCCGCAGCGTGATGCCGGCTCTGTGCGGCGGCAAAGACCAGGCCTCGGTCGATCATCGTGCCCTGGAGCCAAGGCGGGATGTCCTCGATGAACTCCTCGCGCAGTGCATCGAAACCCCGGAGTCGGAAGAGCAGGTCGAGGATCCGACAGTGGTGCTCGAGCACCCGGGTCTCGAGTGACGCGGCAGCGCGAGCATGAGCAAGCGCCTCCTCGAGCTCGCCGCCTTCCTGGAGAAGTTCGGCGGCTCGCATCAGGCCAGCGCCGCGATGAGGCACGTAACGCGCGTCGTCCGTCCACGCCGCGAGCTCCCGTGCGCGTGCCTTGCGGTTTCGCACGCCCCCGAGGGCGGCACGGCGCAGCAATCCGAAAAAGGAGTCCCGCTCCTCGATCCAGCCGGCCTCGCTCAGCCCACCCCGGCTACGGGTCTGACTCGGAACACCGCTGCGCGGATCGAAACGCAAAGTAGTGAATCCGCGAAGGCGCGCCTGGCCATCATCGGTGACGAGAAGATCGGCTCCACCCTGAAGCGAACTCAGGAGATAGTAGGCGACGCTCCCCGCTCCATTGCGCTCCTCGTGACCGAACGGTGGAACATCGAGCCTGCCCCGGAGGTTTCCGGAGCGAACCCCGGCGACGACGGACCGCGACGAGAGTTCGTTGTTCACACCCGCGAAGAGGACGAATGCGTCTTCTCTCGGAGTCGGCTCGAGATCTGCCATGAAGGAGAGGTGACCCGGATGGCGCATCCGGCCGTAGACGGTGCCCCCACTGTCGAAGAAGAGCACGAGAGCCGGATAGTGCCCCGCATGGTTGAATACGGCCGCGTAGCATTGCTCCGTTTCGTGGCCCTCGCGCGGCAAGGCCCGAAGTGCCCGACCGATGTAGACGTTGTCGTAGTCTTCGACTCCGTGTTCGAGACGTCCGCCGGCGTCAAATCCTGCGTAAGGGTTGAGTTCGAGTCCTCGTGCACGGCGAGTCCAAGGATCGATGAGAAAGAGGCCGTGCGGAATGCCCTCAGGGAAGGGACGACAGTTCTCGCCACCGTTCGCCAGCAAGCCGAGTCTCTTCCCTCTTCCCAGTGGAAGGAGGTCCCGCACGACGAGAGATGGCTCGGCTCGGCCCAACGGCACGCCGATCGGGCTGCGCACGAGCATGTGCCAATCATCGAGAACGACCTGGGTTGGCGTCAGTGCGCCGATCGCCCCCGCCGCGAGCGCGAGCCCCGCAGCGACGAGCCGCCGCCGCCGGAACAGGACTCTCAGGAAGAGCTCGTGCGGGACGCGACGGTGACCTCGGATCACACCGAGCAAGTGCTCCGCGTCGACCGGCCTCTCACTCGCCTTCTTCGCGAGCGCCCACCCGAGCGCGCGGCGCCCCCGCCGCGGCGCAGA
>NPIG01001288.1_pt1 | contig 13763 bp, 10 predicted proteins | sample 8637441 | NCBI WGS metagenome assembly NPIG01 (sample SAMN07420675, study PRJNA396082) | bioreactor metagenome | isolation source: sample BR6 brine-fed electro-methanogenic bioreactor BR | place: Japan: Kochi | collected 2016-06-14 | reverse complement strand
CGTCATAGAGCGCGCGCGCCAGCGCCACCCGCTGCATCTGTCCGCCGGACAGCCGTCCGCCGCCCGCCGTCACCCTTGTGTCATACCCATCGGGCAGCGATACGATCAGGTCATGCGCCGCCGCCATCTTGGCCGCGGCAACAACCTTTTCGCTGTCCGGCACCGGGGCCATCCGCGCGATGTTCTCGGCAATGGTGCCATCGAACAGCTGTACCCGCTGCGGCAGGTATCCGATATGCTGCCCCAACACGTCGGGATCGTATTGCTCCAGCGCCGCGCCATCCAGCCGCACGGTGCCGCCGGCCGGTTTCCAGAACCCGGTGAGCGTGCGCGCCAGGGTCGTCTTGCCCGAGCCCGAGGGGCCGATCACGCCCAGCGCCTGACCCGGTTCGACCCGGAAGCTGACAGTTTTCAGTTTAGCCCGGCTGTCGCCCGGCGGCACCACGGTCAGCGCATGCGCCTCCAGCCGCGCCTTGGGCTTGGGCAGCGCCGTGCGCGGCTGGTCGGGGGGAACCTTTCCCAGCAGTTCGCCCAGATGCTGCCATCCCTTGCGCGCGCGCTGAACCTGCGGCCAGTGCCCGACCAGCTGTTCAATCGGCGCCAGCGCCCGGCCCAACAGGATCGAGGAGGCGATCATCACCCCCGCCGTCACCTCGTTCTGCAGCACCAGATAGGCCCCGAGCCCCAGCATCGCCGATTGCAGGAACATCCGCAGCGTCTTGGTCAGCGACGAGAAACTGCCGCTGACGTCATTGGCCACGACCGATTCCACCAGCGACTCGTCGCGGGTACGGTTCCAACGGTCGAAGGCCGCGCCGCGCATTCCCATCGATTGGATGGTCTCGGCCTCATGGCGGATCTCCTCGGCCATCAGCCCGGCGCGATGCGAGCTGATATTGGCCTGCTGCACCGGTTTTTGGGAATAGATCTGGTTCAGCACCGTGATCACCACCAAAAGACCGCCCCCCGCGATCGCCAACAGACCCAGCCAGGGATGAAACAGGGCGATCCCGGCCAGGAAGAACGGCGTCCAGGGCAGGTCGAACAGCGCCATCACCGGAGGAGAGGCCAGAACGCGCTGAACCGATTCCAGATCGCTCAGCCCGGTCTGCGCCACCGGATCGTTCGAGACTGCCGAACGTTTCAGCATCGCCTCGAACACGCGCCGGTCCAGCGCGGCCTGGAACCGCGCCCCGACGCGCGCCATGATCCGTCCGCGGGCGAAATCCAGAACCCCCATGATACCATAGAGAAACGCCACCAGCAGCGACAGCGCGACCAATGTCTCTTCCGACCGGCTGCCAAGCACGCGGTCATAAACCTGCAGCATGTAAAGCGGGCCGGTCAGCATCAGCAGATTGGCGAAGAAACTGAACAGGCCGACGGACCAGAACAGCGGACGACTCTGACGGCGGGCGGCGGCGAGTTCGGCGAATCCGTCCTCGCCCGAGCCTAGGTTGCGATACGTTGGTGCCATAGGCCTTTCAAATACCTTTTTTCGGCCGCACACAGCCTAAATCCCGGCGTGATCAGCAGTAATGCGCTCCGACTCTGTTTCAATACGGTCACACATCCAGTATGGGATCGCATAGCACCTTTTACCCGGGGCGCACGAGCCTACATTTCAGGACTTGTCGCCTATCTGCAAGCTATCAACGGATTTACATCGGTATGACCTCTGCGCCGCGTTTCCTTCTTTCTGCGACTATGCTTTTGCTGGCCGGGCTGCTCTCCGCCTGCGCGACCCGGACGCCCGAACAGAAGGCCAGCGGCGAAATCTTCGATCCGTACGAAAGCACCAACCGTGCAATCCACTCGTTCAATGTCGGCGTGGACAAGGCTCTGTTTCGCCCAGCCTCCAAGGGCTACGTCACGATCGTGCCGGAACCGATGGTCGATAGTTTCAACCATTTCGCAGACAACCTTTCGATGCCCAGCGTGATGGTCGATTCCCTCCTGCAGGGAAAAATCAAACAGGCCGGCATCGCCGCGGCGCGCTTCTTGATCAATTCCACCGTCGGCTTTGCCGGGCTGGCCGACCCGGCCTCGGATTTCGAGATCCCGCGCGTCGACACCGATTTCGGTGAAACCCTGCATGTCTGGGGCTTCGACGAGGGTGCCTATGTCGAACTGCCGCTCTACGGCCCCTCGACCACGCGCGATGCGGTGGGTGTGGTGGTCAACCTGTTCACCAACCCGCTCGACTACAGCAAGACGCGCCCGGCCGAGAACATCGGCGTCTACGCCGAGGTGGTGCGCCGGATGGGCGACCGGGGCCGGTATTCCGACACGGTGGACGCGATGCTGTATGAAAGCGCGGACAGTTATGCGCAGCTGCGTTCACTTTATCTGCAGAATCGCCGCTTCGAACTGGAAGGCGAGAATACCGATCTCTACATTAGCCCCGACGAGATCAGCACCGAGGGTTTCTGAATGACTGTTTTTGTTTCGCGGCGACATCTGATCGGGTCCATTGGCGCGGCGGCTGCGCTGACCGCCTTGCCGAACGCGTCGCTCGCACTGAACGAGGCGCTGGCCCGCACCATGGTCGACAAACTGGTCGCCGACATCAACCGGGTGATCGACAGCGGCAAGTCGGAAGCGGCGATGTACCGGGATTTCGAGCGCATCTTCAAATCGTATTCCGACACTTCCTATATCGCCGCCTATGCCATGGGGGTGGATGGCCGCCGCGCCTCGAGCGCCCAGAAACGCGCCTTCACCCAGGCGTTCACCGGCTATATCTCGCGCAAATACGGCAAGCGGTTCCGCGAGTTCATCGGCGGCAAGCTGGTGGTCGAGGACGTGCGCAAGATCAAGAATTTCCTCGAGGTGCGCACCACCGCCTATCTGCGCGGCGAATCCCCCTTCGAGGTGAATTTCCATGTCTCGGACCGGACCGGCAAGGAGCTGTTCTTCAACATCTATATCGAGGGTGTGAACATGCTGCTGACCGAACGGACCGAGATCGGCTCGATGCTGGACAAACGCCGCGGCGATATCGACAAGCTCATCTCGGACCTCAGCCGCGCAGGCTGAGAGGGTCCCGAATCGCGGTAACGCCGCCCACGACGACACTGTCGCGGGCGGCGTTTTCGTTTCTCCGTTTCTAGCGCTTGGCCGACCCGCCGAAAATGCCGCGCAACAGCTGGTCGACGGCACCGCCCAGTCCGCCCCCCGAGGCGCCGCCGGCCCCCGGCTGTTCCGGGCGGTGCGGCGGGATCGGATCGCGCATCGGCAACGGCCTCGGCTCGCGGTTCTCATGCACCCGGATCATGGTCTCATGCCAGATCTCGGCCGGCAGCCCGCTGCCGGTGACCCCTTTGAGCGGGGTATTGTCGTCATACCCCATCCAGACCCCGGCGACGTAATCGGCCGTGAACCCGATGAACCAGGCATCGCGCGCCGCTTGCGATGTGCCGGTCTTGCCCGCGACCTGCCATCCGGGCAGCTTCGCCCGGTGACCGGTGCCCTCGGACACGACCTTTTCCAGCATCCAGATCAACTGTTCCGCGGCCTCGGTGCGGATCACCCGCTCTCCGATACCGCCCGCCGCCCCGAACAGCGGCGCGTCCTCGCCCAGCAGCTGTAGCTCGGTCAACCCGAAGGGCGTCACCGACGACCCGCCGTTCAGGATGCCGGCATAGGCGCCGGTCATCTCGATCAGCGTGCTCTCCGACGCCCCCAGCGCCAGCGCGGGACCGGCGGCCAGGTCGCTGTCGATGCCGAACTCGCTGGCCACGATACGGACCTTGTCGCGGCCGTATTTCTCCGACGTCTTCACCGCGGGGATATTCAGCGATTTCTTCAGCGCCTCGGTCAGTGTGACCTCACCGTAGTACTTGTGGGTATAGTTCTGCGGACACCATTGCCCCGAGCCGGGGATGGTCATGCAGAACGCCTCGTCCACCACCGTGTCCAGCGGCGAGGCCCCCAGATCCAGCGCGGTGGCATAGACGAACGGCTTGAACGCCGAGCCGGTCTGCCGTTTCGCCTGGGTCGCGCGGTTGAACACGCCCGACACCCGCGTCTTGCGCCCGCCGACCATGGCGCGCACCGCGCCGTCGGCGCTCATCACCACGATGGCGGCCTGCGCTTTCGACCCCTCGCTGACCTTTTCCTGGAACACGAATTTCATCGCCTCTTCCGCGGCGGCCTGGATATCCTGGTCCAGCGTGGTCTTGATGATCACGTCCTCGGTGGTCTTGTCGCCGAAGAACTCCGGCGCCTCGTCCATCACCCAGTCGGCGAAATAGCCGCCTGCGCGCGCTGCGGCCGCCTCGGACAGCTCGGCGGGATTGGCGCGGGCCCGGTCGGCCTCGGCCTTGGACAGGAACCCCTGATCCTCCATCAGCCCGACAATCACGCGGGCCCGGTTCTGGGCGCGGGTCAGGTTATTGGTCGGCGCATAGCGCGTCGGCGCCACCAGAAGACCGGCCAGCATCGCCGCCTCGGCCGGGTTGACCTCGGCCGCGGACTTGCCGAAATAACGCTGGCTGGCGGCCTCGAAACCACGCGCGCCGGCGCCCAGGAAGGCGCGGTTCATGTAGATCGTCAGGATGTCGTCCTTGGAGTACTTGGCCTCCATCGCCATGGCATAGATCGCCTCCTTGACCTTGCGCCACAGGGTGCCCTGCCGGCAATTGGCCTCATATTCCGCCTCGGTCTGCCCCGACTGCGGATCAAACGGCTCGCCCAGACACAACAGCTTGGCGGTCTGTTGGGTGATGGTCGAACCGCCATGGCCGGACAACGGGCCGCGCCCCTCGCTCAGGTTGATGCGCACCGCGCTCGCGATGCCGCGCGGGCTGATGCCGAAATGGCGATAGAACCGCTTGTCCTCGGTCGCGACGATCGCATGTTTCAGATGCGGCGAAACGGTTTCGGTGGTGACCACGCCGCCGAACTGGTCGCCGCGCCAGGCGAATACGTCGCCATTGCGGTCGAGCAGCGTGACCGACCCACGGGCGCGGCCGTCCAGAAGCGTCGTCATCTCGGGCAGGCCGTTGTAGTGATAACCGACCGCCGCCGCGATCAGCAGCGCGATCACCATGCCCATGCGCCAGGTGAACCCCCAGATCAGACGGAAGATGCCGCGGATCAGGGCGCGGATCGCCCCGATGATCCCACCGCCCCCGCCGCCGCCGGCGGACTTGCGGCGCGACGGCGTCTTCCGGGCCGCCGGCTTGGCGGGCGTCTTGGGTTTCGCCTTGGGCTTGCCGGCGCCCGCGCTGCGGCCGGCGGCCTTGGTCGACGCCTTTCCATGCCCGGCGGAAGGGTAGCGTTTGTCGGCCACCAGCGGCGGCTTGCGTCGTGTTTGTTTGGCCATGCCCGATCCTGCCCGATCTTTATTCTGCGCGCAGGATACAGCCCCGCGTCCGATTTGTTGAGGGGCCGTGTTCCCCCTCTACACCGACTCTCTTTCGCCTATTTATTAGGCGTTTTGGACTTAATGTGCAAAAATTGTGCAAATTTGCCGCCTGATACGCGTATTTACCGGGCATAAACGTTCCCTTCCATCCCCTTAACGGCCTTGCTTGCGGTGCGAGCTGCAGGACGACCTGCTGAATGAAGGGGACGATCGTGAAACTGATCATTGCGACAATCAAACCGTTCAAGCTGGAGGAGGTCCGCGAAGCGCTGACCGAGGCCGGCGTGCGCGGCATGATGGTGACGGAAATCAAAGGGTTCGGATCCCAGTCCGGCCATACCGAAATCTATCGCGGCGCGGAATACGCCGTGAACTTCGTACCGAAAGTGAAGCTGGAGATCGTGGTCAGCGCCGGGATGGCCGACCAGGTGGTCGAGACCATCACCAAGACGGCCAAGACCGGCAAGATCGGCGACGGCAAGATCTTTGTGCTGGACGTGGAACAGGCGATCCGCGTGCGCACCGGCGAAACCAACGAAGACGCGCTTTAAGGCGCGCAACCAAGGGAAACGGAGCTATGAAAAGACTCACCACTCTTGCCGCCTCGGCGGCCCTGATCGCGCTGCCCACGCTGGGCCTGGCGCAGGAGGCGGACGTGACGCCGCCGAACGAAGAGATCGGCTATATCCTCACCACCTTCATGTTCCTGGTCACCGGTTTCCTGGTGATGTGGATGGGCGCTGGCTTCTCCATGCTGGAAGCCGGCCTGGTGCGGTCCAAGAACGTGGCGATGCAATCGCTGAAGAACGTCGCGCTCTTCGCCATTGCCGCGATCATGTACTATCTGATCGGCTATAACCTGATGTATCCGGGCGACGGCTGGACCATCACCAATGTGCTCGGCGCCTTCAGCACCGCCTCGATGGAGCCGGTGGGTCTGGCCGACACCGAGACCGACCTGACCTATGCCTCGGTGGGGTCGGACTTCTTCTTCCAGCTGATGTTCTGCGCCACCACCGCCTCGATCGTGTCCGGCACGCTGGCCGAGCGTATCAAGCTGTGGCCGTTCCTGATCTTCACCGTGGTCCTGACCGGCCTGATCTACCCGATCCAGGCGTCGTGGAAATGGGGCGGCGGCTTCCTGGATGCCAACTACGGCTTCCTGGACTTCGCAGGCTCGACCGTGGTGCACTCGGTGGGTGGCTGGGCCGCTCTGGCCGGCGCGCTGATCCTCGGCCCGCGTATCGGCAAGTACAAGGACGGCAAGACCCACCCGATGCCGGGCTCGAACCTGACGCTGGCCACCCTGGGGACGTTCATCCTGTGGCTGGGTTGGTTCGGCTTCAACGGCGGGTCGCAGCTCTATATGGACACCGCCGGTAACGTGGCCGACATCAGCCGCATCTTCGCCAACACCAACACCGCGGCCGCAGGCGGCGCCATCGCGGCGCTGATCCTGACCCAGCTTCTCTACAAGAAGCCGGATATCACCATGGTGCTGAACGGCGCGCTGGCCGGTCTGGTCTCGATCACCGCCGAGCCGCTGACCCCCTCGCTGGGCGCAGCGACCCTGATCGGCGCCGTGGGCGGTATCCTGGTGGTCTTCACCGTGCCGTTCCTGGACAAGCTGAAGATCGACGACGTGGTCGGCGCCATCCCGGTGCACCTGGTTTGCGGCATCTGGGGCACTATCGCCGTGGTCCTGACCAACGGTGACGCGACCCTGGGCGGCCAGGTGATCTCGATCATCATCGTCGGTGTCTTCACCTTCGTGGTCTCGGGCGTGGTCTGGTTCATCCTGAAAGCCGTCATGGGCATCCGTGTCGGTGAAGAGGAAGAGATCAACGGTCTCGACATGGCCGAACTGGGCATGGAAGCCTATCCGGAATTCACCAAGGGCTGAGCCTCCTTCCCTCAGCTTGAAAGACTGGCCCGGGCGGAAACGCCCGGGTTTTTTCGATTCGGGTTACCGGAACCTGACCGGGGCGCCCGCCCCGTTTTCGGGCCGATCCGCCGCCATCGACTCACCCAACCACCGCCCCGGATCGGGGAGTTTCCCGCCGGTTTCGTACAATCCGGCGGACGGCGCCCCGCCCCTTGCACCCCAAATCGGGGATTCGGCGGCTGATTTTGTACGGTCCGCCCCGCCACGGCGGGCCCCCGCCGGATTTCGGTTAATCCGCCCAGGATTTGAGCAGCCGTTTTCCGATTTTTTTTTCGCAGGCCGAAACGAAACCGCCCCGGCACAGGGCCGGGGCGGGGCGATCCTTGTTGTTGCGCTGCGTCGGCGGTGCTTACACGCCGACGTCGACGATGGCCTGGGCCAGCAGCGGCACGGTGGTCTTGTTCAGACCGGCGATGTTCATCCGGCTGTCGCCCACCATATAGATGCCGTGCTCCTCGCGCAGCTTGGCCACCAGCTCGGGGGTAGTGCCCAGCCGCGAGAACATGCCGCGGTGCTGCGCGATGAAGCCGAAGCGGTCCGAGCCTGTCAGGCGTTGCAGCTCGTCGGCCAGCTGCTGGCGCAGGCCCAGCATCGACAGCCGCACCTCCTCCAGCTCGGCAGCCCAGTCGGCGCGCAGCTCGGGGTCGGTGAGGATGGTGGTCACCACCCGCGCCCCGTGATCCGGCGGGAAGGAATAGTTCTGCCGGTTGAGATAGGCCAGCGTGCCCTGGTTCAGCGCGGTCTTGCCGGCGTCGGCGGAGACCGCCATCAGCAGGCCGGTGCGTTCACGGTAGACGCCGAAGTTCTTCGAGCAGCTCGCCGCGATCAGGCATTCGGGCACCGAGGAGGCCACCAGCCGGGCGCCCGCCGCATCCTGTTCCAGACCGTCGCCAAACCCCTGATAGGCGATGTCGATCATCGGGATCAGGCCGCGTTCGTTCAGCAGGTCGACCACCACCTGCCATTCGACAAGGTTCAGGTTGGCGCCGGTGGGGTTGTGGCAGCAGCCGTGCAGCAGCACCACGTCGCCCGGGTTGGCGGTTTTCAGATCGGCGATCATGCCGTCGAAATCCACCCCGCGCGTTTCGCTGTCGAAGTAGCGATAGGTGTTGGGCGCCATGCCCAGGTAATTCAGGATCGAGGTGTGGTTCGGCCAGGTCGGGTCGGAGACCCAGACGCGCGCCTGCGGGTTGGCCATGCGGATCAGTTCGAACGCCTGGCGCACCGCGCCGGTGCCGCCGGGGGTGGCCACGGCGGCCACGTTCTCGCGCGCGACCGCGTCGGACAGGATCAGCCCGATCATCGCGTCGGCATAGGCCGGGTCGCCCGCCAGCCCGGTATAGGACTTGGTGGTCTGCTGTTCCCAGATGCGCTTCTCGGCGGCCTTGACGGCGCGCATCACCGGGGTCACGCCCTCGGCGTTCTTGTAGACCCCCACGCCGAGGTCGATCTTTTGCGCGCGCGGGTCGTCGGCAAACATCTTCATCAGCGCCAGGATCTTGTCGGCGGGTTGTTCCTTGAGGTTCTCGAACATCAATCGTCTCCGGTTGCGACGGGCAGGGTGGGGAAGGCGCCCCATTCGGCCCAGGAGCCGTCATAGAGGGAATGGTCGGTCTTGCCCATGCGCTCCAGCGCCAGGCTGAGAATGGCGGCGGTCACGCCCGAGCCGCAGGAGGTGATCGCCGGTTTCGACAGGTCAACGCCGGCGGCCTCGAAGATGGCGCGGCACGCCTCGGGCGATTTCATCGTGCCGTCCTCGTTCAGAAGCTCGGTATAGGGCACGTTCTTGGAGCCGGGGATATGGCCGCTGCGCAGCCCCTCGCGCGGTTCCGGCTCTTCTCCGCGGAAACGGCCGCGCGACCGGGCGTCGATGATCTCGTGATCGCCCAGCTTGGCGGCGGCCGAGACCTGCGTCACGTCGCGGACCATCTGGTTTTGCAGCCGCACGGTCATGTGCCGGTCGCGCACGATGGGCGGCAGATCCTCGGTCTCGCGGCCCTCGGCCTGCCATTTGGGCAGGCCGCCGTCGAGCACGGCGATGTTGGTCTGGCCCATCAGCCGGAAGGTCCACCAGACGCGGGCCGCCGAGCCGATGCCGGCGCCGTCGTAGACCACCACCTGATGGCCGTCGCCGACGCCCATGGCGCGCAGGCGCGACATGAATTTCTCGACCGGGGGCACCATGTGCGGCAGGTCCGAGCGGTGATCGGCGATCTCGTCGATATCGAAGAACCGGGCACCGGGAATATGCGCCGCCTCGTATTCCGCGCGGGCGTCGCGGCCCAGCTGCGGCAGGTACCAGGACCCGTCCAGAATGCGCAGATCCGGATCCTTGATATGCGCCGCGAGCCAGTCGGTAGAAACCAGTGTTTTCGGGTCGTCCTGCATGCCTGCCACCCTTGTTCCAAAGCCAGTGCCCTGCCTACTATTGGCCGGCGACGGGTGCAAGGCAACACGGGGTTTGGGCGATTTCGGCCGCGTCTTGCCGCGTCCGTCACCCGGCCGCGAGGCGCGCGACCGCGCGCTCGGCCTGGGCGAGGGCGTCGTCGGGGGTCGGGGCCAGCGAAATCATGTGGAAATCGGCCCCGGCCTCGAAGCCGCCGGGGGTCATGAAGATGATCCCGTGCTCGCGGCCCGGCGCCCAGAGCATGTCCTCCAACAGCTCCAGTCCCCGGTCGAAGGGGCGGCCCGCCTCTCCGGGCCGGGTCAGGTGGATGATCGCATAGGGCGGCGGGGCGCGGCCGGCAAACAGCCGGTTGAGCAGGGTCATCGGGATCGACACCCCGCCCCAGCGGCCGTTGCATTCCAGCCAGCTGATCCGCGGGCGGTCGGGATCGTTGCCGTAAAGCACCGCGTCGAAGCTGCAGCGGCCGAAAAAGCCGATCTCCTGAAACGCCTGGCCGATCATCTGGCCCTGGTGGCAGAACGCGGGGATCCAGCCCTCTTCGGGGTCCGCCGGGCGGGCGCCGACGAAGCGGCCCTCGGGGCCGGTGACGATCTGGTGGAACACCCCCTCGATGACCGGCGGCCCATCCTCGGGGCGGGGGATCCAGAGCTGGATCGACGGGCTGGAAAACACGCTGTTCTGCCAGACCTGGACGATCACCGGAAAGCTTTGCGCGCCGCCCTCCAGCCCCAGCCGCCCCTGCAGGTGGCGATGCAGCTCTTTCACCGGCATCCCGGCGAGATCGGCGGAGAACATCGGGAAGTTTCCGGCCGAGCCGGCGCTGTCGGGCAGCTTGATCACCAGCTTGCGGCAGCCGCGCGCGACCTGGTGCACCCGCCCGGCCAGCGCGGCGGGGCCATGTGCGGCGATCTCGGTCGGGGCGGCGTCGTCGCCCAGCAGGGCGCGGACGATGGCGCTGAAGACCAGCTTGTCGTTGGCCGCCCTGGTGATCGCCGGCGGCGGTCCGGCGACGTCGACCCGGGCGCCGGTGTCCCCGGCCAGCCGCCGGGCGAGGGACCAGATGGCGCCGGTGGCGGCATAGGGCACCAGGGTGGCGCCGCCGCCCTGCGCGACGAAAGCGCGAAGCGCCGCGTAGGCCACCGGGTCGTCGAGGCAGCGGCGCTGGGTCGGTTCGGGCGGAGTGGCCGCGCCGGGCGCGACCGGCAGGTAGCGGCGCACGCCGAGGCCGAGCCGGGCCGCGACATAGGTTTCGAAGGCGGGGATCCGCGCGCCGCCCAGCACCACCAGGTCGCCCGCCCCGGCCAGCAGCGACAGCCGGTATTCGAGCGATCCGCGCGCGCGGGCGGCCAGCCCGCGGGTTTCATGGGTGTCGCCGAAGAAGATGAAGGGCCCCCCGTCGACGCGGGGCCGCACCGCGGGCCCGAAATAGAGCCGGTCGCGCGCCAGGCTGCGGGCCAGGCCGGCCTGTTCTGCGGCGGCGCGGCAGCGCGCGCACGCGTCCCCGGTCAGCGGCGCGTGAAAGCGGGGCACGATCGGCATTCGGGCCTGCCAATCGGCCGTTGCGTCCCGCCGCCTGTTCCCCTGTCCTGGCACGTCGCCCACCGTGTCCTTTGCCGTCGCCCCCAATCCAGCCTGCACAAATCGCCGGCGCGCGATTTGACCGGCGTCAATGTTTCCGCAGCCAGATGCCGCCATGCTGCAACCGGCAACGACAGGAGGGCGCCATGTGCCGGCTCTATGCCTTCAAGGCCAATGAACCGACCCGGGTCGAATGCAGCCTGGTGCACGCGCAGAACGCGCTGATGGCGCAGAGCGGCGGCGATCTGACCGGGCTGATGCACGGCCATGGCTGGGGCGTGGCGGATTACGCCGACGGCAGCCCGCTGATCGAGAAACAGACCTGGTCGGCCTTCAACGACGAACATTTCGCCAAGGCGGCGGCGCGGGTCTATGCCCATACGGTGGTGGCGCATGTGCGCCGCGCCACGGTGGGCGAGCCCAGCATCGAAAACACCCACCCGTTCCATCACGGGCGCTGGATCTTCGCCCATAACGGCACGGTGCCGAATTTCCTCAAGGTGCGCGACCGGATGATGCCGGAGATCGACCCGCTTTTGCGCAACGACATCAAGGGCACCACCGACAGCGAGCATGTGTTCTACTACCTGCTGAGCCTGCACATGCAGGAGCCGGCGCGGCCGCTGATGGATATCGCCGCCGAGGGCCTCCGGCGAATCGTGGGCTGGTCGCAAGAGATCGACCCGGAGAAGATAGTCGGGCTGAACATCATCCTGACCGATGGCGAGCAGCTGGTGGGCAGCCGCCTGAACCGGACGCTGTGGCATCTGGAGCGGGAGCTGGTGTTCGACTGCCCGATCTGCGGCAAGCCCCATGTCCACCACGCGGTGAACGCCGAGTATCAGGCAGTGGAGTTCGCCTCCGAGCCGCTGACCGACGAGCCGTGGCACGAGATGCCCGAGGCCGAGGTGTTCAGCGTCGATGAGAACTACAAGCTGCTGACCCAGGCGATCTTTGCCTGAGCCTGGCGGGGCGGCCCCCCTAGCGGTTGTCCTTGAGCAGGCGCTGCTTCTGCCGCGACCAGTCGCGCTTGGCCTCGGTTTCGCGCTTGTCATGGGCCTTCTTGCCCTTGGCGATGCCCAGCTTCAGCTTGGCGATGCCCTTGTGGTTGAAATACATCACCAGCGGCACCAGCGTCATGCCCTTGCGCTGGGTCGCATTCCACAGGTCCGACAGCTGCTTGCGGCTGACCAGCAGCTTGCGCCGCCGCCGCTCCTCATGGCCGAAGGTCTTGGCCTGTTCGTAGGGCGCGATATAGGAGTTCACCAGCCACAGCTCGCCATCCTCGACCGCGGCATAGCTTTCGGCGATGTTGCCGCCGTTGGCGCGCAGCGACTTGACCTCGGAGCCTTCGAGGATGATCCCGCATTCCAGATCGTCCTCGATCGCGTAATCGAAGCGCGCGCGCCGGTTCTCGGCGATCACCTTGTAGTTCGGGTCTGACTTCTGCTTGGCCATGCGCACCGATCTACGCGTGCACAGGGCGTTGCGCAAGATCGCCCCGCGCGCCTGTCTTCTTTGTAACGCTGAAAGTATCCGGCCTTATGCATCAAGCGCACCCGCCGAAGGGTTGAGGCGTGATTAGTGATCTATGTGCAGTAGTTAAACTCTTTGCCGCCCCATTCATCGATCCGGTGCCCTATGAATTGAACCCGAAACATGGCGCTGGTCTCGTAGGCGTCCCCATAGGGGCCGAAGTACTTAACGAGTACGCGAACCCATCCGAAAGCTTCCATGTCCTGGTACTGGTCTATCGTGGCGTTGCCCTTATCCAGACTGGTGNNTGACGAGACGATTGTTTATCGCCGTAAACTCCGGCGTCCGTTCACCAATTCGGAGAATTTTTTGAGGCGGAACCCCGACTTCTCTGTGCACAGCCTGAGAAAAGGTATCGCCATTCCAGCCCCTCATTCTCCAATCGATTCCGCCACCTTTCCAAGTAAAGTCGCTGACCGAGTCAATCTTTGCTGGCCCCCTGCCGACATTAGTCACAAAGTAACGGAATTCGAGTGAGCCATCCCCCTTCCGCCACTTAAAGTAGCTTTCTGCGTCGTAACGCATATCAATCATTAGGAATGGGCGGCTTTGCTCTTTGATGGCACTGGCGGAGATGTCGTTTGCAGTTCTGGCTAATTTTGCCTGCTCAAATCCGAACTCCCGAGCATCGGCGGCCATATCCTTCGCGTCTACAACCATTTCCTGAGTGGCCCAGAGTGTTCGCAGCAAAAGATAGGCTGCAAAAATCGTGGCGAACGTCATGATCCACTGGGCGGCGGTATCGTCCATGTAGACAACTCGCTGGATCAGCCACCAACGAGTATTCTGTGGGCCTACTTGCTCGCCGCTATCGGTTTGCCCATTGAGGTTGCCGAAATCGTTTGACGTTACACCAAGAAGTATCGCGGCGAAGATTAGAGCTGGCATCAGGAAAAAACCTGCAACTACTCCAAATGTAAAACCGT
>NPIG01000383.1_pt3 | contig 13769 bp, 9 predicted proteins | sample 8637441 | NCBI WGS metagenome assembly NPIG01 (sample SAMN07420675, study PRJNA396082) | bioreactor metagenome | isolation source: sample BR6 brine-fed electro-methanogenic bioreactor BR | place: Japan: Kochi | collected 2016-06-14 | reverse complement strand
AAATACGTGCTCATGCGTGCTCTGTGCTATTCAAAAAGATCTTGACAGAAAAGCCGTACTGCTGTAAGCTGAAGATTGTTGAGTACGAGTTGAAGTGCAAGAATCCGGGGGGTGTGGGCTCTTCCAATTCTTACCTGTCTTCGCGCAAAGGCCTGCCTTTGCCACTCCCCAGGATTGTGTGGCATTGGGTGTGGTTATGCTTGCGCGCCGCGGGTAGCCGGGATGACCTGGTCGTCAGTCCTGTGGCCCCGTGGCGCCGGCATTATATCATAGGAGGCCTATGAATGAGCACTTTGCACGACTGGGACAGTGTGCGGCGGGACGATGAAGAGGAATGGGGCGCGTGCAACCCGCACGAAGAGCCGGAAGGGGACGGGGAACTCCTGAGCGCCGCGCTCCGGAAGTTCTTTGAGGAAGCAGAGCGCGAAGCCGCCATGTTCGGCCTGAACGTTCCCCTGACGCACAGGCTGGTTGGCCAGTGGGGCCGCGGTAATGAGCGCAGTTGGGTGGTTGACGGGCGCACGATTCCGCTCAGGCAGCGCAGCAGCCTCGTGCTGCGCATCCTGCTCAAGCACCGCCGCGCCGGCGGCAAGTTCGTGACGGTGGCCGAGATTATGGATGCCATCATGGACATCACTGGCAACGATTTCTGGAAGGACCCCTCTGAACAGGACGTGCGCCGCGCCATCGGGGAGTTGCGCAACAGCCTGCTGAGCGCGGGGTTCAGTGATGAAGTGATCGAAAACCGGCGCGGTTTCGGCTACCGCGTGAACGCCCTTCGTCGACTCATCTTCCTCGAAGAAGAAGACGATTAGCTGTGACCAGCCCCGTGGCGGCGGGCGCCGCCACGGGGCCCCACGGAACCGGCAACTGTGCCCGCGGGCCGCGCCAGCAGCGTGCGGGCGAACGATGCGCAATATGAACACCAAGACGAAGGAGGCCCTGGTCATGTCCTTCTTTCGTACTGCTGTGCTGCTCCTGATGCTTGCCGTGCCCGCATACGGCGCCGGCTTCACCGAGGCATCCGCCGCGAAATTCCTCCGGTGCGACAGCGCGTTTCATCACGCCTCGGGCGTCAACCTGCCCTGGAATCTGGATACCGGCGGACTGCCCACCTACGGGCACGATGTGGGCCTGAACCCCTATGGCGCGCATGACGGCTTCAGTTCCGCCGCCGGCAGGGCGAGGCTCGAAAACACCTTCGCCGCGCTGTCAGGCGCCGGCGTGCGGGTCGTGCGCGTGTTTCTGTTCTGCGACGTGCGCACCGGCATACGGGAAGCCTCCGAAGGCGGCCTCGAATTCGATGAAAAAGTCTATGATGATGTGGATGCGCTCGTTGAAGCGGCAAGCACCCATTCGCTGGAACTCTTCCCGGTGCTCTTTGACTATCTTGTCGCCGACGGGGTGGACGAGCAGAGCATGGTTCCCGTGGGTGAATGGCCCGAGTTGCTCACCACACGGCGCACGGAGTTGCTCGCGCTGCTCGAGACCTTCTTCGCACGCTACGCCGACAGCTTCTGGGCCATCGACATCATCAACGAACCCGGTCTGATTCCCGCGGGCATCGTGGCGGCCGCCGATGTGAAGAGCTTCGTGCAGGACGTCGCCGGGAGCGCCCACACCCACACCAGCGCGCCGGTCACCGTGGGCGTCTGGCGCTGCGACACCTTGAGCCAATGGACCGGCCTCGGTCTCGATTTTTATTCGTTGCACTACTACTTCAAGGACCGCGACCTGTGTCCTTTCAACCAGCCGGTTACCGAGCTCGGGCTGGACGCGCCGGTCCTGATGAGCGAAGTCGAAATCACCGAAGATGTGGCCGCCGAACTGGACACGCTCCTTGACGCCGGCTATACGGGCGCGCTGTTCTGGAGCGCCAACGCCGAGGGCGCCTTCCTCGATAGTGCTGATCAGTTCGCGGCATTCTTCGACTGTCCCGCCTCCGGCGAGGGAGAAGGTGAGGGCGAAGCGCAGGGGTTGGAACTCACTTGGGATCTGCTTGCGCAGGACGCCTGGCGGTTCCTGACTTGGGCCAACACCAATGGCCTGCCCTGGAGCTGGCGGTCCGCGGTTTGTGCGGGCGGCGACTACGTCAATCCCGCCGAGATAGGCTTGTATGCCCTCTGCGCCGTCGCGGCCTACGACCTGGGCGCGGCCTGGAGCCCGGACTGGACCGAAGCGGCGGGACGGGTGGAGACGGTGCTCGACCGGTTCCGCGCGTGGCAGACCGGCAGCCAGCCGGATGCGCCCTGGGGGCCGCACGCGTACCAGAGCAGCGTCTTCTATCAATGGTACTGGAACAGTTGGACGCCACCCGTCGTGGGCGACACCGGCGGAAGCAACCAGGATGTGCCCTCCATCGACAATGCCTGGCTCGCACTCTGCCTGCTCACGTTGCGCGAGTACTGCGAGGCCAACAGCGCGCTGGCGGAAAGCGCCACGCTCGCGGGCAAGGCGGACGCCATTCTTGCCGACATGGACTTCCGGCTGTGGTACAACCCCGGCACCAGCCTGTTTACCTGGGGCGCCTTCCAGAACCCGGTCGGGGGCGGCGAGTGCAACACCTATTCCAACGAGAACCGCATCACCAATTTCGTGGCCCGCGCATTGGGTGACCTGACCGCGCCGGAATTCGCCGCGAGCATCGGCGCGCTCGCACAGCACAGTGGCGTCTATGGCGGTATTACCGTCGAGCACGTGGCCTGGGATGGCTCGCTCTTCACCTACCTCGCACCCGCGCTCTTCATCAACGAAATGCAGACGGACTACGCCGCCAACACCATCGTGCCGGCCATCGAGGCGCAAATCGCGTACGCCCTGGACGAAGGTTACGCCGGCTGGGGGCACTCTGATTGCTACGGCCTCGCCTGCAACGGCTACGCTTCGCAAGGCGCCCCGCCCGGCGGCGGCGCCGGAATCGTGTTCGAGCAAACGCCCGGCCTGCTCACCCCCCACGCCAGCGCCATGGCCGCCATCACGCCCTTTGCGGCCCAGGCGTTGGCCAACCTCCAGGGGCTGGTCGATATGGCGCCCACCTTCCACCATCCGGACTACGGCCTGCGCGCCAGTATCCAGGCAGACCCCGCCTCTGCGGAGTATGGCCAGAGCAGTCACCGCTGGTTGACGCTGGAGCAGGCGTGGACACTCCTTGCCGTCGCCAATGCGAACAACGGTTTCGTCTGGAACGCGCTCTACCGGGACCCCGGCGTGCAGGAGGCGCACGCGGAACTTTTTGGCGCAGAAGGCGAAGGTGAGGGTGAAGGTGAGGGCGAGGGCGAAGGCGAGGGCGAAAGCGAGGGCGGAGGCGAAGGCGAGGGCGAGGGCGAAGGTGAAGCCTGGCCATGGGAAAGCGGTATCAAGATGGTCAACTACGCCCCCACGGACTTTGAACCGGGCGCCGGCCTCTTCCCGACGGAACTGCAGATACAGGCCAACCTGCAACAACTCTACGATGAGGGTTTCCGCGGCGTGCTCACGTTCGACGTTTACTCCACGCTCGGCCTGGTCCCCGCGCTGGCGAAGCAAATCGGCTTCGAACTCGTCGGCGCGGGTGTCTGGGACATCACCGACAGCGGCATCCTTGCCGCGGCCGCGGCGCTCAGTGCGGATGTGGACTTCTACATTGTTGGAAGCGAGGGTCTCTTCGCCGGCCGCTACTCTCAGGCTGAACTCGAGGCCGCGCTCGACACCACCCGCGCCGCCACGGACAGACCGGTGACTACCGCCGAACCCGATTCTGTTTGGCTCGCCTACCCTTCACTTCCCGGCTTGGTCGATTTTGTCTCTGCCAACATCTACCCCTGGTGGGGAGGCATCCACGAACCTGGGGCCGCTGTGAATGCGCTGGTCGAGAACTACAACGCGGTGGTCTCCGCAGCCGGCGGAAAAGCGGTGCTCATCCGCGAAACCGGATTCCCGACGGCGGCCCATCCGGATGCGAGTGTGGCCGGCCAACAGCAGTATTTCGCTCTTGCCGAGGCCACGGGCCTGCCCTTCGTCTATTTCGAAGCCTACGACCAGTACTGGAAACACGAACTCGACGGAGACTACGACATTGGTCCGCACTGGGGTCTTCACGACCGCTATGGGCAATTGAAAGTCGCCGAGGGCGAAGGCGAAGGTGAGGGAGAGGGCGAGGGCGAAGGCGAGGATGAAGGCGAGGGAGAAGGCGGCACGTCAGACACACACACTGCCGACCAGAACGGGGACGGGGGCATCAATCTCTCCGAACTCCTGCGCGTCATCCAGTTCTACAATTCGGACGGTTTCCACTGCGAAGCGGGCACGGAGGATGGCTATGCGCCGGGTCCGGGGGCCGCCGGCTGTGTGCCGCATGCGTGCGACTACAATCCCTCCGACTGGGCCATCAGCCTGAGCGAATTATTGCGACTGATTCAGTTCTACAACAGCGGCGGCTATCACCCGTGTGCCGGCAGTGAAGACGGTTTCTGTCCGGGCGCGTCAGTGCGTTGAGGTCCGGGTTTACTGTGCATCGTAGTAGAGACCGCCGAAGTTGATGTGCCCCCAGGGCACCCCGGTGTGGTCGACGATGCGGACAATCGCCTCGTTCCCCACGTGTCCAGCGCAGGACACCGCCTCCATGCGCATGGTATTGCCGTTATGACCACTGACGCGCGCGATTTCCTCGCCATTCCACAAGTCAACCAGCGACACGTAAAGATAGCGCGGGTCGAGGCCGCCGGAAACGCGGACATAAAGCGTGTCGAACTTGATGGTGAACGCTGGCGATTCAATGACCGCATGCATGCCATCGTTGAAGCGCTCGCCGTCTGTCTCGGCGGTGCCGATGAAGTGTTCCGTCCACGCGCCAAAATCCACGCGGCGCGAAGTCGTGAAAACGGACGGGAGTTTGCCCGCCTTGAGTGTCCATGCGGCGCGGGCTTCCGCGTCGTCGAACATGAACACCGGCACGAAGCTCTGCGCCCGCGGCACCCACTTCAGGCGGGCAATGCGGATGCCGTCAAGTGATGTGTTCAGTGCGGCTATGTAGTATTGGTTCTCATGCTGGACAATCTCCGGCGCGGCCACCGGCAACGACCCCACCAGCGCACGATTGCTGTCGATACCGAAGTTCAGCGGATTGCCCGACAGATACACCCAGTTGCGCTGGCCCTCGCCGTAGTACTGGTTGCGGAAAAAGTAGAAAAGGCCCGGTTCATACTCCACCACGTGCGGGCATTCGGCGGAACCGGCCGTGGTGCCCGGCAGGCCGCCGTAAGACACCACACAAGAAGGGCCCCAAGTGCGCAAGTCGGGTGAAGTGCGCACATAGGCCCTGCACTTGCCCTCGGGAAAGCCGCAATAGTAGCAGTGCCAAAGCCCGTCGATGCGAATCAGCATGGGGTCACGGGTGTTTGCATCGGGCCCTTCCCAGAACACCCCGGTGGCGCCGCCGGGCTGAATGACGCGCTCGAATTGCTTGCCGTCTTCGCTCGTGGCGAAACAGATGTGGTTCCAGTCGCCATAGGCCATCCAGTACAGACCGTCGTGCCGCACCACGTGCGGCGCCTGCATGCCGCCCGGCGCCTCGCCCAGTTCCGGCTTCGCCATCCACGTGATGCCCAGCGGCCGCCAGTCGGAGTCGGTCAGATGGGCGCCCTCCCACCCGTACAGCAGACGGGTATGTCCGCCGCATTTCGTGTGCCGGATACATGACCACAACTGCCAGGTGCCGTCAGCCGCCTGCCACACCGCAAAGTCGACCGGCTGCTGCTTCTCACTCGTGTACTCACCCAGGTCGGGATTGCCCGCCACCTGCCACCAATCACCGTCAATGACCGGGACCAGCGCTTCATCGGCGCGCGGACAGGCCGCGCATAAGAGCAGCGCGGCGATGGCCAGGAGAGTGTTGCTTCGAAACATAATTGCCTTCCTTTTCGCTGCAGCTGGTCGCGCACGGTATTTCTAACCGGAACCTAATGCAGAGGCGCGTTTTTCGATGGTATACTGCACGCGCCCCAGGTTTCACCTCGGGCTGGAGGCACCCGCTCATGGAAGGTTTTCTGTTCAATCTGCCCGACTTGAGAGACGAAGACTTCACTGCGCACAACGCGGAAAGCAGCGCGCTCTGGGCGGCCTTTGAAGAGAACACCCACACCCGGGCGCCCATTCGGCTGAACACCAATCCGCGCGTGCTGATGCTGAACCCCGCATGGAACCCGCGCGGTATCCCGTACGAAGCCTACATGACCGACCCTGAAGTCATGGCGCAGACGGTGCTCGAGTGGCAGTACTGGGTGCGCTTTCTGATGCCCGGCGACCATGAGAAAGGCCTGCCGGAGTATTGGAACGTTCACGTCGACCTTCAGAACTTCTATGATGCGGCCTGGTTCGGCCTGGAGGTGGTATACCGCCCGGGCCAGGTGCCAGACACGGAACCGTTGCTTGACGAAGACCGCAAGCACATGCTCTTTGATCGCGGCCTGCCCGAACCCTTTGACGGCGTGTGGGCGCAGCGCGCACTCGACTACGTCGCCCGCTTCCGCAAGAAGAGCGCGGCGGGTTGGACCTTCCTCGGCAGGCCGGTGAAGCTGCTCGGATGGCCGTTTTGCCAGAGCGACGGCGTGTTCACGGTGGCGGCGTCGCTGCGCGGCGCGGGCGCGCTGTGCATGGACCTCCTCGCCGACCCGGACTATGCGCGGCAACTGCTGGCCTTCGTGCACGAGGGCCTGGTGAAGCGTATCACCGCGTGGCGGAACCAAGCGGGCATGCCCGTCCCCTGTGATGATTTCTGGGCCGCGGACGACGCCGTGCAGATGCTCTCGCTCGAGCAGTACCGCGAGTTCGTGCTGCCGCTGCACCGGGACTACTACGACACCTTCGCCACACGGAAAGGCCGTGTCATGCACCTGTGTGGCGACGGGCAACGCCTCTTTGAGACAATTCACCGTGAATTGGGCGTCACAGGCTTCGACACCGGTTTTCCCATTGACTTCGCCGCCTTCCGCCAGACGCTCGGTCCTGAGGTGCTCCTCTGCGGCGGTCCGCGAGTGCCGCTGTTTCTCGACGCGGACCCCGCGCCGGTCGCAGCGGAGACAAAGCGCATCCTGGAGTCGGGCGTGCTCGAGGGCGGGCGCATGATCCTCCAGGAAGGCAACAACCTCGCGCCCGACGCGCGGCTCGACACCTGCAAGGCATTCTACGAGGCGGGCAAACGATACGGAGGCATTCCGGGAAGGAACACGACATGATCCACGCCGCCCTGCTGATTCTGATGGCCGCAGCCAATCCCGACATGCCCGGCGCCCATCCCGACATCGTCGCGGGGCCGTGGCTGCAGTTCACACGGCCGGGCGAGGCGGTTGTGCGCTGGCAAACCCGCGAGGCCGTGCCTTCAGCGGTGGAATACCACCTCGCCGGCACGCCGCAACGCGCGGAGGAACCCGCGCCAAAGAAATCTCACGCGGTCACCATCACCGGGCTCCCACACAACGCCGTCGAGCACTACCGTGTCCTCCTGCCCGGCGGCGAGAGTTCGCCCGATTACGATTGTGAGACCCTGTTCAATTACACGCTGCCGGACCGGTCAACCGCCATACCGGCATTCCCCGATGACGAATCCGGTGACGCCTGTGCAGCCGCCGCGGAACGGCTTCTGGAAGCGGGCGGCGTCTCAAACGGCTACGGCGTCGTGCTCGGCGCGGCTTCGGGCCGGCTGCTGTGGGAACTCGCGCGCAGAACCGGCCTGGTCCTCGTCGGCTTTGATACCGACGCCGAGGCCGTCGCGAGCGCGCGAAAGATATTCGCCGATGCCGGGCTCTACGGTGCGGGCATCACGCTCCACCACGCGCCCGATTACGAGAACTTACCGCTCACCACGTGCTTTGCCAACCTTGTGGTCTCCGAGCGCATGCTTTCTGACCCCGTTCCCGAGCCTGCGCCTGAAATGGCCACGGCGCTGCTGAAACCCGGCGGCGGTGTGGCCGTGTTTGAAGCGCCCGATGCCGCCGCGGCCGCGCCGTGGCTCGAGGCCGGTTTCAAAAGGATGGACCGTGACGGGCGGGTACTGCTCACGAAGACGCGGCCACCCCTGGAAGGCGGGGGGACCTGGACCCACCAGTACGGCAGTCCGGACAACTCGGCGCGCAGTCATGACAGCCTGCTCGGCGCGCGCGGCACCGAGGACCTCGAGGTGCAGTGGGTCGGCCGCCCCGGACCGCGCGCCATGGTCGACCGCAACCCGCGCAAGCCCTCGCCGCTTTATGTCAACGGCCGCCTCTTCACACAGGGATTGCGCCGCATCATTGCACAAGATGTGTTCAACGGCGCCATCCTGTGGTCACTCGAAATCCCGCACCTGCAGCGTTTCAACATGCCGCGTGACGCCAGCAACTGGTGCGCCGACGGGGACAGCCTCTACGTGGCGGTGCGCGGCCTGTGCTGGCGCATCGACGCCGCCACAGGAGCGGTGACGGCGTTCCATCCTGTTGGAAGCGCTGGAAGCGAATGGGGCTACATCGCGCGCGCCGGGGAATTGCTTTACGGGACGGAGCAACCCGAGGGCGCATCCTTCACCAACTTCCGGGGCGATGCCAAGGCAGGCTGGTACGATTCGCCTATCGGTCCGGTCACCTCCAAAGTGTGCAGCCGCCGGCTCTTCGCCCGCGACCCCGCCACCGGCGAAAAGCGCTGGGACTACGCGAACGGCGCCATCATCAACACGACCATCTGCATCGCCGGGGACCGCGTGTTCTTCATCGAATCCCGCAATCCCGAAGCAAAAGCTGAGACGACCGGCCGGCTTGGTCCCGGCCCGCTCTGGGACGACCAGTACCTCGTGGCCCTCGACGCCACCACCGGCGCCCTTGCCTGGGAACGCCCCATCGATGTGGCGGACGGTGTGGTCACCTTCTACATGCTCCACGCAAACGGCAAGCTCCTCGTGGCGCTGTCGCGCACGAAATACCATCTCTACGCCTTCGACGCGGGCAACGGCAAGTCGCTGTGGCGCGCCGAACACGATTGGACCGCCAACAACCACAGCGGGCACATGCAGCACCCGGCCATTGTGCGCAATCTCGCCTACCTCGAGCCCTGCGCCTATGACCTCGACACCGGCGAACGCGTGGTCGAGAGCGCGGCCCGGCACGAAGGATGCGCCACCTACGCCGCCATCGAGCACGGGTTGCTCTACCGTGGCGCGGGCCGGCGCGTCAGCCTGTGGGACGCCGACACGAACACGGTCACCAACTGGCCCCGGCTGCGGCCCGGCTGCTGGCTCAGCACCATCGCGGGCGCGGGCATGGTGCTCTCCCCCGAAGGCGGCGGCGGCTGCAGTTGCGGCGGGTGGATGGAGACTTCGCTGGTCTTCAGAAACATGAATGCGGAATAGGGAGGTGGAAACCGGGATGAAAACCTGTTTTGCGATGTACTCGCTTGCCCTCACTCTCGCGGTATGCTGCCCGGTGGCCGCCGAAGACTGGCCCACCTACCGCCACGACAACCGGCGCAGCGGTGTCACCGCCGAGGCGATATCCCCCGGCGCGCTCGAGGAAGCCTGGGTCTATCGCGCGCCCGCGCCACCACAGCCCGCCTGGCACGGCCCCGCCAAGTGGGACGCCTACGCCGGCATCGAAAACCTGCGCTCCATGCGCGATTATGACCCTGTCTTCTACACGGTGGCCGTGGACGGCACGCTCTATTTCGGGTCGTCTGTGGAAGATGCGGTCATCGCGCTCGACACGGCCGGGGGCAAGGAGCGGTGGCGCTTCAGCGTGGGCGGCCCGGTACGCATCGCGCCTGCGTGGCATGGCGGCCGGCTCTACTTCGGTGCGGACGACGGCTATGCCCGATGCATCAGCGATGACGGTGCGCAAACCGTGTGGCAATACAAACCCGCGAAACAAGACCGCCTGCTGCCGAGCAATGGCAAGCTCATTTCGCTGTATCCCGTGCGCACCGGCGTGCTGGTGGACGCCGCCACCGCCTACTTCGGGGCTGCCATGCTGCCCTGGCACGACGCGTACCTGTGCGCGGTGGACGCGGACACTGGCAGGCCAGAAGGTGACGGCCTCTTCTCTCACACCATGCAGGGCATGACGCTTGAGGGCGCCATGCTCGCCTCGCCAAACAAGCTCTACGTGCTGCAGGGCCGCGCCGCGCCCCTTGTGTTCTCGCGCGAGACCGGCCGCGCACTGGGCCGGGTCGAGGGCAGCGGGGGCGTCTTCGCGCTGCTCACGCCCGAAAACCAGCTGGTCATGGGCCCCGACAGCCAGAAGGAAAAGTACGTGGCCATCACCGACACGGACAAGAAGGACAAGATCGCGTCGTTCGACCGGGGCAACTTCCTGATTGTGCAGGGGCCGCGCGCCTACGTTCTGCGCGAGGGCGTGCTGCTCGCCTTCGAGCGCGCATCCGGCGGGCAGACCTGGGAACGCGCGTGCGACGCCCCGTACACCCTGGTCATGTCCGAGGGCGTGCTGTGGGTCGGCGGCAACGACACCGTGCTCGCGATTGACCCGGAAACCGGTGAAGACCTCGCCCGGTTACCGGTCTCCGGCCGCGCCTACGGCATCACCATCGCGAACGGCGCCCTCTACGCCAGCACCGACCTCGGCGCCATTCACTGCTTCCGGTAACCGCAAGCAACGGCGCAAACCGCGGAAACCCGCCGCCTGTGCAAGAAGGCCNNGCATCTTTGCGAATCTTCCAGGCTCCGCGTCACAGTGCGGACTGAGAGGGCTTTACTTCGTTCGCCGTGGCGGGGTGTCCGAGCGTCGCCCGGCAGCCATGCGAAGCGGTCTCGCAGAAGTGCCTTGCCGGCAGCCTCAGGCTTCGGCGGGATACTTCACGAGGATGGTGCGGCCGCACTGCTCGCAGCGCGTCTGCGGCGCGGTGAAAGAGGGCGCCAGCTGCTTGACCTGGCCGCATTCACACTTGAACGACATCCAGCCCTTGTCGCGCTTGACGACTTCCAGCGGCCGCATGTCTCGGGAGCGCGGTTTCGCCACCGGTATCGCTTCCTGCGGCGGCGCCGCCTGCTGCGCCAGGTGTTCGCCCACGGCCCCCGCCGCCGCCAGTTGCGCCACCGGCACCTGAAGCGTGCGCCGGCAACGCGGGCACTGCACCTGCTCGCGCTTGAACTCGGGCGGCAGTTTGATACGCATGCCGCACACGCACGACAAAAAAATGAACTGGTTCAGCTTGCGCATCACGTCGCCCGCCTGGCGCATGCGGTCTTTCGGCGTCTGTCCCTGGGGACCCCGGGCCGAGTCGGGGTGCGCCGCCCGCACCGGCGCCGCCGCCACCGAGGCCGCCGACTCCGGCATACCCTTGGCCTCCGCGCCCGCCACCTTGCGCCACGCGCGCTGGTAGTTCTGGTAGGAGACGCTGTTGCCGATGCTGCGCAGAATGCGGATGCGGTCTCGCGTAGGCGGGTGCGTGCGGCCTGCGCCGAGCGACATGGACCCGCGCGCAAGCGGGTTCACGATGAACATGGGCGCCGTGGCCGCGCTCACGCGCATCGGCTGTGTGTCGCCGCTGAGGACTTCGAGCGCCTGCGCAAGCCCTTCCGGATAGCGCGTGTACACGGCCGCGCCCGCATCCGCCAGGTACTCGCGGCGGCGCGAGCACGCGTAATAGATGGCCTGCGCAAGAATGGGCGCCAATATGGCCAGCACTATCGCCACCACGATAAACACCAGTGCCGCCGCGCCGCCCCCGCCGCCCTTGCTTGAACTCGAACTCCGGTAGCGCCGGGAATGCCCGCCCGTGTAGAACATGCCGCGCAGAAAGGTCTGTGACAGCAGGACAATCGAGCCCAGCATAACCCCGACCACGGTCATGAACAGAATGTCGCGGTTGGCGATGTGGCTGATCTCATGGGCGACCACCCCCTGAAGCTGGTCCCGGTTCATGTTCGCCAGCAGGCCCGCCGTGACCGCCACTGAGGCATTCTCCGGTTTCCGGCCCGTGGCGAACGCGTTCATCGACATGTCGTCGATGATGTAGACGCGCGGCATCTTGCCGAGCCGCGACGCTATGGTCATTTCCTCTACCACATTAAACAGTTGCGGGTGATCGTCTTTTTCGATGGGCCGCGCGTGGCTGACCGCGAGCAGAATACGGTCGCCCGCGACAAACGCCGCGCCCAACTGCGCCACCCAGATGACCAGCGCCACACCCATGCCGATGAAACCGCCCACCGGCATGAAGAGCGGGCGAGCGGTTTGCGCATCATGGGCCGCGAACGGCATCACCGCCGCGCCGATGGCGAAACCCAGCGCCAGCAGCAGCAACAGCATCACAAATACAAGCACCATGGACCGGCGTTTGTTCGCTCGTATCAGTTCAAACATGCCCTCGCCTCAACGCGCACCTTCACCTAGAACTGCACTTTCGGCACTTCGCGCTCCGTGGCCTCTTCAATCTCGAAGAATTCGGCCTTCTCGAAGTTGAACGCGCCGGCGACAATATTCGCCGGGAACATCTCCGTCTGGTTGTTGTACTGCATGGTGGCGTCGTTGTACGCCTGGCGCGCAAAGCCTATCTTGTTTTCCGTCGAGGTCAGTTCCTCCTGCACCTGCAGGAAGTTCTGATTCGCCTTCAGGTCGGGGTAGTTCTCGACAACCACGAAGAAATTGCTGAGCGCCTGGCTGAGCTGGTTTTCCGCGTTGGCCTGCTCGCCCACGCTGCCGCCCGAACGCTGCTGCGCCAGGTTGCGCGCGCGCGTGATGTTTTCCAGCGTCTCGCGCTCATGCTTCATATACCCCTTGGCGGTCTCGACCAGGTTGGGGATCAGGTCATGCCGCCGCTTCAACTGCACGTCAATCTGCGACCAGGCGTTGCGCATCGCGTTGCGCAGGCGTACCAGGCTGTTGTACATGCCGATGACCCAACCCACGAGCGCCAGCGCCACCACTACAAGCACAACCAATGCGATTAAGCCTCCCATATCACCGTTCTCCTTGTCGGTTTCGCTCCGCTATGCGGGCAGGGCATGCTTCGGTGTTCTCCCCTGGAACTACAACTGCCGGGGCCCCGCTATTCACGCGCCGTCGAGCCATGGCCTTCCGCTTGCGCGCGCGCTTCCGGGAACATCTCGCGGAGCCACGCCACCACCTGCGATTCGCGCGGGTCGCTGCTGCCCATGTGCAGCACTGCGGCCAGTTCGCCCCGGTCGAACCACAGGCCGTCGCCGTGGGGGCAGACGTCGTAGACCACCGGCGTGTCCCCCGCCGTGACGCGTTTTACCATTCTGGCCCGGCAGATGGGGCAACGCCGAGGCGCTTCCCCGCGTGCCGCCGCGCCGTCCCCAGACGTCAGGAAACCGTCCAGTATCCGGCGGTCCCCGAAGAGCAACTCCAACTCGCCCGCGTCCAGCCAGATGCCCCCGCACTCGCCGCAGAGGTCCAACTCGACTTGGTCGAACTCGCACACCATCATCGGCTCTCGGCATACCGGGCAATTCATGGGGCCACTATACAACGCCCGGCGCGGGAAGTGAAAGCGTGACAATCGCTTCCCGGGCCTGCCCGACCCGAAACCCGCGCCCGGGCGCCCGGCTGTGCTCAGCCGCCGGCTCCCAGCGGATTCTGGCAGGTAGCCCGGTTTCCCGCCGGCGGCCCTTGAGCCAGCAGATTCGCCCGGCGCTTTGTCTGGTTTCACGGGGCGATGGTATAATTCGACTTCAGTTTCGTGGACAACCATGTGCAATGCCGCCGGAGGCGGCTTCTTTTTTCCCAACCGGGGCGCGCAACAGCGGCTATGTCCGAAAAAGCCTACATAAAGACGTTCGGCTGCCAGATGAA
>NPIG01001249.1_pt2 | contig 13770 bp, 18 predicted proteins | sample 8637441 | NCBI WGS metagenome assembly NPIG01 (sample SAMN07420675, study PRJNA396082) | bioreactor metagenome | isolation source: sample BR6 brine-fed electro-methanogenic bioreactor BR | place: Japan: Kochi | collected 2016-06-14 | reverse complement strand
CCGCCCTTCCAGCCCCAATAGGTCCAGGTACCGGCGAGGCGATCCATGACCTGGCGCACGTCGGTCTCGCCGCCCATGGAGGCGTCGGCCGACGGTTTGCGCCGCAGCAGCCAGGAAGGAACCCCTTCCTCGGTCACCGCTTCCGTCTTGCTCGGCACGCCCGCCTTGCGGAAATACTTCTGGGCCATGATGTTTCGCGCGGTATGCGACCAGGAAGCGGGCATGACCGTGTTCGGCGCCGAGAAGACCAGGCTTCCGTCGGCGTGGGTGAGCGAGGCATCATAGGTCTCGAACTTGATGCCCGAGTAGGGCAGATCCATTTGCTCGTCGCAGGCGGAAGGATTCTTGGTGTAGACGCGGGCAATTTTCATATTCGTTCTCCAGCGGTAACCTGCGCACGGTCTGCGCGGCTTTTTTGGTCTTGACGGTTCAGGAAGCTCTCGTTGCGAGCCATCACATGGGATGGGGTCACAACGTGAGCTTAAAACTAGATGTGGTAGTTTGATGGAGTCAGGCTACGGGAAATCCGGTTTTTATTTTTTATCCAAGCGGTCAATAGAGAGATGGTTTCGATTTTTTGACCGTGGGCAATTTTTTTATACCGTCATACCGGCGTGTTTACCGTTCAGTCGCCAGCTTCCCGGGTGGTAGAAACGGTAGACTTTTCGGTTTCCGCCGCAATGTCCTGCCTGCCGACCAGGCGAGCGAAGGCGAGACGGTCGGGGCTTCTGAAAGCCGTATTGACGTATTCTAGCGGAATCGGCGCCAGATACTGGTCCGTCGAGGCGAGTGTCCGGCTTACCAACTGTTGCCGGACGAGCGCACTGAAGACGTCTTTGGTCGTTTCCTTGGAAAGTCTTGCCCTGTTGGCGATCATGACCGGGGTGAGAACGGGCAGCCCTGCGAAAACCAGGGCGGTATGACGCCGCGTCTTCTCGTCGGGAAGGGGCTCCTTGAGCGCCTGGTCGTAGATCTTGACCATCGAGTTCACGTCCTTCACGCTCTGGCGCAGGACGCGCATCGCCGAAAGCGCGGCGCGGCTGTAGAAGCGGACCCAGGGAACAGGATCGCCGGTTCGCAGGGATTCCGATCGTGCCTTGAGAAATTCGGGCTTGTTGACGGCGAATACCTTGGTCACGGGAAGCAGCGGGAGGTTGCCCTCGAGGTTCATCGCGCCGGCGATAACCCTGCTGGCCCGCGAATTTCCATCTTCCAGCGGCTGGTATTTGTCGAAGAGATGAAGGGTCAGGGCCGAACGGATGAGCGGGTGATACTGGAGCGTGTTCTTGATGTGAAACTCGTCACTCCATGTTCTCATCAGGCGAGGGATGGAATCAGGGGTGGGCGTCGTCATGCTCGGCTCGTCGACACCCTCGGGGAAGATCCGCTTCTCGTCGAGACGCCAACTGCTGAGAGCGGCGAGATGGACCAGGCCGTTCAGGATCTGTCCGTGAATGGAGCCGACGACGTCGAGGTCGCTGGACGAGCGGCCGCTGACCTGGAAGCCGGAAAAATGGGCAAAGATGTAATTGACGGCCGAGATCATGTTGAGGGATCTCTGTTTCGGCGACGACCCATCGTTCCAGTTTTGGCCCAGGTCGCTGCGGAAGTTCGTCGTGACCTCGTCCCACATCGTCAGCTGGCCGGCTGCCTGGTCGACGCCGCGTGTCGTGGGACAGTTCATCCACCCCCGCAGGTCGCGATCGAATGCCTCGAGGAATAGATTGACCTCGGGATCGGATTCGGATTGTTCCAGCCAATGCTCGTGCATCGGACGCCTCTTTTACCGTCACAGAAACTCCCGGACCGGTGGCCCATGCGGTAAAATTTAGATGTTATTTCGGACTCAGCCACAAAGAATTACGATATAACGGGAAAAATTTTTGATAAAATCTTATTTCGTGTACCCAGACAGCAACTTGCAATCTAGTTATACATGAAAAATCCGAGATACGAAAAACCTCCAACTCTTTAAAATTGTTTTTCCGATTTGGTTCGCGCAAAAGTCGGGGCGAATTCCACCTTTTGGAAAACGGAACGGTATTCAGACGAGAAGAAATGCTGTGTCTGATTTGCGTGTAACCGCAATTAATGTATTTCGAGTGTAAAAACCGGCAGTCACCCAAAGATCGGACAGTAAACCCGTGAATCGGGCAATAAAAAAGGGCCGGCGCCCGAAGGCCCGGCCCGGATCGTTGTCCGCCAGGGCCCCGGTCAACCCGGGGACGATCCTGGCGGCGCAGATATTTGAATATGGAAGGATTGCCGTAGCTGTCCAGACCCGATTTCCGGGCCTGCCCCAGTATGGCGCGTTACGCGGCAGCCTCCAGCACGTTGCCGAGAAGGGCGCTGGCGCCGATCCTGAAGACCGACGGCGTTACCTCGTCGAGGTGCAGGATGCCGGCGACGAGGTCCCTGTATTTCCGGGCCTCTTCGACTTCGCGGATGCCGCCGGCCGCCTTGAAGCCGATTCCGTCCCTACCCGAACGACGGATCGTCTCGAGCATGACGGCGGCGGCCTCGAGGGTCGCGCCGGGCTGCAGCTTCCCGGTCGACGTCTTGATGAAGTGCGCGCCTTCGTCGATCGCGATCTCGGAGGCCCGCCGGATGTTTTCCACGGACTCGAGAGCGCCGGTCTCGAGGATCACTTTGAGGTGTGCCATCGACCCGCACCCGATGTCTGCGGCATTGAGAACGTCATGGACCCGGATGCTGTCGCCGTCGAGGAACTGTTTGTAGGGCATGACGACGTCGATTTCGTCCGCGCCGGCGGCCACGGCCGACTGCGTCGCTTTCAGGACCTCCTCGGGATCGTCGTCGCCGTGCGGGAAATTGATGACGGTGGCGATGCGGATATCGGTTCCCTTCAGCAGCTTCTTGGCGATCGGAATAAAGCGCGGCCAGATGCAGACCGCGGCGACGGTGNNCAGCTTGGCGATCCTCTCATTGGTGTCGTCTTCGGCAAGCGTCGTCAGGTCGATGCAGGAGATCAGCCCCTTGGCTTCGGCTTGGGACACTGGGCAGTCGGCGTTCATGGAGTTTCCTTTCCCGAGAGTGCGGCTCTACTCTGAATATGCGGTCGTTTGCGCCGGCAGAACCCATAAAAGGGAAAAGCCCGCCCACACGACGGCGGGCGGGCTTTTCGCTGAATTGAAAAAATTGAAGAACGGCAGCAGGACTTGATGAAGCGCCGGTTCAATCCTTCGGCTGCCTCTCGATCTCGACGAAGGCGTACTTGCGCGCATCATGTTGTGGAATGAACGCATAATCCATCAAGGGGGATACCAGTATGATCTCCCGGTTCCTCAACTCGGGCGGGATGTCACGTTCGGAAGACAGAAAAACCTCTCCGTGAAGAATGCCGGACGTATGATCGTTCCCGTATTTAACGATAGCGATCGGGCCGTCGAACGATTTGCCGCGGCCAAAGACGCAGTACCATTTATTGTCAATCTTGGAAGCAAAGTAGCCGGGGAGAATGCCGGCCGGAACAAAGCCGCCGGCTTGCATGTCGCTGGTGCGGTTGGGAACGAAGATGCGCAGGCCGCCCGTCTTCGGATCGAGGATCGACTGCGGCTCCCCCTGGAAGATCTCGACAGCCGGATTATACAGGAGATCCCTGAACATCGCATGGCTCGAGGATCCCGGCGTCAGGTTGGAGATGACCAGCAGTTTCCGCGACGCGAACAGAAGATCCTTGAAGGCCTCGGGGTGCAGGCCGACAACGCCGGCGAGCATCGTCAGGTTGGAGGAATTGGCGGGGCTGCCGGTGTCCTTGATCCACCGGACTGCGTCTCCCTTTCCGGATGAAGCCTTGTACAGGCTTCGGTGCACGGTCGAGGCGGCATGCCCGGACGCGTCCTCGATCGTCTTAGCGCCCATTCCGGTCGGAGAAAGGACGAGGTCGGGCGCGAACTGGGTAATGATCTGCTTAATGACGTCGTATACGAGGTCGCTCGATGGATCGACGCGCAGGACGAGCACGCGTTCATCGCCGCCCAGCCAGCAGGCAATCCTGTCGGAAAGCTTGTCGTATCCGATGAAAGGGATGTTCGAATCGGTCATGAGTGTCATCTCCTTGACGAAGATCGCTGAAATGACGGCGTCCGCCGTCCGGTAAAACGATGAAGGATGATATCCCGAGATCGAAGCCCCCGCGAGGCGTCATCTGGGAGAATTCTTTGGTGTCGGCGAGAAGGGCCGGAAAGGTTATCAGGCGGCGTGATTGGTGGCTTTCATCTCCATGAGGCTCGCGATGCCTTCGTAAACGCAGACACACTGGGCCCATCCCAGCCACCGGTGCGCCTTCTCGCCCGTAATCCTGCCGACAGCTATTTCCTCGACGAGAAACAGAGCGTGTCCGAGGCCGATACCGTCTTTCCTCCGGTCCGGTGCGAGATCGGGGCGGCTTTCCTCGATCCGTATCTTCACCGAAAGAGCGGCTTGTCTGATATCCATGCTTCAATCTCCTGGAGGTGTCTTTCGGTATTTGGGTCCGTCGCAGGGCGCCGAACGGCATTCGACGGAAAAAATTTTCCGCGGTGCGGATTCCATGGAAAGCGCACCTGGTGAATACGGTCGAAAGCGCGTTTCGCACGGAACCGAAAAAGAGCCGTGCGATTGCGAATTGGCGCGCCCGGAAGGACTCGAACCTTCAACCTGCGGCTCCGGAAGCCGCTGCTCTCTCCGATTGAGCTACGGACGCAAGAAAAATTTTGGAATTGATGCCTGATGACAGCCGGATCCGACGCCGCGGCCGGCCTGGCAAAGAAAGATTTGGAGCCGCCGACCCGGTTCGAACGGGTGACCCCTTCATTACGAGTGAAGTGCTCTGCCAGCTGAGCTACGGCGGCCCTGTCGATGATCGAAAAGCGCTGAGATGGGAGCCCTCAGCTTCTCAGCGAATGAACAAGGATCTCGTCCAGGACGAAGATGGGGACCTTCCCGGAAAGAACCAGCCGGCGAACCAGCTTGTTGACCCCGCGGATATAGTCCCTGAAGTCCATTTCGCTTTCGAGCAGAAGGGCAATGGAAAACCGGAAATCCTGATCCTCGACCGAAGCGACCAGTTTCTCGAGGGCGTGGTTGATGTTGCGGCGCGCCAGGTCGTTGTCCAGCCGGACGAGATCGAAGCCGTTGGCGTCCGTGACGTCGATCTTTTCCCTGGTTTCCTCGCCGCATGAGACGCAGCGGCTGGTCCGGTAGAGTGTGACCGTGACGCCAGCGCCGACGGGATCGTCGTATTGGTCGGGGTCATCGCTCCATTCCTGATCGTGGTGCTGGAAATGCGAAACGTGGGAGCAGTGCGATGCGTCGGCCATGTGGAATGTCCTGCTGATATAACGAAAATATTATCCGTTTTGGTTGGAAAGACGAGGCGGCGCTGCAAGGAGCGCCGCCCGTCAGTCGTGTTCCAGCTCGCTTTCCCAGTAGAGATAGTCGAGCCAATCCTGGTGCATCTCGATCGGCGGCGGGAACTGCCGGGCGACGCTGTTGAACTCCCAGTAGTTGGGCTCGCGCGGCTGTTGCAGAAGCGTCATGCCGGCCTGCCGTGGCGTGCGGTTCGCCTTGAACGAGTTGCACCGTCCGCAACTGGCCACGATGTTGTTCCAGCCTGTGCTGCCTCCCTTCGAGCGCGGCATCACGTGGTCGAACGTGACCTCGGCGAGAGTAAGGCGCTCCCCGCAGTAGGCACATCTCTGACGGAAGTAGATGAACAGGTTCCGTCTCGTGAAGACTGGGCTCGAGGGAAGCGGCGCCATGCTCTTGAGCGCGATCACGCTGGGAAGCCGTATGGCCTGGCTTTCCGAGCGGATTTCCCGATCGTACTCGCAGATCACCATGACGCGATCCCCCAGGACGGCCTTGACGGCATCTTCCCACTTCCAGGTGGAAAGGGGGTTGTAGCTCAACGCGTTGAAGTCCGCATTGAGCACCAGCGCCGGGTAGGCGGTCTCGGCGATCATGGCGTTTCTCCGGGTCGTAACGGTTTCGGGATTGAAGGAAGGTGGTGGAGCCGAGGGGGGTCGAACCCCTGACCTCTTGAGTGCGATTCAAGCGCTCTCCCAGACTGAGCTACGGCCCCACGGGTGGATGGAACTGGGTCTTCCGGCATTTTTGTTCTACCGTGTTGTTTGTGCCGGGTTCCCGGCTCGACACGGTTTCGCCGGAAAGTCCGGAAATTGGAGGTACGGCCGGGATTCGAACCCGGGTAACGGGATTTGCAGTCCCGCGCCTAGCCGCTCGGCCACCGCACCAGAATGTCTGCCGGCGAAAGATGGTGGGCACGAGTGGGCTCGAACCACTGGCCTCTTGCATGTCACGCAAGCGCTCTTCCGACTGAGCTACGCGCCCATCTGTTCGCCAAATATTGAGATATTCCCCAAACGGGATCCGACAATGCGGCTTCGGATCAGAGGAGGGGAAGATGACCGGTAATCGGGTCGATGCGCTCCGCCTCGGCCGGTCCGACAGCGACCGCCGTATAGGTCGGAACGCCCTTGAACTCCGTCTTTCCGTTGTCGCGGATCAGGGAGCAGGGGATTTCCGCGGCGAGCGCCTTCTCGTAGATCTCGAGAAGCTCGTCCTCGCCCTGGACATAGACGGAAATTTTGGTGAAGGCTTGCGAAAGCCAGGCCATGACCTCCCGTCCGGGAAGAAGAATCATGAGGGGGCCGATCTTCCAACAACGCCTGAGAAGAACCTTGTTGGAAGCATGGGCCCCCTGGGCAACCATCTTGCCTCGTCTCATCTGGAGATCCTTGCGCAGAACAAGGACTTGCTTGTACATCTCGATTTCTCCCTCGTGTCTGTTGCAGTCGGGAGAGGATCTCCCTTTCTTCGGTTGGAAAAGTTCAGTGCCGGGCCGCCGCCCGAAGGCAACGGCCCGGAGTTGATTGCGAGATCAGGATCCGGCCGCCATCGCGATGATCTCGTCGACGTCGATATCCTCGAGCAAGAATACCGTGTCGGCGTCCTCGGGCTGGTCGACCAGGCTGCCGCGGGCCTTGGCGTGCGCCGACAGGATCTCGGCGCAGGTCGGCTTGCGCTTTGCCAGACCCAGGACGGACCTGAGCTGCTGGCTGTAGAGCCGCGACGAGTTCCTGACGTTCGTGAAGGCATGGTTGCCGGCGGCGAGGTCGGCGAAGATCATCTTCCTCTTCTCGAGATCGAAGATCAGGGGAGACGCGGTGGTCGTGTCCCCCTGGGCATCGAAACGAAGAACGACGGATTCGGGCTCGAACTTTCTGCCCGAGCGCAGGGAATCCCTCTCCATGAAGCCGGAGAAGCAGGAGACCTCGGAAAGGGGTGTTCCCCGGAACGAGATCAGAGAGGTGATCACGTAGCGGATGCCGCGCTTCCTGAGGCGCTCGATATCGAGATCGATGAACTCGGCGGCGCCTTCCGGTGCGTTCTGGATGTCGCCGGAGTGGAGTGCCCCGTCGGATTCCAGATTGAAGTAGGCGATCTGGCCGATCTCTTCGCAGCCGGCGTCATAGAAGACGGCCGACAGATCGACGTCGACATGCCCCTTCCACCAGGCGAAGAGCCGGATGACCGGGGCGGCCCCGAGAGGATAGCGCGATCCCTTGATCATCGCGACGTTGGCCGAGGAATCGGCGCGCCGGTTGAAGGGAACCAGAATATCCGAAAGTCTCGGGTCGATGTAGACCCGGCCCATCGGCTCGAGTGACGAGAGACGCTCGTGAAGAGCTTCCTCGATGCGGGCTTCGGCCGCCTCGATCGTTTCGGCGGGAATTTCGACCCGCCGATCCTCGATCGCCTTGACCTTGGTCAGCCGCCCCTTGGGAATGAAGACGCGTTCCTCGCCCTTCGCGTCCTTGCGGAAGCTCAGATACTTGAGGATTGCGAAGAGCATCCCGGTCTGGGCCCTCGCGGCCACCTTGCCCAGGTGGTCGATGACCGGCTGCGGATCGTCCGCCGTCCGGAGCAGGAAGTCCAGGCGCCGCATGAACTCGCCGGGGCGTGCGGCGAGGGTCTTCAGCAGCTTTTCGTCGACGGTGCGGGAGCGGATCCCGGCCTCGACGGTGCGGTTGAAGGTGTCGATCCGCCCGGGTGCGTTGCGTAGCCGATCGAAGGCCGCGAAGGCGTCCGGGTACCGGCGCCGGTTGGTCTTCGTACCGGGATTGACGATCTCGCCCAGCCTGAGCCAGGTCTCCCTGTGACGCAGCATGTCCTCCTCGATCCTCTCGAGACCGTCGAGCAGGGAGAGAAGGTTCTTCTTCTCGCGGGTCGAGAGGCGGAAACGAACCGGCTCCTTCAGGGAAAGGTCTGAATCCCTGTCGCTCAAATAGGCCGCGATCCTGAGCACGTCCGTGGCGCCGGAGAGAAGGGTACGAGTGTAGCCCGCGTCGCCGAAGAACTCGTGCACGAAGGGCAGGTTCTCGCGATAAACTTCGGCCGGGCGGTCGAGCCCGCCTAGAGTGCGTGCAGCGTGAAGATGATCCCGCTCGAGCTGAGAAAGGGATCCCTTGCGCGCCAGAAGGGTCGTGGCGCTGGCGCGGATGAAATCGTCGTCGGCGCGCGTGAGAACCTTGAGCGGGGTCACGCTGGAAAAATCGTGCCGGGCGAGATCGTGGCTTTCCAGTTCCGGAACCTGGAACTGGCAGACCGGGCAGGCGCTGAAGTCGGAGATGTCGAAGAGACGATCGTCGACCACATGTCCGCAGGACAGAACCCGGGCATGGTTCGGACGCAGTCCGAAAACGGTCTGCAGGTGTCCGATGAGGCGCTTCGTCAGGTAATCCCACTGGTCGGGCGTATCGTACGGAAAATTGTTGAACAGAGCCCGGTGCCGGACATCGGCGCCGGACTGCTTCTCGAGTTCGGCGAGAAGGAAGTTCCGCAGATACGAGAAGTCCTTGCGCTTCGTGCGCCGCAGATCCGCCAGGGTCGCTCCGTCGAAGGTGTATCCAAAGAGAGCGATCTCCGCATTGAGGGCGGCCACTTCCTTCTGCGGAATGACGCTCCGATCGGTGATCTGGAAATGAACGCGGGAATGAAGCGGAATGAGCGTCTCGAACATGGCGGGGTTCCTTTGTGGGAAAAGGGCCGCGGAACAAGCCCGCGGCCCCCTCGACGAAAACGCTCCGGCGAACAAATCGGACAGCTGTGCCATTTTCCAAGAATGAATAGAAGGAAGCACATCCATGCGTTCGCCGAAGCGTCACCGAAGATATGGTATCGATTTCGGTTTTTGGTCAAGACGATGACCGTTTCATACGGAAAAATTTGGGGGGCGAGGTGGGATTTGAACCCACGTGGAGGCAATGCCTCTGCAGATTAAGAGTCTGCCGCCTTCGGCCGCTCGGCCACTCGCCCGTTTCGATTGAGCAAATGTTGCGGGTAAGCTGTCCGCCTGCCCGAATGGAAAAAGAATTCGCCGGTTCTCAGTCCGGTCGGTCTGATGCCGGACCTGGGGTGGCGAATCTCTCCTGAAAGACCGAAAACGCCCTGGGATCCATTTCTGTTGCGACGTCAAAATCGGCGATATGGAGGTTTCGCCGTCTATAGCCGCGCATATTGTTGTAGCGTCTCGTGAGGTGATCGATCCGGTCGATCAGGTGTTGGCGTGCGCCTGAGTCCAGAATGTTCCGAGTCCCGGCATCCAGGATGCGGATTCGCACGGCCCTTCCACGGGTGTGGTGGAAGACGATATTCCCGTGCTTGCCAAGGCTCTTCCGGATATGGATAGAAACCCGAATGTCCGGAAGTTCGGATCGGATGTCCCTCGCGATATCGGAAACGATGCGCCACATGTCGCGAGCCAGTTTGAAATGCGAACCGATTAGCTCGTAGGTTTCCGGGTCGGCCATGGGGAGAATCCTTGTGCGGGATTAAAGGGGAGTCAGGAGGCGATCCCCGTAAATGGACCTGGTTTTTCAAGGAGATGGCCGGCGGGGTGGGACTCGAACCCACGGTGGAGGAGAACCTCGCCAGATTAAAAGTCTGGTGCCATCGACCAACTCGGCCACCCGCCGTTTTACGCTTGGGGAAATGGTGGTGAGGGACGGAATTGAACCGCCGCGGGCCATGGGCTTCAACCATGCGCTCTACCTGCTGAGCTACCTCACCGTTGTCTTCATGCTGTCCCGCGGCATCGCCGCGCAGACAGACGGAAATTGGTGGTGAGGAACGGGTTCGAACCGCTGACACCGTGGGCTTCAACCACGTGCTCTACCTGGACTGAGCTACCTCACCTTGGTTCGTGTCCGGGATATCGAGATGCGCGGTGTCCCGGAGCTCGTTGCGCACCTGGTACAGAAAGAAGTCCTCGGGGAAATGATCCTTGTTGAGTTCCCAGTTGCCGCACATCGCCTCTTTCTCGGTGTTCTCGATATAGCTCGCGCAACGCTTGAGCATGGCGCGCAGGGAATGCACGGCGGCGCGAAGTTCGGACGCCGATTGGGAGCCCTTGGACATGAAGTGTCTCCTCGGGACAGAAGCGGCGCGGAGGGCGCGCCGGCGGAGAGAATTGGTTGACCCGGGCAGACTTGAACTGCCGACCTTCCGCTTATCAGGCGGACGCTCTAGCCAGCTGAGCTACGGGTCAGGAAACTGTTCGGGAATACGGGCGTCAGGTCTTGTCCGGCCCGAAGTCGATGAAGGTTCGGTCCATGACTTCGGAAAGCCATGCGGAAGCGCGACGCCACATGTTCTTGAGCGCGGGGATCGTGTGCTCGATCGCCAATTCGAAACCTCCGAAGGGCAGGATGATCCAGCTCAGTGCCACGGTCATGACGATGTCGAAGCCGGTCCATGAGCGCTTGCCCTCGACAACGACGAGAAAGGCCGTGATCAAGACGATCGAAGCGATCCAGTAAAGGGAGGCGTACCAGAGAAAAGTGGACATATCAAAGACCTTTGGCGGGTGGTAACGCTGTCAGAATGATCATCGTGGAGTGGAAAATGGTGCCGCTGGGACGATTCGAACGCCCGACCGTCTGATTACAAATCAGCTGCTCTACCAACTGAGCTACAGCGGCATATCCCTTGTGTTCAATCCCTGAAATCGTGGAGCCGAAGACCCGGGTAGCGAACCTCGTCGCCCACAAACTCGCTCGAGCGGTCGGCGAGCCAGGTGCAAAAGCTTCCGTCGGGAAGCCTGACGGGATCCCACGTTCCCATCGCATACTCATGGGCGAGCGTGGTCAGCCCTCTCATCAGGCTTTCCAGGCGCAACTTGTCGCGATCGATGAAGACGTCGAGCGCCATGTTGCGTTTCCTGAGGGCGTCGTCGGTCACCTCGATCGGCTTGTCGAACGTCGCGTCGGAACTGAAATCCTCGAAGTTCGGATCGGTGAATATCTTCATTTCGCTCATTCCTGTCATTCAGCCGACCCGGCCGGCAAGACAGTCGGGAAGCAGCCGCGAGAGCCAGCGGCGCGGCGATACCGGCGGCCGGCTTGCGCCGTAATTTCGCGGCTCGGGGACGAAGTTCGGCATCAGCGCCATAACCGTGCGGAAAGTTTCGGCATCGTCGGCGTTCTCGAATGCCACGCACCAATGCAGGAACAAGGGAAGACCGTGTGGATCGACCTTGTCGGCGCTTCCGACAGGCAGCACGCTCCAACTTCCCCGGCAGGCATGCTCAAGCCAGGCCCGTTCGACGGGGGAAAGAACCTTCGAGCGATCCCAGTGATCGTGACGGTTGCGCTCTTTCGGCAAGGCGATTGAGATCCGACTGGACATTTCGATATTCTCCTTGGTGTACGGCGTTTGCCATATCCGAAGCCGTTATTTCAGATATGGGTTCGACATATTGCTGGAGCCGCCGGAGTGATTCGAACACTCGACCCCGTTCCTACCAAGAACGTGCTCTTCCTGCTGAGCTACGACGGCATGTGACTGTGATTTTCGGCGGCGATTTTCAGAGGAAAACCGGGCTTCGCCGCGAATAATGAGGAAAGGGTGGTAGCGGTGGAGAGATTTGAACTCCCGACACGCGGATTATGATTCCGTTGCTCTACCAACTGAGCTACACCGCCATTAACCCTTCTCGTCAGGCCAGATATCATAGGCTCCGAACGTTTCCGAGAATTCGAATTCCCGTATGGTTTCGGATTTTTCAACGCCTTCCGGCGTCAGCCTGTCATCACTGATGTATGACCCGTTCTGCTCTTCGCAATAGCGCCGGATCGCCTTATCGCGCGTCATGTCGAAATAGACGCGATAGGTTCCGGTCATCCCGATCGCCACGAGACGATGTCGGGCCCGGCCGGACGAAGCGGAAGGCTGGGCCTGGGCTTCTTCGCAGCGGCATCCGGCAGGCTGAAGGATGTGCCTGCCGCAATGCGGGCACATGGGTTCGCCGATACTCATTGTATTTCGCCTTTTCCTATCCCGTGAGGAACTGGGAGAAAGCCTCCGAGGCGATCTTCACGGGGTCGTGGCAGATGAACTGGGACACCGCGATCTCGAGATCACGCCCCGAGAGAAGATCCCGCAATTCAAGTGTCGCCCGCGCCCTGAGACATGCTGCGCTCATGGCCAGGGCCGCGTTCCCTGCCCGTCCGGTCCAGAAGGAATGGCCGTCGTTGAGGATCACGGTGACGTCCCGTCCGTCGCGCCGGCTTCTGATGATCCAGTCGAACCCGCCGGGAAGAAGGATCATGGCATCCTCGATGCGCCCGGTGTACCAGGGAAGATCCGGATCGTCCGGGTCTCTGGGAAGGGCGTATTTGGGGCGCTGCCAGGCCTGCTCGTCGATCTCGGCATCGATCGAGCGGTTCTCGCCGATGGCCGTTTCGAGCCGGCCGAGAAGATCCGGAAGATCCGATAATCTCAGCACGGCAGATGATCCAGGAATACGCGCCAATCGCCGACCGGTTCGTCGTTCTGAGAAAGATTCATGAAGCTGATAACCATCATCTCTCCCGGCTTTCCGGCTGATTTCTGAGCGGCCGCGGCGCAGGCGAAGCGGGCGACGATATCGTATTCAGAGGCCTCTTTGCCTTCCTCCGGCTTCGGGAAATCGACGAGCACGGTTTCCGGGGTTTCGGATCTCTCGTCACCGGCCGCGCGACGGCACTCGACCATGACCCTCCAGAAACCGAAATTACGGTTCTCGACGACGATTTCGACCGGGTCCAGGACGGCGATGGAACCCGAACTCATTATTCCTGTTTCGTGAAAAAGGAAGATCAGGGCCATCGCGAGTTTTTTCGGATCGCCAAGGTCCGGATGTTGCGCAACGGCGTCGTCGTAGGCTGCATCGCTCATTGGATTGCCTTTTTCAAAATGAGTGGTCGGGACGGCCGGATTTGAACCGGCGACCTCCGGTCCCCCAGACCGGCGCGCTAAACCAGGCTGCGCTACGCCCCGGTCCAAGAAATCAACCGGTCGAAACGATCAGAGTCGGCGCTGAGCGGCGTTCAGATCGTTCTGGCAGGAAACGCATCGCTTGCAGCCGGGAACGGCACGGCGGCGCTGTTCCGGAATTTCTTCGCCGCAATCGACGCAGAACTCCTCGGATTCGCCGGTCTGGCGAGCTGCGGCGAGGGCGATGGAGAGATTGGCCTCGAGTTCACGTTGTTCGAATTCCGAGGCGAGATCAATTGGATCCATGTTCGTTAAAGTCCTTTTAGTCTAGTCTGGGCCCGACAGGTCTCTGGCAAATCTTTCAAAAAAAATTCGCCAGCCCGACGGGCTGGTTTGTATCGTGGCGCTTGCCGGCGCCTTGCCCTGGAAGGAAGGCCCGGCAACGCCGAAAGGAATGGAGCGGGCGAGGAGATTCGAACTCCCGACTTC
>NPIG01001286.1_pt1 | contig 13783 bp, 11 predicted proteins | sample 8637441 | NCBI WGS metagenome assembly NPIG01 (sample SAMN07420675, study PRJNA396082) | bioreactor metagenome | isolation source: sample BR6 brine-fed electro-methanogenic bioreactor BR | place: Japan: Kochi | collected 2016-06-14 | reverse complement strand
CTGATATCGATGAGCATATGGTCTGCCTTGTGGAGGAGCGGGGCGTCTTCGTGGTGGTCTACTTCTATCCAAAAGACAACTCCTCAGGCTGCACCCTCGAAGCCCGCTCTTTCTCGGATGCGATGGAGGAGTTTGCCCGTGATAATACGCCGGTATTTGGGATCAGCCCGGATTCGATCGCAACCCACCGGCGTTTCGCCGAGAAGCAGAAGCTTACCGTCTCCCTCCTCTCAGATCCCGAACATCTGGTGATCGAGGAGTATGGTGCGTGGAAACAGAAGAAGATGTACGGCAGGGAGTATATGGGGGTTGAACGGAGCACCTTCATCATCGATCCCGATGGGAATATTGCCCACATCTGGCGGAAGGTGAAGGTGAAGGGGCATGTGGAAGAGGTGCTCGCGAAGCTTGAGGAGCTGAGAGCAGCGGGGCGTTAGGGGCAGGCGAGCTCGCATGCCCGGCAGTGGTCTATCATCTCACTGTTTCTGTTTTTGTCTGCATCCATCCGCTGCATGCACCGCTCCCGGCTGTAACCGCCGGTTTCAAATGCCCTCATCGGGCAGGTGCTGATACAATACCCGGGGCATTCCGGGCAGGGGTTTGTGAGATCGACTGGTGCCGGCGGATCGGATTCGATATCCGCCCAGACTGCCCGGAATCTGATCCGGGGTCCAAATCCCGGAACCTGCACGAGGTTGTTTCTCCCCATAATGCCGATTCCTGCGAGTACTGCGGCATCCTTGAGATAGATCCCGCCGTCATAGAGCTGGTAGGGGATCAATTCCGCAGTGATCCCGTACCTGCTATGCAGCCATCCTGCCAGTTCTCTCCCGATTGCTCCAAGCTGCCGATTCCCCGGCGTGCCACGCCCCTCCTCCCAGTAATCCATCTCCGGCGTGGCGGGATCATGGAAGAGCCCGAGGATGATGTAGGTTCCCTGATCTCTCACTGATCCCTGATTGCCGTCTGCATCGGCTGATGGACAGTTGATGAGCATGGCTGCTGGGATTGTGCCTGCCACGTCCGCTCCGAGACTGAGGGCATGCCGGACTGTTTCCCTGAGAATCTCCTTGTCATTGTTCATCAGCAAAGGATGGAACCGGTGGGTAAAAAAAGATCCGGTCTCTCATCCCTTTCTCCCCTATGGTGGCGTAACTTCTCTGCCCCGGTGAAAAGAGCAATAACATTACGGGGAGAAGTATTCAGGTGATGACCCTTCCTCCCCGCCACCCCGCGCCTGTATTTGATCTCTTCAATGTCCTCTTCGAGCAGATCTATGACCCGGCGATGACCGTCGTCCTCACCTTTGACGGGCAGGTCGATGAAGATATACTGAAGACTGCGACAATGAGGCTGATCGGATCAAATCCCTATATCAGATCGAGATTTGCGGTTCTGAATGGGCAACCGGTCTGGGAAGAGATCGGGGAAGCGGAGTGGGAACAGGCGTTTCTTCTTCATTCCGGCGGGTTCGACGCCCCTCCGCCTGCCGTTCTTCCCCAGCCTCCTGATGTCCGGGCAGGCCCGCAGATCAGGGTGGCGGTGTACCGGGGAACGGGCGGCGATACCATCTCTGTCACCTGTCACCACGGGTTCTGCGATGCAAAGGGTCTCCTCACGATGGCAGAGGATCTCTGTTCGGCATACCGGGGGCTTATGCAGGATCCCGGATCCCGGCTTCCTCCCACCGGCTGCTATGACCGGACCACAGATCGTGTCCTCTCCCTCTTTACCCGGGAGGAGTGCAGGCTTGCGATTGCAGAAGAAGAGCCGTTCATAGACCGCTGGCATTTTCCGGCTGAGTATGTCGGACGGGGTACGCAACGGGCAGCATACCGGACACTCCCGGTGGATCGGCTTGCCCGGATCAAGGCACTTGGAAAGGAGTATGGCGGAACAGTGAACGATGTCCTGATTGCCGCCTTCTTTTTGGCGTTTTTAGCAATCAGGGATGATCCATCAGATCGTGGAGCTCCCCGTGGCATCCTGACATCCGCAGATATGCGTCGCCTCCTGCCTGAGAACGAACGCCTCCCGCCGATGAACCTCTCGGTTGCCTTTGAACTGACGCTTGAGGCGGGTCCGGGTGCTACACTTCGGGATATCCTCCCGAGTGTGATTTCTTCCATGAAGAGCCGGAAAGACGGCAGGATCGGGCCGGGCTGCATTCATTTCTATGATGAGATCTATGCCGGTGGGATGGATTCGGTGGAGGCGTTCTTTGACGGGATGCTCACGCGGTATAGAACAGATGGCGAGAAGAACCCGGTCTTTGCAAACCTGGGAATCATCAGCCCGGAGGACTATCTCCCTATGCCTGGAAAAGAAGGATGTGCTCTCTCACTTGAACGGTTCCACTTCATCCCCTGTATCTGCTGGCCAAATGGTTTTCTGGTCACCGCCTATACCTTCAGGGGAGAGCTTACCATTATGACAGCATATGAGGAGGGGCCATACTCAACGGGGACGGTTGAGCGGTTTTTCGAATATATGGATGGGTATCTGGCGTAATTATGGTCAAGGGTATGAATGCAGATGATTGCGGCTTGAACCGTACATCGTTCGTGCCTTGCCCATCTGCTCTCCAGTATATGTCTCTTTCTGGAGGTGCCGGAATGGGGATGGGGAGTAATCTCAGCGGGATACTGTGGTAATTACGGCTTCTTCCCGACAATCACCGCGAACCCCCGTGCCCTTTGTGCAATTGAAACCTCCGAAAACCCTCCATCCCGAAAGAATGCGGTGACATCATCAACTGAGTAATAGGTGACATATCGGAGAAAACGCCCATTTACGTCCTTATTCTGGTATTTGCGTGCGATTGCTCCGTCCCGTTCAATGAAGCCAAGCACGAGTGTCCCGCTCGGTTTCAGGAGACGGTATGCCTCCTGAAAGACAGGGGATGGATCATCCGGAAAACAGATGACTGGATGGACCGGTTCGGAGATGATCCGATCTGGGGGAACCAACGGTCTTCTTCGAATCGACAGAGAGAGTAATGGCGATCGCTTCTTATCAGCCTGACGCCATCTTCAGAGGAATGATCCATATACAGATAATCAACTCATGATTCTTCACTATTTGTTAATTTAACTATATTAACCCTGGGATAAAATGAATATGTTTATTTAATAAATTCGACATAGTTCTCAATATGAAACAGATGAAGAGCATTCTCAACGCTCTGGCTCTTGTTATACCCACATTTCAGTATGCGTCCACCTATGCAACTGTTGTCATTGATATGGCCGGCGGTACTACATGACTGCTGATCCGATCGTCTGTGGTGCAACAGTACCAAAGAACGCGGAAAACCCTGAAGCAGGCCTTGCATTTATCCAGATGCTGATTGGTGAGATCGGGCAGGCTGTCATGGATGGGCAGTGTCAGCCTCCGGTTACTCCCGCAGGAGAATATGGCACTGTTCCGGTAGCACAGAAGGCTCTTACAGGCTCCTCCTGATTATCTCATTTTTCCATTTTTGGATACATTATGGCTCAGATATCTCTCATTCGTGACCGCTGCCTTCTCACATTCTCACTCTTCGGCGGTGTTATCCTCGGTCTTACAACCCTCGCTCTCCTGAACATGACTGTGCAGGAGCTCTCAGACATCCCACACCTCCTGCGGGTTGCTGTTGATGGGCATGTGATCAACTCGATTCTCCTCACGATGACAGCCGGTGCAAATGCTATTCTCATTCTGATGCTCTTTGGAATTCCTCTTGCCTATGTACTTGCAAGGGCAGATTTTAAGGGGAAGAGGATTGTTGAGACGATCGTTGATATTCCCCTGATGCTTCCGCATACGGTGGCAGGGATCCTTGTATATATCCTCTTTATGAAGCGGGGTTTGCTCGGAGCCCCCCTCTACACTATTGGCTTCTCATTTGAGGATGCCTACCCCGGTATTGTGGTCGCGATGCTCTTTGTGTCATCGCCGTATTTCATCAACTCTGCCAGGGAGGGATTTGAAAAGGTTCCAGTACACCTCGAGAATGTTGCACGGACACTTGGAGCAACCAGATACTCTGCCTTCCGGCATGTTGTACTCCCTCTCTCTGCACGTGAGATCTATAATGGGGCTATTCTCGCCTGGGGGAGGGCAATCGGAGAGTTTGCAGCAGTTATCATGATCGCTTACTATCCGATGGTGATTTCGACCTTAATCTACTACCGTTTCTCGACAAGTGGGATCAAAGAGAGCAGCACTATTGCTTTTGTCATGATTCTCGCGTGTTTTTCGGTATTTTTGGTACTTCGGCAACTGTCACGTTTCATAGGGAGGCATGATGATCGAGTTTAGGCATCTCTCCCTCAGGCTCGGGGCATTTGCATTGAAGGATGTATCCATCAGAATTGGTAAAGGGGACTATTACTTTATCATAGGACCTTCAGGTGCCGGAAAGACCGTGATCCTTGAAGCGATCTCAGGACTCCATCTGCCTGATGAAGGTGAGATCCTCATGAATAGACGGGATGTCTCTCTTGTTCCTCCTGAAATAAGGCGGATCGCTCTTGTGTATCAGGATTACTCACTCTTTCCACATATGACTGTTGAAAAGAATATCGGATTTGGCCTGCTGATGCAGAACACAGATCCAAAGGAGATCACAAGCCGCGTGGATGAACTCCTCGTACAATTTAATATTGAACATATCAGGATGAGATATCCGGGTACCCTGAGTGGCGGTGAACAGCAGAGGGTGGCAATCGCACGGGCCCTTGCATCAGATCCCGAGGTACTTCTCCTGGATGAACCATTTGCAGCCCTTGATCCGATCACGCGTGAGCAGATGATAGCGGATCTTCTCAGAATTCACCGTGAGAGCGGCCTTACTATTATTCAGGTGACTCATGCAAGGGAGGAGATCCTGCGGATGGCAACCCGCTGCGCTGTGATCATCGATGGCATCTGTGTTCAGGAGGGTGCTGTTGGTGCTATCTTTGAAACCCCGGAGAATTCCGCTGTCGCACGATTCATCGGGATGGAAAATATCATCCCCGGCTCTGTCTCTACCAATGATAATGGTCTTGTTTCGGTTGATGTCTCAGGAAAAAGTATCATTGCCGTCTCTGATATCTCCTCAGGTTCACCTGTGGATGTCGTATTCCGTGCTGCAGATGTGACGATCTATCGTGAAGAAGGTGATGTCAGGACAGCACAGAACCATTTCAAGGCTCGGATCACTGCTCTTGTCCCGCTTGGAGGCCCCCTTACAGAAGTGTATCTGGATGCGGGCTTTCCGATTGTGGCGCTCGTCACCCGGCGTTTCGCAGAGGATCTTGACTTTATAACCGGGCTGGAGCTCCTCATATCAATCAAAGCAAGCGCAATACGGGTGATTGAGAAGAGTGTATAATCTGATGATGCACATGATAGCGTATGAGGAGAAACCTCAATCATTGATGTAAGATGCCGAAGCGTTTTCTCCAGTATATGGATGAGTATCGCCCATTTTTTTCGTATTATCCTATTGCTATTCCCGATCCTGGTGTTCTCTTTCGAAGAATTAAAACCTATTTATATATTTAATATATTCTTAATATGTAAAAATAATTAAGAATGGGAACAATAATATATTTGGAGTTATAAGTAACTCATCCGTAAATATCCAATCTCAAAATAATCTTCACGATCATAATAACCCCTTAAGAGCCTGTACAGTAATCTCTGAAATGCTGTATCTCTCAAGGAGGGATGCTGAGAGAATACATGAGAGGAAGGTTATTTTAGCATGTCCCGGAGTCTGAACCCATGCCCATCAGGGGGATAGTAAAGCGATGCCCGGTATGCTCGCAGGTACGGCATACGCGTTGTACCACTTTCTTCAGTAGCAGGTAGTATATGATTAAAAAGAAACAAATCCCACAAAAATCCCCTGAAGCAGAAGATGATCCGAATGCCGGTGTCTTCACAGAGAGGATTGATCCTACCGATTCCCATTTCCCTATTGTGGGTATCGGTGCCTCTGCTGGTGGTCTCGCAGCTTTTGAGGCATTTTTCTCAGGTATGCCTGCCGATTCGGATCCGGGTATGGCCTTTGTGCTGGTGCAGCACCTGGCCCCGGATCATAAAAGCATCCTCACCGATCTTATCGGGCGCTACACCCGCATGGAAGCCTTCGAGGTTGAGGACGGGATGGTAGTCCGCAAAAACTGCGCCTACATCATCCCGCCAAACCGCGATATGGCCTTTATAAATGGTACACTCCAACTGATGGAGCCCTCTGCACCCCGAGGCAAGCGCCTGCCGATCGACTTCTTCTTCCGGTCCCTTGCAACAGATCAGCGTGACCATGCAATCGCAATCGTGCTTTCGGGCACCGGCAGCGATGGGACTCTTGGTGTACGGGCAGTCAAGGGTGAAGGTGGTATAGTTATGGTCCAGACTCCCGAAACCACCGAGTACGATGGGATGCCACGCAATGCCATTGCTACCGGCCTTGTGGACTTTGTGCTGCCACCTGCTGAGATGGCCGCCAGGCTGATCGACTATGCCTCCAATGCATTCAGTAAGCCAATTTATGGTGCTGAATCTGCCCCGGTGCCCGCGGTTGAGAACGCACTGAAGAAGATATTTATCCTGCTTCGCACCAAGATAGGGCATGACTTCTCAAAATATAAGCCAAGCACCATCAATCGCCGTATTGAGAGAAGGATGGCCCTCCTCCAGATTGAAACGATAGAGAGTTACTTCAGGTACCTTCAGGATACTCCGGAAGAGGTCGAAGCACTCTTCCGTGACTTCTTAATTGGGGTGACCAGTTTCTTCCGTGACCCTGACGCCTTTAAGGCGTTTGAGGATAAGATCATTCCTGATCTCTTCTCCGGTAAGAATGCAGATGACACTATCCGGGTCTGGGTGCCGGGGTGCTCCACCGGAGAGGAGGCATATTCCATCGCCATGTTGATCCAGGAGTACCTGGAAGAACAGAAGAAAGTATGTAGTGTCCAGATCTTTGCCACCGACATCGACAGTCAGGCCATCGCCACGGCCCGGGCCGGTCTCTATCCAGACAGCATTGCAACCGACATATCACCGAAGCGACTGACGCGTTTCTTTAATTCCGAGCCGGATGGTAGTGCCTACCGGATTAATAAAAAAATCCGTGATAAGATGATCTTCTCCGAGCAGGATATTATCAAGGACCCCCCCTTCTCGAAACTGGATCTGATCAGTTGCCGCAACTTGCTGATCTATATGGACGAAGAACTGCAGAAGCAGCTCATTCCCCTCTTTCACTATGCACTGCTCCCTGATGGCTCTCTTTTCCTTGGATCTTCGGAGAGTGTGGGGGTTTTTAGCGACCTGTTTGAAGTATTGGATCGGAAAGCAAAACTGTATCGGCGGAAGAAGGACCTTCATGGCGTGAAACGCATAACCCTGGGCCGGCTTATGCCGTCAACAACAGCGGTTGATATGCCATCAATCCGAGCTCCCCGAAAAACCGTATCCGCCCAAAAAATGCCCCTGCGTGAACTCACCGAGCGGGCACTCCTGGAGGAGACCACCCCATCTGCTGCGCTTATCAAAGCCAATGGTGACATCCTTTACCTGCATGGCCGCACCGGTAAGTACCTGGAACCTGTATCGGGTGAGGCTGGCGTCAACAACATCCTGAAGATGGCCCGCGAAGGGCTTCAGCGTGACCTGACCACAGCCCTGCACAAAGCCGTGAGGACTGATGAGACCGTTCACCATTCCGGCCTGCGGATAAGAACCAACGGTGACTATGTCATGGTCAACCTGACCGTCCGCCCGGTACCCGTGGAGACCGGCATCACTGACAAGAATCAAAAAGCAGTTGTTTCAGACGAGCCCCTGTACCTGGCTATACTTGATGAAGTGAGGTCGGATGCCGCCCACCCGGCTCCTTTAATCATGGATGATCCTGATAAGGATACCGACTTGCGCATTATCGCACTCAGGCAGGAGATGCTGGCCAAGGAAGAGTATCTCCAGGCCACCAGGGAGGAGCTGGAGACATCCAACGAGGAGCTCAAGACCTCAAATGAGGAGATGCAGTCGATCAACGAAGAACTCCAGTCCACCAATGAAGAGCTCGAGACCTCCAAGGAGGAGTTGCAGTCAGTGAACGAGGAACTGGCAACGGTCAATGCCGAATTACAGGTCAAGGTGGCCGACCTGATGCAGACCTCAAATGACATGAATAATCTGATAGCCGGGACCGGTATTGCCACCATCTTTGTAAATCTCAATTTGGAGATCCTGCGCTTCACTCCCGAAGCCACCCGGATCATCAATCTGATCGTAAGTGATATCGGGCGGCCGGTAGCCCATATCCTCTCCAATCTCGTTGGTTACGATAGTCTGGTGGATGATGCCCAGTCTGTGCTGGATACGCTGATACCCAAAGAAATGGATGTTCAGAGCAAGGATGGCAGGTGGTACCGATTACGTATCCTGCCATATCGTACTCTCAATAATGTAATAGAAGGGGTTGTGCTCACCTTTGTTGATATCACAACGGTGAAGAATGCACAGGACGAAATTCGTCTGAATCAGGAGCGTATGCGTATCGGGCTCAGCGCCTTCCCAATTGTTGTCTATAATCAGGATTTGGCATTGCGCTATACCTGGATATTTAGCACGAATCCGGAGATCGTTGCGGAGAAGATGCTCGGCAGGACTGATGCAGAAATGGTGCCTGAAGAGGAAGCCACAAAGCTGACAGCCATCAAACAACAGGTGATCGAACGTGGAGAGGGGACACGTCAGGAAATACAAAGTACTCATGATGGAAGATCGATCCGATATGATCTGACCATTGAGCCATTACGTGACACCAGAGGTGCCCTCATTGGAATAACCTGCGCATCGCTGGAAATCACTGGCTGCAACAGAAAAGAGGGAATTATACAATGAGCGCAGAAGACAAACACCCCCACGAGTTATCCGAACTACGCCGGAAGGCTGAAGAGATCGCCAGACAGAAGACAGAGTCTTATGCACAAACTAGCGCGCCCCTTTCCCCCAGTGAAGTCCTGAATGCCCTTCACGAACTGGAGGTGCACCAGATAGAGCTGGAGATGCAGAATGAAGAGTTGCGAGCAACACTGGTAGATCTGGATATATCACGGGCTCAGTATTTTGAACTCTATGATCTGGCGCCGGTGGGGTACTGTACTGTCAATGAAAAGGGGCTGATCCTTGAGGCGAACCTGACCGTTGTCCACTTACTTGGCAAAAGTGACAGGGCAGCATTCCTCAAACAGCCGCTTACCCGATTCATTCATACAGACGATCAGGACATCTACTATATGCACCAGAAACGGCTCTTAGCGAGTAGTGGGATAGAGGGATGTGAACTGCGAATGATGAAAGAGGATGGAACCCCTCTCTGGGTATATCTTCAAGCCACCTCTGTACAGGAGAAAGACGGTGAGCAGATCTGCCATGTCATCCTCAGCGACATCACCGAGCGGAAGAGGGTGGAAGAGGCGCTAAAGGAGAATGAAAACAGACTTCAGCTGGCACTTTTTGGATCTGAAACAGGAATGTGGGAACTTCATATTCCCACTATGGAGGTTGTAATCGATGAACGTGCCTGTAATATCCTTGGTTACGAAAACAAAGGCACAGGATCACACCATACCTCCTGGGATGTATTAGTACCGTCTCAAGATAATCCTCTCATTCATAAAAGGCTTGTTGCTTATCTACAGGGGGATACACCCTTTTTTGAGGTTGAAAACCAGATGAAGCATTCCTCTGGGAGCTTGGTCTGGATGATTATCAGAGGGAAGATTACCCGGAGGCTCCCGGATGGCTCCCCACTCCAGCTCTCCGGAACCTTTCATGATATCACCGAACAGAAACTCACCGAAGATGCCCTTCGTATCGCAAACAAAAAGCTCAAGATCCTCTCAGGCATCACCCGGCATGATATTCTCAACAAGATCATGGGTATTACCGGATATCTCTGGCTTTCCAGAGATCTGATTCAGGATAAGGATATCCGGAGGTACTTCAATAATATCGAAACTGCTGTCAATTCTATTGAGAAACAGATCGAGTTCACCCGTATGTATGAGGAGCTGGGTATGAAGAAGCCCGAATGGTTCCAGATATCAGAACTCATCAAAAAACTGGGTGATCCTCTGATCCGGATACAACACGATTGTGTCAATTTGAATCTGCTGGCTGACCCGATGATAGAGATGGTCTTCGCTAACTTAATGGGGAATACGATAGCGCATGCAGAAGGGGCTACCATGGTTCAGATCCACTGCGAGATTCCTGAGAAGGATCTGCTTATCATCTGGGAAGATAATGGCCCCGGCATTCCAGATGACCAGAAGGAACTGATTTTTGAGAAAGGTTTTGGGAAACATATTGGTTTTGGGCTTTTCCTCTCCCGTGAGATCCTCAGTATCACCGGGCTTACTATCAGAGAAACCGGGGTTTTTGGTGAAGGAGCGAGATTTGAGATCAGGGTGCCAAAAGGCATGTGGTCTGCCTCTGAAGATGGTTTGGTCAGGTAGTTCTTTTTCCCTCTTTACATCCAGATATCTCTTATGGATGAAGAGATGGAGAAGATTTCAGAGTATGTAAGGGCTTTTCTACAGGCATCCGGCTCCCACGGGTTCGATCATACCGCACGGGTCACCCGCCTCTGCCGGAGAATCGGCATCCGGGAGGGTGCGGATATGGCGATTCTCATACCCGCTGCCCTCTTCCACGATATCGCCCGCCCCCTTGAGGAGGAGACCGGTATCCCCCATGAAGAGCAGGGGGCGGAGATGGCTGAAACCTATCTTCGATCCCTTGGGTATCCCGGTGACATGATCCATTCAATCTGCCACGCAATCTGTTCCCACCGGTACAGCTCGGGGATTGCCCCGGAGACACTCGAGGCAGAGACCCTCTCGGATGCCGACAAGCTGGATGCGATGGGTGCTGTCGGCATCGCCCGGACCTTCATGCAGGCAGGGGAGGAGGGCAGTGGCATTCCCGGTGCTGTCGCTCATTTCCATCTGAAGCTGCTGAAGCTGAAGGATTGGATGTACACTGAGACTGCCCGTGAGATAGCCGAAGAGAGGCATGCATTCCTTGTTGCATTTCTTCAGGAGCTTGAAAAAGAGGGGAAAGGAGAGCATTAGTGGTGGCTTATCAGTCGTACATGGCTGTTTGGGTCGGTTATTATGATCTGGTTGTAATGGCATAATCTGGTTGCATGAGTGTCAGGGTATGTTTCAAAAAACAGAAGGATACAACACCTCTTTATATTCTCATTAGTATTGTTAAAATTACATGGAGGTGAATTAAAAAATGGCACTTGAAAGAATAAACAATCCAAAAACCCATGCGGATTATCGTATCCGCCAAAGAACGACGAGCCAGGGAATAAAAGGTCAGATTATGGGGCGATATAAAAAGCGTAAGTAATCACTATGAGCACCAGCCACCACCTTTTCCCCCTTTTGTTTTCACCTGGGTCTTCGATTTCTGGTGATACATAACGATCTGTCTGGTCATCTGTTCCATGGAAAATGATGTGCCAGACCTCTCTATCAGCAATCGAGTACCTGATTGAATCAAAGAAGATTGCCCTTGTTGCCAATGGCAATGTCTGCGGGATTTTTGATCTCACCGGTGGTTCTTTGGAGCATCAGGACTTGCGGTTTCGTTAAAAAAAGGAGAATTAGTTCTTCACCACAAGATCTATTTTGAAAGCTCCCATTGCGATTAACTCCATATCTTCCATGGATACGTCGCTTATAATCGCCGGATACTGCCTGACAAGCCTGAAGATCGCAGCATCGTCGGGGTAATCTGGCTCGATATTCACATCGACATTCTTCTGGATGACCATTCTGGTCGGGTCGATGTTGGTTCCATAGTATTTCCTGAAGGCTATCCGATCATCTTCAGGGACATCGAACCAGTCGGCACCATCGGCGACAGTCGGATCAACCGGCACCCACCCATATCCCGGGAGATAGTACTCTGCCCAGAAGTGGGGGCTTGGCGCATCCTGAAGGATCATCTGGTACCCGCCTGTGGCACGTGCAGGAATGCCGATCGAGCGGCAGAATGCAGAGAAGAGCATGCTCTGGGTGCCGCAGTCGCCATGGCCTGTAGTGAACATATGGGTCGATTCTGCCACCTTCGGGGTTCTTGCATCAAGTGACATATGCGGGACATGGCTGTAGGGGTAGGTGGTAATGATATGGTTGTATATCATCTGCGCCTGCGTGTGCGGGTTTGTTTCGCTTCCGACGATCTCACGCGCCTTGTTCCGTATCGCGTCGTTTACCTCGATGTTCCGCTCAGATCTCGTGTACAGGATATACTCGGGATCGGCTGTGTCATAGTCACCGACTGTTTCGGGGTCGATCACAAAGATCCCTTCATAGGAGCTGAATTTGATGTCGGCTGTTATGACCAGATCGCCATCGATTTCATCGACTGGTATCTCGTAGTAGATGATCCCGATCTCGTGATTGACATCCGGTCCCTTCACGATATACTCAGGGTATGCCATATTGGTGACCGATACATCACGCTGGATACCGGTTGCAATCGGGTGCGGATACCAGATCTTCAGGGTTCCTCCAGCCGGGAGATCCGCTTCTGCGATCGTTAGGTGCATCGTCCCTTCATAGTGGATCGGGTTCCTATAGGGGAGATCCTCTGCCTTCAGGTTGCCTGAACGGACATCATCTGCCAGTGCGTACCTGGACATAAATGCAAAGGTGAATGGCAGCTTTTGTTTCTGAAGGAGTTCAGGATGGGCATAGAGGTAGTTCTTTGCGGTATCAGAGAAGTAGAGGGTCTCGCCATCAGAGAAAAGTCTCTGGGCTTCGTCTGCGAGCCAGCTGTTGATCTCTTCTTCGGTGATGCCGGAAACCGCTTCTCTCAGGGCATCCCGTGCGGCAGCTTCATCCAGTGAAAACTCGCCATACGTTCTGATCGCCGTAAACATCGCATTCCGTGATGCAATCCCGGCATCAGGGAACCCATTGGCAAAATACCATGCCGCTGATCCCTCAAAAGCGGCCTCTGCGGCGCGGTAGTTTCCGGCTTCATACTCGGCAAGCCCTTTGTTATATTCCATCTCGCCGATGTCTGATTCCTGGTACACCGGGTGATTGGAGATGCAGCCCGCAGAAGCGAGCAGAGCAATCATCAGGATGATGATCGCAAAAAAAGGTATTCCAATTCGCATATGGTAAAAAAGTCATGTATGTATATATAAAGGCTTTGGGATAGGGGGATGCCGGTTTTAGCGCTCTCGATAGAGAACAGCTGGCCGGATAGCCTGTGATGGATGCTCTGATTCCCGGATCTATCCGGTCCGGTACCCGCCTTCCGGCACGAGCATCCTGAACCGGGCTCCTTCCCCGACAATTCCATCCTCGGTTATGGTTATCCCGGTGATATCGAGGATTTCTCTGACAAGGAATAATCCAAAACCGGTGTTTTTGCCATATCCGCGTTCGAAGATGATCTCTTTTTCCTTATCCGGGATGCCGGGGCCGTCATCTTCCCAGGTGATCAAGAGCCCTGAATCGGTCTCTTCACACCGGATTTGCACACGGGTTGCCCCTTCTGCATGGCGGAGGGTGTTCTCGTAGAGGTTGAAGATTGCCCTCTTGATCATCGGGTCTGCATAGATCGAGACGTGCGCACAATCACGGGCGATCGGGAGTTTTGTGTCATCGATCGATTCTATCAGGCTGCTGATGGTCTTCCATGAAGGGCTTTGTATCCCGAGCTGCTCATACTCGCGTGTGAACTCGATCTGTCTTTGAAT
>NPIG01001284.1_pt1 | contig 13814 bp, 17 predicted proteins | sample 8637441 | NCBI WGS metagenome assembly NPIG01 (sample SAMN07420675, study PRJNA396082) | bioreactor metagenome | isolation source: sample BR6 brine-fed electro-methanogenic bioreactor BR | place: Japan: Kochi | collected 2016-06-14 | reverse complement strand
ACCCGCCTATTTGGCGGGTTTTTTAGATTTATCTGGACTGCTTTGGATTGTCAGTTGGTGCCGAAGGCGAGATTCGAAAAAACTGTCTAACTGTATGGGGTAAAAAAGAAAAAAATTCTGATTTAGACTAATATACCCCCAAATCTACCCCCAAAACTTTAGCCGGAGTAATACAATCGCTTATTTTTAAATCTTTCATCTGGTGATTCCCAGTCAAGAAAATGGTCCAGGGCATCCGTGCTCCCAATCAATTCACGAGCCAACCTGAGACGTTCCAGCATTGCATGCTTTTCATCACTTTTCAATTCCTGAGCACGCTTTTCAACATCTGAGAAGAATTGCTCAATACGATTCACCTCAGCCCAGTCGGAGATGGCCCGGATTAAACCCTCCAGGCTTTCTTTTCGTGATTCAGCTTTTTTCTCCTCAATTTCCTCAAGACGCATCTGCTCGCGTTTCACCAGCCAGCGCTGATGTTCTATCTCCGCCTGTCGTTCTGCTTCTTCAACGAGTTTGGCAATTTCAGTGGCAGCAGCTTTGAACTCCCTGACGATCTTCTTGATCTGGCTGACCAGGTCACGCTTCTCTGTCTCCTGCCATTGTTTGACCCATTCGGCTCTGCGATAAGGGGACAAGGCCTGTAGGCGAAGTCTTCCTGTAGGAAAGTCTCTCGTTGAAGACCGGCTATGGTTGTATGAATATCTGGATCTCTTGGGGATGTAGTCCTTCTCTCGCACGAATTCGCCATTAACATATAGTGCCTCAGCTTCTTCGCACATCTCGATGATCGTCAACCCAATTGCGACCGTCCCTACATAGACAACCGTACAACGGTTCGGTCCCCAGAGATTGCTGTGTTCGTAGTCTGTCTTCTTCTTAGGCTTCTCGTGGATGTCGACTTCTGCTCGACAAAAATGCTCATGAGTAGGTGCGAAAACAACATTAAATCCTGATTCTTCGAGCGCCCAGAAGAACTGGTTGGCAAAGTCGAGTGCTCTGTTGAGCCCTGACTTGGTGACTGCCAGATCAACCAGGAGTCGCTTGGATGGTTTCAGGTATTCACTGCTATAGGATGTTCGGCCTGCTGCAAAAAGGTCCTTTGCGCCGACAATATGAGGATGGAGGCCTGAGCGTATCAGTTTAGGCTTTACTTTGTTTTTGCGTTTTCTTGTTGGTGGGCGAGGGGTAAGTCTTTTTACAGGAGCCTCTTCACCTTCACGTGCCCATGCGAGTTCGTCTCCCGGCTCTGGTTCCGGCAGGGGCGGTTGCTTCGGTGCTCTGCCTACTGCAAGCTTGGCCCAGTAACCACGTTCCGGTCTGGGCACATTCATTCGGGTGCAGATTCTTGCCNNAGACATCGTATCTCGCTGCTACTTTAAGCATCGGTTCTGACCAGACAAGCTTGTAGAGTGTTTCTCGGTCGAGAGGTCTTGGAGGGGTGGAGTCGATGGTGGTTTCGTCAAGTACGTTGTTCTGTTCTTCGGACATTATGCTATTCTCACTCTTGGCTCGAAGAGCTGGTCTACCCCGAAACTTTATCCATCTGTCTTTTTTGGGGTTAGGTTGATTGCCTGAGATGCTTTTCAAAGCGACGGCACATCCGACTGAACGCACGCAATTCCGTCTGATCTAAGCTCTGATGATGATCGGGCAGGATGCCGTCCATTTCGACGACATCGATCAGCGTTGCCAGCGGATCGGCCTGGTAATCATCGTAGGTGGAAACACGAGAGATGATGGTTCCACCGAGCAGCCAAAGGTTGTCGCGATACTTAACAAAAGTTCTTCGCGTCAGCCCCTCTGCATAAAGGACCTGGAGAAATCCTGCAAAATAGGGCAGCAGCTTGCGTCCAAAATCAAGATCTTCCCTGACCCCCATCCAGGAGCTCGGCCAATTGTTAAAATCCGGGGTCCAATGACGAAATGAAGATGAGTTGTCTGGCATGGCGCTCCAGTAATACTAGCTGAGTGTTTGAGAATTTCGTCAGCGTCTTGGTTTATGGACCAGTATAGCCACAGACTCCAGCCCGTGGCGAGTTGGGGATCTGCAGATAACCAGCGTCGTCGCCACAGCTGTGCTTGGTTGCACACTCCTGGCAGAGCCAGCCTTCATCTTCCCAACTGCATTCGGGGCAGATAAACACAGCAGGGCGCTGCTCGCAAACATCGCAAGGAATCTCCGGGGGATGATTACGGGCCAGGATAGTTATCGATTCTTTACTTGGAGCCAGCTTCTGATATTTCCCGAGAACCTTGATCCGTAGCTCTGTTGTGTCGCCCATGTCGTAGTCATAATCAAATTCATCACCGGCTCTCAGCGATATGGCCAACCGTTCTTTCATGCCGATGGTCTGTCGCCCGATGAAAAACTGGCTCATATGGCCACAGCATTCCAGCCAGAGCTTGCGCAAAAACGTATCCAGCATTTTAAAGGTAACTCGCTCATCGACCAGCAAATGTAGCCAGTACCCAGACGGATAACGGGTCATGACCTGCAGGTGCAAGCTTACACGCTGATCATCCTTACTGGGTTCAGCCGGGTGTTTCGTCAGGCAGGTAGCCAGGTGTTTGCCCATGCCAGAGCGGGTGTACTTTTTGTCGCAGAGGTTGCAGGCGCCCTTGGTGGCCTTGGGGTTCATGCAATGGACTCCTTTGAGATTTTAAGTGTTTGAAAATCCTGTTGCCATGCAAACAGAATCCCGGAATTGATTCTGATCTGTCAAAATTCCCGTTGTCCTCGCATCTCTTGCGGGGTAGCCAGGATCTCTGAGATCTTTCTGAGCAGGCGGGTCGCAAGTTCCTGAATCTTTATGGGGGTGACCCCTTCAAATTCATCGAGGCTCCAGAGGTCCACATAGTCCTGCGGATGGGCCTGAATGCCGCGCAGGTGTTTTTCTGCGCCGTGCAGCCAGTCCTCTTCCTGGCCATAGTGGCGGGCCATCGAGCCAAGCTCTGCCTTCAGGGTGTCGGACACCCGTGCAGCCTGGATGATGATGTCATAGGCCAGGTCGGAGAAGTCATCGGTATCCATAATCAATCCTGCCGGCTTCACTGTTCATAACGTTTCCAGAAGCTGGTTTTGCGGCCATGCCGTTGGCGCAACTGTTCAACATAGTCAGAGTGCGGTTTGAAATTGCGCCAGTCGTTGATGGTTTTTGCCAGCAGATCGAGTTTGCGTAGGTAGCGCGCACCGTGGCCGTAAGTTCTGGTCTGGGCACGGCGCAGGATTGAATCAAGCAGAGCGCGGTAAAGCAGGCTTGCAGTCAGCGGACGGGCCAAGGACGCGAAGGTATCCGCCAGGGGGAGAAGAAACTCATAATGGTCGCCGTCCAGCTGCACGGCGCGAGCCTGCAGGTAGTTTTCGGCGGCGTCCCACTGCTCCATAGCGATCAGAAAAGCGGCATCAGTCAGGGAGAGAAGAGGGGAGTCGAGGATGATCTGCACCTCTTGGTCGAGTAGGTTGGTGTGTTGATCCTCGCCAACGATTTCGACCCACCGCTTAAAGCCAGGACGGCTGCGTTGCCGGCGGAAACTGCGCCGCGCGACCTCGGCCTGCTTGTCTTTGTCGCCTTGACGCCCGTAGATGGCAAGCAGCAGTTCGTCCCGTTCCTGTTGCTGAAAAAATTCATCGCCCGGAATTTTCCCGAGCCAGTCGAGCGCGGTCTGCTCCTCCCCGCATTCTAGGTAAACCCGGGCGATATCGACACAGGCCGCAGTGCCGGGATCATCGCCCCAAGCGGCGCGGCGGGACTTTTCGAAAAGCGGCGCATCCCCCAACTGCTGGGCCAGGGATTCGACCTGGTAGAACCAATGGCGGCGGGCAAACTCGTCCGTTTCTTTCTCAGCCAGCTGCTGGTACTGATCGATCAGCCAGCGCATTTGCGCTTCCGGCAGGAAATCAGAGGCGTTGTTCACCAAAGCATCGCGCACCCCGTAGTCATCCTTCAGACTGGTTTTGAGGACCAACCGAGCGAGCCAGGATTTATCGTTACAGCGCTTTGCGTAGCTGACAAACAGCTCGCAGGCGTCATAACGGTAGATATCTCCCACGTGACCGCTCGAATCGTCGCAACGATCGAAGACGCTGCGGTCGGTGGCGTAGAAATCGGTCACAAGGTTGCATCCGGCCTGTGCATCCTCGACCTGTTCTTCGATCTGTTGCAGCAGCTCACGCAGCTCTCGCGCCAGCCCGGCCGACTCTCCCCAGCGGACGAAGCGTTTGCTGTGTTTCAGGGTCGAGAGATGGGATTTTATATCGTTTTCGATGGACATTCAGCTCGCTTTTAAATTTGGTTGTGGTCATTCAACAGGATCAGCCTTCGGGCTCTCCTCCCATGAATCATCACTTGAAATTCCACCCGTCAGTTTTAATACAGCTCGTCTGCCATATGTAGAGGAGTTCGAAATCATCCTCCCGTGTGGCGCCTTCAGCTTTTTGAATCTTTTCTCTAACGCCAGTCAAGCAATTTGTAGCACATAGTTATTTGAATGAGTCTATAAATACAGATAGTTACGGGTTGGGTGCTGCTGTTCAGTCAAGCAACGGTCAAGCAAATTCGCAAAAAATATTATGCCCACCATGGCAGGTATTTTCTGGCCTTACTGCCAACAGTGTTGTCATGACAACGGATCAGGCCAGCTGTGACAGTGTCCCTGATGATTCGTGAAGCCATGGAACTGTTCTTTTCTTCAATCCCGAACCTCTCCCGCAGGGTCGTATTGGTCATGAAATCCCGCTGTACAAATTTCAGGCAGGCGTGGAGGTAACAGGCACGGATACGATCTTCCTTGTCCATTTCGCGGTACTCTTTGNNGTGTGTGTTCTTCAGTGGTTTCGAACAACGGAGCAGGGAGTTGGTAGATCTCCGTCTGAGAAACGACCTTGTCAACTCCACTACCTCGTTCCTCACAGACACCAATGCGCCGCATGAACGAGGCCAGCGCTTCATTGCGGGATTTCGGGGGGCTGTCGAGAAAGCGATCTGTCTTCACCAGCGGCAGGCCAGGGTTAGTAATTTCCATGCGGTTGTTGAAGATCTCGACCATTGGGCCGGTGCCGCTGGCATGGAAGTCTTGATGGATAACGGCATTGGCGACCAGCTCGCGGATCGCTAGTTCGGGAAACATTGGCACTTCCTTGCGTAGCGCCTGGCCGATCACTTCGTTACTGGGCAGCAGGTTGGTGACAAATTCGATCAGCCCCTCGAATCCAGCTGCATAGCCTTTTGCGCCTTCCTGCTCGCGGATGGTTTCTACCCGGCCCTCGCCTTTGTACAGCACAACCCGCACGGCCTTGCGCCGAAGCGGACGGAAATCAGCAAGCCGTTTGGCGAACAACACAGCCCCCAGGTTGGTGATGTTCCACTTGTTTGCCTTCCCTGGAGCAATCATTTCATCAGCCGCCAAGGCCGAAAGAATACCATCTCGGCCTTCCGGCAGCGGCAGGGAGAGTAAATCAAAATAAGCGGGGTAATGAAGGAGTTTAAAGATCTCATCAACGCTTACATTTTCTGCAGCAATCTCCCGCTCAAAGGGGATTCGATCAAAGATTCGCCAAAGCTCCCTTTCTTTTTCGGCGAAATCCTTGAGCTTTTTCTTGTAGGAACCGACTCGGATATATTCAGTGCCCTTGAACTGAACGGGATGACGGAAGGCCGCACCGATCTCAAGCAAAACCACCTGTTTTTCATCCATTGAAAGTGAATGAAACCGGAAATTGATCTTAGGACTCAACAAGCGCAACAACCAGTTTTCTAACTCCTCATTACCGACTTTAGCCTTGCCGGGGTTAAAGGTGGTGCCGACGACTTCATGGGTATCGTTGTCCACTCCCCAGACAAGATAAGCGTGCACCTTTCCCGTCAGTGCGGCAGCATTGGCGAGGGATGAGAGGTATTCACCGATCTCATCAGGGTCATCGTTGTTGTGCTTGAACTCCACCCATTCGGTTTCACGGGGGAGCTTGCGCAACTCGTTGAGTAGGCTGAGAAGGTATTCAGATGTTCGGTCGATTGTCATGAAATCCCCTCTTTCCCCATATCAAGAACATCAAATCGACCGAGCGACGATATTTCCCCGGGCACGTTCAACATTTCTCGCATATGAGCGTTTTCAGCAATTTAGGCAATTGCCTGCCATTATGCAGCAAATCACCTTCCCCTTTCCACCCTGAAAACTAACCAGTTTGAGAACGCGTTTGGTCGGTGAAAGTTCTGATTATGTCATTTTAAAATCAATGCCTGTTGACTGTCTGTAAAGTGTGTAGTATATATTACACATGAACGAATTTGGTGACTACATAAGGCGGCGGCGTGAGGAGCTTTTGCAAAGCGATCGGAGCTTTTCCCTCAGGCAGGTCGCGGGGCGTATCGGGATTGAGCCTGCCTATTTAAGCAAGATCGAGCGAGGGGATTTTGCGCCACCGTCTGAAAATGTCATTCGAAAACTTGCCCAGGAACTGGATGAAAACCCGGATATTCTCCTGGCGCTTGCCGGCAAGGTTTCCAGGGATCTAATGGACATTATTGTTCAGAGACCAAAGTTGATGGGAGACCTTTTGCGGCAGATAAAGGAAATGCCTGACCATGCAATTCTTCGCGTGGTTCGGGAGGTAAAGGACGGGGATTGGTAACCAACAGGGAGGGTGTCATGGTCGGTCTCGCAAAAAACACATTGAAATTCAGTTTCCCGGAAGTATCTTCAGCAGCACATTGCTCAATCGAGTTTCAAAGAACTCTTCGCATACCTGATGACAACAGGGAATATCCCCTTCCTCCAGGTTTGGGGGCTTTTCCGCTTCTGCATGTTGAAGACTACGCAGAAACGACCCCGGGCTCATGGCAAGAGCGTGGCGGCGTCTTTCTGCCGATGTATCAAGCAGAAGCGCTGTGGATTAACTTCAATGGCCACTATCCTTGTGCGATCAAAATTGCAGCAGGGAAAATCAATGCCGTAACTGGAGAACAATGGAAAAATGAGCTTTCGGCAAGCCCTCAGGATTATGTCGTGGTCCCGGGGCAGCCCTGGTTGGACGGGTTCAGCGTTGACAAGGGACTGATCCGCCAGTTTGTCGCCATGCCTCTTGGAGAAGGATTTACAGCAGAAGAACAATTGACCGGAAAAGCAGAATTTGGAGGGATTCAAATCTGCGTCTTTCCGATGAAAAAAGAAATTTATCAAAAGCTATCTCCGTCGCGTGATTACTCAGACATCATGTTATGCGAGAGTAGCAGCCTGATCATGAATCTTTCCATGGGGTTGGCTCCTGGCGGCCTGATGCGTCAGAAGATCTTTGAAGACGAATATGGAATTGATGCATGGGATACAACTGCAATGGCTCGCTGTTTTATCCACCTCGCCAATAGTGAACAATTCCTGAGAATAACCGGGCACGCGCCACCAACCGAGCCGCCCACTGCTAAACAATACTCAGATGCAGGGATGCCCTGGTTCGAGTATTATGCCGCCGACCAAAAAGCGCTGCAGGGCGCAAAGACTCTCGCAGGATTGGACAGTGTCGCCGCAAAACTGGTCAAATTCGGAAAGAAAGGTCTTAAAGGAAATGAACACGTCAGCCCCACGCGGGTTGTTTCCCTCGGCTCGAAAGAGCGTGTCAGCGATGGCCGCTGGTGAGTCTCAATCAAGACCTGAATGGCCATAAGCGTAAATGTTTCGAAAATTTTCTTCGGTGGGGAAAATGCGACATACACTGAGCAGTTGCAGATCATCACCTCACCACCGGGGTGATGTCGCCAATTTCGCGCTCCTTCAACGCCGTGTACAGACACAACGCCCCTTCCGGAATGAGGTGCCGATATTCGAACAGAATACCGTCGATCTGCTCAGGCATTGTCGGAAGCTCTGAGGCAAGATGTTCCGCCAGCTCTTCGAATAGCTGGAAACCCAGTAAGCGAACATTGATCGCCGGCATGAACTCATGTGGACTGCCGTCTTCCTGCGCCATGCAGAACTGTTTGGGAATAGGGTGACGCGGCGCCAGACGATAGTCGTTTTTTGATAATTCTTTGAGGATGCGCAATCTCTCCCCTTCTGGGCCGCTGAGGTAGTAGGCGCGGCCCGCCAGTGAATAAACCATGTCCGATCCTTCATCGACGTAGTACCAGAAGTTAAACGCGATCTCTGCCTCGTCCCTCATTTTGCCTCCTTTCCGTCGAATGAGCGCTTCGGTTCGTAGCGCTCGAATTCGCGGCCGTAAAAATACATGCGACTGCCATCCTTGAACTCAAGCCGCGCCCTTTTGATCACATGCCTGAAGCCTTCCAGCCACGCCATTGCACAATCAAAATCTATGGGTGGGAAAAACTTTTGCGTTTTCTGGGCGGCGAAGCCGGGGCCGGCCCCGAAGCCTGCAAGGATAACTTTTCCCCTGGATACCTTCTTTCGAATTTCCGAAGGAACGGTTTTGATCATTTCCATTGGTGCCTCCTGTGAAGTGCGTTGAAATTATGAGAATTTCTCCTGCGGCGACTAAGTCAGGGCATCGAAATAAAATGATGCACTTGAGCATTTGCGGGGTGACTTGCGAGTGGTTTTCCAGACGGCCGGGTAAGGGCAGCTAAATTTTTTCGCCAACAGCCATTTAAGCGACAGCGCTTGTCGCCACGCTTGGGTAGGGTTTTCATGACGACTATTTGGACCCTGCTGAAAATGAAAAGGAGTTGGAAATGGCTGAGGCGCTTAAGCAGATCAATGATTATGTCGAAGAGATTGATTCTTACGTCGGCCGACCAATGGCCAGAAGCCAGGAGGATGCGGCCTATCTTTTGGACAACCCGGCAGAACATCTTCAGCGCAAATTCCACGCGACCGGACCTTTTCCCGAAGACATCAAAGCGAAAATACCTCAAGTTTGCGAAGCCTGGGAAAAGACTGAGGCACACCTTTTGCGCAGCCTGAAGATAAGTCGTGAGGAGTTGATCGGTTTTTTTGAAGATGCGCTCGAAAATCGCAATGGGGATTGGACGCTCCCTGAAAATCAATCCAACAAATGCTGGGACCTTCGGCTTTATGGCCTCGTCCGCAACATCGGTTGGCCGGAAGCTTTTACTTGCTCCATCCCGGCCGGTGCTCCGGAATGGGGCGGGCAGGCTCGAACTGCGGGACAGATGATGGCAGCCATTTTCGCTCTTGAGAAGATGGGCAGGCACACTGAGTACCCTTCCAGCGACATGGACCAAACGATGAAAAGACTCAAAGCTTATTACTCTTTCGCTGAAGGAACTCAAAAAGGAGGGGCGGCGTGATTGCAATGGACAACACCACCACCATCGAGGTCATAGAGCATTTTTTGCGCGAGCAGCAAGGGTGGAGACCCTTCGGCGGCCTGTTCAAACGCCATCGCAATAATCCCCGGATTTATGCCCGTGCCGGCAAAAATATCGTACTAATTGGCCCCTACAAGGTCAAACCGGACATTTTGCTCGATCCCGCCCACGCACGACACTTGCAAGATGATTTTGAAGACTACCTGCACCAGGTCCAGCGAGAACTTCAGAACCACATCGCTGCGATGCAACCCAAAGCCCTGACCCTTGTCTTTTCCCGCGGCGGATCCCTGCAGATCCCGCAATGGTTCCTGGATTGGTGCCAACAGATGGGGATCGTGGTTGTTTTCGCACCTGACCCGCAAGAGCACCCGGGGGAAGACAATGTCCTCGAATACATTTTGATGCTTCGGCGAATGCTGGAAGAGTTGGAATTTTCGGAGTGCACCCTCAATCATGATTGGTTTTAAGGAGAATCTCGCAGTTCGGACTCGGGACTGAAATTCAAACACAAGATTGAGTCTTGAGCAGGTATGCGACGCCGATTGTCGTCACGATGAGGTAAAAAGAAGTTGTACGTTGGCTTGAATGCGAAAAGGAAAGGAGAAAAAATGAGCCAGAAAGAAACGATGAGGTTTGAACTCTCCGCCGAGGAAACCCGTGCTTATCAACAATGGGTTTCAGAGCAGGCCTCCAAAATGGCTGGGGAAGATGAAGCCGGTCTTGATGCGGTTACCATCTCATTCGTACTAACACCCATGGGAACCGGAGTGATTGCCCACCTCAACCAATCCTGGGATGACAATTCTCCGCACATCGTGCTGAGGGAGATTTTTTGAATTTTTGAACATTGCGAAGGAGAAGTTCCCATTGTCCGAGTATTTCACCATGCCTGAGGGCTACCGCTGCCCCTTGTGTCCCACCCATGACGATGACGATTTTTGCTGGCACCATCTACTCAGCACCCCTATCTGCAGAGCCTGCTCCCACGAAATCATCAATCTTGTTAATGACGAAAAACGTATCGATGACAGCGCGCTGGATCAACTTGAAGCTGTGACCGGCCTGAGCTACGAAGAACTTCAGGTCGCGGTACTGATGCCTGAGATCCGTCATAAAGAAAAAATCCTCAAATCACGAGACTTCGCAGCCAATCACCAAAATAGCCCTCAATTTGAGCTGGACGAATGGATTGAGATGGAGCGGCAGGAACTCGCCAGAACCAGAAGGATGGTCGCTATTGCTAAAGCCAGAATCCGCGTCAGAAAAAAGGCTGAACAACGCTCAGAAAAGGAGATTCCATGATGGAAGCAAAACTCTGGAGGCATGAGTGGCTCGACCATTTCTCGATGAATTACTACCGTGATATGGAGGACGTTCGCTACGAAACCGAAGAACAAGCTGTGGCTGCCGCAAAAATCAAGCTGGCAAAGCAGAAGAAAGAAAAAGCGAGCCTTGGGATCGATAATGAACTCAATGACTGGCTCTATGTGGTCGGTCCAGATGGAGCGGGGTATCGCATTGACCCGTAACACTATTCTGAGATTGGAGGGGGAAATCTATGGCTTATGATCTGATCGGGGATGTCCACGGATGCGCTGATGAGCTGACCGCCCTGCTGGACAAACTCGGCTACCGCAGAACCAATAACGCCTACCGTCACCCGGAGCGCCGCGTTGTGTTTCTCGGCGATTATATCGATCGCGGGAAGCAGAACAAACAAACGCTTTCCATCGTTCGCTCCATGGTGGAGGCCGGCTCTGCAATCGCGATTGCCGGCAATCACGAATTCAACGCCCTCTGCTATCACACGCAACACCCGCAAACGGGGCAATACCTTCGCCCGCACACCGATAAAAACATCCGGCAGCACCAAAGCTTCCTCAATGAATTCAACCAGGATGACGATGGTCTAAAAAGTACCATCGAGTGGTTCTCTCAGCTTCCGCTCTATCTTGATCTGGGAGAGGTGAGGGTGGTCCATGCTTGCTGGCATCCCGAAAAGATTTCCGAACTTGAGACCCTGGGATTTACAAACTCTCTGAGCGACGAGCTCCTGCTAGCCTCCTGCCGCAAGGACAGCCAGGAATACCGGATTATCGAAACCCTGCTCAAGGGAACCGAGGTGGATCTTCCCTCGGGTTCTTCATTCCTTGATAAAGACGGCCACGAGCGCAGAGAAATCCGCACAAAATGGTGGCAGTCCAAGGCGGACACCTACCGGGAGGCCGCTTTGTTGTCTGAAAGTGAACTGTCCCGTATCCCGGACGACCCGTTTCCGGAGGCTGAGCTTATCGGCTATGCGCACGATGCACCTGCGGTCTTCTTCGGCCATTACTGGCTTCAGGGACAGCCATCTGTTTTCAATCAAAACATTGCCTGCCTTGATTACAGTGTGGGCAAACCCGGAGGCGCGCTCTGTTGTTATCGCTGGAGTGGAGAGTCGCAACTTTCGAATGAAAATTTTGTCCGCGTTCCTCGTAAAAACTGAAAAGTAGGTAGGACTTTGTAGCTGCAGAGACACAAGTATTTTTCGGGTACTGACTCTGTCATTGAACTCGGTTTGAGCAGGATTTCATTTTTTTGTATTAGCAAGGAGTTCAACGCTAAACGACACAAACTGTCGCGTTCCCAAGGCATTCTATATGTACACACATTGAAGAAGTCAGGAGGGACGGATGAGCGAAAAGTTTGAAAATGGAGTTGTTGCCCGGTACGTACTGAATATCCTCACCAGTCGCAAGTCTTTTCAAGTGCCTCCCCTTGAAGCACTGGTTGAGTGGCTCGAAGACGAGGGCGCCGACCTGGGACTGGTTCCGGCCGGAGTCTGCCTGCGCGATGATGTGGAGCAGATACGTGATGTTTGGCGAGGTCGTGATATTGCTCCTCGAGCCATCCGGAAATTTTCAGCACAACACTTGAGCATTTAAGTGGTATCTGTGAGGCGACGCAGGGTAAGGGACCCAGCCGGCTGGAAAAGAACCTGCGCCTTCTAGCCGCTGAACTGGGTCTCGACGAGATTGAACGCGATCTGCTCGGACTTGCAGTACGCTATCAAGTCAGTTCCGAGGTTGAGAATTTGTGTGATTCTCTCTCCCGGCGCAAGCGCAATACTCATACCTTCTGCGCGCTCATGCTGGGGACTTCGATGCAGCAGATTACTGAAAAACTGCGTCCCGGCGCCCGCCTCATAGGCTCAGGGCTCATTGAACTTACCGGGAACTCCATTCACGAGCTGTTAAGTGTTCCGGAATCGGTTCTGCATGGACTGCGCAGCGCCCAGGGCGATCTTGGGTCACTGCGTTCGCAGATCATTGGTCCCGTATCTGCCCCGCAGCTTCCTTGGGATGCCTTCAGCTACCTGATGCCAGCGGCCGAGCAGGCCGCCAGCTTTCTCAAAGAAGCGGCTCGTGGTGGATTATCCGGGGTGAATATCCTGATCTACGGCCCTCCAGGAACCGGCAAGACTGAATTCTGCAAGACCCTCTGTGCCCACCTGGGTCTCGATCTGTTTTCTGTTGGCGAAGCCGATGAAGACGGCGACGAACCAGACCGCAGGGATCGTCTCAATAGCTACAGGCTCTCCCAGAATCTGCTGCGCTATCAACGTGGTTCGGTTTTACTCTTTGACGAGATGGACGATCTGGTTGCAGGAGGAGCCTCGCCTTTTTTGCCCCGGCGACTGCGCACCGGTTCAAAGATCTTTCTCAATCGTCTGCTCGAGAACAATCCGGTTCCCACTCTGTGGATTATCAATGACGTCACCCGTCTTGAGGCACCGCTGGTGCGGCGCATGGCTCTGGCCCTTGAAATGAAAACCCCGTCCCGGGCTGCCCGCCAGCAGGTTTGGGAGAGGCTTCTTGCCAGCGGTGGGGTGGATCTGTCGCCGGAGGATCTGACGGAACTGGCCGCTCAGGATGTCCCGCCCGCCGTCGTCGAGGGAGCCATCCGCTTTGCCAAGCTGGCTGGCGGGTCCAGTGATGATGTGCGTTTTGCCGCCCGCAGCCTGGTCAAGGCGATGAACGGGGGACGGATGATGGCCCCCAAAAACAAAAACCTCGAGGTCTTCGCTCCCGATCTGTCTCATGCCGATCTCGACCTCGATCATCTCACCGCGCGGCTATGCAAATCCAATGCGGCTCGCAACGTCTCTCTTTGCTTGCACGGGCCGCCCGGTACCGGAAAAACCGCCTATGTGCGTTATCTCGCCGAGGCCATGGGGCTTGAGGTTCTGGTCAAGCGTGCTTCCGACCTTTTCAGCCCTTATGTGGGCGAAAACGAGCAGAACATCGCCGCCGCTTTCAATGAGGCCCGGGACAAGCAAGCCTTTCTCGTGTTTGACGAGGCCGATTCACTGCTTGGTGACCGGCGTTATGCTCAACGCAGTTGGGAAATCAGCCAGGTCAACGAAATGCTCACCTGGATGGAATCTCATCCTTTGCCTTTCGCCTGTACCACTAACCTCATGGATCGCCTCGATGCAGCAAGCCTGCGCCGTTTCACCTTTAAAGTCGGTTTTGACTACCTGCG